>Ga0272441_10009324_pt1 | contig 15208 bp, 16 predicted proteins | sample SSMProp6N_FD_193582 | JGI IMG/M metagenome (GOLD analysis project Ga0272441, IMG submission 193582) | Marine sediment archaeal communities from Little Sippewissett salt marsh, Falmouth, MA, United States - SSM-Prop-6N | ecosystem: Environmental > Aquatic > Marine > Wetlands > Sediment ... | reverse complement strand
GAAAATGTGGTACGAAAAGCACAAGGGCTATTTGCCGCCAGGGCACCCGATGATGCGTCACCACAAGTCAGAGGCCAAAGAGTACTCGAGCGATACACAAACTGGGAATGAATCTGCTGAAGCAGCTGGCGCCGCGGCGAGCGAAGGTATCATCGATACAGCCGTTAACGCTGGCACTTTCAACACTCTAGTCGAAGCTATCAAAGCAGCCGACCTGGTGGAGACGCTGAACCAGCCGGGCCCGTTCACGGTCTTCGCGCCCACCGACGAGGCTTTTGAAAAACTCCCTGAATCGATCCGCTCGGCGCTGGTCAGCGACAAGCAAGCACTCGCCGAATTGCTCACGTATCACGTATTGCCGGGCGAGGTCACTGCTGCTGACGCTCAGACACTGAGTTCCGCCAAGACCGTACAAGGGGGAAAGATCATGATCAATGGGTCAGACGGTGTCGTGGTTGATGGCGCACGTGTCGTGGCAGCCGATATCCGCGCTACGAACGGTATTATCCATGTGATTGATTCGGTGATGATCCCGAATTGAAAGTCACGCTCATACTCTGTTCAGCACTCAGATATGACGTTAATACACTCACTTTCAGACAGGAGCGTTAGCGCCCAACCCGCTGTGATGAGGTTGGGCGACAGCGCCCGAAATGGCTTTGGCGCCTCGCGCCATCACAGAAAAAGGTTTTGAGCGGCAGGCCAGCTGCCAGGAGTTCAATATGACACTTTTGAAAAATTCCAAGACATTAACTATTACTGCAGTCGCATCGATGGCCGCCCTGTTTACGATGTTGTCGACCAATAGCAGCGCGGGCCATTACCAGTACCACGGTTACAAAGGGTACCACGGTTACAAGGGGTATGGCAGCGAGCGCTACTACCGGCCGCCTGCACCTCCAGGTTACATGTATTATCAACCCGGAATACAACGACCTGCGCAGGGCTATCAAAAGACCATGCCCGAAGCGGGCGGGGGTTCTGTTAGCAACGAATCGGGTAGCGACCCGATACGCGTCGACATCGCTTCAATGCAATTCCAACCCGCAACCATTCGTGTAAAATCAGGCGAAACGGTAACGTGGATCAACCAGGAAGCCATGCCACACACCGTTACCAGCCCTAACAGTGGCTTGCTTGCGTCCGCCCGGTTGAACCGTGGCGGCTCTTACGAGCACACGTTTAAGGAACCCGGTACGTACACGTACTACTGCTCACTCCATCCCTCGATGATTGGTAAAGTCATCGTCGAGTGAACCTGAGGCCCAAAGGGATTTGGGCATTTTTTCTACTCAATCGACGTACAAAAACTGGTCCGCCTCCACAATCCTGATTTGCGACCTGCGGGGAGGTCGAGTCAATGTCCTATATCCTTGCTCTCGACCAGTCGCCAAATACGCACCCCTCTTTCCCAAGGTTTCGGCTCGTTTAAGCTGTGACTGTTTATCGGAATTTCCACCTGCTATTAAAGCAAGTTTTGATGATGCTGATTCTTAGCCCGCATTGGGTTCGGTTGTAATCCCCCAAGGCGATTCAGAGTGATGGCGCGTCCATGCGCTTGAGGAAATTCAGCCTACTGGCACTGACCTTGGATCAAAGCGAGAGTGGCGGCCGCCTTAACCTAGCAATTACAATTCGATGTTCTCGGCCTCGATGACCAGACTGAGCGCGGTTTCAAACATGTGGCGAGCCTGGGATGCGGTCGTATTCAGGTAGTTATGCAGTTCTGCATCTTTCAAATTGCGGCTCTCGCACTCCGAACTGTACTTCTCGAAAGCGCTCAGACTCGCTATCAGCTCAGCGAGATGGCGGGGGCACTCGCACTTGATTGTGGATGAAATACCAGCCAGTCTTGCGAGCATTTCATCGCTGTACCGACGAGGTGGCGCCAACTCCCCAGGCACAAAAGCAGCCTCACCCTCATCGGTATCCGCACTGATGTAGCGACCCAGCATCGCGACACAATAATTCTGGACGGTCTCCGCATCGACCGGCGCGCGCAAGGTAGTGCACTTCGACCGTGGCAGCTGCTCGAGCGTTTCCTGCCTGGCAAAACGATAGATGATGACAGCATGCGCGGCATTGACCCGCTCCATCCATTCGACAACCTGCAGTGCCGTTTCGGGCTGCAGGCTCGGCTGTTCGATGACCAGCACGTCCACCCGCTCCAGATCCGTCGCCGCCGCGAACACCGCCGTTGACTCGTAGCAAGCGACCAAATCTACCGCCCTCAGTGACTCGGCGGCGGCTTTCATCTTGGCGGAGAGCAATTCACCAACGACGACCAGCCGAGCCGGGCTTTTCGCAGCGCCTTCCGCTGGAGCGATGCTGGATGCGGCCAGCCGCTCCTGCAGCTCATCGTGACTTAAGTGAGCCACCACGCTGATCGTATCGCCTTTATCCACCAGGCGCCTAATCAATTTCAGCCGCGCGATGTCATCGCTGGAGTAAAGTCGCCCTCCCCCCTGGGATCGCTCGGGCGTCACGACTTCGTAACGCCGTTCCCATATCCGTAGCGTGTCAGGCGAGATACCCGTGAGCCGCGACACGGTGCCAATGCGGTATCCGCTGACCAATGATTCAGTTTTTGCCATCAGATTTACTCCTGTCGTTAGAATTGTAGCTAATTTGTATTATACAAAATATTGACAAAAGGTAAATGTTCATATATTGTCTAGGACATAATCGTTGCATTGTTAATCAACTAATATTGAGAGTCAGCAATGAAAAACGTTAGAGCACACGCACTGAGAAAAGAAGACGGAGTCGTACTTAAGATGACGATGTCGTTCCTGGTCACACCTTTGCTTTTCCTGGTAATCGCAGCAGCTGTAGTTGCTGCATGACGCAGCGGGCATAGAGAATGAAACCGCAAGCGCAAATGAGGGTGGCGCCGAGCGCGAGCCTCTTTTGACACGAAAACCATAATTCAAGGCAAACGGGTATTATCATGAACAAAATTGCTATGATCACAGGAGCGTCGGGTGGCTTGGCACGCGCCGTCGCTAACCAGCTGGCAGACCACGACTGGCTGCTCGCTTTGGTTACCCGCGACGCGGAAAAACTTCAGACAGCGTCAAACGACGAGCGTCAAGCCATCATCGAAGCAGATGTATCGACATCCTCTGGCGCCGCAAGCGCTATCGAGCAGTGCATCAATCGGCTGGGTCAAGCGCCGACAGCGCTCATTAATTGTGCCGGGTCGGTCCTGATGAGCCCCCTGCACCGGACGCGTGAAAATCAATACCGCGAATGCATGCAGGCCAATCTGGATACCAGCTTTTTTACGCTAAGCGCGTTCGTCAATGCCTGTCTCGAACAAAAGCAAGCTGGCGTAGCTGTACTGGTGAGCTCGGTTACGGCCCGCATCGGCGTGGGTAACCATGAGGCTGTTGCCGCGGCAAAAGCCGCCGTTGAGAGTCTCGCGCGCTCCGCGGCGGCCACATATTCAAAACATCAAATTCGGATCAATGCGGTTGCGCCGGGCCTGATGCGTTCACCCGCGACCGAATGGTTATTCTCGACGGCAAACAACACGCGTCAACTGGAAGCTCAGTACCCACTCGGGCGATACGGAAATGTCGAAGATGTAGCCAGCACGATTGCCTGGCTGGCCTCGGATGAGGCCAACTGGATAACCGGACAAGTTCTGCCCGTGGATGGCGGCTTCACCGCGGTTCGCCCTTTGCAACGGGCTGTCTGAATCTGAGCACACACACGCTGGAGCCACAAGACCATGCCGTACTCTGAAATAAACAATTCGCCTGAAACGTCGAGTGAACCGTTAGCACCAACTCACGGCGATGCGCGGAACCCTGTTAAAGTTTTCTTTGACGGAGGATGCCCGTTATGTCGTCGCGAAATCGATCATTACCGAAGCCTGAGCGCGCTGGGCCCCATCGAATGGATCGACATCGCAAACGACGATGACGCGCTGCGCAAACACGATTTGACTCGCGAAGCCGCGATGGCGCGTTTTCACGTGCTCGACGCGGCCGGTCAGTGGCAGACGGGCGTCCCCGCCTTCCTGGAGCTTTGGACACATCTACCTGTTTACCGCTGGATGGCGCGGATCGTACGCGCATCCCGTCTTGAAAACCTGCTGGACAAGGTATATGTGCGCTTCGCGAGCTGGCGATTACGACGTCGTTGCGACAACGACAGTTGTGGCACCATCTAGCAGGCAGTACGATCAAATCAGTGAGCGCGAAAACATGACTACAAGCCGGCACATCACATCATCCCGTCTGGGCCGACTTTCGTTACTGGGAAAACTAGCCGGTGGCGTTGTCGGTGGCGCTGTAAAAGAAGGGGCGCGACAGCTCGCTAAGGGGCAACGCCCGTCGATCGAGAAGCTGCTTTTAACACCGGCCAATGCGCACAGACTATCCGAACGGCTATCAGAAATGCGTGGCGCGGCGATGAAAGTCGGACAGTTACTCTCGATGGACAGTGGCCAGATACTACCACCCGAGATGAGCGAGATACTCGCCAAGCTGCGTCAGAGCGCACACCATATGCCGTCGACGCAAGTCAGTCAGGTGCTACAGACAGCGTGGGGGAAGGACTGGCAGCGACGACTGACGCGGTTCGACCCCAGGCCGATCGCCGCCGCTTCGATTGGGCAAGTCCACAGCGCACTCCTGGAAAACGATCAACGTGTTGCGATAAAAGTGCAATACCCCGGCATCCGTCGCAGCATCGACAGCGACGTAGACAATGTCGCCTCACTACTGCGCTTGTTCAATCTGATTCCGGATGACGTCGACATCACGCAAGTGCTGAATGAAGCCAAGCGCCAACTGCACGTTGAAGCCGATTACCTCAAGGAAGCGGACGCGCTCGACCGCTTTACCCGTTTTGTTGGGAGTGATCAGCGCTTTGAACTTCCCGAAGTTGTCGAAGCGCTGACGACCGCTGAGGTGCTGACCATGACGTACATGGCTGGCGCCCCAATCGAGAGCCTGGCGGACCGACCGGTTCGGCAACGGAATGACGTCGCCACCGCTGTACTCGAGCTGGCTCTACGCGAAGTATTCCAATGGGGATTCGTGCAAACAGATCCAAATTTCGCGAACTACCGCTACCAGGTCGAGACTAACAGGATCCAATTGCTCGATTTCGGTGCCACCCGCGACTACTCTGAACAGCAGGCAGCTGGGCTTTGGACATTGCTCCAAGCCTGTCGGGAAGGTGCTGATGCGGACATCGAAAACGCGGCCGCAAGTGTGGGCTACCTCGATGAGAGCGACCCAGCGGGCTATCGCCAGGGGATCGTTTCGCTGCTACGCGATGCCTCGGAGCCCGCGAGAGCGCAGGGCAACTATCATTTCGGCCGCTCCGATCTGGCTGATCGGATGCGCGACAAGTTGGTGCACATGCGTTTGCACGAGAAATTCTGGCGCCTGCCACCCATCGGCATTCTGTTCCTGCACCGAAAACTAGGTGGCATGTACATGCTGCTGAATCGACTTCGAGCCAGTGTTGCGGTACCCGAATTGCTCTCGAGGCTGGATCATAGCTGAACGCACGCCCTAACCCGCCCTGGCAATACTCCAGACATCCACGCGTTCTACCCCTGCTTGCTTCAGCACGCGTGCCAGCTCGTTGACCGTGGAACCGGTGGTGACGACATCGTCGAGAATCGCAACATGACCTGCATCCATTGCCCCCACCTGAACGAACGCTCCGCGAATGTTTTGCAAGCGTTGCTGGCGATGCAGACCGGTCTGCGCTCGGGTATCACGCGCCCGCGCGATAGCATGCAGATTCAGCGGTATCGGGCAGTTTTGGCTGACGGCGCGGGCTAGCTCAGCCGACTGATTGAACCCGCGTTGACGTAATCGCTTTTTGGACAACGGCACCGGCACGATACAGTCGGGTAATCCGCAATCACGCTGCATGATCGCGGTGGCCAACAGCTTGCCGAGCAAGCGCGAATTCGCCAGTTTGGCGTGAAACTTGAGCTGGTGGATCAGCCGGACGGCGTCTCCTTGATAGCGGAACAAGCTGATGCTGTGATCAAACACCGGCGGTGCTTGCTGGCACTGGCCACATTTGAGCTGATCGTCACGCGGCGCAGCCAGGGGCAACGCACATTGCGTGCACGCGCTCGTTATCCAGGGCAAATCCAGATAACAACGGATACAAATGTCCATATCGTCGAAGCCAGGTGAGCCGCACAGGACGCAGCGAGGCGGATAGGCTGCACATATCACGCGGCGACAGAAACCGGCAGCCAGCGAGGCGAAGTCCTTGTCCATGATCACTCCATGTCATGTAGAATACAAAAACATTGTATTCGATTTGCCGGCAGGTATGAATTCTTTACGCCACGACTGGACACGATCCGAGATCTCCGCACTGTTTGCGCTTCCGTTCAACGATCTGTTGTTTCAGGCCCATCAACTTCATCGCCAGCGGTTCGATCCAAACTACGTGCAGGTCAGCACGCTGCTCAGCATCAAGACCGGCGCCTGTCCCGAGGACTGCGCCTATTGCTCCCAGAGCGCACGTAACCATGCCGATATTGAACGCGAACGCCTGTTGCCATTGACCGAGGTCGTGGAAAAAGCCAGAACCGCAAAACAAAACGGTGCCAGCCGCTTTTGCATGGGTGCGGCCTGGCGCAATCCGACCGACAAGAATCTGGACAAAGTCATAGCAATGGTCGAAGCGGTCCAGGCTCTGGGCCTGGAAACCTGCCTGACCCTGGGCATGCTGACGCGGGCACAGACCCAGCGGCTGAAGCAGGCTGGACTGGATTACTACAATCATAATCTGGATACGTCACCCGAATACTACGGCGAGATCATCACGACGCGCACCTACCAGGACCGCCTGGATACGTTGGAATACGTCCGCGAAGCCGGTATCAATGTCTGCTGCGGCGGTATTGTCGGTATGGGCGAGCAGCTCGAGGACCGCGCTTCGTTGTTGCAGCAACTCGCGAATCTACCGACCCATCCAGAGAGCGTGCCGATCAATATGTTGGTGCAGATCGAGGGCACGCCATTGCACGGCGCAGAGAAGATCGATGCACTCGATTTTGTCAGAACCATCGCGGTAGCCAGAATCCTGATGCCCGCCTCCTGGGTCAGGCTGTCGGCCGGGCGCACCGCGATGAGCGACGAAATGCAGGCCCTGTGTTTCTTTGCCGGTGCGAATTCGATATTTTATGGTGACAAGTTGCTGACCACGACCAACCCCGACGAACACAAGGACCGCATGTTGTTCGACAAACTGGGAATCAACACGACCGAAAAGGATCTGGACCGATCCGCTACCGCGTGAAGAATTTCACCGCAAAGGCGCAGAGAGCGCAAAGAAATGCGATGTGGGCTCTCAGCGCGCTGCCCGTTGATGATAGCGTACGCGTGTAGTTTGTCGTTTCACTAATACATAGACATCGTACAATCTCGCTTTGCGGCCTTTGGGCCTTTGCGGTAAACATCATTGAAAGACCTGAATCAAGAACTGCAGAAGCGAAAAGCGACTCATCTGTACCGCGCGCGTCGTATCAGTGAAGGGCCGCAACAACCGGAGATGGTCGTCGACGGTCGAGCGGTCGTCAGTTTTTGCAGCAACGACTATCTTGGCCTGGCCAACCATCCCGATGTCAAAGCGGCATTCATCCGGGGCATTCGACAATATGGTGCCGGCAGCGGCGCGGCCCATCTGATCAATGGCCACTCTCGGGCGCATCATGCGCTGGAGGAAGAACTGGCCGATTTCAGCGGTTATCCACGCGCACTGTTGTTTTCCTCCGGCTACATGGCAAACATCGGCCTGGCGCAGGCGCTGGTTGGCAAAGGTGATACCGTGCTCGAAGACCGCTTGAACCATGCCTCGCTGCTCGATGGCGGACTGCTTTCGGGCGCGCGGCTGATGCGTTATCAGCACAATCGCGTCAAAGACCTGGAGCAAAAACTGGCATCGAGAACACAGGGTGAGAAACTGGTCATGACCGATGGCGTGTTCAGTATGGACGGCGATATTGCCGAATTGCCGGCACTGGCCCAATCCTGTGAGCGGAATGACGCCTGGCTGATGATCGATGATGCACACGCCATAGGTGTGCTCGGCGAACAGGGTAGAGGCACGCTGGAATATCACGGTGTTTCCACCGATGACGTCCCGATTTACATGGCGACGCTGGGCAAAGCCCTGGGCACAGCCGGCGCGTTTATCGCCGGCGGCGAGTCGCTAATCGAGACCCTGATTCAGCGGGCGAGAAGCTACATCTACACCACTGCATCGCCACCCGCGGTCGCAGAAGCCACGCGTGCGAGTCTCGCGTTGATCAAAACACAGCCACAATTGCGCGCGCGGCTTTCTGCCAATATTCAATACTTTAGGCGATGCTGCGAACAGGCAGGCATCGCGCTGAGTAACAGTCAGACGGCGATCCAGCCAATCGTCATCGGCGACTCGGCCGACACTGTCGCCCTCAGCGAGCGGCTGCTGGCGCGGAATATCCTGATCAGCGCGATACGACCGCCGACGGTGCCTGAAGGTACGGCCCGCCTGCGGATCACGCTTTCCGCCGGACATCAGCAGGCTCATATTGATAAACTGGTCGCAGAACTTTCGAACTTGAAGTAATACGATGAAACGTCTGAACAACGCAGTGCTATTGATTCTTGTTCTGCTCTTCGGTTTGAGCTTGTCCGGCTGGCGTTGCAGCGAGACCAGCATAACTACAAATGTTGAATCCGCCCAGAAAGTATCCAGCAGCATTGGCAACTTCGACGGGGTTCTCGAGGATAACGACCAGTTCGGCAGCGCGGTCGCCAATATCGGTGATCTGGGATTTGACGGGGTCACCGATCTGGCTGTTGGTGCGCCGCTCGATGATGATGGTGGCAGCGATCGCGGAGCGGTGTGGATTCTCTTTATGAAAGACGATGCGACGGTCGATGTCGAGCAAAAGATCTCGGATACCGAGGGTTTCTTCGACGGCCTGCTCGAGGACAACGATCAATTCGGCAGCGCCGTCGCCGAGCTGGGAGACCTGAATGGGGATGGTCTTCGCGACATCGCTGTCGGTGCGCCGCTCGACGATGATGGTGGCACCGATCACGGTGCAATCTGGATTCTGTTCCTGAACGCCGATGGCACGGTCCTGTTCGTACAAAAGATATCCGAACTGGAGGGTGGTTTCACCGGCATTCTGGAGGACAATGACCAGTTTGGTGGCGCCGTTGCGAACATCGGCGACCTGAACAACGATGGCGTGTTCGATCTCGCCGTCGGCGCCCGCCTGTCCGACGACGGCGGCGGTGATCGCGGCGCGGTGTGGATATTGTTCATGAACAGAAACGGTACGGTGCTGGGTGCACAGAAGATATCCGACATCAGTGGTGAATTCGACGGCACGCTGGTAGACGGGGACTATTTCGGCAGCTCGGTAGCCGGCATTGGTGACCTGGATGCCGACGGCACCGAGGATATCGCCATCGGCGCGATCGGTGATGATGACGGCGGCATCGACCGCGGTGCGCTCTGGATACTGTTCATGAATACGGATGGTACCGTGCGCTTCGAGCAAAAGATCTCCGAGAACAACGGCAACTTCGGCGGCGGCCTGACGGACAGCAACCACTTCGGCAGCGCGGTGACCGGAATCGGTGATTTTAACGAGGATGGCACGCTCGATATCGCGGTCGGCGCCGATCAGGATGATGACGGTGGCAGTAATCGAGGCGCAGTCTGGATTCTGTTCCTGGAAAGCGACGGCGAGATCATTTCGAAATCCAAAATTTCCAGCACGGCGGGCAACTTCGTTGGACCACTGCTCGACGGCGATCAATTCGGCGGCGCGCTGGCTGATGTCGGTGACCTCGACATCGACGGCAACCTTGACATCAGCGTCGGCGCAAGACTCGATGACGACGGCGGCATCGACCGAGGCGCGATTTGGACGCTGTTCATGCAGCAAAGCGAAACCGATATCGATGTCACTTTGTTCGATAACAAGTAGCTGTCTTCGCACCCTGCCGATCGCGGGTCAGCGCGCAGGCGACATGACCTGGCGAGGCATGTATGTGACAATACGATCTCAACGTTAATCGGCGCAAGGTTTCCGAATGAAGAAATATCATGTGTACGGCCTCGGCAACGCTCTGGTCGATCTGGAGTTCGAAGTCGAAGATGGCTTTCTGAATTTGATGCAAATCGAGAAAGGCGTAATGACGCTGGTGGACGAGGACGCTCAGCACCGACTGATGACTCATCTCGATGCATTCGAGGGCAACAGAGCCAGCGGTGGATCGGCGGCCAATACCTTGATTGCTGTCGGCGCGATGGGTGGTTCAGCGTACTATTCCTGCAAGGTCGCCGACGATGATCTCGGCCATTTTTACTTGCATGATCTTCAACAGGCGGGTGTTGACACCAACATCGACGGCACCCATGCGGATGGAATTACCGGCAAATGCCTGGTCATGGTCACGCCTGACGCAGAGCGCACGATGCATACCTTTCTCGGGATCTCGTCCGAACTGTCGGTGAACGAAATCAGTGATGATCACATCATGGCCTCTGAATACCTGTATATGGAAGGCTACCTGGTCACTTCACCGTCGGCAAAGGAAGCCAATATCCACGCACGCAAGATCGCCGAGCGTAACGGCGTCAAGACCGCATTCACGTTTTCCGACCCGGCTATCGTCGAGCATTTTCACCAGGAACTTACCGAAACCATCGGTGACGGTATCGACTTGCTGTTCTGCAACGAATCGGAAGCGCTGAACTACACCGGCAAAGACAGTATCGAGGGCGCAATCGAGGTCATCAAAACCTTCGCGAAGAACTTCGCGATCACGCTTGGCTCCAAAGGTGCCATCGTGTACGACGGCACACGGACGCACGCTATCGCGCCATTTCCGATCAAGGCAGTTGATACCAACGGCGCCGGCGACATGTTTGCCGGCGCCTACTTGTACGGCATAACCCACGGCTATGCGGTCGCCGATGCCGGTAAATTGGCCAGCCTGGCATCATCGCATGTGGTCAGACAATTCGGGCCGCGGCTGCCTGTAGCGGACTATGCCAAATTACTGGATGAAGTATCCGCGGCCTGAGCCTGTCCAACGCGACGCAAGCGACACAGATTCAAAACGAGCCTCACCAAGAAAACTGGCGCTTATTCAATAAGTTAAGCAAACTCTGAATTAGTCAGGGATGAATTATCCGGAGCTTCCTTAAATCTCGCTGTCAACCTATCTCTGGCGCCTGCGTTAATGCAACCATAGATTCACTGACTCCAGCTTGCCTCCCTGTGGTTGCAGGGGGGCCGTTTCTTGAGGGACTGGATCATCATCGCGAACAGAGAGACAACACAGACATGCCGAACGCTTTGCCAATGTTAAAATGGCTGTTTTGCGAAGACATCGGGCCGCTGACATCACCCAGTATTCCTGTTTCGATCTTCGAGCAGGAGCCCTTGAATCCGCGCAATGAGGTCAGGACACTGGACAAAAGTCAGGCATTAAACCGATTTCTTGCTGGTGTGGAGAAACGCGCCTTTCGGATGGCCGACCTTGCCACCGGTGATCGCGAACAGGCGATGGACATCGTCCAGGATGCGATGCTGTCACTGGCCAAGAACTACGGCCACAAGAACGAGGCCGACTGGGGGCCATTGTTCCACCGAATACTGCAAAGCAAAATAAGAGACTGGTACCGCAGATCGCGCACACGCAACCGTGTGTTTGGCTGGCTGTACCCGAGCGCCGCTCTCGAAGATACTGAATGCCCGGATCCGATACAACAGGCAGCGGACACAGTCTCACTGCAACCCGATAGCAATGCCGACAACGAGCAGTTGATGCGTATTACCCTGAACGCGATCCGGCAGTTGCCGCTGCGTCAGCAGCAAGCTTTTCTGCTACGCGCCTGGGAGGGATTCGATGTCAAAGAAACAGCAAAAGCCATGGGCTGCAGTCAAGGCAGCGTAAAAACGCATTATTCCCGCGCATCGCGAACATTAAAACATACGTTAGAGGCTTATCGGGCATGAACAACGAACACACCATTGACGATAACCAGGCGATGGTCAGGCAGGTCGTCGATTCGCTCGATCAGAGTATTGAACACCTCGACGGCCACACCTTGTCACGCCTCAACCAGGCCAGGCATCAGGCACTGGCCCAGACGCTCCGCCCTCGCCTGATCAAGGCCGAGTGGTTAAAGGCGGGCGCGATCGTTGCGCTCATCGCTTTCTTGGTAAATGGCTGGCTGATGTTCATGACCCCGGATGCGGACCACATTGGCGTCGATGATTTCGAAATGATCCTGGTCAACGAAGATTTCGAACTGATGCAAGACCTGGAGTTCTTCGTGTGGATGATCGAGCAGGAAGATGGGAACTAACCCGCATTTTGTACCCGTGCTGCTTTTTGCAGTTCCGCTGGTTGTGATCGCGGGCAAAGGCCAGCTCGACCCACCGACAGACGATCAGCAACTGCCGGATGAGGAACTGCTGGAGTTCATTGCCGAGTTCGAATTATTGGATGGCCAATGGATCGACCCGATTCAGCTCAACAAAATTTTTGCCGAGAATCACGATGGTAAGGACAATGATTAACACGCTTTTAAATCTGAGCATAATAAACGTGCTGTTTGTCGTCACGGTGGCGTACGCAGAGACAGATGCTACCGCGCCGGACTGGGACCAGCTGAGCACATCACAGCAGGCCGTGTTGAAAAATTTCGAACCACGCTGGGAAACCATCCCGGCCGAGCGCAAACAGCGCCTGATTACCGGTGCAATGCGCTGGAACACGATGACGCCCGACCAGCGTCAACACGCCAAAAGTCGCCTGGAGTTATGGAAAGCCGCCTCCAAAGACGACAGGGACAAAATGCGGCAACGGATGCAGGAATTCCGTCAACTACCGCTCGAACTCAAGCAGGCCTTGAGAGATAAATACCAGTGGTTCAGCGGGCTACCGGAAAACGAGCAGCAAAGGCTGCGCGAGCGCTGGCAAAACCTGCCCGCAGAAAGAAGACAACAAATACGCGAGCGCCTGCACAATACTCAAGCGGGGCACCGCCCGGGTATGCAGAATCAGCATCAGCTACGGCGCGGCGCGCAGTAGCCCGCTTGAAGCTACAACCGTAGGGTGCGCCGCGCGCACCGAACATCTGAACAATGATGATAAACGCGCGCTAACGAGGCACCTTGAGCAACCGATCGAAGCGCAACCGCTCGCGTGAATCGAACATACGGCGGGTAATCAACTGCAAGACCATGATTACGGCAAACCCTGTCCCGGCGGTCACCAGAAACATGATCAATATCTGGTATTTGACGGCTTCAACCGGCGGACTGCCCGCCAGAATCTGGCCCGTCATCATGCCCGGGAGACTGACCACACCCGCGGCGGCCATCGCGTTGATGATCGGGATCATGCCGGCGCGCATGCTATCGCGCGCAATATCTCGGATCGCTTCGCTATCCTTCTGACCCAGCATCAAGCGTTGTTCGATCACAGCGCGTTGTTGCCAGGCAGTTTGTACAAGCCGGTCCATACCCAGCGCTATACCATTCATCGTATTGCCCAGCAACATGCCCAGCAAAGGAATCGCGTATTGTGGCGTGTACCAGGGATCCGCCTCGATCACCATCAGCAGGGTCAGTACCGTGATCATGAAGGAGGAAACAAACAACGCAAAGGCACTGATGCTGAAGCCCCATTTGGCACGCAGTTTTCTTTTTTGTCGCGCCAGTATTTCCCAGGCTGCGACCACCATCATCACCAACGCGATCAACAGAATCCACGACAGTCTGGCGCGATTGAATACCGCTTCGAGTATCAACCCGACCAGCAGCAACTGGACGGTCGTGCGCACGGCCGCGATCGACAGCGTCTGGCCCAGGCCCAATTGCAGCCGCGCCACCAGCCCAATCAAAGCCAGCACCAGCAACGAGGCCAATATCAGATCAGGTGCGGTCAGCGTTATGAACTCGGTTTTCATGGATGCACCACTTTGGTAAAACTGCCGTCGGACACCTGATACCGATGATGCGCGACCCGACTGAGCTGCGCGGCATCGTGTCCGACCCATATCGCGATCGCATTGTGCTCCACGAGGTAGTCCAGCACCAACCGCTCCACACGCTCACTATTGGCGGCGTCCAGATTTGCAGTTGGCTCGTCGAGTAACAACACACGCGGACAATTGGCCAGCATGCGCAATATCGACAGGCGCTGCTTCTCGCCACTGGAGCAGCGACTGATGCTCCAGCTCATCACATCCTGCCCGAATCCGAGTGCTTCGATATGTTCAGCGTGTGCACTGAAATGCTCGCCGACTGTGTCCAGCCACCAATGGCTCTCGGCCGGGAGCAGCGCCACACGACGGCGCCATTCGTGTGCTCTGACATCATCCTGAGCCACGTTTTCTTCGTAGACCTGTCCGCCGTGCTCGTCCATGTCGGCGATAGCCCTGAGTAGACGTGTTTTGCCACTGCCCGACTCACCCGACAGACCGATGCACTCACCAGGCGCAATGGTCAGATTGATCGTTTCGATGCCGGGTATCTGCAGGTCTTCAAGTCTCAACATGATTTCATATTAGCCCGGAGGTTCAAGCATTGTAAGCTATAGTCGATGAAATTCGATATCTTCAATATCGGGACCTACCAGCGGGGCAGTATCATAAGACCGCGCAGACAGAAAATCCAACAGTGAAAACCCCGGGCCCTAGCCCGCATTTCTCACCAGGCGGCGCTATATCCTAATAAGGCATTGGTCTCTTTGAAGTAAATCCTGATGATCAAAATACAGTGTGTTTTTCAAGCATGCCTGTCACGGTTCAGGCTGGTCTTCGCCGGCCCAAGACCGTAGGGTGCGCCGTGCGCACCAGAACCGGCCACCGAACTGAAGATGCGCGGTGCGCATGGCGCACCCTACGGTCTCTTCACTCAAACCATGGCTATGGCTACGCTTTTCGCTCCAGAGCGGCGCCTACGAACACGAATCCTGCGCCTGCTCCCGTGATCCTGGTGAGAAATGCGGGCTAGCCCGCATTTCTCACCAGGCGGCGTCGAGAACTGGTAAGGCATTGGCTCTTTTGAGAGAACTCGAATGATCGAAAATACAGCGTGTTTTTCGACAGTGCCTGTCACGGTTCAGGCTGGTCTTCGCCGGCCCAAGACCGTAGGGTGCGCCGTGCGCACCAGAACCGGCCACCGAACTGA
>Ga0272441_10009323_pt1 | contig 15209 bp, 11 predicted proteins | sample SSMProp6N_FD_193582 | JGI IMG/M metagenome (GOLD analysis project Ga0272441, IMG submission 193582) | Marine sediment archaeal communities from Little Sippewissett salt marsh, Falmouth, MA, United States - SSM-Prop-6N | ecosystem: Environmental > Aquatic > Marine > Wetlands > Sediment ... | reverse complement strand
GCCCCTCGATGGGTGTATTACGAAGCGGAGAAGCCGCGATGAGCGCCCGGAGGCGCCTCGCCGTCGTGGGCAGGCGAAGGACGCGCGCGGCCGTTCTCTGGCACAACGTCGCCCTTGTCGTTGGGAGCATCCTCTTCGCTGCGCCCTTCCTCTGGCTCGTATCGACGACGTTCAAGACGGACGAGGAGGTATTCGTCTTCCCGCCGAGGCTGCCGCGGCTCCCGGCCCGCGTGAGGCACTCGCCCTATTCGACGCTGCCGGCGAACGCGCGGCTCGCCAGGCCGGAGGCGGCACGCGAGGACCGCTGGGAGACGGTGCTGCCCGGGTTACGGGCGGCGATGGACGAGCGCGCCCGTCTTCTGCTGGCCGACGCCGAGGTCCCCCAGCACTTCGCCGACTGGGACGCCCTCGTCGCCGACACCGGCCGCGTTTTGCTGGAGACGGCCATTGCCGTCGTACCGAACGCGGCCTGGTCCGAGCCCGATGATGGGATAGTGCGGGCCGTCCTCGCCGAGGCCGACGAGGCCAGGGCCGCCGAGGTTTTGGCGCGGGTCATCAGGCAGGTCCGGCTCGGGAGGGTGAGCGTGACGGACCTCTCGGGGTCGGAGACTCTTGTGGCGCCGGGCGGCGAGCTTGCCGGCTGGTCCGCCGTAGGCGGAGAGGCAATCCTGGCGCCGTGGAGCGGGGACCCGCAGCGGCCAAGCCGCCTCATCTACTCGGCCGGTCGCCAGGACGTCCTCTGCAGCGTCACGGTGGACCTCCCAGCGCCGCCCTTGGCGCTGGACTCGCTGACGGTCCCCATCTGCGAGGACGAGTCCTTCCACAGCGTGCTGCTCTCGGTGACAACGCGCGAGGGCGTCTGGGCGGCCGGCTCCCCCGCGGCGCTCCGGACGGCGCGCCCGCGCGACCTCGTGTTCAAGTTCCCCCTCTCCTCCAGCCTCGGTCACGAGCACATACCGCTGCAGCTGACCCCCGCCGGCGGCGACGTCTCTCTGTCCGAAGGAGAGGCGCGCGTCACGCTGACGCTCCACCCGGTCCCCTACCCGCTCGCCGTCGCGCGCAAGTTCCTCGCCTCCTACGGGGACGCCCTCGGTTTCGTCCCCATGCTGCGTTACACGGCCAACTCGGTCTTCCTCGTGGTGATGAACGTCGCCGGACAGCTCGTCGCCTGCTCGCTGGTGGCGTATTCGTTCGCGCGCCTGCGCTGGCCGGGCCGCAACGTCTGTTTCTTCGTACTGATAGCCACGATGATGCTGCCGCCGCAGGTCACCATCATCCCCGTCTTCGTGATTCTCTCGAAGATAGGCTGGTTCGACACCTTCCTTCCCCTGTGGGTGCCGTCGTTCTTCGGCGCGCCCTTCTTCATCTTCCTCCTGCGCCAGTCCATGCTGGGTATACCCACGGACCTGGAGGACGCGGCGCGCATAGACGGCTGCGGCTATTTCAGGATCTGGCGCGAGGTGATGCTCCCGCTCGCCAAGCCGACTCTGGCGGCCATAGCCATCTTCACGTTCATGTACTCCTGGAACGATTTCTTCGGCCCGCTCGTGTACATCTCGAGTCCGGAGCGGATACCGCTCTCGCTGGGTCTATTCCTCTTCCGCTCGGCCCACGGCGCCGAGTGGCCCATGATGATGGCGGCCGCCACGATGATGATGCTGCCGGTAATCGTCATCTTCTTCCTTGCGCAGAAGTACTTCATCCAGGGCGTGACGCTGACGGGGATAAAGGGGTAACGAAGCGCCACCGGGAAGAGAGAGCGCCGCTGTGACAGGAAGCGTCGTGCTGACCGTATCCGAGCGACTGGGCGTGGAACGGGTTGGCGAAGCGGTGACGTCGGGCGTCCCGTTTGCGCGCGGCGTGATGCGGTCCGGCGAGGGCGTCGCGCTGCTCCGAGGTGGGGTGGCTGTGCCCCTCCAGGCGCGGCCGACGAGCCTCTGGCCCGACGGCAGCATGCGCTGGCTGCTTCTGGATTTCGCGGCGGACGCGCCCGCGGGTGCGTCGGCCGAGTACGAGCTGGCTTGGGGGGACGGCGTCGAGTCGCCCGCACCGGACACCGCAGTCGAGCTGACGACGGACGATGGTATCCATCGTGTGGACACGGGCGCGCTGCGTTTTTCCGTGGCGACGGATCGCTTCGCTCCGCTGGCGGACATGTCGATCCGCGAGGGTGAGGGTTGGCGCGAGCCGGGCCTCTCGCCCCTTGACGTCGAGGTCGTCCTCGGCGACGGCCGCAGCTTCCTCGCTTCGGCGGCAAGCGACCTCACCGTTGTGGTCGAGGAGGCCGGTCCCCTGCGGGCGTCGCTGCTCCTGGCGGGCCACCACGCCGCCGAGGACGGCAGCACGCTCTTCGAGTTCCGCCTGCGCGTCCACGCCTACCCCGGTTCGCCCGCCGTGAGGCTCCAGTACACGTTCGTCAACGACGCCTCGGAGCTCTTCACATCTGTGAGGAGGGTGAGCCTGCTTGCGCCCTCAGGCGCTTCGTACGACAAGGCCCTCTTCGGCATCGAGGGCGGCGAGGTCGTCGAGCGGGCGCCGACGGGCGACGGCGTGGTCCTGCGGCAAAGCGGGCCGACGGCGTTCGCGGACGACAAGCGCTGGATACTGACGGTGAACGCGGATGCGCGCGAGGGCGCGCGCGCAGCGGGGTGGGCCGTGGCGACGGGTGAAGCGTTGTCGATGTCCACGTGCGTTCAGAGGTTCTGGCAGAACCACCCGGCGGCCATCGCCGCAACCGGGGACGGCCTCAGCGTGGACCTGATCTGCAGCGAAGACGGGCCGTTGCCGCTGAGGCAAGGGGCGGCCAAGACGCACGAGCTGCTCCTGGCGTTCGCGCCGGCGGAGGAGGCCGCGCGGGTGGAGCAGAGGGCGCGCGCGTTCATCTCGCCGCTGCGCGCCGAGGCGCGCCCGGAGTTCTTGTGCAGAAGCGGTGTGTTCGGTATGGGTCCGCTCCGGCCGGCGCCCGATCCCCTCTTCCCGCGCTACGAGGACTTCGTACGGGCGTGCAGGATGGCGCTGCAGGCCCAGCGCGAGGAGGCCGGCGAGTACGGCGCCCTCGACTTCGGCGACTGGTCGGTCCGCGAGCGCCTCGACGAGCGCCTCTGGGGAAACGTCGAGTACGACATGCCTCACGCGGCCGCAATGGAGTGGGCGCGGACTGGGGACGCCTGGTTCTACGATTTGATGATCGACTCCGCCCGGCACTACATGGACGTCGACGTGCGCCATTCTTGCCGCGAGGAGGGCGTGGACCACACGGGCGCGCCGTGCATACACACGACGGACCACTGGACCGGCGCGGGCAACGTGGGCCATGCATGGGTCGAAGGGTTGTGGTACTACCACTTCCTCACGGGGGACGGCAGGGCGCGCGAGGTGGCCCTCGGCATCGCGGACTGGCAGGTGCGCGTCGCCCATGGGCTCGATTTCACGGGCCGGCCGGAGCGCTACATGGGCTGGGAGCTCATCGGGCTGGTATCGACGTTCGAGGCGACGGGCGATGCGAAGTATTTGGATGCGGCCGGCGTGGTGATGGAGAAGACGGCCGCCTGGCAGCACCCGGCGGGTTACTGGCCGGTGACGTCGGGGGCGGAGGGCCCCGACCCGGACAGGCCCGAGACGCTCATTATCAAGCCCTTCATGATCGGCATGGTCCTGGAGGGGTTGATACGCTATCACCAGGCTACGGGCGACGCGCGCGCGGCGGACTCGATAGCCCGCAGCGTGAGGTGGATGATCGAGAACACGTGGGACGACACCGCGTGCGGCTTCCGCTATTCGACCTATGCGCCGCAGGGGACCCAGCCGCGCCCGGAGGACGTCCGCGAGGTCCCCGGCGTGTTGTACGCCTACGGCCTCACGGGCGACGCCGATCTCCTAGCCCTGGCCCGCCGGCACCTGGCGGCCTTCTTCGCCCTGGACCCGAGCGTGGTGGATTCGACCTGGCTCGGCAAGAGCTTTGCGATACGGGCCAGGGCTTTGCCGAACGCGCTCGCCATGCTCGCCGAGATGGAGGGCGGGATGGCGGGAGGGACCGAGCGGGACGAAGCCCCCCGCTGAGTCAGCGACCGGCGGTGCACGCGCCGCAGCCGGTGCAGCCGTCGCGGCAGTCGGGGGTGATTTCCCCCCGGAGGGCCCGCTCGCGCTCCGCGCGGAAATACTCCCGGCTCACTCCGGTGCTGATGTGGTCCCAGGGGAGCAGCTCGTCGTAGGGCCGGACGCGGTTGGCGTAGAAGGCCGGGTCTATGCCGGTCTGGTCGAATGCGCGGGTCCAGGCGTCGGGGTACCGGTCGGACGACCACGCGTCGAAGCGCGCGCCGAAGCGGAAGGCGGCTTCGATCGCGTCGGCGAGCCGGCGGTCGCCCCGGGCGAAGACGCCCTCCAGGTGCGACATCTCCGCCTGGTGCCACTTCAGCTTCACCCGCTTGCCGTGTATGGCCGAGCGCAGGTACGCCTGCTTGTCGCGCAGGGCGGCCAGGTCGTCCATGGCGTCCCACTGGAAGGGCGTGTGGGCCTTGGGGACGAAGGACGAGACGGACACGGTCACGCGCCTCCACGTTCGGGCCCGCGCCACATCGTTGACCATCCGCACGGTCTCCTCGATGTCCGCCTCGGTCTCGGTCGGCAATCCGATCATGAAGTAGAGTTTGACGGACCGCCACCCCTCGCGGGATATGCCCGTTAGGGCGGTGTCCAGGTCCTGCTCTGTGATCTTCTTGTTGATGACGCGTCGCAGGCGCTCGCTGCCGGACTCGGGCGCCAGCGTGAACCCGCTCTTGCGGACGCGCGAGATGACGGACGCCAGCTCGGGCGCGTCGGCGTCGGCGCGCAGGGAGGAGACGGCCAGCCCCACGCGCGCGGGCTCGCATATCCCCAGCAGGCCGGAGAGGAGTTGCGGCAGCCGCGAGTAGTCACCCGTGGACAGCGAGAGCAGCGACACCTCGTCGTAGCCCGTTGCGGCCAGCCCCGTCCGAGCGAGGTGGAGGAGGCGCTCGACCGAGCGCTCGCGGACGGGCCGGTAGAGCATCCCCGCCTGGCAGAAGCGGCAGCCCTGCGTGCACCCGCGCATGATCTCCAGCGTCAGCCGGTCGTGGACGGCCGATATGTCCGAGACGACGGGGCGCTCCGGGTAGGCGGCCGAGTCGAGGTCATCGACGAGCCGGCGGTTGATCAGCGCGGGCGCCCCCGGCGACGGAGTCATCGCGGCAAGCGTCCCGTCGGCGTTGTACGAGGGTGTGTAAAGGGAGGGGACGTAGACGCCGTCGATCTTGGCGAGTTCGCGGAGCGTGTCGGCGCGCTTGAGTTTGGCGGCGACGACGTCGGTTATGTCGAGGATGACCTCCTCACCGTCGCCGACGGCGAAGGCGTCGATGAAGGGCGCGGCGGGCTCGGGGATGTACGCGCCGCAGCCGCCCGCGATGACGAGCGGTGCGGCCGCGTCCCTGTCGGCGGAGCGGAGGGGAACCCCGGCCAGGTCCAGGACGGCGAGGACGTTCGTGTAGCAGGTCTCGTGCGGGAGGGAGAACGCGATGACGTCGAACTCGGAGAGCGGGCGATGCGATTCGAGCGAGAAGAGGGGCAGACCGCGCTCACGCATGACGGCCTCGGCGTCGGCCCAAGGGCTGTAAGCGCGCTCGGCGAGGGTGTCCTCGCGTGCGTTGAGGGCGGCGTAGATGATCCGCAGGCCCACGTGCGACATGCCGATCTCGTAGGCGTCGGGGAAGACGAGTGCGAACCTCGCGCGTGCGGCCGTCCAGTCCTTGACTGTGGAGTTGAGCTCGCCGCCGGTGTACCTGCCGGGCCGTCCGACGTGGGCGAGGAGGTCCCGCTCGAGCGTTTTGCGCGCGATGGATGGCATGGCCGCCTCAGTAAACCCGCCGCCGCATGGCGACGTTGACGAGGAGCCCGACGCAGACTAGCGCGGCGAGCAGTGCCGAGCCGCCGTAGGACATGAACGGCAGCGGCAGCCCGACGACGGGTGCCAGCCCCGCCGACATCGCGACGTTGACAATGACCTGGACTGCGAGGACGCATGTCAACCCGGCGGCGAGGACCCTCCCGGCCGAGTCGGAGGCCGTCGCGGCCACGCGCGCGCATCGGAGGAGGAGGAGGAGGTAGACGGCGAGGACGAGGCACGCGCCGAGGAAGCCCCACTCCTCTCCGAGAACGGGGAAGATGAAGTCGGTGTGATGCTCGGGGAGGAAGTTGAGCTGCGACTGGGTCCCTGCACGCCATCCCTGGCCGAACCAGCCGCCCGCGCCGAGTGCGATCTTGGACTGGACGACGGCGTAGCCCGTCCCGGCGGGGTCCCGACCCGGGTCGATGAACACGAGCAGTCGGTCTATCTGGTAGTCGCGGAGGAAGCGGAAGCCGACGGGCACGCAGGCGGCGGCGGCGAGGGCTAGGGTGCCGAGGTGCGTCCACCTCGCGCCGGCGACCATCAGGCAGACGAAGACGGCCGGCATCAAAACGAGTGCGGTGCCGAGGTCGGGCTGGACGGCGATGAGGCCGGCGGGCAGGGCGGCCAGGGCGACGGCGACGAGGGTGTCGCGCACCCTGACGTTCCCCCCCAGATCCCCCAGCCAGCGCGCGAGGACGGCCACCGTGGCGATTTTGGCGAGCTCGGACGGCTGGAGGTTGACGGGCCCTATCCTCAGCCATCGCTGCGCGCCGCCCCCGTGCCTGCCGACGAGAAGGACGAGGACGAGGAGCAGGAGCGACAGCGCGTAGAAGGCGTAACCCCCGCGCAACAGGCGCCTGTAGCTGAGGGCCGCGGCTGCGATCGCGGCGGCGGCGCCGACGCCCGCAGCGAAGAACTGCTTGGCCATCTGGTAGGTGAGGGCGGTCTGTCCCGACGGCGTGACGGCGCTGTATATGGCGGCAAAGCCCATGCCGAGCAGCAGGAGCGTCGCGGTTATTATGACGGGATCCACTCCCCGGACTAACCTTCTGTCAGGCATAGAAGCGCCATTTCCCCTCGCCGTCGCGGTAGCGCCACCCGGAGAGGCGCACGAGCGCCCAGAACCCGGGCGGGCCGATGACGGCGGACGATACGGTCGTAGCAAGTACGAGCCCGCCTATGCGCAAGAGCGGTGTCGAGAGCAGCGAGCCCTCTGCGCCTAGCGCGGTGCGGAGAAGCACAGCGGCCGACGTCGATACGAGCGCTCCCGCGGCGGTGGCAAGCGCCTGGAGGAGCGGGCTGTTCCGGTCGAAGCGGTGCGACAGCCTTCCGAGGAGGCCTCCTGCGAGGGCCTTGCCGAAGGCGTGTGCGCCCAGGACGCCGCCGCCGACCATGTCGTGACACAGCCCGCACACGAAGCCCCAGCCGGCGCCGACCTCCGACCCGCGCCGCAGCGACATGAAGACGACGGGGAGGACGAGGAAGTCCAGTCCCAGCGGAGCGGCGGCCCTATCGCCGACGATCTGCGCCATGACGGCCACGACGACGATGGCGGCCGAGAGCAGGAAGCGGGGCAAGTGGACGGTCCCCTTCTCACAACCCGCCGGCGCCGGACGACACCACGAGGACGGCGTCCAGTCGCTGGAGGTCGGCCGCCGGCTCGAGGCCGGCCGTCTTGGTGAGCCCGTCCGCGCCGTCTTCGACGCTCGTGACCGTCCCCACCGGGAGTCCTCTGGGAAACACGCCGCCGACGCCGGATGTGACGACGCCTTCGCCGGGCGCCACTGTGGATCTGGGGTGCAGGTACTCGATGACGAGGGCGGAGCCGAGTCCGGTCCCGGACGCTATCCCGTGTTCCCCACTCTGTTCGGTGACGACGGCGACCGAGCTTGCCGGGGAGCTCATGAGCATGACGGAGGCCCCCATGCCGGTGGCGGAGACCACGCGGCCGACGAGTCCGTCGCCGGTGACGACGGCGTCATCCGGGCGGACGCCGTCGCCGAGCCCCCTGTCGATGCGGACGCGCTCGAACCAGGAGACGGGTTCGCGGCCGACGACGAGGGCCGGTATGCTCACGCCGGCGTGGCGGTCGGAGGCGGCGACGAGGTCGTGCAGGCCCTGATCGGCCAGGGCTGCGCGCAGGCGGGAGAGCTCGGCCCTGAGCCTTTCGTTGTCTGCGCGGAGGCGTTCGAGGTCGGCCCCGGCGTCGCCCTCGTAGGCGAGGCCGTCGGCGACGCGTTGTCCGGCCGCAACGGCCCTGCCGAGGCCGCGGCCGAGGGGTACGAGGAGGCGCTCGGCCAGCCCGCGCAGCCCCTGTGTGGGGCTTCCCCCGTGCGCGTCCAGCGTCGCCAGGACCAAGCCCAAGGCGCACCAGACGGCCGTCACGACGACGTGCCTGGGGCACCTGCCGACCCGAATCCTCAGGCTACCACTCGCGGCCTCCGGCAACCAGCACCTCCCGCAGCGCGTCCAACTCGTCCAGAACCTGTCCCGTCCCTCGCACGACCGCCGTGATGGGGTCGTCGGTCACGCGCACGGGCAGGCCCGTTTCCTTTGCGATGAGATCCGCCAGTCCCGGCAGCAGCGCTCCGCCGCCGGCGAGGACGACGCCCGTCTCGACGAGGTCGGCCGCCAGTTCGGGCGGTGTCCGCTCCAAGGTCTGCGTGACCGTCTGTATGATTATGCGAATGGGCTCCAGCAGCGCTTTTCGCACCTCGGTCGAGGTGATGCTGACGGTCCTCGGCAACCCCTTCGCTTCGTCGCGGCCCTTGACGTCCATGGTGGTCTCGTCGGCGATTTTGTATGCCGAGCCGATGGTGATCTTCACGTTCTCGGCGGATCGCTCGCCGATTAGCAGCCCGTGCTTCTTCTTCATGTGGGCGACGATAGCCTGGTCCATCTCGTCGCCGCCGACGCGGACGGTTTCGGATATGACGAGGCCGGCCAGCGAGATGACGGCGACCTCGGTCGTCCCGCCGCCGATGTCGACGATGAGGTTGCCGCCCGGTTCCTGGACGGGCAGGCCCGAGCCGATGGCTGCGGCCATGGGTTCCTCGACGAGGTACACCTGGCGGGCGCCGGCGTGCATGCCCGACTCGACGACGGCCCGTTTCTCCACCTCGGTGATGCCGGACGGCACGGCGACTATGACGCGCGGGTGGACCAGGGCCTTGCGGTTATGCGCCCGCACGATGAAGTCGCGGAGCATGGCCTCGGCGACGTCGAAGTCGGCAATGACCCCGTCCTTCAGCGGCCTCATGGCGACGATCTGGCCCGGCGTGCGCCCCAGCATCATCTTGGCCCGGTTGCCGACGGCCAGGACCTGGTTGGTCCCCGTCCGGACGGCCACCACGGAGGGCTCGTAGAGCACGATGCCCTTCTGCCGCAGGTAGACCAAGGTGTTCGCCGTTCCGAGGTCTATGCCCATGTCGTTGGAGAACAGACCGAGTAGCCTGTCAAGCATGCCGGTTCCTCCCCGTTGCCTGGGGCCAGTATATCAGGGGGGGCTGCACAATGAAAGCCGCGACGACCCGTCGCCGTCGCGGCTTCCGCTTACGCGCCATTCGTCGGCGCCCGCCGGGGCGCCCTAGACCAGATCGTTCCTGTACAGCTCCTTGCCGCAGTAGCGGCACTTGGTCTCGTTCTCCGTATACCCGTCCACCATAAGGCAGTGGCGGCAGCGTATGTTCTTCAGTCTCTGAACGGGCTTAGGCTTGTGCTTAACAGCCCCCGCCGCCAGTTTCTTCTTCTTCTTCTTCTTGGTCGCCTTCTTCTTGACGACGACCTTCTTAGCGACCTTCTTCTTGGCGGCCTTCTTCTTCGGGGCTTTCTTCTTTGGGGCCTTCTTCTTGGCGGCTTTCCTCTTCGAGGCCTTCTTCTTGGCCTTCTTGGCCGCTTTCTTGGCCTTCTTCGGCGCCCTCTTCTTGGACGCCTTCCGGGCGGACTTCTTCCGTCCCGCCTTCTTGCGGGCCGGCTTCCTCGGCTTCGCCTTTGTCTTCGACTTCTTCTTCTTGGCGGCCTTTGCCATGGGTCGCCCACCTCCCCTTTCAGCCGCAACGGCCAGCCAACCGTTAGCTGCTTATACCACCGGATTTCGATGCGCGTCAACAGCTTACGCAGCATCGAGTGCAACTGAGTTACGGATACCGGAGCGCCTTTGCAGCCCTGATGAATACCGGGGCCTCTTTGCCCTGTGGCGATCTTGCGGAGCGCCGGCCGCTGCGCGTTTGGGGTCCGCGAGGCGGTCTCGGCGCCTTGGAATTGACCTCATCGGGCGGGCCCTGTTATGATGGGGCTCGACAGGCCGAGGACATCCCGGATTGGAGAGAGAGCATGGCCAAAGGCGCTGTGATCAGCACGGATCTACCACTGCCGGTATTCCGGCGCGGGAAGGTGCGCGACGTATACGACCTGGGCGACAGGCTGCTGATGGTGGCGTCGGACAGGATATCGGCGTTCGACGTGGTAATGTCGCAACCGATACCCGGCAAGGGGTCGATATTGACGTCGATCTCGGCCTTCTGGTTCGACCGGACCGAGGCGATTTGCCCCAATCACGTGATCGGGGGGGACGTGTCGGGTCTGGGCCTGTCGGCGGCGGACGTGGCGCTTCTGTCGGGGCGCAGCATGGTGGTGCGCAAGGCGCGGGCGCTCCCCGTGGAGTGCGTTGTGCGGGGGTATCTGGCCGGTTCGGCCTGGCGGGAGTACGACCGCACGGGCGCGGTCACGGGCTATGAGCTGCCGGTGGGCCTCCGCTGGTGCGAGAGGCTACCCGAGCCGATCTTCACACCGGCGACCAAGGCCGAGGAGGGGCATGACGAGAACATAACGCCCCAGCGGGCGGCCGAGGTGTTGGGGGGCGACCTTTTCGAGCGCATTAGGTCGGCGTCATTGGATCTATACCGCTTCGGGCACGACTACGCGGCGGCGCGCGGGTTGATATTGGCCGATACGAAGTTCGAGTTCGGCATCACCGAGGACGGGCTGACTGTGATAGACGAGATGCTCACGCCGGACTCGTCGAGGTACTGGCCCACCCAGGAGTACGAGGTGGGTCGCGACCAGCCGAGTTTCGACAAGGAGCCGCTCCGGCAGTACCTGGCGGGGTTGGACTGGGACAAGTCCCCGCCGCCGCCGGAGCTGCCCGACTCGGTCGTGGCGGACACGCGCGCGCGGTACGAGGAGGCGCATCGGAGGATAACGGGGCGCGACTTCCGCGACTCGGGGTAGCCAGCCGGCCCCCCTGCCAGAGAGAAAGGTCCACGCACAACGGGGCACCCTTTTGGGTGCCCCTTAGTCTTCATGATATCGTCTTGGCTGAGGATCTGCCGGTCCATGGGACCGACCCACCGCCTCACTGCTCGGCCGACTCCCCCGCAGCGTCAGACCGACTCCCGCCCGTCTTAGGCCCACCCCGCGTCAGCTTCCGCGAAGCGGCCGCGCCGTCCCGACTCCCCCCTCGCTGGCCCCCTTGGCGCCCCTAGATGGGGAGTGGGATGATGCCCACGGCCGAGCCCAGGAGGAGGCTGGCGGCCAGGAGGAGTATGGCGGATATCCAGAGAACCGGTGCGGGCACGCCGGGTGCTGCGGCCGCTTTGGGTTGAGCGTTCGCGGCCATGGCGAGGGCCGCATGGTGGTTTTCGACGTCTGCGAGTTTCGGTGCAACGCCCGGTCTGGATGCGGGTGGCGGCCCGGCGGCCCCTGGGGCTGCCGGTCCGGCGGCCTCGCCGCCGGCGACCTCGGCGGGGCTGGTGATCTCATCGCCGCCCGCGGGGAGCTTGACGGGCTTCTTCGGCTCGATCCGCAAGGGCTTGTCGCCCCGCAGAACGAGTTTGGGTCCCTCCGTCTTGTCCTCGACGGCGCCGTTGTCGGCCCTTATCGACTTGGGCTCTTTCTTCTCCTCGTCCGGTCCTGCCATTTGGCCGAAATCTCCACTCAGTTTGCGGCGACTACGGTATCGCCTTTGCGTAGCTCAACCACCCCGCCCGAAGCGTCCATTTCCAGGACCAGGGTGACCAGGTGAACCTTGTCGACGTTGAAGTCGCCCACCGGCACGCCGTCGCGCAGCACCTTTATTCCGGGGTGGAACTGCGCATCGGTGGCTCCCAGGTCAACGCTGAAGAAGCCCATGCCGTGAACGGCGGAGATGGTCCCGTGGATGTCGCTGAAGAACGGCAGCGGCTCGGTGAGCTCCTCGATGCGGACGGTATCTCCGCCTCGGACGGCCGCGACCGCCTGGGCCACCTCGGTAACGAGTGTAGTGTAGTGAACCTTGCGGGTTGACACTTTGCCGACGATCTTGCCTTCCCTCTGGATATACAGTTGGGGCAGCGCGCCGCCGGCGATGGAGGAATCGAAATCGAGTGTGAGGTATGAGGGCTCATAGGCGGCGATGACTTCGCCCGTCGGCACTTCGGTAGGTTGCCAGTCCTCGGACGGGGTCGCCCCGCCGTGCTCGAGCATGTACTGGAGCCTGTCTCGCGCCTCTTGGACCTCCGTCAGCTTCGCTTCGAGGTCCGACTGGGCCAAGCGGAGTTGCTCGACCTCGGTCGCCAGTTCGCCGCCGGTGACGGAGGCCGTCTCGGCGAGCCGCTTCTGCTCGGCGAGCTCGTCCATCAGCTCGCTGACACGCGCCTCTCTGTCCTGGAGACTGCGCTGGAGGTTATCCACGTTCTCCTGGTAGCGCGAGACTTCGCTCTCGAGTTCGGAGATCTGGCGGCTCTTGTCCATGATCTCCCGCGACTTCATCGTGATCTCGTTCTCGGCGGAGCTGATCCTGTCTCGTTGGCTGGCGATCTCCTGTTTCGCCATGTAGGCGAAGGCCAAGGTAATTGCGGCCAGAACAAGGACCAGCACCGCGGCGAGCTTATTGGACTTCTTCAACTGACCTGCTCCTCACGTAGCGGCCGTCAAGCCGTGGGGGCGCGCTTGCGCCTGCCGAAGAAAGCGGTGGATATCGTAGCAGAAAGGGGCGCCCGGGGCAAGGGAAATCGGGGGGCGCGGACGCCCCCTCGCGTTGACACCCCATCCGGCCTGTGCTAGCCTTTGCGCGCCTAAGGGCCGAAGGGAGGACACCGAGGAGCCGCCGATGCCCGTTCGAACTCCCCTGCTGCTGCTGTGCCTGGGCCTTCTGGCCCAGCTTCCGGCCGTCGCCGCCGCCGCGGGCGCCGCGGCCCCCTACAGGGTCCTCAGCGGCGACACGATATTCGCCGAGGGGACGAGTTGGAGACCCATCGACGACGACGGCGTCTTCTACTGCTCGTCCAAGCTCCGCCCCGGCCATCCCATGCCGCGGATACGGGAGACCGTCGCCGACATAATCAAGTACAACGGCTTTCAGGGGATCGTGGAGTGCGTCCCCGCGGCGTACATCGACTGCACGCGCACCGACGGCGGCTTCGAGGACGACGGAAAGAGCCGCGTGCTGGGCTTGGGCGGAACCGGCTTCCGCGTGACGGGCACGGGGCCGGACACGTCGTGGTTCTCCTACGTTTTCGATATACCGGGCCTCCGCGCGGGGGATCCGTATCTGTTCGTGGCGGAGCTGATAAACGACAGGGAGCGCTACAACAGCTTTGCCTTCACGGTCCCGCGCGGCGCGACCTGGGCGGTTCCGTACAAGGGCGCTGAGGGCAAGCTCCCGGGCTTCGGCGACACGTTCAACCCGGACAACTTCCGGCCGGACGTCTCGGGCGGCACGTACGGCGGGCGCGAGTGCCCCGTCGACGGCAGGCCGTACAACTACACGTGCCTCGTCTACCCCAAGGCGGGACGGCTGAAGGTCACGGTCTCGCACAAGGAGGACGAGCTCGAGGCGGACGAGGCGAACGGCGCGGCGGTCTCGCGGATGTGGCTCTTCAAGATAGCCGAGCCGCTTGAGGACAACGCGGTGGAGGTCACCGCCCCCGGCGGCGCGCGACAGCGTCGCATAGGCGTCTACTGCACCCACCCCTGGTACTTCTACGCCCACTACGGCGTCCCCGCCCGAAAGCGCGAGGACAGGGTCGCCTCGCTGGAGCGGCTGGTCGACTACCTCGCCTTCTGCGGCATGAACCACATCGAGTTCAACGCCGTGAACGGTACGGACCGCACGAAGGCCGCCTGGTACGACAGCGAGCTGTTCGGCAACCTCATCGGTGACCTGATGGACGAGCTCCTACCCATATGCGACCGTGCCGGTTTCAGCGCGGTCCCGGCGATAGCGTCGCTGACGCTGCCGGGGATGGGCGAGATGAGCACGCCGCTGTCGGACAATCCCGATAAGTACGGCCTCTCGCGCCTGTCGTTCCAGATAGACCGCGACGGGGAGAGCGTCGTCCAGTTCTTCGGGTCCGAGCGCGCGCCGGACCCCCAGCGCCCGGAGGTCCAGGACTTCTTCATCTCGATAATGAAGGAGCTGGCGACGAGGTCGAAGGCCCACCCGTCCGTTATGGGCCTGGGCTTTCGGGTCAACGGCAAGCACGGTTTCTGTTACTGCGGCGACTTCGACCGCAACGGGCATCACAGCGGCTATTCGGAGTGGAACATCGCGCAGTTCGAGAAAGAGGCGGGCATCGATGTTCGCGGCGACGGCGCCGAGGCGGCCCGCTGGCTACGCGAGAACGCGTGGGACGAGTGGCTCGACTGGCGCTGCCGGGTGATGCGCGAGTTCTGGCTCCGCGCCCGCGATGAGGTAAGGCGGGTCGACCCCCGCCTCGCGCTCATTGCGAAGACGGATCTGCCGTCGGAGGTCCCTGGGACGACGACGCTTTTCGCCCAGGGGGTGGACCCGCACACGCTGATCAAGTATCACGGTGTGGACCCGCGGTTGTTTGCGGGTGACGACGGCATCTGGGTCCAGCGGGTGATGATGATAGGCGCCAACCGCTACTTCGGCAAGTGGGGCCCGCCGTTCGGGGGCCCGGACGCGGCGGGTTTGAGGCAGTTCCACCTGGAGCCTGCGGTCGCCGGCCTGTACGGGACGGGCGAGGGGTCCAGCGTCGAGCTCTACTACAACTACTTCGAGCAGGGCACGGACGCGGCCCCGCACCCGGACATGGAGTTCGGGATGTTCCGCACGTTCACGCTGACGCCGCTTGGGCGCAACTTCCTCGAGCACGCCTGTTTCGCCCTGCGCCACGACAACGCGCAAGTGATAGCGATGCTGGGGTGGGAGCGCCCGACGATGGGCAACGAGACGCAGCTGAGGCGCTGGTGCCGGGCGTTCCGCGCGATACCGTCGACCGATGCGCGGGAGTTCGAGGGGGTCGTGGAGCCCGGCACGCCCGGCATCTGGGTGCGCAGGTTCGCCGACCGCATCGATGTAATGAAT
>Ga0272441_10009322_pt1 | contig 15209 bp, 19 predicted proteins | sample SSMProp6N_FD_193582 | JGI IMG/M metagenome (GOLD analysis project Ga0272441, IMG submission 193582) | Marine sediment archaeal communities from Little Sippewissett salt marsh, Falmouth, MA, United States - SSM-Prop-6N | ecosystem: Environmental > Aquatic > Marine > Wetlands > Sediment ... | reverse complement strand
CCCGGCGTGGGGCTCGCCGTCGTCCTCCCACTCGACCTCGGAGCCGACCTCGATCTCGGTCTCGGTCTCGGTCTCGGGCTCGTCGTCGGACCCCTCGTCCTCCTCGCCGCCCTCGTCCTCCTCGTCGTCGTCCTCCTCGGCCCCCTCGTCCTCGCCTTCCTCGCCGTCGACGTCGTCCTCGGAGGGCTCGGGCTCGCCGGGGTCGTCGTCACCGGCCTCCGGGGGCGGGACCACGATGTCGATGTCCGCGCCCTCTGGAAGCAGGAGCACCACGAAGCCCTTTGACTTGAGGGCCGCGACGTGCTCCTCCACGCTCTGCTCGTCTCCCCCCTCCTCCTGCTCCGGCTCGGGGGGCGGGGCCGGGGCTTTCTTCTTCTTCTTCGCCGCCTTTTTCTTCGCTGCCATGGCTTTCGATCTCCAACTCTATGCCTAAGGTTGCGGGGAGCGACCCCGCGTCAGTTCGCCTTCTTCTTCTTCTTGGCCTTGGCCTTCTTCTTCGCCGGCTTGGCGGCCTTCTTCTTGGCCTTGGCCTTCTTCTCCTCGATGACCTGGTCCACCTCGGCCGGCTCCGGCGGCCCCTCGACCTCCTCGTCGTCGGCGAGGAACCTCTCCGCCAGGGCCTCGGCCTTGGCCTCCATCTCCTTCAGGTCGTTGGCGATGGCGGCCTTCATGGCGGCCTTCTGGTCCTTCGTCCTGGGGAGGTTCACGGTGAACTTGGCGGACCGGCTCGTCACCAGCAGGGCCTCCCGCTCCGCGCCGATGCGGTCGAGGACCATCTGGTTCGTCTTGTTCACGGTGGTCCCGGCGAGCAGGTAGGCCATCGTCTTGGGCGAGAGCGCCCGGAGGATGGCGTGGGGGTCGTCGGGCATCTTGACGGAGGTGGAGGGCATCTCGCCCGCGTCCCCTCCGGCCGACCCCTCGACGCGCAGGACGCCGGCCTTCTGCATCTCCATCCGGAGCTTGGCCTCCATCGCGTCGGTCGCGGCCTTGAACTCCTTGTAGATCTGGCGCCTCAGCAGCACCCCCTCGAGGAGCTTCCTGAGGGCTTTCTCCTTGTCCGTCATGTGGCACCTCCATCGGTTAATCGGCTCGTAAATCCCTTGACGCGGCCGGATTATACCGTGGCGGAGCCCTCCCCTCCACCCGGGGCGACGGGGTGCGTCACCGTGAGGTTGAGCGGGACGACCTCGTACTCCTCGCCGCCCTCCCTGATGGAGACCTCGGCGGGGGTGAACCCCCGCTTCGCCCGGATGAGGGTCTCCGCGGCCTTCGTCCAGACGATGGCGCGGGTGTTCGGGTGCTGCTTCAGGTGCTCCATCCTGGCGACGACGGACTGGGGCTTCTGGGACGTCTCGATGACGTTCTCCAGGAGCTTCCCGGTCACCGCGGTGACGGCGTTCCTGAGCTCCTCCATGTCGTAGAGGAGGTCGTGAATCTTGACGTACTGGGGCTTCTTCTCGTCGCCCCTCTCTTGCTCCTTCATGTGGTCCTCCCAATAAGCGTACCGGCCCAGGGTGAAGTATCCGCACCTCATGGTCCCTTCCTTTCGCGCAGGCGTCTGCGCGCACCTTTTATATGTCGCCGGCGGCCTCCGCCGCCATGACCAGCGCCGCCGCGTCGACGACGTGCCCCAGCTCGGCCGAGGGGATCGACGGCCAGGAGAAGGAGGGCCACCGCCGGGTGACGGCGCCCTCCATCATCGGCTTCGTGGCGTTGACGTCCCCCGCGGCGGCCTTCTTGTTCGCCTGGGGGGTGTAGTACCGGATGCGCAGGCCGCGCCCCCTGGCCCACCCGACGACCGCGCCGAAGCACAGGCCGAGGGTCTTGGCCGCCCTGGAGCTCTTGCTGCCCCCGGGGGCCTCGACGAGGAGCAGGCCGACCTTGAGGCCCTTGGTGGCCTTCTTCAGGGAGTCGACCAGGCGCTCGAGGTGGAGGGCGTCCGCCATCGTGGTGCCGTGGCGCTTCTTCACGCCGGCGTACCACTCCTCGTCCTGCCGGTAGCAGCCCCAGCCGACGAGGCGGCCTGCCTGGTGGTCGTAGACCGCGACGCCCGTGGCCTTGAAGCCCGGGTCGACGCACAGATGGACCCGCATGCGCCCTCCTTCCTTGCATCTCCTTCGCGCGAACCCTTCAGCTCCAGGGGTTCGCAAGCTGTCCCTTGACCTTGAACCTGCCCCGCGACTTGACCATCCCCGAGAGGACCTTCACCATCCGATCCTTCTTCGGGAGGGCCGCGTTCCGCGACTCCACCTGCGACTGGGAGGCCTTGCGCGTGACGAGCTTGTGCCGGCAGTTCGTGAGGCACGGAGTGGCCCCAGCCCGGGGAACCGCCGGGAGGTTGTCCTTGGTGTACGGCTGGCGCTCGACGATGTACTCGCAGCCCTTGCAGATGCCGCGCTCGCCGGGCTTGGGGCCGTACCAGTAGAAGAGGAGGTTCGACGGGAGCCCCGAGACCCTTCCGTTCTCGAAGGCGACGTCAACCCCCTTGAGGTACATCCTGATGCGCTCCTCGACCGTGAACGGCCGCCCGCGCCCCGGCGGGAGCAGGAGGTCGGCGGGGGAGAGCTCGTCCGCGAAGGGCGCGTCGCCCCTGCGGACCTCCTCCAGGAACGACTGCCAGAACCGGAGCTCGTGCCGGATCGTGGACTTGAGCCACTGCTCCTCCTGCTTCGTCGGCTCCGCCTCGCCCGGAGCGTAGAGCCCGAGCCCGGACGCGTGGCGGCCGGCCTCGAAGGCGCGGGAGAAGACGATCTCGAACCAGTTGGCGGTGTCCCGCTGGAGCTCGGTGAAGGGCTCCCTGCCCTCGCGCCACATGCGGACCCAGTTCCCCAGCTCCCGGTTCGCCTCGTCCTTGAGGCGCTCGAGGTCCTTGGTGCCCTGGGTCTTCATCCGGCGCATGTTGACGGTGTACTGGGGGTCCACCTGCGCCTTGTTGGCGAAGAGGGCGTCCCGGGTCGCGGTGTCGGCCTTGGACGAGCCGAACATCTTGCCCTCGGCGACGAGGGCGGCCGCGCACCACACGGCGTGCTCGCGGAGAAGGCGGGGGATGCCCGCCTCCGTCAGTCCCGAGAAGGGGTCCGACAGGTCGGTCACGCCGGGGTCGCCCTCGGCCAGCCAGAAGATGCCGTCGACCTCTATCATGAATCCTCGTACCCCTGCTCCTCGAGCTCCTCCAGGACCTCCACGAGGGTCTCGACGAACTCGCTCACGGAGTCGTAGTTATTGAAGTAGTCGTACACCTTCCCGCCCTTGACGATGCCGAGGTCCCTGGGCGTGCGGCCGTCGGTGCGGAGGGTCAGGACCGGCTCCCCGCCGTAGGTCAGCAGGAGGGCCTGGGCCTCCACCCGGGGCTCGACGCCGAAGCCCTCGGTGTACCAGTACGACCACCGCTTGAGCTTCCACCCGGACGGGAGCTTGTTAGACCCGCGCGGGGGCTTCTCCTCGCGCCAGTCCTGCTTCGAGTACCGGTCCCTTACCTTGTACTCGGGGAAACCCTCGAAGGGGTCCGGCGACCCCCACGGCTTCTCGTACACCCTGTACCGCTCGACGGCCCCGGTCTCTTGGTTCTTGCGCTTCTTCATCCTGAAGGGCGTCATCTCGGCCTGGAGGGCGGCGATCTTCCGGGCGGGGGAGGCCCCCTCCGCCAGGCCCTCCTTGAGCGCCTCCCTGAGGTTCTTCTTCGCCCACCTGTCTGCCGCGCCGCCCTTGAAGACCACCCCGAAGTAGGCGTCCCACCGGAAGGTCGTGTCGACGGGGTCCCCCCGCTCGTCGACGAGCCAGGAGTGCTGGCGCCAGATGCCGTCGTCGCCCAGGGCGTAGCCCGTGGCCGGGAGGTACGCGGGGCCGTCCCATCCGCCGGCCTTCGTGCGCCAGTACATCTGGGAGGTGTTCTGGTGGCAGCGGTTCGGCCTGTTGCCCTCGCCCCTGATGACGGCCTTCGTCCTGCCGAACTCGCGGCCCTTCTTCAGGATGGCCTCGAGGTCGGGGTCGTCCATGTCGACGCCCGCGCGCTTCCCCCCGATGGCCCTGAGGCGCGCGGAGAGCTCCTTGGAGGCCGCGAACCTGGTCTCGATGTCCATCTTCTCCTCGAGCGGCGGACTGTCGGTGCCGACAGTCTCCTCGAGCTTCCTCCACCGGAAGTTCTTGGTGAGCCAGTTGGACGCCCTCCCCAGGTTGCGGAAGCTGAGCCAGTGGTCGAGGTGGAACGGGCTCAGGTCGTAGTACTCGTAGGTGCCGCCGGGGAAGTAGACGGTGAGGGTCCACGTGTCCCTGTCGTAGGAGTACTGCGCCCCCGCCCTGGTCTTGCCCTCGTAGACGTTCATGGCTCCCCTCAGAAGGACGCGGACGGGAGCTTGATGCCGAGGTCGTGCGCCGCCTTGAAGACCTGGTTCCGTATCATGCCGGCGTTCCACGACTTGCCCTTGTCGGTCAGCGACCTGAGCCGCTGGATCGCGGCCACGGTGCCCCGGTCGATGGCGAGCCTCTTCTGGAGGTCCTGGTAGACCTGGTACAGGAGCTCCGCCGTCTGCTCGTCCGCGGCGTCGAGGGCGTCCACGAGGTCCTGGGACCGGACGATGTAGTCGAGCGCCGTGTCCCTCGCCTCCGTGACGCCAGCCCGGCGCTTGTAGTGCTCCGCGAGTCGGCTCACTTGGTTTTCCTCTGCCATGTCGTCCTCCTTTTCAGTCTAAGAGCAAGTGCTCCTCCGTCATCTGCCCGCAGTGCCGGCAGACGAAGTACCCATCCCGCGGCTCCCACGAGTGCTGGCCGTCCTCGGACTTGGGGCAGCGGGAGTTCCGCCGGATGATGATGCGGGTGTCCTGCTCCTGGTATCTCTCCTTCTCAGCCGTTTCCATTCCGCCCCCTCATCTTGTCCCGCAGCGACCGCGACGTCCTGAAGTACACGACGTTGACGGCGCCCCTGAGCTTGCGCCCGTTGAGGACCCGGTTGCCCTGCGCCCCCGCCCCCCGGCGGAAGCGGCCGACGTTCCGGATCGTCACGTCCTCGCCGGCTATCATCGCCCTCTGGAAGACGCGGCCCAGGGCGGCCAGGACGCGCGAGGCGTCCCGCTTGGACATCCTGCCCTCGTAGGCCAGCTCCTCTACCGTCTGCGCGTGGTCCATCTCGCTACCCTATGTTCGTCGCCATGTTCTTGAGCCGCTCGAGGCGCTCCATCGCGCGGCGCTCCTGCTCCGCCCTGAAGATGGCGCCCCCCGGAGCCCGCTCGAATATCTCGTCCTCCCACTCCCGCTTCTTGTCCTGCTCGAACCGCGCGAGGTTCTCCTGGGTCAGGGAGCGGGTGGGGGTCGCCTTGACCCTGCTGGCCTTTCGGGAGAGCTCCGCCGCCTCGAGGCCCTCGAAGACGTCCCGGTTCTCCTCGATGGCCTTCCGGGCCTCCTCGTCCAGGACCGCGTCGGGCTTGACGGGCCTGCCGGCGGCCTCCGCCTGGGCCTTGGCGGTCAGCCGGTCGATGATGTCGTCGGGGAGCCTGGCGAACTTCTTGAGCACGTACCGGCGCCACTCGTCCTCGTTGAGGGCGAGGTCCCGGCCCCCGCGCCCGACGCGGTCCACCAGGTCCCACCTCATCTGGAGGAGCTCGTTGTACTCGATCTCCATGTAGGTCGAGATGGGCATGCCGTGGACCTCGAAGCGGTTGACCTTCCGCAGGGGGTCGAGGCCCCGCAGCGCCAGGTGGATCATCCCGAGGTGCGCGAGGCTCTGCAGGTAGGCGAACTGCCCGCGCATGGCCCGCTTGGCGAACCTGGGGTCCTGCTTGGCGAGGCTCTGGTCGGAGCGGTAGGTCCCGCCCTCGTAGCCGAAGTACCCCGCGGGGAACCCGGCGGAGGCCGCGAACCGGCCCAGCATGAGCTGGAGGTCGCGGAGCTGGTCGTTCCCCCTGGTCGAGGGGAAGTTCCTGATCTCCGTCGCGTTGTTCGGCCCCTTCGGGAGGATGAGGTCCCGGTTCTCGGTCATGGGGACCGCGCGGCTCTGGAAGACGCGGTTGCCCGTGTCGACGTTCACCTCCTTGTAGAGGTACTTCTCCCATATCTTCACGGCCTCGAAGCCCTCCTGGAACCCCAGGCCCGTGGTGTCGAGCAGGACCATCAGGCGGTCCGGCCGGCGCAGGATGCGGTTGAGGACCACCGAGTCGAGCATCTGCTGGACGTCCTCCCAGTTCTCGTAGGCCGAGTCGAAGAGGGCGGTCCCGTACTGGGTGTCCCGCTCCTTCGAGAGGAGGTGGGTGTGCAGGATGTCGTAGGGCGGGACGGCCTCCGAGTCGATCTTCGACGGGCGCCCGTCGCCCTGGGCGGGGGCGAACCCCGAGAGGCGGTGGTACGTGTCCTGGACCCTGGCGACCCGCCAGGGCTCGTAGGGGTTGAGGGTCACGACGCCGTTGGACTTCTCGGTGTAGACGATGCCGTCGAAGACGTCGCCGTACTTGAGCATGGACCTGACGCAGGCGAAGGCCCCGGACTGCACCCCGGCCTGGGCGAAGAGGTCGTTGATCTGGTCGGCGATCTCCTGGTTCTCCGCGACGGCCCAGACGACGACGCCCTCCTCCGTGTTGAGGGTCGTGATGGCCTCGGCGTAGGCGTCGAGCATCTCGCCTACCATCGGGTCCCGGTCCATCTCCTCGTAGACCGCGTACTTCTCCACCCGGGTCAGCCGGCCGCGCCTCTTGATGGAGTCCGCGAGGGTCATCGTCGGCCGCTGGAACTGCTCGTCCTTCTGCCGCACCTGGGGGGAGCCCGGGGCGGTCTCGTGGTCGTAGGGTCCGTAGGGCTTCCTGATGACGGGCGGGGCCGGCGTCATTCCGATTCGCCGGAGGTTGAACAGGGACAATAGGTTGGCGATGGGGTGCTTGACGAACTCGTCGAGTCTCATCCGTCGTCCTCCATGAGCGCCGCCGCGTCCTCGAGGTATCCGTCGTACATGGAGGTCCTCGACCCCGCGGGGGCGGGCGGCGCGTCAGCCGGGTTCAGGTTGTCAATGATACACTCGTAGGTGGCCCCTGCCAATGCGTCCGCCACGTCCTTGGAGCCGCTCTCGGGGTGGTCCACCTTGTCCCTCTGGGTGTCGTAGAGGAGCTCCCCGAGCTCGAGCTGGAGCACGGCGTGGGAGGGGGAGGCCATCTTCCGGTCGCCCATCTGGCGCTTCAGGACCTTGTAGGGGATGACTGTCTTGTCGACGGACCGTACCCCGGCGTCGAGGCCGAAGACCTTGAGGGCCTGGATCGACCCGGCGCTCTGCCAGGAGTCGTAGGTCACCCGGCGCACCCAGAACCCGTTCTTCGAGAGCCAGACGATGAACCGCTCTATCTTGTCGAAGTCGATGTCCTCGCCCGAGTCGTCGGTGGTGATGCGGATGGCGAAGTCGACCTCCAGGAACTTCTCGACCCCCGGGTCCTCGATGCCCTGGGCGTCCTGCCCCGGCTTCACGATGAACTCGCTGGGGTGGAGCATCACGATGCCCACGGCGTCCTTGTTCCGCGCGAGGTCGACATGGACGTAGCGGGGGGCCTGGGGGTGGCGCAGGGGCGAGCGCCTCGACATGTGGACCGCGCAGGCCAGGTCCACGTCGAACAGCTCCGTGAGCCTGACCTCGTTCCTGATGGTCATGGCGATGGTCTCGGACCTGAAGTACCGCGGGAGCTCCTGCTCCCGGCCGGCGTCGAACATGTCCTCGATGACCCGCTTCCTGGGGAAGAAGTGGACGGTGGCGGCCGTCGAGATGCCGGCCACGTCCTGTATGGCCCCGATGATGTCCTCGGAGAAGGCCTTGTAGTGCTCGACCGGCACGTCGATGACGCGCCCCTCGAGGCGCGCCTCGTCGTAGGTCGAGAGGGCCGGGGTCACCATGGGGTGCCGGCGGTCCGACAGGTCCACCTCGTCGAGGACCATGGGGTCGTGGGTCGCGTCCCCCAGGAGGACCCGGAAGCTCATCCCGCAGTAGGTCATCTTCCGCGGCGGGAGGAAGTCCCAGATGGGGCCGTCGACGACGTGGACCCCGGGGAACCCCTTGACCTTCTTGATGCGCTGGTCGAGGTAGTCGGTCTCCGCCTTCTTCGACGAGAGGAAGAGGCAGATGCCCGGGATGTCCCGCATGCCGATGCCGGACATGAACCGCGACTCCAGGCGCCGCGAGACCGCGTTCGCCAGCTCGTGCGCCTTCTGGGCGGTCGCCTTTCCCTTGGCCATGAAGTTGATCTCATCCACGGCGATGGCGAAGAGGTCCTTCCCGATGGCGTGCAGGGCTCCCGACCCCGTCACCACCTTGAGGCTCTTCTGGGGCCACTCGATGTAGTCGGTGCCGAAGGGCTTTCGGGGGAAGACCTCGCGGAAGTACGGGCTCTCGTCGACGAGCTGGTCCCTGAGCTTGTAGAACCCCACGTCCTCGGCGTGCTCGAGGGTCAGCGAGTAGACCCCGAAGACGATCTGGCTCTTCTTGGCGAGGCCGTAGAACCTGGCCGGGTCCCTCAGGCAGGAGAGGCGGTAAATCTTGTAGGCCAGGGCGCACATGGCCGTGAAGGTCTTCCCGCTGCCGATGGGGCCGGTGAAGATGGCCTCGTAGACCCCGTGGGCGGGGTCGCAGACCTTCATGAGGTGGCCCCACCAGGCGGGGTATATGTCGCGCCCGACGTGCTTGGCGTAGTCGCTCTCGGAGAAGAAGACGTCCGGTTCGACGGGGACCCGCTCGTAGTCGACGGCGTACAGGGCCTCGAGCATGGCGGTGTCGCCGGTCTTCAGGGTCTCCACCATCTGGGTGACGAACTCCCTCTCCTGGGCGCTGAGGCCCTCGAAGAGGTCCAGGTCCCCGCGCTCGAGGGACTCGATGACGCTGGCGAGGGCGTCCTCGTCCTGGGAGACCGGGAGGTCACTTTTCCACGGCCTCGAACTCCGCTTCTTGGATGTCATCCTCGTCCTCCCTCGCCCGCTCGATGGCCTCCGCCAACGTCCGCGGCTTCCTGGTCATCCGGCTCAGCACGCGGCGGAGGCCCTCCCGGTGCTTGGAGTCGAGGGACTCCGGCACCACGATGGTCTCGTGCTTCCCCGAGAACGTCTGATTGATGTTGAGCTCCACCTTCGAGGCCTTCCCGTCGTCGATGCCGGCCTTGATGAGGCGGAGGAGGGTGTCCTCGGTGTCCCGCACCATCTGGGCGCCCACCCTCTGCATGGCCACCAGGGTCTCCGTCGGGGTGGGGGAGCCGAAGGGTCCGCCGGCGTACACCCGCTCCGGCCGGAAGAGCTCCTCCTCGACCTTCTCCACCCGCTCGCGGAGTCGGCCGTAGGCGCCGGCCCGCTCGGCCAAGACCATGGCGGCCGCGCCGACGAGCTTCCCCCGGAACTGGTCCGAGAAGAGGGCGTTGCCCACCCGCCTGGCGACGTCGTTGATGAGGGACTCGTCGTTCTGGAGCTCCTGGAGGACGAGCGCGGCGATGGGTCCGGCCTGCTTCGCCATGAGGGCGTTGGTGACCTCCCCCGGCGTCGTCGGCCCGTAGACCGCGCGGTAGTCCTCGAGGGAGACCCCGGGGTGCTCCTTCTCGAGGTGGGACTGGGTGATCCGCTTGAAGTCCCGGTGGCAGAGCTGGCACTGCACCGTCTTTCCGTTCCTACTCATCGTCCTCCTCCTCCTCCTCGACCTCCACCTGCGGCGGCCTCCGCTGGGGCTTCGGCTGGAGCTTCATGGTGGCGTTGGCGCCCTGAAGCAGGACGAACCGCTGGAGCCACGCCGGGAGGGTCCCGTCCGGCAGGACGAGCCTGAGGCGGATGGCCCTGTCGACGAGCCGCATGCCCCACCTCTGGTCGGCGATGCCGGCCAGCTCGATCCACTCCGTGGCCTTGTACTCGTACTGGGACCAGAGCCACGCCCACCGCGCGGCCGTGTCGTGGGGCGGGTCGCCCCCCTTCGGCCGGACGGCCGACGGGACGTTCGCCCAGGCCAGGACCAGGGCGCGGAGGCCCGGGTCCTCCTGGTACCACTGGAGGCCGGCCGCGTCCCGGGCGAGCTCTGCCTTGAAGGTCTCGAGGACGACCTCGAGGGTTTCCGCTGCGGACGCCATCAGAGCACCTCCTCAAGGGCCTTCGCCCTGGCAGAGACGGCCTTGTAGGCGCGCCGGACCTGGTCCGGGCTCCACCCCATGGCGTCCGCCACGGCGCCCCAGTCGCGCAGGCGCCTGCACATCATGAAGCACTTGACCCTCTGGGCGGCCTCGCGGACCTCGTCGAACCGGGGAAACTCGATGCAACTGTCGGGACCGACAGTCAGGGCGTCGGCGACCTCGCCCCCGAGCGCGCGCCGGACGGCCGGCAGGTCCTCTGGGACCCGGATCGTCAGGCGGGCCAGGAGCCGGAGGGCGCGGAACGCCTTCACGGGTCCCAGGCGGGCCATGAGCGGGGCCAGGGCGTCCGCCGCGCTTCCGGACAGGAGCAGGGCGCCCTTGATGGCTGCCTCCCGCTCCCCACCCTCAGAAGATGCGCGACGATAGGGCCTGGGCCGCCTCGCACTCCGCGAGGGTGTACCTGCCTTCGCCATTGAACAGTTCCTCGAAAACTACCCGGGCCGTGAGGACGGCCTCGACGATGAGCGCCCTGGCCTGCCCCACCTCCAGGTCGAACCTGAGGGCCGCCAGTTCTTCCGAGAGGACCGCGCCGTGCTCAACGAGGGCTGTAATGGCCTCCCGCCATAGGAGGCCCTCAGCGCCCGTCTGGGGGCCTCTGGCGGCCGCCCTGGTACAGAGCACGTCCTCGCCCCCGTCCTCGAAGAAGGAGCCCCCGGCCTGCACGGGCACGGGCACCTCTGGTCGGCGCCGGTCCCTGGCGTCCACGGGGTCCGCCTCGGTCACCACCGCGCCCAGGGGCATCTGCTCCCGGCAGAACCCGGGCCACGCCGCCTTGGCCGCGAACCGCAGCCGGACCTTCCAGGGGAACTTCGAGCCGGTGTCGCCACGCTGGGCGATCTCGAGCCAGAGGGCCTGGGCGAAGTCGTCGACCGCGTGGGCCGAGATGGGCGCCCCGGCCCTCTTTATGAAGGCGGCCGCGTAGGCGCGCAGGACCGCCATCAGGCGCTCGGCGTCGCCCTCGCGGGCCTCCTTCATCACGGCGTTGAACTCCGCGTCTTCCATCAGGCGCTCTTCTTCTTTTTCGTCTTCTTCCTGCGCTTCGTCGCGGCGGCCTTGCCGGCGCCGTCCTTGGCGACCTTCAGCTTGACGCCGTAGGCCTTCTCGAGCCCGTCGATGAGGTACGAGAGCTCGACCAGGAGGCCGCCCTCGTCGTCCGCCACGTTCTTGGCGGCGTAGGCCAGGGCCATCATCGAGAGCGCCTCCCCGTCCGTGGCGGAGGGGAACCGGCGCTTGATGATCTCGAGGGTCTTCTCGACGTGCTCGCTCTGGTCGGCCGTCAGGCGGAACCGCTTGAGGACCGAGGGGTCCGCCGCCTTGAGGATGTTGTCGTCCTCGTTGCCGGTGCCCTGCTGGGCCAGCTCGAACCGTACCTTCCCGGCGAGCTCCCGCTGGCTGCACTCCTCGGCGATCCCCGTCCACTCGGAGAGCTCCTCCTTCGTCCTGGCGAGGCGGAGTATCTGGTCCACCTTCGTCCACCCCAGGTCGAGGAGCCTCTGCATCAGCTTGTCGCCCGGGGCCAGGTCGACGACCGCGTCGTAGATTCGGACGAGGTGCTGGGCCTTCCTCATCTTGAACTTGAGAATCTCCTCGCACCACTCGTCGTAGGAGGCGTACTCGACGCCCTCCCAGTCCGCGAAGAGGCCCTCGTCGCGGACCCTGCGGATGAGCCCCCCGAGGTTGAAGTAGCTCGTCTGCACGGCGGTGACGAGCCGGGGGATCACCTTCTCCATCTTCGCCTTCGACATCTTCCCGATGTCCTGCTCCTGCATCAATGCCATGACCGTGTCCTCCTATATGTCGATGATAAACTCTTATAAGTCTTAGCTCAAGAAGTTCTCGGGCGGCTTCTTCCCCCAGCACTTCTCGCAGAACAGGCAGGCCCTCGCGTTCGGGTCCTTGAAGGACTCGCACCGGCGGTACTTCTCCTTGCCGTTCAGGGACCCCGAGCGAGCCCATTCTATCCGGCGCATCGTCGCCTTCCAGGCCTGGCGGTCCCGCTTCACCAGGCAGAACTTCATCTCCGAGTTGTCCTTGCAGTAGTAGACCAGGACGCCCCACTCGAGGTCGGCCATCGCCATGTAGGCCTGAAGCTGGGGTATGTGGGAGTCCTTCGGGAGGGAGCCCCCGTAGGAGCCGGTGAACCCGTTCTTGTTGATGGACTTGTAGTCGGCCACCGCGCGGACCTGCACGACCTTCTTGCCGTGCCGCACGTTGAGGCGCCAGATGCCGTCACACTTGCCGGTCAGGCGGAACTGCCACCGGACCTTCTCCGCGTTCGGCTCCTCGAGCTCGGGCTCGACGTAGAGCCAGGGCGGGTACATCTTGAGGTTCTTCCCCTTGCACTTCGGGCACTTGCCCGGGTACTCGCTGTCGAAGCCGTCGGCGCCGGGGACGGCGACCTTCGGCATCGGGACCTTCTTGCGGGTGAAGAAGCCGCAGTTCGGGCACTTCCACTGCCCCTCGGGGACGAACCCCGTCAGGCCGGCGTAGTACTGCATCTGCAGGTGGATGACCGTCCCCTGGTCGAGGATCGGGATGAGGCGGCTCGGGAGCTGGTTCGCCAGGTGCCACGCCATCACCGTCTCCTTGTCCTTCTCGAGCACGGCCCGGACGACGTAGGCCGCCTGGACGGGGCAAGTCCGCGCGAGCCCGGAGGCCCTGAAGATCTTGACCCTGTTCCACGTCGTCCGCTTGGGGGTCGTGGCGAAGTAGTCCGCCACCGCCTTGTCCATCCGGATCGCCTTGACGACCTCGGCCTCCGCTACCTTCTTCTCAACATCCGTAGACATCTCTCAGCCTCCAACAGGTCGCCCGCCCTGACCGCCTCGAGGACGCCGCACATGGCGTCGAACGTTTCGGCCGGGACCGCGAACCAGTCCGCCGAGAAGCCCGAAGGCATCCCGTCGAACCCCATAGTGAACATCGGGAGGAGCCCGGTGTCCCGGGCCTCCCGGCTAATTTTGCAGAGCCACTCCATCTCGACCCTGAGGGAGCCCTTCCCGGTCGTCTTGCACTCGTCGCGCGCGAACCAGTTGTGGGCGTCCCCCTTGTCATTGCCGCTCCCGCTCCCCCGCGTCCTCCTGCCCCGGAGGACCCTGGCGCTCTCCCCCTCCTGGAGGTCGCACGGCCGGGTCTTCCTGGCCTTCCCCTCCGGTCTGGTCGAGGCCGGCCTGGGGCGCGGGTTCCTGGGCTCCGGTCTGGTCGGCGCCATCCTTGTCCTCCTTGCACGACGGGCACCAGTAGTTCCGGTGCCTGGGTCCTTCCGGGTCGATCCACACGGGCTCGTTCCCGGGGACCATCTTCCTGCCGCAGCCGGCGCACCGCACCGTCGCGGGGCCGTGGGCGCTCTTCACCAGCTTCATCGCACCTCCTCCGGCGGCTCGAGGGGTTTCCCGCAGAACTGGCAGGCCCACCACGAACGCCTCCTTTTCCTGAACTTCTTGCGGGCGTATCCGCCCTTCCACTGCTTCCACGTCTCCGCGTACTTGGCGGGGGAGTGCCCCACGAGGAGACAGACTATCCTGCGCCAGCTCAAAACGGGGCCTCCTCCATCTCGGACACGGGCATGCCGGCGCCCGGGTCCCAGTCCTCCCGCAGCCAGAGCGGCGGGTCGAGGGGATTGCCCATCACCGTCACCTCGTCGGTCCTCGCCATCTCCTCCCCGGGCCAGAGCCGGGACGGGACGGTCCAGTAGGGCGCCCACTTCGCGTCCCGGCGGTACTTGGTCATCAGGACGCGGATGCGGTTGTCCCTGATTATGCGCATGAAGTCGATGCCCCGGACAACGTACACGACCTTCCGGTGGTCCCACCCGAAGGCCTCCTTGATCTTCTCGTCTGGGACGTAGGTGCCCTTCCGCGGCCCCCTCTTGAGCCTCCGCTGCCTCCTCCTGTACCGGACGATGACGTACTGCTTGTCCAGCGACTCGATGAGCTGGCAGACGCGGAGGACCACCTGGTAGGAGCACCAGGCGCTCGCCTTGATCTCGAAGCGGCCGTTCTCCACGATGCCGAAGCGGTCCCGGCAGAACTCCTCCGCCAGCCTCCCGGCCTGGCACGACCGCGCCCTCTCGTCCTCGTAGTGGCCCATGGCCCCGTCCCTTCTGTCGGTCCCGACAGTCAGTCCACGACGGAGAGGAGGTCGTCGTCGAACGCGGTGACCTCCTGCTTCCCGCCCTTCGCTTTCTTCTTCTTCTTCTTGGTGGCCGGCCCCTTGACGGCTCCGGCCAGCTTCTCCTTCTTGGCCGCCTGCGCGGCGATCCTCTGGGACGGCAGCTCGATGTTCACGTCCTCCCCGATGAGGTGGGTGAGGACCCTGTACCGCAGGTCCGTGTAGACGGTCGGCCGCTCCTCGAGGAAGGCCTTGAGCGCCTTCGCTGTCTTGAAGGTCTTCCCTCCGCCCTGGAGGAACCTGGACTTGAGGGTCCACTTGGACTTGCCCTTCTCGACGAAGCCGTGGTTCACGGCGTGGTCGAGGACCATCTCCTTGTCCTCCGTGTCGCCCACGGGCCTGCTCTTCGACGGGCGGAGCCAGAATCGGAAGATGCCCTTGCTCTTCGGGAACCCGCCGACCTGGCACTGGGCGATGAAGCACTCGAACTGCCCGTAGAGGGCCTTCTCCCCCTTGTACTCGTACTTGTCCGGGGAGAGCCTGACGTCGAGGGTCACCCCGTGCTCGACGGCCCAGCCTCCGGAGGGGCCGATGGTCGCCCAGGGCTTGCCGATGTGCTTCGCCCGGACCTGGCTCACGATGACCGTGGTGGGGGTGTACCTGTTCATGAGGCCGCCGGCGTTGATGGCCGACGTCCACTTCTGCATCGCCCTGGTCATGACGCCCGCCTTCGCCGCCACCTGCGGGGTCTGCTCGAGGGCCTTCTGGAGGGTCTCTCCTGGGGTCAGCATGTCGAGGGAGTCGAGGATGATGAGGTCCACCTCGTTCGACATGATGAGGTCGTCCGTCAGGTCAAGGACCTGCTCCGCCCAGTTCCCGCCGACCAGCAGCAGGAGGGAGGTGTCGACCCCGTTCGCCTTGGCCCAGGCCTCGTCGATGGACCCCTCGGTGTCGATGTAGAGGCAGCGGAACGGCTCGCAC
>Ga0272441_10009318_pt1 | contig 15213 bp, 12 predicted proteins | sample SSMProp6N_FD_193582 | JGI IMG/M metagenome (GOLD analysis project Ga0272441, IMG submission 193582) | Marine sediment archaeal communities from Little Sippewissett salt marsh, Falmouth, MA, United States - SSM-Prop-6N | ecosystem: Environmental > Aquatic > Marine > Wetlands > Sediment ... | reverse complement strand
AGGCGTCGCCATCCTGCCGCGCGCGGCAGTCGAGGATCAACAGGTTGCCGTTGCCGTTGACCCATTTTTCGGCGAAGCCGTCGGCGTCGATGGGTTGGAATCGGCCGTCCAGCATGTTTTCAGCGGAATTGGCCAGGGCGTTGAGAATGTCCATGGCCGATGAAAATGGCGGTGAATAGGCCAACTCCAGGTTGCTGAGCCGATCGATGGTGGGGCGGTCTTCCAATATTGCGGCCACCATATTGATGCGCCCAACCACGGCGTCCCCTACCTCCCCGAAACCCTGGATCCCGAGAATGCGCCGGGATTTTCTCTCCACGACCAATTCCAGGTGCACCATGGCCTTGTCCGGGTAAAAGTGGGCGCGGTCCAGTTGTGCCACCTGGACGCTGACCGCATCGAATCCGGCCCTGCGGGCGCTTTCCAGGCTCAATCCGGTTCCAGCCAGGGCCGCCTCGAAGGTCTTGATCACAAAGGAGCCGACTGCGCCCTTGAACACGGCGCTTCCCCCGGCAAGGTTGGTTCCGATCACCCGGCCCTGTCGATTGGCCATGGAGCCTAAGGGATAATAGCCGGGTTGGCCGGTCACCAGGTTGCGGATCTCTGCACAATCCCCGCCAGAGTAGATCGCCGGGTCGGAGGTGCGCATGTGCTCGTCCACGACAATGGCTCCGGTTGGGCCGATCCGCAGCCCGGCTGCCCGGGCCAATTCCACGTTGGGGGCGGCCCCGATGGCGATGATAACCAGGTCGGCCTCTAACCGGCGTTTGTTGGTCACCACGGCCTTAACGGTGTCGGTGCCTTCGATGGCCTGCACCTCTTCGTCGAGGAAAAAGCGAACACCGTGTTGTTCCATTTGCCGCTGGGCCATACGGGCGAACTGGGGTCCTACGAAACCGGGCATGATCTGACTGAAATATTCCACGACCGTGGTATCCACCTCCCACATGTCGGCCAGGGCTTCGGCCATTTCTATCCCGATAAAACCGCCGCCGACGATAACGGCCCGCTCCACCCGGCCTTTGGTGACCAGATCCTTGATCGCCTGGGCATCGTTCAGGTTGGCAGACGTATGAACCATGGGCAGGTCGGCGCCGGGGATCGTCAGGCGCCGGGGACGGCTGCCGGTTCCCAGCACCAGCTGGTCATAGGCCAGGGTGTCGGTGGTGCCGTCCAGCCGACGGATATGCAGCTGTTTGTTCTCCCGGTCGATCCGTTCCGCACGGGTCTGGGTGAGCACCTCGATATCCTTGCAATCGCGGAAAAAGGCTTCGTCGCGCAGCATGTGGAAACTCGTTTTGCGCAGATCGTTGACATCGCTGACATCGCCGGAGACATAGAAGGGAATTCCGCATCCGCCGTAGGATACGAAGCGGTCTTGATCGATGATGGTGACGTGGGAGCGGGGTTCCAGTCGTTTAAATCGGCAGGCCGCCTTGGATCCGAGGGCGACACCGCCAACGATGACGATGTTCTGTGACATTTTCAACCTCTGTTGTAACCCGTTTTAAAGAAACACATTGTGTTGCGGATCATGTTTTTGATTTCATTGCCGTCGCCGACAGGCGCAACACCACCCTCGATTAACGAGATATCGCGCACAAGAAAATGAAAATGGCCTCTTTTTTTGGCTTTGTCAAGGTCCGGCTGGGCAGAATTGAAAAGTGGTGACCATCAATCGCGTCGGACCAGCCGCAGGGTGTTGCCGATGACGGTCAGGCTGGAGAGCAGCATGGCTGTTGCAGCGATTAGGGGGGTCAGCAGTCCGTTCATGGCGATGGGGATGCTGATCAGATTGTAGATCCAGGCACACCAAAGATTCTGGGTGACTTTTCGATTGACCCGCCGGGACAGGGGGAAAAAGTCAAGCAGTTGGGCAGGGTCTCCCCGCATGAGGGTGATGTGAGCGGCCTCCCTGGCCAGCCCCTGTCCGGAATGAACGGCCACTGCCAGGTCGGCCCGGGCCATGGCTGCCGCATCGTTGATGCCGTCGCCCACCATGGCCACCCGCCGCCCCTGTTCCTTCAATGCATCAATATAAGTTGCTTTGTCTGACGGCAACAAACCGCCCCTGGCTTCGGTTAGACCGATGGTCCGGGCCACCATACGGGTGGCGGCCTCTCCGTCCCCGGAGACGAGGTGAATGTCCCGGGCCGTCCGTCTCAGCGCGTCCACCATCGATGCTACCGTCGGTCGGATCGTATCGCCAAAGATCAGGGTTGCCGCCGGACGGTTGTTGACGCTTAGAAAGACGCGGGAAGTCAGCGTCTCTTCGGATTCCTCCGTTACGTCGCCAGCAGGCGGCACCTTGCCCCAGGCAAACTCCCGGTTGCCGATGCGCACGATTTTATCGTCCAGCCGTCCCTGCACCCCATCCGGATGGACGATGATGTCCGTTGCCACGGCCGGCGTTATCGCCTGAACGCGGGCATAGGCCTCGATGGCCCGGGCAATTTCGTGATCCGACGACTGCTCCAAACCGGCGGCCCAGGCGGCGATGGTCGCTGGATAGTATCCCGGTTGGCATTCGATATGATTCAGACGCCAGCGGCCGTGGGTCAGTGTGCCGGTTTTATCGAAAACAACGCTGTCGATGGCATCGGCCCGTTCGAAGGATTCGATTTCCCGAACCAGAATGCCCCGGCGGGCGGCCAGGGAAATGCCGGCCAGGCGCACCATGGGAATGGCCACACCCAGGGCGCAGGGGCATGAAATGACCATCACGGTCACCGCTCGCACCATGGCCTGGTTCATGGATAGGCCGGCCATGGCACAATAGATTCCCGTTCCCCCGGCAAGTGCGATGATCACGGGAACGAACCACCTGAGCAGTCGATCCGTGCGGCCTTCGAATGCACTTTTCTGCTCCAGGCTGCGGGTCATGATGGCGATCATCTGACCTAAGATCGTATCATCGCCTACCTTCTCAACCCTGGCGGTCACCCGGCCATCAATCACCCGAGCACCGCTTTTAATGAGATCATTGGTCCTTACCCGCACCGGCCGGGGTTCGCCGGTCAGTGTGGATTCATCGAGTGTGGCGTTGCCGGATTCCACGCGACCGTCCGCCGGGACTATTTCGTCCGCCTCCGCGGCAAATCGATCACCCGTTGCCAGCCGCTCGATGGCCACATACCGTCCCGTTGGCCAGGCGTCGCTGATCAGACGGACCTTGGCGGGCTGCAGGGCGAAGAAACTGTCCAGGTCCCGGCGGACACGGTTTTTGGCCTGTTGCTCCAGAACTTTCCCCAACAATACCAGGGTGATGAGCATACAGGCAGTGTCGAAGTATAAATGGATGCTGCCGGCCAGCCAGTTGTAGAGACTGTAAACAAAGGCACATGCGGCGGCCATGCCCACCAGGGTTTCCATGCCCGGTGCCCGGTGAATCAGGCCGAACCAGGCTTTACGCAGCATGGGGCCGCCGCCATAGACCAGGACCACCGCCGCCATGGCCACGATGGGCAGGGAAATTTTAGATACGGCGTCACTGGACAGGTGGGTGAAGAAACCGGCGTAAAGGGCCCAGGAGAGCATCATGACGTTGGCGGAGAGCAGGCCGGCGATGATCAGGCGAATCAACTCCTTGCGCTGGGTGCGCTGCCCGACCTTTGCGGCACCGCTTTCGCGGAGGCCATAACCCAGGCGTGTGACCGACTTGCGGATCTGGTCGGGGGCCACGCGGTCCGGACGATAACGGCAGCGCAATTGGTCCGTGGAAAAATGACAGCTTGCCGCCTGTACCCCGTTTAACCGGGAGACCGTCTTCTCGATCACCCAGGCGCAGGCCGTGCACCACATGCCATCGACCATCAGGTCCAACGCCAGGGTGCCGGATGGGTCCGGAACTGTTTGCTCATCCTCAATCGGTTTGTCGCGGGCCTTCGTCTCCTGCTTTTCGCGTGTGCTGATGCGTTGCAGATCGTCCTCGTTGGCGGGGATTACCCCGGCAGCCACACACTGCCGGTATAGATCGGTATCCTTGAACCGCGCCGGATCATCCACCTCGGCCGATTCCAGCAGCATGCTGTAGACCATTCGGCAGCCCTGGCAGCAGAATCTCAAGGATTGATCGTCATTGGAATGGGCAACGGCGCCGAAGCGCAGGGGCAGGCCGCAAAGATGACAGGTGGATTCATTCATGGCTGGCAGCAGGCGTGATGAAGGTGAGGTGAGATGCGCCTGAGGTCGATTGTCGGATCAGTTGCGTACGCCTAAACTTTTGACCAAGGCGATGGCGTGCCAGCGTTCGTTCAGCGTCATGGTGGTGGCCAACGCCGGCTGGCGTCCGTCGGGAATACCGTAACTGATCTCCTTGAACAGCAGGCCGGGTGACATAGATTGGATTTTTGCCGTGCGAAGATCGCCGGGCGGTGGGGCAAAGCTTTGCCCCACCGTACCGTAACCATCGAAGTTCGGTCCATGGCACTGATAACAATAACGTTGGTAGGCGATTTTACCCGCGGCGATGGCTGTCGGTTCCGTGAGCGCAAAAGGTGGCGTTATCGTCTCTGCAGCCGCAGTGCGATAGAGTGCCTCTCCACCGGTAACGGGCACACTGCCGGCCGCCATGACCGGAATGGGCTTCTCATGGGCTTTGATCGCCGGCGTGTGCCACATGCGCCCCACTGACATGTTGTAATCGTAAAGCGTGATCACACCAACGGCGATGAGCACTACGGTGGACACGACTAATCCGAGCACTAAAATTCGTTTCATTTACTCCCCCTTTGCGCCGCGAACATGCTGGGGAAATGGCAGGCTGGGATAGTAAGAATATGCCGACTCGCCGGGCACATCCTTAACCGGTCGGTAATCCCAATCGGGTTGACCCAGATCGCCGATGACAAAGTAGGCCAACCCACCTTTGAACAGGATAAAAACGACCATCAAAAGAACAATTACCCACGCCTTGAAGGCGGTGTGGCCGTTGTGGCCGTGGTTGGTTTCCGTTTCGGCGATCATATTTTGACTCCCAAGACACCATAAAAAATGATGTACAATATCCCCCAAACAATGGTTCCACCCAGGATCAGAATCAGAACCAGTGGAAATGGGGCGTTGCGCTCCTCTATCCCACCGACATAAGTGGTATGGACTTGTTGCATGCGTGCATCGTCATCCTCATGGCGAAAATGGATTCGCGCCAGGCCGATAGCGAAGATGAGAACGCCCAACACCGCCGGCAGCAGATACAGAACGAAGTGCTGGATGTTGCGCAGTTCGAAATAGTGCATAATCGTTTATCCCTTCCGATGGACCGGCATTACTCGACCCGCAGCAGCGCGAAAATGACCACCGCAAAACTGCTGCACAACCCCACACAGGCCAGGCCGAACAGGGTGTAAACCTCAATTCGGCTGATCCGGGTCGCCCTGGCGCTTTTCTGTTGCGGGGCATCAAAGAGCGGCAGAAAGCGCGCACGTTGCTGGTCCCGGAATTGATGGTTTTTCATTGCCCAGGCAAAAACCAGCAGCGCGATGAACAGGCCGGCCAGCATATAACTTATAAAATAAGGGTAATACATAGATTTTTGTCACTTACCTACGGCTCATTGGCCGCATCGATGCCCTTGGGTTCCATGTTGGCGTCGCTGTCATTGATGAAGTATTCGGCGACGTAATTGCCGACTTCCCAGATCTTCTGGGATTCGAGTTCATGCTTGAAATAGGGCATAGCCGTTCCGGTGATGCCGTTCATCAGTTGATAGTAGATGATGCCGCCGGAGATCTCGCGGCCCTTTAAAATCGTGAAATTCAGCGGCGGCGGATAGATCCATGGCTGGGCCGGTCCCATGCCGTCTCCCACCGGACCATGGCAGCCGATGCAAAATTGCTGGTAGACCACATGGCCCCGCTGCAGGCTGGCGTCGCTGGTCGGGTATGGATTGGGCAGGTCGCGCCAGCCCTGGGGGACGATCTCCGCCAGCCAGCGGGCATTGGCATCCGGCCCGGCCTCATAGGCTTTGATGGATTCTGCTTTCCAGTGGCGCTGTCGGTCCATGCGTTTGTCGGCGCCCTTAAGCCCTAAGCTCTGCACGTAACGCGTCAGGGTGCCGATGCGTTCCTCGCCCAGCCATCTGAAGGGTGGCATGATCGAATTCGGGCGGGTATAGCGCGGGTTGACGAAATGGGCGACATGCCAGTCATCCGGGTGCTCGCCGCCCTCCTGGGACAAATCGACACCCGTTCGCGCCGATCCCAGTTGGATCGGGCTGTCGCCGACGTAGTCACCGGATTGGGCAATCCGATGGGCGCCGTGGCCCCAGTCAAAAGCACGTATCGACTGGCTGTGACAGTAGACGCAGCCATTTTGGAGATAGATCTTGAAGCCGGCTTTTTCGACGTCTGTACGTTCACGGAAGATTTCCGAAGGTGTCATGTCCGCGGTGGAATAGGGCCAGGCGACCATCAACAAGACGATAACGGTCAAAATAACCAGGGCGCCACCGATCACCACTGTGGGGGTCATTTTCATTCTGTTGCCGCTCCGGGATTGAAAAAAAGCGTTCGAACGATATTATACAATCCGAGATACGCGCCGGCGAGAATAAATAATCCTGCCGATGCGCGAATCACATAGTAAAGATGGACCTCGGGCAATACCCGATAGATGGTTTCGCCGTTTAGCCAGGCATTGCCCTGCAGCAGGCCGACAATGGTCAGATCGATGATCATCACGGAGACGCCGATGAGGATCAGCCAGTACTGCAGGTCGGCCAGATAGCGGCTGTAAAGCGGTTTTTTGGTAATTTTGGGGAGAATAAAATAGAGCCCCCCCAAGGCGGTGATGCCCGCAAAGGCAAAAACGCCGAGGTGGGCATGCCCCACCACCCAGTTGTTAAAATGGGTGACCCGCTGAACCTGGGGCAGGGCCATGAAACTGCCCTGGATATTGGCGAAAAAGTACATGATGGTGCCCGTGAAAACAAACTTGGCGCCGATGTCGGCATGAATGTCGCCCAACTTGCCCTTGACCGTGAACCAGATGTTGATCAGAAAGACCATTACCGGGATGACCATGCCCACGCTGTCCACAATGGAGATGGCTTTCAGCCAGGTGGGCACGGGAACCTGCAGCAGATGATGGGTCCCCACATGGGTGTAGACCACAATCAACGACCAGAAGCCTATCAGGGACAGGGTGTGGCTGTATAGCGGACTGCGGGTGGCCAGGGGCAATACGTAATAGGCCACGCCGAGGGCCAGGGGCGTCAGCAAGAGGCCAAAAATATTGTGGCCGTAAAACCAGAGCAAAATGGCATCCGGAATGCCCAGCAGGGCGCCGCTGTCCGGTTTCCAGATCACGTTGCCCAGGCAGTATCCCACGGCCGTCAATATCACCGCAGCGCAGGAATACCAGATAGAGACATACAAGATCGACTCCTGGCGCCGGTGCACGGTCATGAAGAGGTTAAAAATGACCAACCCGAAAAGGCCGGCGATCATTATGTCCACCGCCCAGGGCAACTCGGCATATTCACGGCCCTGACTGTAGCCCATGCCCAGGCTGATCACGCTAATGACCAGGGTCAGATTCCACAACATGGCCGTGATCACCCCCAACCGCTGGCTGTACAATTGGGTCCGCAGCAACCGGGGTGTGTAATACAGGGCCGCGGCCAGCAGACCGGGGGTGACAAAGCCGAACAATACCAGGTTGACATGGATGGGTCGGACGCGCCCGAACTGGATGAATTCGATATTGGCCATAAAGTCCGGCGCAATCAGATAGCCGGCCGCGATCATGCCAAAGCTTGTGGCAAAGGCAAACCACACTGCGGACGTCAAGGTAAATGCTTTTGCAGCCGCCTGGCTGCCTAGTTGTTCAGTGATAGCGACGGTGGAGGCCATTGGATTCCTCGTTCATAGGTGGTGCGTTAGCTGTGGCAGGCCAGCCAGCAGCCCAGGTTGACCTTTTTCTCGCGGTGGCACTCGATGCAAAAGCCCATATAGAACCGTTTGCCTTGCAGGCGGTCCATCTGCCGGACCTGCCCGTGGCACGATTCGCAGGCAATCTCTTTTCGGATATGGCGCATGTGGTTGAACAGCACATGCTCGGCCAGTTCGTTAACCTTTACCCACGGGGTGGGCGTGTTGCTGTTATAGTAGGCGTGCTCTTTTAAAATCTGCGGGTGGTTGGCGATGATGTAGTTGTGGCAGTGCAGGCATTTCTCCACTGGCGGCAGACCAGGATGAAGCGAACGCCCCACCTGGGGGTGGCAGTAATAGCAATCGATGGACTTGACCCCTGCGTGCAATTGATGGCTGAACGGGATGGGCTGCTCCGGATAAATCCGGCTTCCCGGCGTGGCATAAAACAAAAAAAGAAATGCCAGCAGCACGAAAACGGTCAGACTGATCAAGACCAGTGGTTTCCTGTTAGTCCACATGAGCCACATGGTCTCGCCAAAGGCCGTGAAAAAGCGCATTGGCCTTGCCCGGGTACCAATCAGGATGGCAATCACCGCGAGGGTGAAAAGAGATAGGGTCGTAATCAGAATTTCCATAATGAGGACTCGGGAATATTAGTTATGTATGGTTTCAACCTTCAGCCGATTCACGTCGCCACCATGTAGCAGCTCTGGGAATTGTTGGAAGTAACTGATGACGGCAGCGGCCAGCAGACCCAAAAAACCGATGCCCACGGCGGCTTCCACCCAGCCCAAAGGGATGGATTGGGCGTCGTGATGAAAGGCGGGGCCCAAGAGCAGGTAATGCTCCAGCCAAATACCGGTCATCACCGCCAGGCAGATCACTGTCATGGCCCTGGGCATGGTTTTGATCCGACGGTTGAGCAGAATCAGAAACGGGGCTAGGAAGCAGCCGATGAAAACCGTCCAGGCCAGTACGTTCCAGGGAGCGGCCATGGTGCGTTCGATCACATAGGCGGTCTCCTCAGGGATGTTGCCGTACCAGATCACCACGAACTGGGCATAGAAAAAATCGGCCCACACCAGGCAGAAAGCGAAAAAGAGTTTACCGATATCGTGAAACTGGTTCTCCTCGACATGGTAGCCGTTTCTTTCGCTCAGATGCAAAAGGGAACTCAGCACGATCAAGGCCCCGAAGCCGATGAAGATGGCTTTGACAAAGGTGTAAGCCCCAAAAAGGGTCGAGTACCAGTGCGGGTCCGTGGCCATGACCAGATCGTAGCCCACCAGGGAGAGGACCAGGGCGAAGGCCAGCAGGTAAAGGATGCCGAAGACGGTCATGCGGCTGGCCAGGCGTGCCTCGTCGGGCGGATGTTGGTCCCAGCGCGCCAGCAGCCAACTGCCGAAGGGGCCCGATGCGCCCCGGTCTTTCAGGGTGAAATAGAGCCGATGGTACAAAAAGGCCAGGCCGAGGCCATACAGCAGACACAACCCGAAAAGATCCCGGCCGAACATGAAAGGCACGTTGAGCCAGACCTCTTTGCCGTGCAGGTCTTCGTGCAGCCATGGAAAGATGTGCTGCTGGCCGAGAAACAGGATGACGAACAGGACCAGGGAAACCGGGAAGAAGGCGGTAAACGATTCGGCCACGTCCGTTAGTGGTCCGCTCCAGCGGGCTTTTACCGTGTGCATGAGGGCCGAGAAGAGCACGGCACCCTGAGCGATGGCCGAGAAAAACAGAAAGTTGAGCAGGTAGGCCTGCCAGGCTCGGGCCGGGTTGCCGACAAGGGCCACCATGATGAAAATCAGAAACCCGACGGCAATCAGGGCGTAGGAGATTTTCATCAAAGGCAGTCGATTTTCTTGATTATCTGACGGATGCATGGCTTCCCCAAAAATCGCACGACTTACAATTTGTCATCGGTATTTATCTCAGCGCCGTTTGCTTCGAAAAAACGGGTTAGTTCATCCTGCTCATCAGCACTGCAGCAGGCCAAGACCCCGAAGCGATCCCCGGAAAAGCGTTCATCGTAGTACGTCGGGGTTTCAAATCGCGGCAGTCGGGCCTGGGAGATCAGCCCCAACACATTGCCGAAAACGGCAAACAAGACGGTAAATTCGAATCCCACGATAAACCAGGGCACCAGGGCCACCACCGGTTTGCCGCTGACGATCAATGACCAGCGCAGAGAGGTGAAGGCCGCCAGCGAAAATCCGCTGAAGAATCCGATGATGCCGCCGACCAGGGTAAACCAGCCCACCCGGCTATTGGGTGGCTCCAGGGCGTCTTCGATGGTGTGGCTGGGGATGGGGCTGTGGACCCGCTCGATGGTCCAGTCGGTTTCTCGCAGCCCGTCGATGGCCAAAGCGGCACTATTCTCGCTGGAAAAAATTCCCATGATGGAAACCGTGTCAGCCGGCATGGGATTCTCCTTCATGCAGGGTTTCTTTCATCTCGGTCATGGAAACCGAGGGCATATGCTTGACGAACAGCACGAACAGGAAAAAGAAGAGGCAGAAGGCACCGATCATGATTCCGAATTCAACCAGGCTTGGTGCATAGAGCCCCAAGGCGTGGGGCAGAAAATCGTGGGCCACCGACCCGATGATGATCACGAAGCGTTCGTACCACATGCCCACATTGACAATCAAAGAGATGACGAAAAGGAGGCGGATATTGGTGCGCACCTTTTTAAACAAAAGGAGCAGCGGGACGATGGTGTTGCAGACGACCATGATCCAGTATTCCAGGGCGTAGTCGCCGAAGGCCCGCCAACGGAAGGACTCCACCTCCACCGGATTGTGGCTGTACCAGGCGATGAAGATTTCGGTGCCATAGGCGAATCCCACGATTAGCCCGGTGAAGACGATGGTTTTGGCCACCGCTTCCAGCACGCGGGTGGTGATGATGGCCTCGTATTTGAAGATCACGCGCAGGGGGATCATCAATGTCAGCACCATGGCCAGACCCGAATGGATGGCGCCGGCCACAAAATAGGGGGCGAAGATGGTGGTGTGCCAGCCGGGAACCACGCTCAGGGCGAAGTCCCAGGAGACCACGCTGTGCACCGAGATGACCAGGGGGGTGGCCAGGGCGGCGAAAAAAAGGTAGCCGCGGGTGTAGTGGCGCCAGATTTCATATTCACCGGTCCACCCCAGGGAGAGCACCTTGAAGATTTTGTGACGCAGGCCGTGGGCCCGGTCGCGGATGGTGGCCAGGTCCGGCAGCATGCCGGTGTACCAGAACAGGCTGCTGACCGTCAGGTAGGTGCTGATGGCCACCACGTCGAACATCAGCGGTGACTGAAAGTTGGGCCACAGGGTGCGCTGGTTGGGAATCGGCAGCATGTAGTAGACCAGCCAGACCCGCCCCAGGTGGATGAAGGGAAACAGGCCGGCGGTGCACACGGCAAAGACGGTCATGGTTTCGGCTGCCCGGGCGATGGGGTTGCGCCATGGAGCCCGGAAGAGGTGCAGGATGGCCGAAATCAGCGTGCCCGAATGGGCGATTCCCACCCAGAAGACGAAGTTGATCAGATAGGTGCCCCAGAACACCGGGTTGTTCTGACCGCCGACGCCGATGCCCACCAGGATCTGGTAGGTCCAGCATCCTGCGCCAACAAGTACGCCGGCAAACAGCAGGGCCACCAGCACCCAGTAGCTGCGTTGGGGCGGTGTCAGCGTATCCAGAACCGTGTTGTCAATGGACTTGTAGGTTAATGTCTGCTCCATCGATACCTTTATCCTAAACGGTTTGAGTCACTTTTTTCAGATAAATCACCGCCGGTTTGGTGTTCAGGTAGCCCAGCACCTGGTAGGCCCGTGGATCCTTGAACAACCGGCTCACCCGGCTGGTCTTGTCCATGAGGCTGCCGAAGATCAGCGCGCCGGTGGGGCAGGTCTGGACGCAGGCCGGCACCACCTCGCCGTCGCGGATGGCCCGCTTCTCATTCTTGGCTACGTTGTGGGCATCCTTGATGCGCTGGATGCAGAAGGAGCACTTTTCCATCACGCCCTTGCTGCGCACGGTGACGTTGGGGTTGAGTTGCATCGGCAGGGGTTCTGGCCGCTCCCAGTCAAACCAGTTAAAACGTCGCACCTTGTAGGGGAAGTTCTGGGCGCAATAGCGGGTGCCGATGCAGCGGTTGTAGATCTGGTTGTTGATGCCTTCTTTGTTGTGATGGGGGGCGAAGACCGGGCAGACTGCTTCACAGGGGGCATTGTCGCATTGCTGACACATCATGGGCAAAAAGGTGAGCCGGGCTGCATCTGTCGGATCCTCGTAGCGCTGGATCTGCAGCCAGGCCATCTCCCGCCCTTCAAGAATTCGCTTCTCTCCGACGATGCCGATGTTGTTCTCCGCATAGCAGGCCGCCACGCAGGCCGTGCAGCCGATGCAGCGGTCCATGTCCACGATCATGGCCCAGCGGTAGCCGTCATGGTCATGGGGCGGGTAAAGGTCCCGTTTGGGATCGTAGCCCTCGGGGGTTGGCGACGTCAGCGGGAAGCTGTCCATGGTCAGTCCCGGTTTGTCGTGGCCGGTCTTTTTGTGATTGATTTGGTCGATGGACACACTGGGGGCAATCTTGCGGCCCTGGGCCAACCGGTTGCCCGAGGTGATGGCCAGCGCCACCGTGCTGCCGCTTTTTTCGAGGCTTTCCAGCGGTGTCGCAAAGGTGGGTGCACCGGTGTCGGCGTCTGTCGATGGGTCCAGCGCTGCAATGGGGCTGACGCCCTGATCGCTGGCCCAGCGGCCGAAGGTCGTGTGTCCTTGCCCGACAGGCACCACCACGGTTCCCGGGAAAACCCCCGCGTAGGCATACACCGGCACTTCGATCTCACCGGCATGGGTCTTTAGGAGGACGCCGTCGCCCTCTTTAATATCGGCGGCGGCCATGCTGTCCGGGTGGATCAATGCCGTGGTCTGCCAGGGGATCTGGGTGAGCGTGTCCGGAGTTTCGATCAGCCAGGGACGGTTGGCGCCCCGGCCGTCGAAAAAACGGATGGAGGGCGGCGCCATGATTACGTCCCCCGCTGTTGGTTCAGGCAGCTTCGCCAGGTAGGTTCTCAGCGCAGCAACCGCTTTCAGATTGGCTGTGGGAGCCTTGCCCCTTGCACTATTGTCGGCAAAGCGACCGCCCGTCTGGATTGTTCTCAGCCAGGTGGTGGCGGCTTGACTGCTCTGGCCGGCCAGCACGGTTTGGCTCACCAGTGACTGATAGTCGGCCGCCGGTCGCTTGTCGGATGGGAATAGATTGATCAGCAGATCCCCCAATGCAGGTGCTTGGGTGATCTTTCCCATGGTGGGCTGCAAGGTGGTCATCGTGGCGCTGGTGCTCTCATAGGCGTCCCAGGTTTCCAGAGCCACCTGCACCGGCACGATCAGATCGGCGGTGGCGGATGTCTCATCCATGAAATTGGCAAAGGCCACCACGAACCGCTTTTTCTGGCTGATGATCTCGGCGATGCGGTTGCCGCCGGGAATGGAGAAGACCGGATTGACGTTGTTGAGCAAGACCATTTCCACGGCGTTTTTATCCATGGCATCGAACGCTTCAAGGACGGTGGATCGACTGTCGGCAATTTCTACCCGGTGACGATTGTTGAAGTCGAACAGGCTCAATTCGGGGTCCAGGGCCAGGTTGAGAAAAAGGGCAGCCAGCTCGGTAGCCACCGCATGCCCAGCGTAACTGCCGGCACTGGTGCCCAATACCAGGGGGCGCTCAGCCGCCAGCAACCGCCGGCCAAGCGTGGCTTGATCCTCGACACTGACGCCCGACATGCGGGCCACCGCTTCCGGGGTATAGGCCCCGGTGAGGTCTGTTAGGGCTTTGCGGAGATTTCGGCTCACGTTCCGACCGTTCTCGTCGTCGGTCACCATACGAATCAGCCCCATGATCACTGCGGCCTCGGTGCCGGGCCGACAGCCGATCCAGCGGTCGGCATTGGCACCGGTGAGGGACTGAAACGGGCTCACCTGGACAAAGCGTCCCTTGCGGCCGTCTTTCAGCCCGTGCATATCCTTAAACTTGCGGGCGTATTCCACCGGTGACAGCCAGGTCTCCAAAAAGTCGGCGCCGAACCCGACCAGCACATCGGCCCGGTCCAGCTGAAGGACCGGCAGGCTGGGGCTGCCGAAGAGTTGCCGGTGAGCATATTTAAGGGCTTCATAGGCCAGGGGTTCGAACACCACCGGCGGGCCGCTGCCAAAATGTTGCAAGACCGTGGTAAAAAGGTCCAGTTGGGTCTGGCCGACGGTTTCGGTGACCATGGCGATGCGCCCGGTCCCGCGATTGGCTGCCGCCCGGGCCTTTCCCCGGATCAACGCTTCGGCTTTTTCGAAAGGGATCTCCTGCCACCCATCCTCCGTCTTCAGAAGCGGCATCCACAGCCGGTCAGGATTGTAGAGCCCCTGCAGGGCCGCCTGGCCGCGTATGCACAGGGTCCCCCGGTTGACCGGATGCAAGGGATTGCCTTCCAGCTTGATGACGCGTCCTTCACGGTTTTTGGCCAATACGCCGCAGCCGGCCGGACACTCGCGGCAAGTGGAGGCATACCAGGTGGACTGGCCGGTGACCATATCTTCGTTGGCCCGGACCATGGTAAACAGGTTGTCTTCGGGTTTGGCTGAGCAGCCGGCAGCAACGGCGACGCTGCCCATGGATGCAATCTTGAGAAATGTTCTGCGATTCATGCGTGATGCCCGTTCGTGCCAGGTTTCCCATGCCGATGACATGGGTGGATCGGGTCCTGCACCCATCCTGTTTCCGATGGATGGTGGATTGTCAATGAAAATTACCATTCGCCGCAAGTGCTGCGGTCATGCTGCTGGTGAACGTCGGGGTCAAAAGGGTTTGAAGCAAAACTATTGCCACGATAGCAAAAGGCTGCTGGGGTTGTCAATCGCGTAAAGTGAGGGGCGGGGGCTATCGGTAGGCGATCGGTTGGCAGGGGAAAGACCGCTTGTGAGGTATTGAGTGATTAAGGAATTGGGGATTATCGGGATAAAAGAGAGACTACCATCGTCGAGGTTAACTTAACCTCATTTTCCGTTTCTCAATTTTGGCCAGCGTGGATCAGGGCGAACCATTGAGCCAGACGCCGGTGCGCAGGCGCCAGGCGATGGCCGGTCCTGCAGTCAGAAGCGTGAAAACCATCACGGTTATCGCTATTCGCCAGGCGGACCGTCGGATACGCTTGCCGGCCGGATCGGTCAATACTGGATATCGGCAGCGGGTGTGCTCGGCTATCCAGAGGGTGATGCTTTCCATGAGGACTGCGGCCATACAACCGAAAATGATGAACCCGACACCATGGTAATCCGGTAAGAACAGGCACCA
>Ga0272441_10009316_pt1 | contig 15214 bp, 11 predicted proteins | sample SSMProp6N_FD_193582 | JGI IMG/M metagenome (GOLD analysis project Ga0272441, IMG submission 193582) | Marine sediment archaeal communities from Little Sippewissett salt marsh, Falmouth, MA, United States - SSM-Prop-6N | ecosystem: Environmental > Aquatic > Marine > Wetlands > Sediment ... | reverse complement strand
GTTCTAGCAAGTCAATTAAATGCTCCTTTATTGTATATAAAAAAGGATAGCGTTCCAAAAGCAACTGAAAATGCTTTATATAAACTTGGTGTAGAAAATATTTATCTTGTTAATTTAGGTAACCATATTACAAGCGATGTGAAACAAAATCTTCAAGAGTTTACAAATATTAAAAAACTTTACAGAAATCCATTACAAATTTACGAAGCAATAATGGATCTAACAAATGAAAATGACATAATATTTTCAACAATCGATCCATGGACGCAATGGTTAGTAGCAGAAGTAAAACCAGATGAAGAAACAAAAGCTGGATTATTCATTGGACCTGCAGCTTATTGCGCAGCTCATCATGGAAGTCCAGTAATACTTGTTGAAATGCACCCGGAGCTATCATCAGCAATTGTTTGGCATACGGAGTACTGGAAAAGGCATGCAAATGGAAATAAAAAACCAATTGTAGCTCAGATGTATATTACAGGTCGAAGAGCCTATGATTTTTTAAAAGAGCATAATTTTGATCAGGAAGGAGAAGAATCAATGATTACTGTTGCTGGCCAATTTGAAATTGGTGCAACATGGGATAGAGTTTTCACAGGAAAGGCAAAACCTGGCAGAATCTTTGGATCACCAGTTGACACTGCTTATTGGATATCGCATAACATGTTTTATCCAGCTTTAATTTTTGAAAATCCTGCCTTGGATCCTAATGGCAATGATTTAATACAAGGTAGCAAAAGTCATAGATCTAAAATATTACCTTGGGGCTCTATAGGATTGAAAATTGACAAAAAATCTCAGGTTGAAACATTTCAATACCCTGTCTTGCAAATGTATGTATCTTATGAACAGAGATTGAATGAAAGATTCAACAATTACTATGGATTCAGATACAAATCTGCAGATAACATAATACCAGGATTAACAGAATCTAATGAACCAATAGATGAAAACATTATGCCTGGTGTAAAAGGGAGCGTCTGGCCTGATATGTCTACCACTGAAGTAGTACCTAAATATCTCGCAAAAGGCGGATATGATAGTGTATTTTCGTCCAGGTTCTCAGCAATTACAGACAACTTAAACGATGGAGTAATAATGTTTATCACTAGCACTCATGGTAGCGGAGCGGAAAGTGGCATGTTGTTTTCATGGGAGCCTGAAAAAAGTACTATTGGAATTCTCCCTGATATATTATCAAAAAGATTTGGCTATACAAAAGAATCCAACCCATGGCGAGCATATGAATGGTATCTTGGATCAACAGAAAATCCTGACACCATGACAATGGAAACACATGGTTTTATAGCTGCTTTACTTGGAAATCCAAAAATTGATGGCCTTCTACCTACTGGAGAAGATTTTTGGCCATCAGAACGACCAATTCTGCATGGAGTATTTGGATTACTTAACAAAATACCAGTTTTGAAATGGTTTATACCAGAATGGCTTGCAAGCTCAGAATACTATAAAGATGGAATGGTAATTGCACATACTTTTTCATCAATGGCTACATCAATAAGTGAATTTACAGGTTATAATCTTGATGACGAGCTTGAAAATATTCATTCATGTGGATGGATTAATCTTGCATGTTTACCTGCTTTCAAATATATGCATCTAGCAATGATAAGGCATGGTTCACCATATCAAGTTATTGATCCATGGCCAACATCATGGTACAGTGCTCTATGGTTACAAACAATGCCACGTGATATAATTCTAGGAGATACTATTGGAGAAGCATATACAAAAGGCATTAGCCATGTTGGAATCTTATATACAGGTGGCTCAGTAGAAGATGAAGAGAAGCCACAATGGTGGTGGGATACTGCAGAAAACGTATGCTTCTTTGGAGATCCCGACCTACGTGTGTTTACTCCAGAAAACAGTTATAGTACTGAAAATCATTGGAAACAAAAAGATACCAAAGCAATAAATTATGATGAAGAACTAAACCTCAATGGCCACATGCCATATGGTGCAACCGCTTATCCAAATGCAAAGCAACCAAAATCATTCCTGGAGAAATACTTTGTATACATGATATTGATGGCAATAATTTTAGTAATAATTATATTTGGATTAAAACGTAAAAAATCGAAATAAAAAAGAAGATATAATTTTCATAAAAATTTTTTAGGAATATATAACTAATTATATAGTAGGCAAAAACATAAATATTTAGTTTATATTACGCAAGTTAATTAAATAATGGGGGAAAAACTAATGTTAAAAAAAATCAATAGAAGAAATAATTTTATAGCAATATTTGTAATAAGTATTATGCTAATTGGTAATCTTTTACCAGCTAGCAATGCAGCAAGTATCGATAAAATAGATGGTTTTGAAAAAGGACCATCATATACAAGTGTAGTGCCAACCAAAAAAACAACATTTGTCGGTTTTGATGAAAACACATATTTAGATGACTATGCATACCTGGCAGCCGTACCAACAGCAGTATTCAAAAATGACGGCAAGCTAATTTCACATCCATTACTCTATTATCAAGAGAAACTCGACTATGATGATGAAAAATATAGAATTTTAGATACTTTTCCTGGTATCAAATATTTTATGGAAGACTGGATGAGCTATTGTAATGGTCAGCTTGATCAGATGACACTTATCAACGTCCCACATTCTGATGTAGATCAATGGGATGCAAAAGAATATGTTGAAATTGAGGATGATAATCCATATGATATAGCTAGTAAAATCGCATTACAAGACTGGAGTTATTCAAAAAATGCAGTAGTTGCAGTAATCGATGATGAATTTGAAGAACAAGAGGATGAGGTTCATGAAGGTATCGTTGAGGGCAGTATTCCTGGAGGTTATAAAAAAGATCAATTCACTTTTAAAATGGAAAAACCAGCAATTGGGGTTGGAGGCAATTATGAATCATTTGAAATTGATGAACCTTACAAATATGTTGTTGCCAACATGTATTGGGAAAACGTAGGAGTTGACCTTGATTTACAACTCTATGATGATCAACTTGGAATGGCTGATGCTGATTCAAAATGGAATTTTTACTATGGCCCAGGTGAAGTAGCAAGCTCCTATGTATATAACTATGGAAAATGGGAAGTTGGAGTTACATATATGCCAACTCAATCACTCTCATCAGATGAAGGAAAAATGGAGAGCATGTATAATGTCGAAGAATTCAAAACAACAGGATTGTTTGGAAGAAAGAAAGACACGCAAGATGTCGTTATCGATCTTTATCCCGGTGTAGAATTAGACTTAGAAGAAGCAACTCCATTTGGATGCAGAGATGTTGAATTTAAACTAACATGGGACAACCCAAATGTAGCACTTGGTTTCATTTTATTAGACACCTATGGTGCTGAAACCGCATCTGCTCCTTCTAACGATGAAATTGTTGAAGGAGTAGAACGAGGAGTAACAGAACGCACAATAGAAATTCAAAAGCTTGGTGAAACAACAGAAGAAGAAAGATACAAATTATGCGTTTTTACATTGGATGACATAAGAACAGATCTAAACTTTGAGATAGAATATAGCTGGAAACAAAATATTACAAGATTTGAAGGGGACTGTTTGGCATCTGCAACTGAAGGTGCAGTTCTAGCAAGTCAATTAAACGCTCCTTTGTTATATGTAAAAAAAGATAGTATTCCCGAGCCAACTGAAAACGCTTTATATAAATTAGGCGTTGAAAATATTTATCTAATCAATCTTGGAGGATATCTCAAACAAGATGCAAAAGAAATATTAGAAGATGTTGGGACTGTTAAAGGATATACTGAGTATAAAGCAATATATGATAAAATTAAAGATATGACCGGCTGCAACGACGTAATATTTTCAACAATTGATCCATGGACATATTATTACTCAAAAGAGCAAGTTCCTGTAGATGATTATCCTGGTGCATTGTTTATCGGACCAGCAGCTCTAATAGCAGCTCACCATGGAAGCCCCGTGCTCCTTGTTGATAATCACCCAGAGCTTTCACAGGCAATTGTTTGGCATACTAAATTCTGGCAAGAAACCGCCAATGCTGGCTCCAGGCCTCATTTACCATCGGTTGCATGTATGGTTCTAACAGGCCGCAGTGTTATTGAATTTCTAGAATCATATGATTACGAACTTCCAAAAGAAAAAGACGAACTTGCAACAATGATAACAGTTGCAGATCATTTTGATATTGGAATAACATGGGATAGAACATTCACAGGTAGGCTAATACCCGGTAGATTCAGTAGTTCACCTGTAGATATTGCCTATTGGGCATCAAGAAGCTTCTTTTACCCTGCATTGATCTTCGAGAACCCTGGAACTGGTACTGTAGAACTAGAACAAGGTAGTGAAAGCACTATAAAACCAATTATTGGAAAATTTTTATATCCTAGAGGAACAGATCTAGTTGTTACTAAAGACAATAAAATTGAAGAATTTGAATATCCAATTTTACACACATATAATGTATATTTATATAATTTCAATAGAGATGCAAGTAAACATTGGGGTGGTATGTATACAACTGCAGATGGACATATACCATACGAGACACCTTCACCAAATCCAATTGATGTTGGAACGACAGATAAAGTTGGAGCATTCTATCCTGACATACATGAAACAGAAGTAACTCCAATATATGCAGAAAGAGCAGGATACAGCAATGTTTTCTCAACAAACTTTGACGTTTGTGTTGAGAACTTGAATAAGGGAGTTATTATGTGGATGGAAAGCTGCCATGGAGGAAATAGTAACTATGGAAATCTTGGATTTTGGAATCCAGATAGCCCATATATTGATGAACCAAATCCATGGAGAGCCTACGAACGCCCGCTGATGTCATTTAGAAACCTGGACGAACTCGTTCAATATATGCCAGAACTTGTTGGTAACGCAGGAAAGCTATTCAGGCTTTTTAGAATATTTACAAGACCACTTGATTTCTTTATGGTGGACATTGGTGCTACAGATAATCCAGATACAGCTTTGATGAACCCTGATATTCCAATTGCTCTAATTAATGACGCATTTGCCACAGATTTGCATATAAAAGAATCAAATTTCAAGAGCTTAATACCAATACTTGGAAGAAAATATAGAACATTTGCATATGCAGAAAACTACGGAAAAGGAACCGATGGAGTAGTAGTCGATCCAAGTATGGCAGGTGAAAATGTTCTTGTAAAATATTATGGAACAGATTTTGACGATAAACTTGGCAATCTACACTCGCTTGGCTTAAATGCTGTATCATGTCTTGTTGCACATACACTTTTCCATCAAGTAATGATCAGGCATGGAACAGCATATCAGATATTAGACCCATGGTCAACATCATGGTATAGTGGAATTTGGTTGCATTCAATACCACGTCAAATAGCTCTTGGATATACAATTGGACAGGCATATGAGCAAGGTATGGCAGAAGTAGGAATCCAATACCTTGTAGATCAATGGTGGTGGGATCTAAATGAAAACGTTATTTTCTATGGAGATCCAGATCTTAGAGTATGGTCACCAGATACAGAATGGGACTCAAATGACAATAACTGCTGGACGCGATCCGATGTAAAATCAGTGACATATGAAGAAAAATTAAGCCTAAATGGACATATGCCATTCGGTGCAACAAACTATCCACATGAAAAGCAACCAAAATCTTTCCTAGAGAAAAACTTCCTACTTATCTTAATTGTTTTAATAATACTTTTATTAGTAATTTTATTATTAGTAGGACGTAAAAAACCTAAAAGAAAATAACCCAAAAAAAAAGAGAAAAATCTCTCTCTTTATTCTTTTTTTATATATTTATAATAAATTATTTATACTATGTTAATGAATACATAATGTGAGATTAATCTTCATGGGGGATATTTAATTGGAAAAAAAACAAAATAAGTCAAAAAGCCTAATATCTCTATTACTTGTTGCTATATTGATTTTAGGTGTTTTTCTACCGTTAACGCAAGCAAGTAGTAATATTGATAGAGTCACTGGTTTTGAAAAAGGACCATCATATACAAATGTAGTGCCAACCAAAAAAACAACATTTGTCGGTTTTGATGAAGACACATATTTAGACGACTATGCATACCTGGCAGCCGTACCAACAGCAGTATTCAAAGATGACGGCAAGCTAATTTCACATCCATTACTTTTTTATAAAGAAAAAATTGACGATGTGGAAGATAAATACAAAACTTTGGATGCCTATGAAGGCATTAAATATTTCATGGAGGACTGGATAGCCTACTGTAATGGTCCACTTGATCAGATGACACTTATCAACGTCCCAAAATCTGATGTAGATCAATGGGATGCAAAAGAATATGTTGAAATTGAAGATGATAACCCATATGATATAGCTAGTAAAATCGCATTACAAGACTGGAGTTATTCAAAAAACGCAGTCGTAGCCGTAATTGGTGAAGACTTTAAAAAATCAGATGAAAAGACATCAAATAGAGTAGAATCAACTTTACCAAGATGTGATATTTATAAAGAACCCACTTTTACAGTGGAACAAACAAATTCATTAAATCCTGTTACTGAAAATTTCAAAGTTGGTGAAGAATATGTATATCTTAAAGCCGAAGCTTGGTGGGATGGCGTACTTATTGGAGGTAACATGGTTCCAACTGGTGATCCTGATCTTCAACTTTACTGCAAAACAGATAATGGTTGGATGCAATCAGTTGCAACTGCTGCATGGAATATATATTCACCTGCAGGACATGAGTACACTAATTCTTACATTTATCAGCCAGGGGATTGGCGAGTAGGTATCACTGATTTTCCAACAGAGGGTGACGCCCCTAGACGAGGACTTCCTGGTCTTTTTGAGATACAAGGTTCAATTCTTGGAATTTTCAAGCCAAAAGTTACATATAATGTAGATATTACAATGTATCCTGGTTTAAAAGTTAATATTCCTGATCTCCCGCCTTTTGGATGCCGTAACGTTGATTTCAAATTAAAATGGAACAATCCAAGTATAAAACTTGGTTTCACACTAATTGGACCTGGTGGTGAAGCAATTCTTAGCATATTAAATGAAAGTCGAGATGACAACCAGGAGATGCATATTGATCGTTTGGGAGAATGTTTAGAAGGTGAAAACTATGCTATTTCTGTTTATACTCTTAATGATGTAACAAGTCCTATAGATTTTGAAATAGAGTATTCATGGGAACAAGAAATCCCTAAAAAAGAAGGCGATGCTTTAACATCTGCAACTGAGGGAGCAATACTTGCTAGTGGACTAAACGCACCGCTCTTATATGTATCATCATCAAACCTTCCAAGTAGTACTAAAAATGCACTTTACAAACTAGGTGTTGAAAACATCTATCTGGTAAATATCGGTAAAAATCTAAAAGATGATGTAAAAGAAGGTCTTGAAGACATCGCTGGTTTTAAGAAAAAATATGTTGAATTAGATGAAATCTATGACGATATTCGTGAAAAATCAGGTAACAACGATGTTATTTTTACAACAATTGACCCATGGTCCTATTATTATAAAGCAATTCTTGAAGAAGCAGGTGAGACAGAAGCAGGAATGGTTATTGGACCAGCAGCATATATTGCTGCACACCATGGAAGCCCTGCGATAATTATTGATAATCACCCTAGGTTATCTTCAGCAGCTGTATGGCATACAGAATATTGGAGAAGATTTGTTGCAAATAGATATGAGTACAAGCCAAAGGTTGCTGAGATGTATCTGACAGGATTACGTATTTATGATTTTCTAGAGGATTATGGTTTTGACGAAGTAGGAGAAGAAACAATAATAACTGTTGCCGATCAGTATGATATTGGTATCCCGTGGGATAGAATATTTGTTGGAGTAGCAAATCCTGGTAGAATCTGTGGGACACCTGTTGATATTAGCTGTTGGATTTCACGAAGCATGTTTTATCCGGCTCTAATTTTTGAAAATCCAGCACTTCAAGGAGAAGTGACACTTACAGATGGGAGCTCTAGTAGTCGCGAGGGCTTGATAGGCCTTATTCAAAAACCTTTGCTAAATACATTAGTAATCAAAGAAGGTGGACAAAAAGAGTTCGAATACCCAGTATTATGCTCTTTTGTAACCCATAAATATAGGTTCAATGAAAGAGCTAGTAAATACTATGGATCACTTTATCAATGTGCAGATGGAATGACCCCTGGTGAAACAACGACAATGCAACCTATAGATCAAGGTGTAAACTTGAAATACTACGGTCTGGAGGGCATGTATTTCCCAGATATGACTGAAACTGAGGTAGTTCCATTCTATCTAAACAAAGGAGGGTTTGAAACAGCTTTTTCAACAAAACTTGAATCTGTTGCCGAAAATCTCAATGCAGGTGTAATCTTATGGATTCATGCATCACATGGAAGTCAACCAAATGGTGGACAAACACTATTCTGGGATTCAAAAGCAGGTTTTAGTAAGCACAAACTCTTTGGAATCTTTGCAGGAGCAAAACATGAAGAAAATCCATGGAGGGGATACGACTGGCAACTGGGCTCAACAGAAGAACCTGACACAATGTCTATGGACATTAAAGGAATAATACCCTTTACCAATCATAATTCATTGTTTTTACCAGCAATGGGAATGGACTGGGCATTATCACGTAAACCAGTTAGAGAGTGGTTAATTGATCTGCCTATTCTTGGAAACATATTTGAAAAACTGTTCCCAAATGTAGACAACCTATATGATGGATTAACAGGAACAATTAGCTATTCAAAATATCCATTAGTTGGTAAGAACTCAACACAAATGGAAGCATTAATTGGCAATCTTCACTCTATGGGATTTATAACTAGTATTTGTCAAACAAGTAACACTTATCTTCATCTTATGATGATAAGACATGGATCAGTATTCCAGGTTCAAGATCCTTGGCCAACATCATGGTATGGTGCAATCTGGAGACAATCTATACCAAGAGACATAATACTTGGATATACCGTTGGAGAGGCCTACAGCCGCGGAATTAGCCACGTAGGGCCATTATACCTCGGCGGTGGAGATGACGGACCGCAATGGTGGTGGGACGACGGAGAAAACGTTGTATACTTTGGAGACCCAGATATCAGAATGTTTGTTCCAGGAACAGAATATAGCGATGCAAACAACTGGGATCAAGAAGAAACTAAAGCACTAAATTATGATGAAGAGCTAAGTCTAGATGGACATACTCCTTTCGGTGCAAAAAAATATCCAAATGAGAAAAAAGAGCAATCATTCCTTGAAAAGAACATATTTGTCTTAACAATACTTGGATTAATAATATTGCTACTTATTGCATTAGCGGCTATCGGTAGAAAAAAATAAACAAGAGATAAAAATCTCATTTTTTTCTTTTTAATATATTAAATATAAAAATTTTGATAAGAAATCTTTAAGTTCTTTGAAAATATTTGAGTATATGATAGGAGGGAATAAAAAATGAAAAATAAAACAATATTTTTTTTGGTTCTAATTCAAATTTTATTATTGCTTATTGCATCAACAGCAACAGCTAATCAACCGCCCACCGCTCCAGAGGTTGCTGGTCCAAATGATCTGAAGGTAGGTAAAAGTTATTCTTGGACATTTGTTTCAACAGATCCTGATGGTGATGATATAACTTATTATGTTGACTGGGGAGATGAATGCGGAGGCGCCGAATGGCATGGACCATATCCCTCTGGCCAAGAAATTGTGTTGCCACATACATATTACAATGAAAACGTATTAATTGTTCAAACTCTAGCCGTAGATGATGAAGGTGCAGAAAGTGATTTTACATATTTTGAAGTAACTATTACTAAAAAAACAGCTGTATATAGACCATTTTTTAACTTTCTGGAGAATCATCCTATTATGTTTCTATTGATAAAACATTTACTTTTGTTAAAATAAACACCTGTTAAGGAGAAATTTATATACAAATAGTCGTTTAATAATTTAAAATCGGGGAGGAAATACATGGTAAAAGTAACGATTGAATTGTCTGAACAAGAGATTTGTATGTTAATGAATTGTATTGACTCAGCTCTAGATACTAAGCATATGCCAGAGGCAAGTGAAGTAAGAGCAAAAGAAATTAAAGAACAATTAAATAAATATTTATAATAAAGAATCACCCAATATTGATTATGTTTTTTAATTTATACTTATTGCATAGATTATACATTTTTTCATCTAAAGTTGAAATATAGTTTTCATTTGGCATATAACTATCTTTATACAGTTTTTCATATTCATTTACTGATTTATAGTAATGTTTGTTAAGAAGATTTAAAAAAATAGTTTTTTGATCGCCTTTTAACTCCAAATGTTTATGAAGGAGATATTGTACATCATAATCTTTTGCTTGACTAACAATGTTTTCAAGTTCATCTTCAACAATGTATGGCAAAACCGGCATGATTGCAAGACCTGACTTGATATTGTTATTATTTAGTTTTTTCATCACTTCAAATCTTTTTTGAGTTGATGGAACGTTTTTTTCAAAGGTGTTAACTGTATTTTCGTTAGTAGAAATTATACTCATAGTTACAATACAATCATTTATTTCTGATAATAGATCTAAATCTCTGAGAACCAAATCTGATTTTGTAAGAATATGGCAAGAAAAATCAAGATCAAGTATGTTTTTTAGAATTTTTCTTGTGATTTTGTAATCTTTTTCTATTTTTTGATATGGATCATGAACAGAGCCAATTATTACTCTTCCCTTTTCTTGTTTTCTAAGTTCATCTTCAATAATTTCATCAGAATTTACTTTTACATAAATTGTTGTATCAAAAGAGGAATCACAGTAAAGACATCCAAATTCACAGTTTTGATAAGGGTCAACAATGTAATCTCCATTAAAAAGAACGTCCTTTTTTGTAATTTTTTTTAAAACAGAATCTACTTTTATTTGCTTGTATTCCATATTTACATTTCCTCAGGTGCGATTATTCCAAGGAGATCTAAGCCATTTTTTAGAACAATTCTTGTTGAATCGACTAGTGCAAGTCTTGTATTTCTAAGTTTATCATTCTTTTCAGATAACACAGGACAATCACGATAGAATTGGTTGAAAGTTGATGCTATTTCAAATAAATAACTAGCTATGCTATGTGGCCTGCATCCTTCACATGCATCGTCAATTATTATAGGAAATTCTGCAAGCTTTTTAATAAGGCAATATTCTGAATCATGTTTTAGCAATAGAGAATCAACATCTTTGGCATCATCTTCTTTTTTAGAAAGTATGCTACAAGCACGAGCGTGTGCATACTGTATAAATGGTGCAGCGTTTCCTTCAAAATTTAAGGCTTCTTCCCATTTGAATACAATATCTTTTTCAGGTTGAACTTTTATGATATTATAGCGTAATGCACCGATGCCTATAATTTCTGAGATTTCTTTCATCTTTTTTTCAGAAAGCTCTTTTCCTCGTCTTTTTTTGACTTCAACATATGCTCGTTTAACACATTCATCAATAAGTTCATCAAGGTAGACAACTCTAGCTTGGCGGGTTGACATCTTGCCACCGGGCAGAGAAACAAAAGAGTAAAATATTACATTTGGAACCATTTTTGCTCCAACAAGATCTAGAGCGATTTTAACTTGTTCAGATTCTAATTTATGGTCTTCACCGAGAATATTGACAAGTTTGTCAGCATTTTTTATTTTCCAAAGGTGGTAAGCAACGTCTCTTGTTGCATAAAGTGTTGTTCCATCTTTACGGACAAAGAAAAACTTGGTATTTCTACCTTGAATACCAAAAGGTTCCATATCTAAAAAATATGCACCATCTTCAATGTCACAATATGAAGTTTTTTTCAGTTTTTCAATTACTTTGTCAACGCTTTTATCTTTTACAAATTTTGATTCTGGCACATAATTATCAATAGTTATATTGATACGACTAAGGCTTTCATTCATGCCTTTTAAAACAGGATTATATGCTTTATGAACTAGATCAATTGTTTTTTGATTTCCTTCTTCGCTTTTTTTAACTATTTTGCCAATCTCATCAGCAGCTTTTTGATCTTCCTTCAGGAGTTTGCTGGCTTGTTGATAGTATCCTACTGTTTGATGATCTGCTTTATCGTATTTTGATTTAGGGACGTTCTTTGAATCAATATTGTTAACACCCCAAGCAAGAATTGCTACTTGTTTTCCCATGTCGTCCAAGTAAAATTGTGATTCAACGTTGTAACCTGCAGCCTTATAGATTCTAACGATTGTGTCACCAATAATTGGGTTTCTAGCTCGACCTACGTGTAATGGTCCGTTCGGGTTTGCTGAAGTGTGTTCTACAATGACTTTTTCTTTTTTCTTCTCAAGGTTTCCATATTTTTCTTTTTTATCTAAAAGTGATTTAAGTGTAGCTGTCCTTAGATTATTTTTATCTAAATAAAAGTTAACGTATGCTCCTTTAACTTCAACTTTTTCAATCCATTTGCTTTTACTTATTTTATCACATATATCCGTTGCAATTTGATTTGGTGATTTCTTTGCAATTTTTGCAAGAGGAAAGCATGGAAAAGCAAAATCACCCATGTCTCCTGGCGGTATCTCTAGTTTTGCTTCACATTTGTATTTCAACTGAGAAAGTGCATTTTCTAATAACGTTGTAATTTCTTTTTTAGCGTCGTTTAAAGGATAACTCATACAAACCGAGAATTGTTATAATATTTATAGGGTTTTGCACAAAAAAAGAAAAAATGAGAGTGTTTTAGAACACTGTCATTAGTATTGCTATAATCATTATTGCTGCTGGTACAACTAAGGTGGTTCGGCGTTCGATTGTATTTATCGTAAAATCTGTTTCCAATATCTTGTTATCTTTAAGATATGCTAATGGTATTATAACTGCTGTTAGTGCCGCTGTTGTAGATAATAAATGCCAGAGTGTAAATGGTACTGCAGCTGCATAACAAGCTGTTAGACCATTTAATGTATGTGGATACCATCCCAGCCAGCATCCAAAGTTGGTCCATGCATCATAGAGTAATACACTGCCGATTCCTGCAAATATTATGGTAGGTGCTTTTTTGATTGTTAAGCAGTTTTTCTTCTTTAGAAGAAAACCAATAATTCCTATAGCTGCAAATCCAGACCATACAAATAGAATTATCCATGTGTTTCCAAGGTATAGATCAGAAATCACCATAGCTGAAATTGGAACGATAAACGTATAATATCCACCTAGTAGTAGACCGCTTAAAATGGATATTACTGCTACTGCAAAAAATAAGTCCATCCAAACTCCTTCTAAAAGTATTCTTATTAGAACACCGGCTACTACTAGCATTATTGCTGCAATAAGTCTATCTTTTTCGTTAATAATTTTATTAAACATATCTAATCTCCTCAATTTGTTAATCTATACTTTACTTATTTAAATTTCTTTTTTACCATTCGAATCCTTCAAATCTCCATTCAATGACGTCACCGCTTTCTACTACTTGTTTATCTGCGCCTATTGTTCCATATTCTTCATTGAGATAGTAGCTCCAATATTTGTTGTCTTCACCACCGGTTTTGCCACCTATCGCATCTACAAGCAAGCTGTCAAAGCCACTATAATATGTGGTTTTTACGTCGAATCCTTCAATTCTAGCAGCTTCCATTAGAAAACCATAAACAGTATTATTTTCCGTATAAACAGCATAAGAGTTTATTGTACCATTTCCATAATCAATTATAATTGTAGCTGTTGTAACTGTCCTATCATTTTGCTGCTCAGGCAATATATTTGAGTTAAATGGGCCTATGGTAACAACCCCGAGACCAACAGCAGATGCAAATAAGATTATAATTACAACTAATGGTATTACTAGTTTGAGACCTGTTATTAATCTTTCATTGTTGATTTCCATAAAGCAATATAACAGAGGGAAACATTAAAATGTAACATTTTTGATAACAAGTCTTACCCAAATGAGTAACGATAAATTATTTAGAGCATTAAGTAGCCCAACAAGAATCAAGATACTGAAGGTGTTAACCTCAAAAGAAATGCATCTTACTGGTCTTGCTAAAGAAATAAACATATCAGTACCAGTTACATCAAGACATATAAAAATTCTTGAAGAGGTAAATTTGATAAATAAAAGAATTTTTGGTAAAACCTATTTGCTAACTGCAAGAATCAAAAATCTTGAGCAAGTATTAGAGCCATTTGTCGAAAAATCATCTGTTGAAATAAATAAGCAAAAAAGCGTTTTTGATGCATTAAAACAGATTCCAGCGATTAGAATAAAAAAGATTGATAATCACTACTACATAAAATCAATTGATGGTGATGAAGGATATTATATTTATGAAGTTAATGGCAAATTACCAGAAAAACCAATAGATGAATTCAATTTAAATAAAAATGTCACTCTTGAACTTAAAAAACTTGTCACGGTAAATAAGAAAAAAATAAATATAAAAATTAAAAAAAATGAACACTAAAATATTAAAAAAAGTTGTTTTTCCTGATTACTATATTAATAATTTTTGAAAAACTTTATATTACAAAACAGTATAAGGGGACTCTAGGTGAGAAACATATGGCTATAGGTTTCGTACTAATAAGTGCAGCACCTGCACGAGAACATGACGTATATAATAGACTCTCCAAAGTACCAGAAATTGTTGAATTACACCCGCTCTTTGGAGAATATGATCTTATAGCTAAAATAAAAGCAGATGACTTTGAAAAACTTGGAAAAATTGTCGTAGATAGTATCAGATCAATCGAGGGTGTAATAGACACAAAAACCTTAACGGGGACTAAATTTTAAAGGAGGAAAGAAAGAATGGTAAACATGATAAGCCAATTTTTGAGTATGTTGACTCTAGTATTTGCATTTGCAAGTATTCTTGCTGGACTTTTTACCGCATATTTTGGATCAGGTAAAAGTAGAGCCGTTGGCGGAATATTAGTAGTAATTGGATTGCTGGTGTTTGTAATATTCCTATATGGTGCTGGATTATTAGAAGGATTTATGGGAATGCCAGATGGCATATTGAACTTTCAACATACTATAATTCAGGGCATTGTAGCTATCGTTGGTGCCGTTGTAGGAGCTGCTATTGCACTTGTGATATTCCTACTGGCAATAATGAAAGCTTAGATCATATCTAAAAAATATTTATGAATCCTAAAATCATCTGTTAGTTCAGGGTGAAATGCTAAAGCTAGCATATTATCCTGTCTAACCATTATAATTTTTTTAT
>Ga0272441_10009314_pt1 | contig 15215 bp, 7 predicted proteins | sample SSMProp6N_FD_193582 | JGI IMG/M metagenome (GOLD analysis project Ga0272441, IMG submission 193582) | Marine sediment archaeal communities from Little Sippewissett salt marsh, Falmouth, MA, United States - SSM-Prop-6N | ecosystem: Environmental > Aquatic > Marine > Wetlands > Sediment ... | reverse complement strand
GCTATTTCGGCCCCTGTCTTCGTTTCTCGTCGGTTGAATACTCCCGGTATTCGCCCTCCTCGTGCCTCAACAGGAACCAAAATTGCTACGCAACTTATCGCGCGGATTTCTGATCCACCCCACTAGGGCCCGGTACAGGGTGAGCGCAAAGTCGCAATCTGTGGCTCGTTCCTTCCTCTTCCGTCATCCCCGGCGCAGGCCGGGGATCCAGTAAAATTGGGCGCAATGGCATGATTTCTGGATTCCCGGCCTGCGCCGGGAATGACGGAGCACGGATCTCGAAAGGGACTTTGCGACCACGCTAGGGCCCGGTATTGCCTGTGCCTACATGAGGCTGGACTGGATTGTGATGGGGCTGGACTGGGTTGGGGTCGCGTGGTATGGAGAGCGGCTTTGTGACTGACGATGGATCTTGGAGGGAACACGGTGGCATATTTCAGAGGATTTTTCGTAGTTACGGCGCTTTTGGCGCTGATGGCCGGGTGTGCCACGGACGGTGGAGGCTCGGGAGCGGCGGCCACGACGAAGGCCGCGACGTCCACGGTGCGCTCGGGAACGGGCTTCGAGCGGCTGGTGGCCTGGGGCAACGGTAGCGCCGAGGTGGGCGGGACCCCGCGGGGAACCGAGCGGATGGCCGAGGGGCCGACCGCGGTGGCGGTGGGCCCAGACGGGGCACCGTACGTGTTGGACCGGCTCAATGGGCGGGTCCTGCGCGTGACCTCCCGGGCGGTGGAGACGGTGGCCGCCGTGCCGGTGGACTCCGAGGACCTGGCCGTGGCAGCGGACTCGGCCACGGGCGTGGTCCTGGCGGCCTGGAGCCCGGTTCGGGCGCGGGTCTGGCTGCGCGCCGGCGGGCAGGAGGTCGGTCGGGTGACCGTGCCGCGGGTCCTGCGGCTGGCGCGGGGGATCGCGCTTGTCGGGTCGCGGCAGGTGCTCGTGCGAAATGCCCACCAGGAGACGTACCGGCTGGGGAGCCCGGCCGCGGGGCGGACCCTGGCGGCGGTGCTGCGGTCCAAACGCGAGGGGGCGTTTTTCCTGGCGGATGGCAGCGGGGTGCAGGTGCGGCGGAGGGTGGCGGACGGCCGGGCCGAGGTGCTGGTGCTGGGCGCCGGGGAGCGGACGACCGTGACGCGGCGGATCCTGCTCGATGACGTCGTGATGGCCGTACGGCTGGTGGGGGTGGCCGCGGGTCACCTGTGTCTGCGGCTCGAGAAGGCAGACAACGCCGCCACGCGCGGCATCGGCGTGCGGCGGGAGGCGCTGTGCCTGCGGGTCGACGACGGGGCCGAGGTGCTGCGCAAGGCCCTGCCGCCGCCCGGCCGCTACCTGCCCCGGCGGGACCTGGCCGTGGGCGGGTCACCGGCGCGGCTGGTGTTCATGCATCCGACGAGCGCGGGGCTGGACCTGCAGGTGTGGGCGCTCGGGGGAGCCACGACCGCGGCGGGGGTGACGCCATGAGACGGCTTGGCAACGTCGCTGTGGGAGTGTTTGTCGCGGCGACCCTTTGCGGTGGCGTGGTCTCTCCGGCCGAGGCCATCAGTCGCGACGAGGTGATGGTGCGGGCCAAGGCCTTCGCGTACCACCCGTGGACCTGCACGGTGGCGAACCTGACCGCGACCTGCGACGCCGGGTACCAGTCCGTGCACGTGCCCGGGGACTACATGGGGCTCCCCTATGACTGGGGCGGGTACATGACGCTCTTCCAGTTCGATCAGCAGATCGCCCAGGGCTATGGGGCGGGGTCCTATCCGTCCGACGGGATCCTGACCTGCACCTCTGGATTGGACTGCTCGGGCTACGTGTCCAAGTGCTGGGACGCGGGACACACCACCACCAGCGGCATGGACACCATCTCCAGCCAGATCCTCCAGGCGGATCTGCTGCCCGGAGATGCGCTGAACACGCCGGGATACCACGTGATTCTCTTTTCGCACCTGCTGGGCACCGGTGAGCCCATCCTCTACGAGGCTGTGGGCTACAACACGCACATCAACACCACGGGCGGCTGGTCCTACGTCTCGGGCTACGACCCCATCCGCTACGACAGCATCACCGGGACCGCCGTGGGCAACCCGGAGGGCACCCCGGAGAATCCCATCGTCATCGGCTCGTTCCCCTACAGCGACTCGAGGGACACCAACGCGTCGATGAGCGACGTGCTGGACGGCTGCGGTCTGGTACCGGGTACGAGCGAGTCCGGGCCCGAGTACATCTACCAGGTGACCTTCACCCAGCCCGGGCAGGTCACCGTGGCCGTGTCCGATGACGTGAGCACGGACATCGACGTGCACCTGTACACGTCGATGAACACCTCGGACTGCGTGGCGCGGCACGACTCGAGCTTCACCTACGCGGTGGACTGCGGCACGTACTATGTCGTGGCCGACACCTACGTGGGCAGCCAGGCCTACCCGGGGCCCTACCAGCTGACCGTGGACTTCGTGCCCTCGGGCGGGGTCTGCGGCGCCGGGCCGCCCACCTATGACTTCGAAGGGGAGCTGGGCGACGCGTGCGCCTATTCGGGCAACCCGAACCTGCCCTTCTGCAACGAGAACCTGGGGTCGGAGATCTGCATCTACTCGACGAATCCGCCCGCGTCTTTCTGCTCGAAGTCTTGCCAGGGAGCCGCTGACTGCGCCGCCTTCCCCGGAGGGTGCTGCGAAGACATCGGCTCCAACGAGTTCTACTGCCTCACGGCGGACTTCTGCGGCACCCCCGTCGACCCCGACGCGGGTGTGCCCGACGGTGGGACCGTGCCGGACGACGGCGGCGTGGTCGGACCCGACGGCGGCGCGGTGTGGCCCGATGGCGGCGGCCCCCTGCCCGACGGCGCCACGACCTGGCCCGACGGCGGCCAGCCCCCCGACAGCGACGACTCCGGCTGTAGCTGCCGCAGCGCGTCCTCTGGCGGCGGCCCCCTGGTCGGCCTGGCTCTGGTTCTCCTGCTCGTCTTCTGCCGCCGCCTTCGGTAGGGCTTCTTTGGTGGAAACATCCGGGCGACCGCCCGGCGGTCCGAGACGAAAAGTGGCCATGAGACGACAGGTCCAGATCCGGGGTGCCTCTGAGCACAACCTGGACTCCCTTGACGTGAGCCTCCCGACCGAGGGGCTGGTGGTGATCACCGGCGTGTCGGGGTCGGGCAAGTCCTCGCTGGCTTTCGACACCATCCACCGGGAGGGCCAGCGGCGGTTCCTGCGCTCCTTTTCTGCCCACGCCCGGCAGTACCTCGGGCGGCTCGAGCGCCCGGCGGTGGAGGAGATTTCGGGGCTCACTCCCACGGTGTGTCTGGACCAGCGCCGCCTGGGAGCCAACCCCCGCTCCACGGTGGGGACCCTGTCGGAGGTTCAGGATCACCTGAGGCTGCTCTACGCCCGGGCGGGTCGCGCGCCCTGCCCTGCCTGCGCAGCGGCCGTGGACGGCGTGGCCGACGGCGTGGGCGCTCGGCGGGTCTGCCCGGCCTGTGGCCACGATCATGCGGCCCCGGAGTCCTCGCTCTTCTCGTTCAACACGCCCGCGGGGGCGTGCCCGGTCTGTCAAGGTCTGGGCGAGGAGGACTGGGTGGACCCCGAGCTGTTGGTGGCCGATCCGACCAGGAGCCTGCGCGCCGGCGCCCTGGTGCCCACGACGCCCACGGGCTACATCGTCTACTCCCAGGTCACCATCGACGTGCTCGACACGGTGTGCCGGGCCCACGGCTTTGACGTGGACACGCCCTGGCAGGACCTCACCGATGACCAGCGTCACGTGGTGCTCCACGGCTCGGACCGGCTGGAGGTGCCCTTTGGCAAGCACCCCCTGGAGTCGCGCCTGCGTTGGAGCGGCATCACGGCGCGTCCCCGGGAGACGGGCCACTACAAGGGGCTGGTGCCCACCATCGCCGAGATCGTGCGGCGCAACCGTAACAAAAATGCCATGCGCTTCGCCCGGTCCCGTCCCTGCGCGGCCTGCGGCGGCGCGCGGCTGGGCCCGGCGGCCCTGGCGGTGACCTATGGCGACCGCACCATCGCCGACCTGGCGCGGCTCACCTTGGACCGGCTGGCGGCCTTCTTCGCCGTGCCGCCGCCGCCCGGCGTCGCGGCGGTCGTCACTCCGCTGGTGGAGCGGATCACGGCGCGCCTGTCCCTGCTGATGGACCTGGGCCTCGACCACCTCACCGGGGACCGGCCCACGCCGAGCCTCTCGGCCGGGGAGGCCCAGCGGGTGCGCCTGGCCACCCTGGTGGGGGGCGGCCTGCGGGGGATCACCTATGTGCTGGACGAGCCATCCGTGGGGCTCCACGCCCGGGACACCGGACGGCTGCTGGGCCTGCTGGCGCGGCTGCGGGACAGGGGCAACTCGGTGCTGGTGGTGGAGCACGATCTGGCGGTGATGCGCGCGGCGGACTGGCTGGTGGACATCGGCCCCGGCGCAGGGGCAGCGGGCGGGCGGCTGGTGTACAGCGGCCCCCCGGCCGCCCTGGCGGATCGGGCCGAGACGCCCTCGGGCGCGGCCGAAAGCGCCACCCGGCGGTTCCTGACGGGGGAGGCCAGGGTGGCCGGGGCCATGGGGAGGTCCAAAGAGCGCCGCCAGGGGTCCGGCGTGGTGGAGGTGCGCGGCGCCCGGCAGCACAACCTGCGATCCGTGGACGCTTCCTTTTTGCTGGGCGGGCTGAACCTGGTCACCGGTGTCAGCGGCAGCGGCAAGTCCACCCTGGTGATGAACGTCCTCGCCCGGGGGCTGCGGCAGAGGCTGGCCGGGGGGCGCCAGCGCCCTGGTGATCACGACTCCATACAGGGCGCCGAGCACATCGACAAGGTGGTGGAGATCGACCAGGCGCCCATCGGCCGTACGCCCCGTTCCAACCCAGCCACCTACACCAAGGTCTTCGACCGCGTGCGCGCCCTCTTCGCCGCCACGCCCGAGGCCCGGGCGCGGGGTTATGGCAAGGGCCGGTTCTCGTTCAACAACAAGGGCGGTCGCTGCGAGGCGTGCGAGGGCGCGGGCGTGCAGACCATCGGCATGCACTTTCTGGGGGACGTGGCCCTGCGGTGCGACCAGTGCGGGGGGCGGCGGTTCAACGACGAGACCCTCCAGATCCGGGTCCACGGGCTCACGGTGCACGAGGTGCTGGAGCTCAGCGTGCTCCGGGCGCGGGAGATCTTCGGTGCGGACAAGGTGCTCGAGCGTCAGCTGGGCGCCCTGGAGGATCTGGGCCTGGGCTACGTCGCCCTGGGCCAACCCTCCACCACCCTTTCGGGGGGCGAGGCCCAGCGGGTGAAGCTCGCGGCGGACCTCGCCCGGCCGGCCACCGGGAGGACCCTGTACTTGCTGGACGAGCCCACGACGGGGTTGCACGACCAGGACCTGCAGCACCTGGTTTCCGCCCTCGATCGCCTGGTGGACGCGGGCAACACGGTCATCGCCATCGAACACCACCCGGAGGTGATCCGCTGCGCCGACCACGTGGTGGATCTCGGCCCCGGGGGCGGCGCCCACGGCGGCCGGGTGGTGGCCCAGGGCACCCCCGACCAGGTGGCGGCCGTCGCTGACTCTGCGACGGGTCGGGTGCTGCGGGGCGCGGACGCCCCGCCGAGACCCGTCCGCGAGCCTGCCGCCCAGATGGACCCCGGCGCGCCCGCGGAGATCCGCTTGACCGGCGTGCGCACCCACAACCTCCAGGACGTGGACGTGACGATCCGGGCCCAGACCCTGACGGTGATCACCGGCGTCAGCGGCAGCGGCAAGTCGTCGCTGGCCTTCGACACCCTCCACGCCGAGGGGCAGCGCCGCTTCACCGAGACCCTGTCGCCCTACGCCCGCCGCTTCATGGAGCAGGTCGGGCGTCCGCCCGTGAAGTCGGCCTCGGGGCTGACGCCCACCATCGGCATCTCCCGCCGCACCCTGGCGGCCAACCCGCGATCCACCGTGGGCACGCTCACAGAGCTCTACGACCTGTACCGGCTGGTCTACGCCCGGGCCGGGGTGGCGCACTGCCCGGACTGCGACGTGGTGCTCGTCGACGGCGTGTGCCCGGGCTGCGGCGCGGTCCTACCGGGGCCTCTGTCGGCCTCGCGGTTCTCCTTCAACCATCACCTGGGCTCCTGCCCGTCTTGCGGGGGCCTGGGGGTCTGGAAGTCTGCCGATCCTGACAAGCTCGTGACCCATCCGGAGCGGCCGCTCACCCAAGGCGCCCTGGACGGCCACAAGACCGGACGGTTCTATGGCGAGCCCGACGGCCAATACGTGGCGATCCTCAGACAGGTTGGGCAGGCGCGGGGGCTGGACTTCGACGCGCCCTGGGAGGCGCTTTCGGACGACGCTCGTCAGGTGGCCATGCGCGGCACCGGCGAGGCTGTCTACGACGTGGTTTGGCGATACAACCGAAAGGGGCGCAGGGGGGAGCACCGCTTCGAGCGCCCCTGGCCCGGGTTCGTGGCCCTGGTGGATGAAGAGTACGCCCGCAAGCACGCCGACCGGCGGGGCGAGGCCGTGGAGGCCGTGCTGACCGAACGGCCCTGCAGTGCCTGCGGCGGTGAGCGCCTCGAGCCTTTTTCCCGGGCTGTACGCTTCGCCGGGCGGCGCCTGGGGGCGCTGTGCCGCCAGACGGTGGACCAGGCCCGCGGCTGGTTCGCCGCCCTGGAGCGCGACTCTGACGGCGGGCTGCTGTCGTCTCGTCAGCGTGCCGTCACCGCCGACGCACGGCGGGCCGTGGACGAGACCCTGGCGGTGATCGCCGACGTGGGCCTGGGCTATCTCTCGGCCGACCGGCGGGCCGGTTCCCTGTCCAGCGGCGAGGCCCGTCGGCTACAGCTGGCGGCCTTGCTGGGGGCCGAGCTCAGTGGCGTCACCTACGTGCTGGACGAGCCCACCATCGGCCTGCACGCCGCTGACACCGCAGGGCTCCTGCGCTCCCTGGGGCGCCTGCGGGATCGGGGCAACACCGTGGTGGTGGTGGAGCACGATCCAGAGGTGATCCGTGCGGCGGACCAGGTGATCGAGGTCGGGCCGGGCCCGGGGCGCAGGGGCGGCCGGCTCGTGGCCCAGGGCACGGCGGCGGACCTCGCGCTTTTGGACACCCCCACCGGGCGGCTCCTCGCCCGGGGCGCGTCTCCCGCTACGTTGGATCAGTCGCGGCGGTCGCTCACGCCGGGCGTCTCCATCCGCGGAGACCACGCCCACAACCTCGCCGACCTGGACGTGACCCTCCCTGCGGGCGGCCTGGTGGCCCTGTCCGGCGTGTCCGGCAGCGGCAAGACCACGTTGCTCCTCGACGTGGTGGGCGCCTCCGCCAGGGCGGGGCGCCCGGTGGGCTGCCGCTCGGTGACCGGGCTGGGCGCCTTCGGGCGGGTGGTCGGCGTGGACCCGTCCCCGCTGGGCTCGTCCCCTGGTAGCAACCCGGCCACCTACACCGGGATCTTCGATCGCGTGCGTGATCTCTTCGCCCGCACCGAGGACGCGCGCCGGGCGGGGTTCCCGAAGGGGCGGTTCTCCTTCAACGCCAAGGCGGGGCAGTGCGACCGCTGCAAGGGGCAGGGTGCCCTGCGCACGCCCATGGGCTTCCTCGCCGACGTCTGGGTGCGGTGTGACGCCTGCCGGGGCACCCGGTACAACGACGAGACCCTCGCCGTGCGCTACCGGGGCCGCTCCATCGCCGACGTGCTCGCCCTTTCGGCGGAGGAGGCCGCCGACCTCTTTGCCGACGACGAGGTCCTGGCTGCCGGCCTGGGCTTGGTCGTGGAGGTGGGCCTGGGCTACCTTCAGCTCGGCCAGGGGGCGCCGACGCTGTCGGGGGGGGAGTCTCAGCGGGTCAAGCTCGTGGCGGACCTGGTGCGTGGCGAGGGTTCCCGCCGAAGTGGCGATGGTCCCCGCCGAAGAGGCAAGGGTCCCCGCCGAGGTGGCAAAGGCGCGGTCGGACCCACCCTGTACCTGATCGACGAGCCCACCGTGGGTCTCCACGGCGAAGACGTGTCGGTGCTGCTCAGACTGGTGGACCGCCTCTGCGAGGCAGGTCACACCGTGTACGTGGTGGAGCATCACCCCGACGTGCTAAGGGCCGCCGACTGGATCGTCGACCTGGGCCCCGGCGGCGGCCCGGCCGGCGGGCGCCTCGTGGCCGAGGGGACGCCCGACCAGGTGGCCCGGGTGAAGGCGTCGCGGACGGGCCGCATCCTGTGATCGCGAAGACCCCCTCCGACGTCACGGCCTACCAGCCCGGGCAGATCAGCTCGGCGCAGCCGATCTCGTCGGAGCCGTCGGGGCAGTCGTCGTACATGTCACAGACCCACTCATCAGGGATGGTGTCCGAGCCGTCCTGGCAGTGGAAGACCCCAGACGCGGGGCAGTCGATCTCGTCCGAGCCATCCATGCAGTCGTCGTAGCCGTCACAGACCCACTCATCAGGGATGGTGTTCGACCCGTCCTGGCAGTGGAAGACCTGGGACGCGGGGCAGTCGATTTCGTCCGAGCCGTCCATGCAGTCGTCGTAGCCGTCACAGACCCAGTCCCCAGGGATGGTGTCCGAGCCGTCCTGGCAGGCGAAGTCTTCGGGCATGCAGGAGCTCAGGCAGGCATACAGCGCGGCCGAAGGCTCGCCGGTACCGCAGACCAGAGCGGTCAGGTCGTCGCAGCTCGCCTCGACGTAGCAGGCCATCATGCACTGGTCGTACCAGGAGGTGGCCTCCTCCATGAAGGTCACGCGCCCCTCGGTGAGCAGCCCGCAGGCGCGCATCCGATCGACGACGTCGTCGATCGACCCCGCCGAATGGTCTCCGAAGGTCCCCAGACCGCCGGGCGGACACCCCGTCGTCAGGAAGATCCCGACCACGCTCAACATCGCCGCTCGTCGCAATCGTGTATGAGATACCATGTGGGTTGTTACTCCTGTGTAGTCGAGTTCGTAGTGAGACGTCATTCCGGAGGCGGGGCGCAGAGGCCGAGGCGGGTGGGGGAGGCGTCGGTGGTGGCGTCGGCGGTGTAGTAGGCCACCGACAGCGAGGTGCACACCAGGCCCGTGGCGTCGCAGACCCAGGTGGGATCCGCCGCGTCGCACAGCTGGAGGCAGTGGTGGTCCGTGGCGTCGGCCGTGCCGAAGGGATCTGGGTTCGAGCAGAGCAGCCCCTCGGCGCAGGTCGGCAGGTCGGCCTCGGCGTCGCAGGGGGCGCCCAGGGCCAGGCCGAGGCCGGTGGCGTCGAGGGCTTGGCACGTTCCCATGAGCGAGCCGTTGCGCCAGTAGCCGCAGCGGGTACCCGGCACCAGGTCGTCGCAGACCTGGCCGCGATCGGCGATGAGACCGCCGGTGAGCAGGTCGCAGGACAGAAGGCCGCTGGCGTCGGTGGTGGGCGTGGGCACGCACCAGCCCTTGTCTGCCGTGCGCAGGCGGGAGTAGGTGCTGATATAGGACATGGACAGGCAGTTGAACCCCGCCGGGCAGGCCGCGGCGCCCAGGGGCGATGCGTCGTAGGCGCCCACGGGATCGCACAAGGGCATGCACATGGGCGCCACGTCATTCACCCAGGCGGCGCAGATGCCGCCGTTGCAGGTCTGGACGGCGCGGGGGATCTCGTCGAGGTAGTGGCCGCGCTCGCAAGGGGATCCCGCGGGCAGGGTTCCCGGCTCGACGCAGAGGCCCCAGGCGTCGGCGGCCGAGCCCTGGGGATAGCAGTAGCCCGTGGCGTCGGCCACCGGGCAGGGCGCGTTCACAGGGGTGCCCTGGTCCTGGCCGCAGTAGGCCGGCCAGCAGTGGCCGGCAAAGGTGGGTCCGCATTCGTTGGACCAGTAGCAGTCGCCCGCGTCGCCGCAGGCCCGCAGGCACCGGGCGGTGTCGGGATCGGTGGAGTGGACGGCGCAGTCGGTGGGGACGTCCTCGGCCGACGGGCAGCAGATGCTCTCACCCGGCGTGCAGGTCGCCCAGTGGCTGACCGTGCAGGGGTCGCAAAAAAGACAGGTGTTGCAGCAGCCGTCGTTGTTGTCGCTGTTGCCGTCGTCGCACTCCTCGCCCTCCTCCACCACCGCGTTGCCGCAACGCGGGCCTGCGTCCACGCCGGCGTCGTTGCCGGCGTCGTCGTCACCGCAGGTGGGCAACAGCAGCAACGCCATCAACGCCGACGGGATCATGTGCCGACGTGTCATGGGTACCTCCGTCGGATCGCCAGACCGAGGGCCGTCAAGAGCAGCAGCGGCCAGACGGGGAGGTTCTCCCCGCCGGTCTGGCAGCCGCAGCCCTTCTTGGGATTGTCGGGGGGCAGGTCCGTGGCGTCGGTCGGGGGGGTGTAGGTGAGGGTCAGATCGTAGTGGTAGACGGTGGAGCCCTTGCGCACGTTGGAGACCATCAAGAAGTAGTCGGAGTCCGTCTCGGGCAGGCCCAGGTCTCCGGCGACGCCCTGGATGTCCGACCAGGACCGCCACACGGAGAAGGGCTGGCCGGCCACGTACCGCTCCACGTTCTGCTGGTCGACCAGGTACAGGTCCAGGCCAGACTCGTACAGGTCGTTCCAGCGGGTGTGGGTGGTCGGCGACGACACGAAGGCCGTGCCGTAGACCACCTCGGCCGACAGGCCGAAGGAGAAGCTGAGGCGGTGGTTCGACAGGGGCACATCGGAGGCGTCGAGCACCGAGGCGTCCAGGGTGGCGATGGGGCTGCCGTCGAGGTGGATCTCGATGGGGATCACCACGTTCGAGGTGTCGGTGGTGGGCATGTCGGTGTCGCACACCTGACCCCCGGGGTTCTGGGCGGTGGGCGTGGCGCAGGCCACCCAGGTCACGTGGTCGGCGTCGGGCCACACACCGGCGGTGGGGTGGGACACCTGGAAGTAGTAGTTCTGCAGGTCCCCTGCCTCGAACTCGGCGTGGCCGGTCACGTCGGCGAACTCCACCGTGGCCACGGTCAGCGCGGCGGCGTCGTAGTAGTGCTCGTTGGCCACCAGGATCCTCGCCCCGTCGGCGGGCTGGCCGACGCTGTCGGTCACGGTCACGCTGAAGGTGACGGTGTTCGAGTACAGGGCCGTGGTGTTGACCACGAACCCGTCACCCCGCCAGCCGCTCACCACGGAGATGTCCTTGCCACCGCCCAAGTCCCTGTCCGAGGCGTTGCCCGGGTTGTCGACGCGGGTGGCGTTGTCCGACCAGTCCGTCTGGCAGGGCAGCCACCGATCGTCCAGCAGGATCTCGCTCCACACGTGGTCCTCGGCCAGGGTGCCCACCTCCACCACGGGCAGAAGCCCCATACGCCCCACCGCCACCCACAGGTGCGCGTTCTCCCCGCAGTTTCCGTAGTGGCTGTAGATCACCCGCTCGGCCTCCTCGGTGCGAAGAAGGCAGAACCCGGCGCACTCGCCGTCGGGCCCGCGGAAGTCGTCGGGCACCTCGGACACGTTGTCGTCGAGGTTCTGGGACACCACCCAGCCAACCTTGTCCAGGGCGAAGGTCGCCGGGTCCAGCGGTCGATCCCCGGAGAGCCCGGGGTAGGCCTCGCCGTCCCAGGCCGACGTCGTGCCCGCCAGGACCTCCATGGGGCGCGGGTACCCCACCACCACCACGTCGTCGGTGGTGTCGGTCAGCGCGTAGCCGCGGACCTGGCCCGGCATCTCCAGGTCGGTCCAGTCGTCGGCGGCGTGGGCCGGATCGATGGCGCCGTGGAACTCGAAGATCATGTCATCGCCCCCCGCCGCCCGGCCCACCCAGCCATTGACCACGTCACGCCCGTCGGACAGGCGCTGGTACAGTTGCCGCGGCTGATCCGAGGGGACCACGACCTTCTCCACGTCCAGGGCCTCCAGCTCTTCCCAGGTGGCCAGGGCGGCAAAGGCCGTGGAGTCCATCACCTGGTAGTCGTAGCCCTCCAGGGTGAGCACGTCCTCCACGGTGGGCAGGCCGAAGGGGTTCCGGTCCTTGAGCACCAGGACGCGGTTGCCCGCGCCGCCGGGCACCATGCGCAACACGCCGTCGCCCTGGGAGACCAGGTTCACCACCAGGTCCGAGAGGCCGTCCTCGTAGGCCCGCTCCACGGGCATGGTGGTCGCGATCACCGTGCCGTTGTTCGTGCCGCCCGCGGCAGGGTGGTGATAGCTGTAGCGCAGCCACACGGGCTGGCTGTCGGTGGCCCGGGCCACCACCACGATGGGGTCCACGGCCTCGCTCACGAGCCACCCCTGGGCCGAGGGGCCCCAGTCGCGCAGGTCGGCGTCGGGGATCGCCAGGGGCACCTTGAGCGAGATCTCCCGGGCATAGTCGGGCGTGGGCGCGGGGTCTGAGAGGTACTCCCGCCAGAACCGGCCTCCCTCGGTGCGGGGCGTGGGGTCGGCCGTGCGCGGGTCCACGTAGCCCGTGTGATCGGAGCCCGTCTTGGGATGGACCACCCACCAGTAGTAGTCTTCGGAGGGGAGGTCCCAGGTGACCTCCTGGCCGTCGATGATCAGGGTGTAGCTCGTGGTGGTCCGGTCTCCGAGCTCCACCAGGTCCACGTAGGGCAAAAGGTCGGCCGCGGCGTAGATGTGGCGCACGTTCTCCACCAGGAGCTCGGGGTCCAGCGGGTCGCCGTACGCCGGGCTCAGCTCCTCCCGGGCGATGTGCGCCACGCAAAAGGCCACCTCGTCGACGTACCGTGGGTCCTCGTCGGCGGCCAGGTCGATGGCCGCCGCCAGGGAGTCCTGGACCTCGTCTGGGAGCTGGACGAGCTTGTCGAACACCGCCCCGACGAGCCAGGAGGGCACCCGCTCCAGGGCCGCCTGGGCGTCTGGGGTCAGCGCCTCTGTCGGGTGGCGGCTGTGGAGCGTGAAGAGCCGCGCCGTCCCCTCGCTTCGCTGGATCCAGTAGATGGCCACCTGCCCCGGCCCCAGCCGCTGGCGACTCCAGTCGCCGTTGATGGGGTCGGCCGCCGCTGCCCCGGGTACCACCGTGGCCACCAGGAGGACCACCGCCAAGAGGGTCGCCGCCAAGGTCATCCCAAGGGTCGTCGGGCGCGTCATTCGTCCTCACCTTTCTCGGGTGTCTCTCATCGTACGGGGATGGCAGGGTCAATGCAAGACGAGGCCGTGCGTCGGACCATCTGCCCGCTATCGCAGCAGCCGCTCGAGGTGGCCCACGCTGTCGGGGTCGAAGCTGCCGTGGGGGCAGTGGACCGACCAGTCCGACAGGAGGGCCTTGTCGTGGTGCTCCCGCTGGCCCTCGTGCATTCGGGCGATGGAGTAGGGCTCGTTGATGAGGGTGGCGTCGAACCGCGCGTCGTCCATGCCGTGTACCTCAAACCACAGGTGCTCCCTCTCTTCGTCGTCCTCGGTGTGGTCCACCGGGTAGCCGAGCTTGACCAGAAACAGCCAGTCGTCCTGCTGGCCCTGGCGCTCGAAGAGTGTCCCGAAGCGGTCCAGCCGCTCGGCGGCGAGCTGGCTCATGCGGGCGGTCTCCAGGCTGGAGACGTACAGGAGGGGGTTGTCCAGCAGGATGGGCAGGTAACGGGCGGGGGAGCGGAAGCGGCTGCCGAAGAGGCCGAGCCACTTCTCCCCGGGCGCGAAGAGGATGCCCGAGGGGTGGCTGTGGAATTCGTCCCGATCCCGCCGGGCGCCCGCGGCGCCCCGGGGGATGTGAGACAGGCCCAGCTCCCAGGGCAGCCACACCAGCTCCAGCCCCTGGCCCACCCCGAAGGGCTCGTCCGGCGGGGGCGGGCCCAGCTCCATGGTCATGGCGGCGGCGGCGCCCAGGAGGTTGCACAGGGTGGGCGCGTGGTCGGCAGGGGCGTCGATCATCTCCAGCTCGATGGAGCCGCAGCGGAGCAGGCCGTGGGTGTGCAGCCACACCCGATCCTCGGCATCGTGGTCCAGCACCGCGTGAACGCTGTAGAGGTTCTCCGGCGAGGGCGGGACCCGGGCCGCCGCCGTGTCCCGGAGCCAGTCGCCGCTGCGGGGCCAGCTCGCGGAGATGTCGAAGGTCACCACCGCGCCGGGCGCCACGGTGTCGAGCAACCGGAGCTGTTGGTGGAACTCCTGCAGGGGGCTGTCGGCGAACCGGGTGGCGACGCCGATGGACCAGCGGGATTGTGCTGCCGCCTCCACCTCCTCCGGCTGAAGATAGCCCATCTCTAGATGCACATTTTCGAGCTTCTCGGCCGGCTCCAGCCACACCCGATAGGACACCGGCCCCGAGCCTTCCTCCCAGCCGATGTCCACCTCCAGCTCCCACCGTGCGCCCTCCACCTCGCGCTCGGCGGCCATGCGCCGGTCCACCACCTTCAGGTCGCTCCGTTCCAGGTAGGCGATGGCCGCGGTGACCCCGGGATCATCGGCCCCGGCCGGAAGGAGCCCCACCATCAGCGAGGGCAGCCGGTGGTCGGGGTCGGTCACCACCTGGTACTGGGGGGCCATGCGCCGCATGGCGCCACCGTACCCCCTGCGGCCACGGGGTTCAATCGGGAAGCGCCCGATGTCCGATGCGCTCGGGGAGTGTCGCGGCTACTCGCCAGCGCACTCGCAGCTGGGGTCGGTGCAGTCGTCCCAGCCGTCGCAGTACCAGTGGGAGTAGCCGGCCAGGCAGGGGCAGGCCGACAGACAGGTGCTGCCCGGGTCGTCACAGTCGGGGTCGTGGACCTCGCAGCCCATGTCGCAGCCGTCGCAGGCACCGATGTAGAAAGAGCTGCACGAGCCCGAGTAGTAGTAGCAGAAGGTGCCGCAGCCGGTCCCGCAGGCCGAGCAGGTGGACCCACCGCAGTCGACTCCGGTCTCGTCACAGTCCTGGACGCCGTTTACGCAGTGCCCGGTGCACCCCGGATCGCAGGCGTTGCCACAGGTGGTGCCGCAGTTGGGCTCGATCTGTCCGCAGGAGTAGCCCGTGCAGTCGGGGATGCAAGGGTTGTCTCCGGCACACTCGCAGTTGATGTCAGTGCAGTCGTCCCACCCGTCACAGTACCAGTGGGAGTAGCCGGCCAGGCAGGGGCAGGCCGACAGACAGGTGCTGGTGGGGTCGTCACAGTCGGGGTCGTGGACCTCGCAGCCCATGTCGCAGCCGTCGCAGGCGTCGATGTACGAGGCGCTGCACGAGCCGTCGTAGTGGTAGCAGGTGGTGCCGCACCCGGCCAGGCAGGAGGCGCAGGCCGAGCCGCCGCAGTCGACGCCGGTCTCGTCGCAGTCCTGGATCCCGTTGGCGCAGTGCCCCGTGCACCCCGCGTCGCAGGGGGTGCCGCAGGCGGTACCGCAGTTGGGCTCGATCTGTCCGCAGGAGTAGCCGGTGCAGTCCGGGACGCAGGTGCACGA
>Ga0272441_10009312_pt1 | contig 15216 bp, 9 predicted proteins | sample SSMProp6N_FD_193582 | JGI IMG/M metagenome (GOLD analysis project Ga0272441, IMG submission 193582) | Marine sediment archaeal communities from Little Sippewissett salt marsh, Falmouth, MA, United States - SSM-Prop-6N | ecosystem: Environmental > Aquatic > Marine > Wetlands > Sediment ... | reverse complement strand
TGCGGGGGTTGACAGTGGCTTGAACCACCTGATAAGGCCCATGTTCTACGACGCCTATCACCACATTGAAAACATCTCAAATCCTTCAGGAAAAAAAAGATTCTATACGGTTGTCGGCTATATTTGTGAGACCGATACGTTTGGTGCCAATCGTCAGATCAGTGAAATCAAGGAAGGTGACGTGCTCAGCTTCAAGAATGCCGGAGCCTATTGTTTTTCAATGGCATCGAATTACAACTCGCGTTACCGACCCGCTGAGGTTATTTTCTACAAGGGTAAGGATTACCTGGTGCGCGAAAGAGAGACGATAGAGGATCTTCTGCACAGACAGACGAATGTCACTGTCGATTTTATCGGCCGAGAGTGAAGTTATCCTCAACGATCCCTTTTACCTTATTGTTGAGATACTTCATCGAATTGTAGCTCGAATGCTCAAGTGTGATGACGACAAGATCTTCTTCGGGGTATTGCATCAGCGAGGTGCTGAACCCATTCCATCGGCCGTTGTGATAGATCACTTTCTGCTCCCCATCTTCTTGGATCCTGAAACCAAAGCCATAAGGGACTTTTCGATTGTACTTGGTGATTCCCCTGGTATACATTTCCTGCAGGGATTCCTCTGAAATCAGTCTTCCGGAATTGAGGCCCTCGACCCATTTCAACATGTCCTCTGTCGTCGAATAGATGTTCTTGTCTCCCACCACGGCGTCGTTGACTGTTCCCGGAATGGCCGCATGCCATCGTCTTCTGTACAAGCGGTAGCCAGAGAGTTGACCCTCCCGGATCGAATCCTGACCAAAACTGTAGACAAAAGATTGTCTCATGTTCAAAGGTTTGAAGATCTCGCGGTCCACAAAATCAGCGAAACTCTGACCGGAAACCTTTTCTACGATGGCCGAAAGAACGAAATAGCCCGTATTGGAATAATCAAAATTGGCTCCGGGTCTGAAAAAAGGATTGAGTTCCTCCTTCGAAAGAAGATCCATCATTTCAGCATTGCTCGGTGCGTGTTCTTTGTCCCATTTGTGCTCGGCCAACCAAAAATACTTGGGAAGTCCTGAAGTGTGATTCAAAAGATGTCTGACCGTCACTTCGGTATACGGAAATTCGGGATAAAACGCAGTTACCTTGTCATCGAGATCCAACTGACCCCGATCCTTGAGTATGAGTATCGCAGCGGCCGTAAATTGCTTGCTCACCGAAGCGAGCTGAAAAACCGAGTTGTCATCGATCTTGGTTTTCTCCTTAAAATTTGCGTAACCGTAGTGCTGCTTGAAAACGACTTTCCCTCCTTTGGCAACCAGTACACTTCCGTGAAAATCGTGCCTTTTGTTAAATCTTTGAAAGGTTGAATCCAGCTTTTGATTCACTTCCCGGGTCAAAGCCGCAGGATGATAGGCCAATGGAATATTGACGTTCTTGCGCAATTCCGTGGTTTTCTCCAGGAAATCCTTTTCAGGAACGCTTGTTGCGACGCTGAAACTGTGGAGAACGAAAAATACAAGAACAAGGAGGTACTTTATTGCAATATTCCTTTTCATGCCAAAATGTTACTGTTAAAGACCCCAAAAATTAAAAAAAATTCCGGCTTTTCCAACAATCGGAGCATAGAATTCCCGGGGTCACGCATTAATTAACGTAATTTTTGGACTTTTATTGAATCTCAGAATCTCAACGATCCTTTCATAGGGTCAATATTTGGCCGGTTTCCCATGAGCCCGGGTGCTTTTGATGAATTCCCTGAGATCGTCGTTCGCAGACTTCAGGTCTTCTTTTCGGAGATACATCATGTGTCCGCTTCGATATCCTTTGAAACTCATTCGATCCTGCAGCTTTCCACTCTGATCGAGTTGCCACATCGTGTATTTGGCATTGAAATAGGTCGTTGCCCCATCGTAGAATCCGGATTGGAAAAGCAAATTCAAATAGGGGTTTTCGGCCATGGCCTTGCGCAGATCATCGCGGGTGTTGTTGTTTCGCTCATCCCAGGGATGAACAGGTCCGAACATGTTGTATTTGATATCGGTTTTGAACTTGAGCTCTTCCCGGATGTAATAATTGATCGCCGGGGTGAAGGAATGCAACCAGGAGGTGAGCTCGGCGCTGTAATCCGGACCGTCACCGGCCTCAGATCTGTCCAGTCCCAAATACCGCGAATCCAGTCTTCCGATGGTTTGACCGGTCTTGTCACGCAAGAGGTCCTTCCAGAAGAACTGGGTGGGCACATCCAGGTTGTTTTGCAGGATGGATTTTACTGAAAGGCCCGAATAATAGGACATTTTTTCAGCAACCTTTTTCTTCTCATCCATGGAAAGTGACCCTCCCCGGGCAAGGGCAGGCATAAGATGGTCGAGTGCGTAGTTCTCTGATTCCGGAAGAATGTCCAGCAGGTCCTTCTGCTGCAATTCCTGGGGAAGCGCTTTGTGATGCCATGCCGCAGCAGTAAAATAAGGCAGATTCAGCGCAGATGAAATCGCGGGATCCGAATTGAAATAATTGTAATCCGCCGGGGAAACCAGGATGACTCCGTTGAGATACATCCATTGCTTCTCCTGGAGTTCAAGAGCCAGTCCACTGACGCGCGTACCCCCGTAGCTCTCGCCGATCAGGTATTTTGGTGAGAGCCAGCGATTGTGACGCGCCACGAACGAATTGATCCAGTCGGCCAGGTACTTGATGTCGGCATTGATACCGAAGAATCGCTTTCGCTCGGCCTCTTTCATGGCTTTCAACTTGCCTGGCTCAGCGGCTTTCACCTCATCGCGGATGGGTCTGGAATACCCCGTGTTGACGGGATTGACAAAGACAATGTCGGCGACGTCAAGTACCGAATTTGGGTTCTCGTGCACCCCGTAAGGTTGCTGCGGATACCCTTCTTCGTCGATATTCAAAACCTTGGGACCGGTATAGGCCACATGCATCCAAACGGAAGCGGAACCCGGCCCCCCATTGAAAGAGATCAAAAGTGGGCGATCAGCCATCGTTCCGGCATTGCTTCTTTTGTAATAGGTATAGAACAAACTGGCCACCGCTTTCCCGTTCTCGTCCCAAACGGGCTGGGTCCCCGTGGTAGCGGTATAGGAAATCTTGACCCCTTGTATAGTGGTCGTATGATTGGTCACGACCGTTGTGTCAGGCGGCAGCATAATGTCCTGGGCCCAGGACCCGGAACTGCTCAAAAGCAGCACAAGGATCAAATTGTAAAAGGATTTCTCGAAATCGTTCTTAAGTGTTAGGGTCATCAGATGCTATTTAGGTTATTCAGGATACTCGATCCGGAGGTGGTAGATATTATTCAGTTTCTTTTTGATCACTTTCTTGATGATCTGAATTTCCTTGAAGGTGATATTGGAATTCATGTACTGACCCTGGCTCATCTGCCCGTTGATGACCTTTTCAACAAGTTCATCGATCAGAAGGGCCGTCGGGTCCTTGATGCTCTTGGAGGCCGCCTCACAGGCATCACACATCATGAGAATGGCCGTTTCCTTGGAAAATGGAATGGGTCCCGGATAGGTGAAACTCTTTTTATCCGTGAAATCGGGAGTGAGCTCCAACTGCTTTTTGTAAAAATAATACACCATGGTCGTTCCGTGATGCGTTCGGATGAAGTCGATAACCCGGTCGGGCAGGCCGTTCTTCTTGGCCATCTCGATTCCCTTGAGAACATGATCAATGATGATTTCAGCCGAATCCAAAGGTGGCAGCTCATTGTGCGGATTGACACTGGTCGACTGATTCTCGATGAAGTACATCGGGTTCAGCATCTTGCCGATGTCGTGATAGAGCGCCCCGGTTCTCACCAGCATGGCATTCGCTCCGATTTCATTCGCCGAGGCTTCGGCCAGGTTCGCCACCTGCATGGAGTGCTGAAAGGTTCCCGGCGCCTTCTCATTCAGTTCCCTGAGCAATTTCGAATTGGTGTTCGAAAGCTCCAACAGGGACACATCGGAGACCAGGTTGAAGGTCTTCTCGTAGATCAGGATCAGGAAAAGCGACAGGAATGACAGCACGCCATTGAGCGCAAACAAGGCAAAGTAAGACCATTTGAGCTGTTGTGCATTACCTTCCTGGATAATCGAAAAAGCCAGGTAAGAAACCATGTAGACCAGGGTGATCTTCAAAATAGAGACAAAAAGGTTGGCCCTTCGGTGCAATTCGGAAACCGTCAGAATAGTCACTATACCTGCGATCATCTGCAAGAAGATAAACTCAAAGCTGTTCGGCACGATAAACCCGAGTATGAGTACGGTCACCAGGTGGGTAAACAAACCGAGGCGGGCATCGAAAAAGGCCTTGAGTATGATGGGCAGAATAATGATCGGCACCACATAGATGTAATTGAGCCAATACTTCTGAACGATCGTGACCAGGAATACGATCAGGATGATGTTGAAGAAGATAAAGGTCATTTTCGTATTGTTCTCCCAAATCGCAGGTCTGTATCGCTGTAAAAACAGCATCAGCATCAGCAGGACCATGGCCACGAGAATCGTGTAGCCGAAAACAATCCAGTTGTAGTTCGATTTGCTCCAAAGCTGCGAATCGTATTCGCTCTTGAGCGACATCAGTATCTCGTATTTGGAACCTTCGACCACGTCTCCCTTGGCGATGATCCTCTCGTTTTCGGTCACCAGCCCTTTATTGACCGACAAGCTTTTGATCTCCTCGTCAATAACCCGCTGGGTGAGCTCCTCATCATAAAAGATATTGGGCTCGAGTATCTCGAAGAAAAGAGTCGTAAAGCGCTGCTCCAAAGGTTTGTAACGGGTGTTGTCGAAATAACTCTGGAGCTCCGGAACCAACATCTCGGTCGTAAAGAGCTTGTCCGATGCAATATCTTCAGCCTCGTTCCCTCGTCTCAATGTGATCACCGTGTTCTTGACCACCTTGTCATTGTCGCTTTTATTGAGAAAACCCGTTTTGTAAACTGTATTCAGAAAGCGCTTGCCGAAACCTGCAATGGATCTTTTATTGATTCCGGCAGCAGCAGAATCCTCTAAGACGAGCAGAACCTGAACATCGTATTTTTCTTCCACCCGCTCAAGCACCCCCTCACGCACTGTGAAAAACAGTTTCTTGTTGGCCTCGATCTCCTCTTTTTCTTTTGACAGATCTTCCTCGCTTTTCAAAATCGCAAAATCAAAGGGTGCATAAAGATTCTCGTAGGGCCAGGGCTTTCCCTTTTGGATATTGTACTTGAACTGACCTCCTTTCGGGAATAGATAGACAACAGTCGCCGTGATCAATACAAACAAAAGTATTTTGTAGATCAGGGTGTGATTCTGGTAGTATGCGTTGATGAAATTCTTCATTTCAGCCCTAAAGATGCCGATTAGATTTCAAATGTAAAAATTTCAGACCCAAAACCATCTACTTTCGACACGGAATCGCAAAATGATCTCAGCAATTTTAACTAATTTCGCATACAGAAATCAATGGCCCGTTAAAGCAATCAGGCAAAAGGGTAAGAGGGCCTTCAAACACATTGGATATGAAAGAAGCAGTCATCGTGTCAGCGGTCAGAACACCTATAGGAAGCTTTTTGGGCTCCCTGTCCGAAATTCCGGCGCCCAAATTGGGAGCGGCGGCCATCAAGGGCGCCCTTGAACGCATCGGACTTGATCCTTCGTCGGTCGATGAGGTCTTTATGGGGAATGTCGTCCAGGCAGGCACGGGTCAGGCACCGGCCAAACAGGCGGCACTATTTGCCGGATTGCCGGATACGATCCCCTGTACCACGGTAAACAAGGTTTGCGCCTCGGGCATGAAGTCAATCGCTTTTGCCGCCCAGGCCATTCAATGCGGAGATGCTGACATCGTGGTGGCTGGCGGTATGGAAAACATGAGCCTCATCCCGCACTACCTGCAGGGAAGAAAAGGACAAAAATTCGGAAACATAAATATTGAAGACGGCCTGCTGAAAGACGGCCTTGTCAATGTTTATGACGGGAAGCACATGGGTACCTGTGGAGATGCCTGTGCGGAGAAATACGATTTCAGCCGGGAAGACCAGGATGCTTTTGCCATCCAATCCTACGAGCGTTCGGCAAGAGCATGGAGCTCAGGCAAGTTCGACGAAGAAGTCATTCCCGTTGAAATACCTCAGAGAAGAGGCGAATCTGTGTGGCTCAGGGAGGATGAAGAGTTCAAAAACATCAAATTGGAGAAAGTTCCTCATCTGCGTCCTGCTTTCGGAAAAGAAGGGACGGTTACGGCAGCAAATGCCTCAACCCTGAACGATGGAGCCGCGGCCCTGGTGATCATGAGTCGCGATAAGGCTGCAGAGCTCCAGCTCAAACCCCTTGCCGTGATCAAGGGCTATGCCGATGCCTCCCAGGAACCGGAATGGTTCACAACAGCGCCCGCAAAAGCACTGCCCAAAGCGATCTCAAAAGCCGGACTGAGCCCTGAGGATGTAGATTTCTACGAACTCAACGAGGCCTTCAGCGTAGTTGGACTGGCCAACATCAAATTGCTCGACCTGGACCCCGACAAAGTCAATGTGCACGGGGGTGCGGTATCTCTCGGACATCCGCTCGGATGCTCTGGGGCACGGATCATCGTTACTTTGATCCATGTGCTTAAGGCCGAGGGGGGCAAAATTGGAGCTGCCGGAATTTGCAATGGCGGCGGCGGAGCAAGTGCCATGGTCATTGGACTTGAATCCTAATTTGAATTAATCCGACGGCAGCCATTCATGGACCAGGGAATATGTCATCTCAACTGTATATCGATTCGCAGAGAAGCGGATGACCGCAGTGAAATGATTTCACAGCTGTTGTTTGGTGAGACTTTTCACATACTCGAAGAACGTGATCAATGGTACCTCATTTATGCCGATTTTGACCATTACGAGGGCTGGGTATTGAAGATACAGGTGACTCTTTTGCCTGATGAAGCCTATAAACAAATCAAAGCCAATGACTCGCATTACTCCCGGGAAATGATAAGCCTGGTGGGCAACAGTCCGGAAAAAATGCAGATCATTACTCTGGGTGCCACTCTCCCCTGCTATTCAAGGGGTTCATTCTCTTTGGGAGCCGAAAGCCTGGAATTTGAAGGTGAGATCAACTCGGAAGTGGCGGGAAGGAAGGATTTGGTTCGAACCGCCCACAAGTTTCTAAACACTCCTTTCTTATGGGGTGGCAGATCTCCCTTCGGAATCGATTGCTCCGGTTTCACCCAGATGGTCTACAAAATAAACGGATACATGCTCTACAGGGATGCCCACCAACAGGCCAGCCAGGGTGAAGTTTTGAGTTTTATTGAAGAGAGCGAACCGGGGGACCTCGCATTTTTTGACAATGAAGAGGGCGAAATCATTCATGTTGGCATTCTTCTGGCCAACAACCACATCATCCATTGCCATGGAAAAGTTCGCATGGATCGCATCGACCACAGTGGCATCTATAACGTAGACAGTGGAAGACACACCCACAAGTTAAGGGTCATGAAGAGAATTCTGGAGTAAAAAAAAACCGCCTCGATAAAGGCGGTTTTCATTTTCGTTTTAGAATCTCTTATTTCTTTGAATCTCTTATTTCAAAGAGTCGTACTTGGCTTTCATGTCCTGGAACTTGTCATCCATACCGGTGTTCTCGTACAAACTCATCAAGGTTCGAATCGTATCGAGATCGTCAGGTCTTACCTCATAGGCTTTTTCATACAGAGGAATCACTTCTTTGTAGAGTGCAACCTGTTTGGCCTTGATCTCATCATATTTGTCAAAGTTGCTCAGGTTCTTGTTCATATCCTCAACGAGTTTCTTATCGGCATCCAGCATGGCCGAACCGAGGTTGATGTAAGCATCCACATAGTTCGGATCGAGTTCGATCGCTCTTCTGTAGTATTCTTTGGCTTTTTCAACATCACCCTGCTCACCGCTGATTACCCCCAGGTTAAAGAACAGGGCCGGGTTATCGGGATCGAGTTCAACTGCCTCACTCATCAGCTTGGCGAACTCTTCCTTGTTCTCCAGTTTGATCTGCAAATTCGCTTCTGTGAGGATCAGGTTTACGTCTTTCGGATCCATCGCCCTCGCGTCGCGAACGGCCTGAATCGCTTTTTCAGTGTCCCCTTTTTCCACATGAACAAAAGCAATATTCTTCACAATGGCGGCTCTCTTTGATTCTGATACATTCACCTGAGGATCTGAATAGGTACCCGTTTTTACCATCAGGTCCATCTGGTTCTGAGTACCCATGTTCTCTCTCTCGCCCGTCTCCACATTTACCGCCGTGTACTCTTTTACGATACCCGTGTACCCGAGATCTTTCAATTCCGTGAAATAATCAAGAGCAAGATCATAGTCCTTGTCCAGGTAAGCTGCATTGGCTGCATACTCCAAAAACACGGTATCCTTCGGGCTCATGGAATAAACCTGGTGCAATTCCCCTTTCGCAGAGGCGTAGTTCTTCTCCTGGTAATCCTTGATTCCCGCGGCTGAAACTTCTGAGATCATCGTATTCAGCGTTGGCTGAGCCATAGTGCTGTATTTGTTGATTCCTGACTTCTCTTCAGCTTCAAAGAGTTTTTCGAAAGATCCTGCAGCTTCTTTGTAGTTCTCCTTGCTGGGATCTGTCTTCGACAATCCGGCATAGGTCTCACCTCGAAGGTAGTAATACTTTGGAAGCGTTTTGTCGTCCATGTTTGACACCATTCCGTCCAGGGCATTTACCTGGGTCAACGCAGCTGCAAAATCTCCTTTCTTCACCGCTTTCTCAGCAGCCTTGATTTCGTTTTTCTGTGCAAATGATGCCACGCTGATCAGAAGAGCGAACAACATCACGATTTGATTTCTCATGTTTGATTTGTCTTTTGTTAATATTATTTTAATGAGGATGCAAAATTATACATTTTACTCATTTTTTTCATGATTTTCATCAGTTTTTGTTTCATTTTCAGGTACATCCATCACATCATTGTCACCATCCACCTCATCGTCTTCATGTCTGACCTTGGCCACGGCCGCAATGGAATCACTGTCTTTGATATTGATCAATTTGACACCCTGTGTCGCCCGTCCCATGACCCGAAGATCGGAAACCTCCATGCGGATCGTGATCCCGGACTTGTTGATGATCATGAGATCATCCTGGTCCGTTACGTTCTTGATCGCAACGAGCTCACCTGTCTTCGGCGTGATATTAATGGTCTTGACTCCTTTTCCACCCCGGTTGGTGATACGGTAGTCTTCCAGCTTGGATCGCTTGCCATATCCTTTTTCTGAAACGACCAGGATGTCGCTCTCGTCATCAGCAATCGAAACCATTCCGACCACCTCGTCTTTGTCATCTCTTAGCTTGATGCCTCGCACCCCGGATGCATTTCGCCCCATCGGACGGGTCTTGCCCTCCTCGAAGCGTATGGATTTGCCCGATTTCGCGGCAATCATGATCTGGCTGTCTCCATTTGTGAGCTTGGCCTCGAGCAATTCATCGCCTTCGCGGATGGTAATCGCATTGATTCCATTCGTGCGCGGACGTGAATACTGTTCCAAAGAGGTCTTTTTCGTCAGCCCTTTTTTGGTCACCATGATCACATAGTTGCTGTTCACATAGTCCTCGTCTTTCAGGTCCTGGGTTACCAGGAAGGCTTTCACCTTGTCATCCGGCTCGATGTTGACCAGGTTTTGGATCGCACGGCCTTTAGACGTCTTGTTTCCTTCGGGAATCTCGTATACGCGCATCCAGTATACTTTGCCCTTTTGCGTAAAGAAAAGCATGTACTGGTGGTTGGTCGCCACAAACAGGTATTCGAGGAAATCTTCGTTTCTCGTTGAAACCCCGCGCTGACCACGTCCACCGCGATTCTGAATCTTGTATTCCGAAAGGTCGGTACGCTTGACATAACCCGCGTGAGAGATTGTAACTACCACCTTCGAATCGGGGATCATGTCTTCAATGTTGAGCTCGCCTCCGGTATACTCGATGACGGATCGCCTGTCATCTCCGTATTTCTCCTTGACCTGGAGGAGCTCCTCCTTGATAATGTCCATACGTCTTGATTCGTTGGCCAGGATATCCTTGAGGTCCTCGATCAACTTGATGATCTCCTCGTACTCCGATCGCAGCTTGTCCTGCTCCAGTCCGGTGAGCTGTCTCAGTCTCATCTCAACAATGGCGCGGGCCTGAATTTCAGAAAGCTCAAAGCGCTTCATCAATGTTTCACGCGCGTCATCCGCATTGCTGGAAGCACGGATCAACTTGATGACCTCGTCTATATTGTCACTGGCGATGATCAAACCTTCAAGTATGTGCGCCCGGGCTTCCGCCTTCTGCAGTTCAAACTTGGTTCTGCGGGTCACCACATCATGTCTGTGATCGACGAAGTGACGGATCAGGTCCTTGAGATTGAGCACCTCGGGCTTTCCATTGACCAGCGCAATGTTGTTCACGCTAAACGAGGTTTGAAGAGCCGTGTACTTGTAAAGTTTGTTCAGCACGATGTTCGGGATGGCGTCACGCTTGAGCACATAAACGATTCGTCGCCCTTTCCGGCTGGTCTCGTCGCGGATGGTGGAGATCCCGTCGATTTTGTTGTCATTGATCAGGTCGACGGTCTTCTTGAGCAATTCAGAGCCATTTACCTGGTACGGAAGTTCGGTAACCACGATGCATTCCCTTCCTCCTACTTCTTCGAAATTGGCCTTGGCCCGAATGACGACCCGACCCCTGCCGGTGTGAAAAGCATCTTTGACGCCTTCATAACCGTAAATGGTTCCCCCTGTTGGGAAGTCAGGGGCCTTGATGTGTTGCATGAGCCCGTCTACATCGATGTCATTATCCTCTATGTAGGCAACGGTTCCATCGACGACTTCGCTCAGGTTGTGAGGTGCCATATTGGTGGCCATACCCACAGCAATTCCGGAGGCTCCATTGACGAGCAAACTGGGAATTCGCGTTGGCAGCACAGTAGGCTCCTGAAGTGTGTCATCAAAATTCAATCGGAGATCAACGGTCTCCTTTTCGATGTCCGCCAGCATCTCTTCGGAAATCTTTTGCATGCGCACCTCGGTGTATCGCATCGCGGCCGGACTGTCTCCATCGGGTGATCCGAAGTTCCCCTGGCCATCTACCAGCTCATAACGCATGCTCCAGTCCTGTGCCATCCGGACCATCGCATCGTAAACGGAAGAATCACCGTGCGGGTGATACTTACCCAATACTTCTCCTACCACCCTGGCCGACTTCTTGTGTGCACCCGTTGCCCGGATCCCCAGCTCGTGCATTCCAAAGAGCACTCTGCGGTGAACCGGCTTCAATCCGTCTCGAACATCAGGAAGCGCTCTTGACACAATTACCGACATCGAATAATCGATGTAAGCAGATTTCATTTCCTCCTCGATATTGATCGGGATTATCTTGTCATGTTCCGCCATTTCAAATCTGTTTTTTTGTCAGTTGTTTTCGATGTTTTTTTAGCTGGAGCAATATACAATTATTCTTATTTTCCAAGGGCTGCGGGCCTGTTTTTCTTCCGATTAGTTATTAACAACCGGTGTCAATTATTTGCTTGAATCTTAGTATCTTAGTACCCTTCCAAACCCTGTACATAACTTTTGTAATGATTTAGCGAAAATTTCCACTAAATTTACACAGTAAACACGCGAAACATGGACGACAATTTTTCACCGAAAGTTAAAGATGTAATTGCCTACAGCAAAGAGGAAGCGCTGCGATTGGGTCATGATTTCATAGGAACGGAACACCTCATGCTCGGCATTTTAAGGAAGGCCAAAGGTGAGGCATATGACATATTGAAAACCTTCGAGCTCAATTTCTCTTCCTTGCGAAAGAAAATAGAATCCCTGCATGAGGCGGGAGACACTTCGGGGGTGAATGACAAAAAGAGCCTGCACCTGACCAAGCAGGCGGAAAAGGCCCTGAAGACTACTTTCCTGGAGGCCAAGCTCTACAAGAGTGACGCCATCAGCACGGCGCATCTGCTGCTCTGCATACTCCGCAACGAAAATGACCCTACCACGAAGGTTCTGCACAATTTCGACATCTTCTACGAGGATGTGAAGGAAGTCTTCCAGGAGCTCTTTGTCGAGACCGGAGAAGAGGACATCACTGAGAGCCCCGCGGCAGAAACCCCTCAGGAGGAGTTTAACGACCCACAGAAGAACCCGTACCAGGGTTCCAAGGGAAAGGTGGTCAAAAAGACCAAGACTCCCGTGCTGGACAACTTTGGTCGCGACCTGACCCTGCTGGCCGAAAGCGGCAAGTTGGATCCGGTGGTTGGAAGACAGCGAGAGATCGAGAGAATCTCCCAGATCCTCAGCCGAAGAAAAAAGAACAACCCCATTCTCATTGGAGAACCGGGGGTGGGCAAATCAGCCATCGCTGAAGGTCTTGCCCTGAGGATCATCCAAAAAAAGGTGTCGAGAATTCTCTTCAACAAAAGGATCGTTTCGCTGGATCTGGCCAGCCTGGTGGCTGGAACCAAATACAGGGGTCAGTTCGAGGAGCGCATGAAGGCCCTTATGAACGAACTGGAGAAGAACGACGACATCATTTTGTTCATCGACGAGATTCATACGATCGTCGGTGCCGGAGGGGCCACAGGATCCCTGGATGCTTCCAATATGTTCAAACCTGCTCTTGCCCGGGGTGAAATCCAGTGCATCGGAGCAACGACCCTGGATGAGTTTCGTCAGAACATCGAAAAAGACGGGGCGCTGGAGAGACGATTCCAGAAAGTGATGGTCGAGCCCACCAGCGTGGAAGAGACCATACAGATCCTGGACAACATCAAAAACAAGTACGAAGACCACCACAACGTCATATTCACGCCTGAGGCCATTCGGGCCTGCGTGACCCTGACGAACCGTTATATGACCGACCGCTATCTGCCGGACAAGGCCATTGATGCCCTGGATGAGGCCGGTTCGCGCATCCACATCACGAATATCGTGGTGCCCAAGCAGGTTCAGGAGCTCGAGAAGAAACTGGAAGAGATCCGCGAGCACAAGAACGACGTGGTCAAGAGTCAGAAATACGAAGAAGCCGCTCGCCTGCGGGATGATGAGAAACGCATTGAGAAGGAACTTGAAGTGGCACAGGCCGAATGGGAAGAGCAATCCAAGCTCCACAAGGAGACCGTTACGGAAGACAATGTCGCCGAAGTGGTCAGCATGATGACAGGAATTCCCGTCAACCGCATCGCCGAAGCTGAAAGCAAGCGCCTCAAGGATCTTCCAAAAATGATCAAGGGCAAGGTAATCGGCCAGGACGAGGCAGTAGCCAAGGTCGTCAAGGCCATTCAGCGAAACCGGGTCGGGTTGAAAGACCCGAACAAGCCGATCGGATCGTTCATCTTCCTGGGTCAAACCGGGGTTGGAAAAACCCAACTGGCAAAAATCCTGGCTACTGAACTCTTCGACTCCCAGGACGCCCTGGTACGGATCGACATGAGCGAATACATGGAGAAATTCGCCATCTCACGACTAATCGGAGCGCCTCCGGGTTACGTAGGCTACGAAGAGGGAGGGCAGCTCACCGAAAAGATTCGAAGAAAGCCCTATGCGGTCGTTCTGCTGGATGAGATCGAAAAGGCCCACCCCGATGTATTCAACATGTTGCTCCAGATCCTGGACGACGGGTACATAACCGACAGCCTTGGAAGGAAAATCGATTTCAGGCACACCATTATCATCATGACCTCCAACATCGGCTCACGTCAGCTCAAAGACTTCGGTCAGGGAGTAGGCTTCGGAACAGCTGCGAAAAAAGAGCAGGCCGACGCCAATGCGAAGAGCGTGATCGAAAACGCCCTGAAGAAGAGCTTTGCACCTGAGTTTTTGAATCGTATAGACGATGTGATCATTTTCAATGCGCTTGAAAGGGAAGACATTCATGCGATCATCGACATCGAACTCGCAAAGCTTCTCGAGAGAATCTCAGGACTGGGGTATCAGCTCAAACTGAGTGATGAAGCCAAAGACTTTATCGTTGAAAAAGGCTTTGACAAGCAATACGGCGCACGGCCGTTGAAAAGAGCGATTCAGAAATACATCGAAGACGCGCTTGCCGAGGAGATCGTCAATGCCAATTTGAGTGAAAACGATACGATCAAAATGGACCTTGACAAGGACAAGAATGAATTGACCATCAAGATCGAGAAGGAAAAAGAATCCAACTCATAAAGATCGGAAAATCCATTAAAAACCCCCCGGCGGATGCCGGGGGTTTTTATTTTACCAAGGTTTTTAAAAGAGGAAGATTTCCCCCACTACGACGTGAGCTTCTCCTTAACGTCCTTGACTTTCGACTTCACCTTTCTCAAGCGCAGGGCCAAAAAGAGGTTGGCGATTCCTGCAAACATAATGGCCAGGGCCAATGTAATTACCAGATAGCTGGCTCCTATCAAGGGATTGATGATGGCCATAAAGGCAAAGATCACGACCATAATGCCAAAGAGCAAAATCCAGAACCAATTGGAATCTTCCTGCTTTTTGACCTGGAAGGAGATCGAAATGATATTGAATCCTCTGAAGAGCAACCAGAACCCGATGAAAAGGGAAAAGAGCACCAGCGTCATACCCGGGTACTTTAAGAGGATGAAACCGACAATGACATCGAGCACTCCGCCAGCCAGGTAAAGGCCAAAGTTTTCAATGTCATCCTTATTGGTCAGCGCAAAAAACACGCGGAACAAGCCACTGACCAGGATTAGGGCACTGAAGAGTCCGGCCAGGCCAATGAAACTTTCTACAGGTGTAGTGAACATGTAGTAGGAACCGATAAGCAAAAGGATTCCGATAATCAAAAAGACCCACCAGTTTTTGACTGTGCCGGCGATCGCAGAAATAGCATTAGACATAATTAAGGTTTTAAGGTTAGTACTAATTTGTTTAACCAAATATACAATTAAATGGGGTTCAGTGTTACAATTAAATGGGGTTCAGTTCCTTAAAAGCCGCTCTTAGCATGATCCGGGCACGGAATTCGCACCCTCGCTGTTATCCATCCGAAAGACAGAAACGAGTCTCTTGCTTCTGAAAAATCAACAAGAATCTGAAGGATTTTCTAGACATTCCTCAGTCCCTGATCCGTGAATGCCAAAACCTCGGAATTTTGCCGTGTTTTCTTTAGGATTTAGAAAAAAGAAATCTATATTTGCTCCATCATGCACAACACAGTTTACCTTTCCATCTCACAGCTCGGCCATTTTCAAGGTACGACCACGTTCACTGTGACCACCCCCTGG
>Ga0272441_10009310_pt1 | contig 15219 bp, 8 predicted proteins | sample SSMProp6N_FD_193582 | JGI IMG/M metagenome (GOLD analysis project Ga0272441, IMG submission 193582) | Marine sediment archaeal communities from Little Sippewissett salt marsh, Falmouth, MA, United States - SSM-Prop-6N | ecosystem: Environmental > Aquatic > Marine > Wetlands > Sediment ... | reverse complement strand
GAGCGAGACCAGGACGAGAGCGGGCAAGAGGAGCCTCATAGCGTAGAGTCTATGCGGGGGCGGGCGCCGGGTCAAGATACCGCGCCGAGGCTCCTCGACTTCAGAGGGGGCCGGCGCCGATTGTCCTCCGTGCTTGACATGCCCGCGCGCGGCCGCCATAATGCCGCCGAGGCCCGACGGGCCGCTCCGCGGAGAGGAAGCGCATGCCGGCGAAGCCCAAGCCGGAAAAGATGGGCCACGAAGCCCTCCTGGACGCGTACCACTCGCTCGAGGAGCGGGTGGCGCAACTCCACGCCGGATTTCAGCTTCAGCGCCGGCAGCTCGCGGCGACCGGTCGCCTCACGACGCGCAGCACGCAGGTGGCGCAGTTGTCCAAGGAGATTAATACGATCGACCTGGATCAGATCGTCCGGGTCGCGACGACCAAGGTGCCGGGTCTCTTCGAGACCCGCTACGCCTCGATTCACCTGCTGGAGTACGAGACGAACGAGCTCATCCTCAGGGAGCAGGCCGGTGGCGAAGCGATCGAGGAACGCGTGAACATCGGCCGGCGGACGAACACGATCCTGGCGCGCGCGCTCCAGAACGACGGGCCGCTCGTGTTCGAGAGCATTGATGCCTACGAGGCCGCCACGGACCTGGCGATCGACCGGGTCGAGAGCGACCGGAACCTTCGGAACCAGTGCCTCATCTCGCCGCTCCGGGTCGGACACGCGGAGGGGTCGCAGCGCGTGATCGGCGCGCTGAGCCTCGCCGACCGCGCGGACGGCGAAGCCTTCAATCGCGACGATCTCAACGTGGCGGTACAGCTTTCGGAACTCATCAGCACGGCCATCTCGACGTGCCTGCTCGTGGCCGAGATGCGGACCCTGGCCGAGACCGACGGCCTGACGCGGCTCTACAACCACCGCGTCTTTCGCGAGATGCTGGACCGCGAGATCCACCGCGCGCGGCGCTACGCCAAGGCGCTCGCGCTCATCCTAGCGGATGTAGACCACTTCAAGCGCTTCAACGACGAGCACGGGCACCTGGCCGGCGATTTCGTGCTCCGCGAGACGGCGCGCGTCTTCCGCGCCACGATCCGCAGCGGTGTCGACGTGGCCGCGCGCTATGGGGGCGAAGAGTTCGCCGTGATCCTTCCGGAGACGGCGCTCGCGGGCGCCGCGATTGCGGCCGAGAGGCTGCGCACCGGCGTCGCGCAGGACGAGACACACTTCGAGGGAAAGACCTTCGGGATCACCATCAGCGCGGGGGTCGCCGAGTACCGCAACGGCCTGACCTCGAGCGAGTTCATCGACCGGGCTGACCGGGCACTCTACGGCGCCAAGCATACGGGCCGCAACCGCGTCTGCGTCTGTGATCCCGGTACCGACGAGATCCGCGCATTCACCCCGTAGGGAGAAGCCATGCCGTTCCAGTTTCGTTGTCCGTGCGGGAAGGTTCTCACAGCGGACGAGAGCCACGCGGGTCGGAAAGGCCGTTGCGCGGCCTGCGGAGCGGTTCTCGTCGTCCCGCAACCGCCGCGCCCAGCCGCGCCCCCACCCCCTCCGCCTTCGCTTCCGCCCCCGCCTCCTCCTCCCGAACCGGAGCTTCCGCTGACCGAGGTCGACGGCATAGCCGTCGAGGAGTTCGGCGACGCGGGCCAGCCGCTTGCTCCGTCGAAGTACGAACCGTCCGCGCCGGCCGAGGAGGCCCTTGCGCCGGACGCCGTCCCTGAGATCGAACAGATCTCCGTGCCCGGCGAACCCGAACCGGGGCCTGAACCGGAGCCCGCCCCGGCTCTCGCCTTGGAACCTGCACCCGAACCGGTCCTGGAGGAGCCAGAGCCGGAGCCTGCCCCGGAGCCCGCCCCGGAACCGGAGCCTATTCTCGAGCCTGTTCTTGAGGCACCTGAGCCGGCGCCCGAGATGGAGATTGAACCCGAGCCGGAGCCTGAACCGGAGCCCATCCCAGAACCCGTTCTCGAGACACAGGAGCCGGTACCCGAGCCGGAGATTGTGCCGGAGGCTGCACCCGAGCTCGCTCCTCAACCGACTTCCCAGCACGAGCTTAGTGTGGCGGAGATCTCCGAGATCATCGGCGGAGAGCCGGTCCGGAGCGCGGCGGCGGCGGCGGCGGCCGAGCCCGAGGCCATCGCCGAACCCGAGCCGGTCCCCGAACCTCTGCCCGAGCCTGGAGAGGATGTTGTCCTCGAGGAGATCGCGCCGCCGGTCGAGCCGGCAGCCGAAGCCGAGCCCGGGGAGCCCGGGCCCGTCGCTCCCGAGATTCTCGAAGAGGGCGCGGATCTTGAGACGACGCCCGTTGAGCCGGGTTTCCGCGCGACGCTGATCCCGACGGAGGAGGAGGACCGGGAGGGCGCCTCGGCCCACCGGCCGACCGTGGTCGTGATGCGCGAGGCCGAAGCACTCGCGCTCGCCCTCGGCGGAGCGGCGGAGTACGAGGCGGAGGAACCGGACGCAGGTGAGGAAGCCGTGGCCGAGGCCGAGGCCGCGGTCGACGCGCTCACCGCCGACGCCCCGGACGACGAAAAGGACGAGGAAAAGAAGCTCGAGGACACGCGCATCGAGCCTTTGCCGGCGATATCCGAGGAGGAGGGGGCGGCCGAGGGAGCCGAGCCTCCCGCCGGAGAGCCGGCCACCCTCGCCGAAGCGGCGTCGGAGAAGCCGGCGACAACCAAGGCAAAGCGCGGGGGGGGCACAGCGACAAAGTGCCCGAAGTGCGGCGCTCGCGTGGCACGCGGGGCGAAGAAGTGCCGTAAGTGCAAGACGAAGATCAAGGCGGCGATCCCGGCCGCGCCGGCCGCTGCGGCGACCGAAGCGGCAGAGCCGGCCGAGGTCGCGGCCGGCGAGGACGAAGAGAAGCCCCTCACCCACTGCCCCGAGTGCGGGGCGCGCCTCGCGCACGGTGCGAAGAGGTGCCGCAAGTGCAAGGCCAAGATTGTCCAGCCGGGAGCGAAGAGGGGCTGCTTCGGCCGGCTGTTCCTTCTCCTCGCGATCTTCCTGCTCCTGGCCGCAGCCGCGTTCGCGGCCCTGGCCTTCACGGGCAAGCTGCCCCTGGTCGAGAGCCTCCTCCACGAGAGGTTCGGTGTTCCCACCGGCTGGGTCGAGTCCATTGGTTTCGACGAAGGGGAGTCGGCCCCCGACGAGGCGGAGCTCGAGGAAGGGGAGAAGGAAGGGGAGGAGCCAGACTCTTCCGGTTCCCCTGAGCCTGAGGCTGCTGAGGACGGTGGCTCCGAGACCGGGACGCCGGCCCCGACGTCAGGCGCGGAGCCTGCCGGAGAGACGAACGACGAATAACGCGTTTCTCACGAGAGTTACGGGAATCGCGCCATCCGGGCTTGACGCACGGCCTCCCGCACGGTACACTACGTGCTCGATTCGAGCAGCATCGGAGGGTGGGACATGGCGCACAAGACGGGGCAGGGTTCGACCCGAAACGGCCGCGACAGCAACCCCAAGTACCTCGGGGTCAAGCGCTACGGCGGCCAGCTCGTCCGCGCGGGCGAGATCCTCGTGCGCCAGCGTGGGACACGTCACAAGCCGGGCCGGAACGTCGGCCTCGGCCGCGACTTCACGATCTTCGCGCTCAAGAGCGGGCGGGTGAAGTTCGACCGCGGCCGTGTGAGTGTGGTTCCAGCCGAGTCCTAGGAGCATCGCCAGATCGCACGCCACGCGTGTCCGGTCCCCAGGGGCCGGACACGCTTCTTTTTCGACCCCGGAGGGGCGGTGACCGTCCCCGTATCCACGGTGTAATCACGGTTAGGAGGCGTGAGCGGCGTGTCCAGACGGGTCGATCCGAAATTCCGGAAGCTCTTCGACGAACTGGCACGCGTCGGCGACCGGGCGCGCATGGTCGAGGTCGCCGAGGGTGCGCTCTCGCTCGCGGCGTTTCTCGCGGCCGGGTGCCTCGTGGTCGCGACCACCGAGCTCGCCCTGAATCTGCCGGGCGCGGGCAGGGCATTCCTCCTCACCCTCCTTGTGGGATTGGCCACCTACGCGCTCGTGCGAGGGATGCTCGTGCCCGCCGCGCGTCCGGTCACGGTCGAGGCCGTAGCCCGGCGTCTGGAGAAGGCCCGGCCGGAGATGGGCAGCCGTCTCATCAACGCGGTGCAACTCGCTCGCTCACTCGACGCGATCCCTCATCCGGCACTCGCCGAGGCCGCGATCGGGCAGGGGCTGAACCTTGCCCACCGGACGAACCTCGCTGCCGCGGTCAAGACGAGGGGCCTCGGCCGGGCCCTGAGGCGCGCACTCGCCGCGTGCACGGTCGCGCTCGCGGTCTTTGCGCTCGTCCCGGCCTCGCGTGTCGCGCTGCGGCGCGTGTTCTTTCCGGCGCGGTTCATCCCCATGCGGGTCGGCGGGTTCGAGGTGACGCCTGGCAACGCCGCCGTGCCCGCCGGCGAGCGCGTGACCGTGCGCGCGACGGTCGCCCTGAACGCGCCCGGAGGGGCAGTCGCATACATCTACATCCGATCGCCCGGCAGGCGGGCCGAGACGCGGCGCCGAATGGTCGTCGACCGCCAAGGCGCGGGCGCGTACACCTATCTCTTCCCCTCGCTCCGGTCGGACACCGAATACCGCGTCGAGGTCGGTCCATGTCAGTCCGAACGCTACCGCCTCACGGTCGCCGAGCGGCCCGAGGTTGCGGCCGTGGACCTGGAGTATCGCTATCCACCGCATACGGGGCTCGCCTCGCGCGTGGCAGCGGGGACGAACGGCGAGATCCAGTGTCCGGTCGGGACGCGCGTGCGCCTGACCGTGCGCGCGAACCGCCCGGTCCAGTCCGGCCGCGTCGAGGGCGCGCCCGTCGTCCTCGCCCGCGTACCGGGGCAGGCCGACTGGCTCGCGGGCACGCTCGAGATCCGCGAGAGCGGCACCTACCGCATCTTCGTCACGGACGAGGAGGGCCTCGCCACGCTCGACCCGCCGCACCGTGCGATCCGGGCCGAACCCGATCGCGCGCCGCGGATCGACGTTGTCGCACCGGGGCGGGACCTCGTGGTCCCGCTCGGCGCCGAGGTGGCGGTCGCGTTCAACACCTCGGACGACTTCGGCCTCGCGCGCGCGCGCCTCGTCTTCCGCCGTGGCCGTGGCGGAGAGACGATCCTCGTCCGGGCGTGGGGGGAAATCCCGAAGGAGGGACGCATTCGCGCGTCCTTCAGCCACGTGTGGCGGCTGGGCGAGAAGGGTTTCGAGCCTGGCGAGCGCCTCCTCTGGCACGCCGAGGCCGAGGACGGCAGGCCGGCCGCGATGGGCGGCCCGGGCGTGGGCCGCTCGCGCGAGTTCGCGATTCGCATCCAGGATCCGGCACGCGCGCGCGCGTCCAAGGCCGACGCGCTTGCCTCGCTCGCCGCACGCATCCGCGCGCTCATCGCAAAGCAAGAAAGTGCGCGGGCGCTCCTGGCGAAGGCGCCTGCGTCCGCGCTCGGGAGGGTCGCCGATGCGCAGGGCGAGATTCGCGCGGGCGCGCTCGCGGCCGCGGCGCTCGGGCGAAGCGACGACCTGGAGCTCGCGCGCATGGCGAGCGCTCTCGACGCGCTCGCCGGGGGGCTCCTGGCCGCGGCCGAGGAGGAGGCCGCGCGCCTCGCCGCCGCTCGCGCGGCGCCGGGCTTGCAGGCGCGCGCCTCGCTCGACGCGAAGCAGGTGCGCATCGTTGAAGCGTTCAAGAGGCTCCTCGATATCACCGGCGCCCTCACCGAGAAGGTCGAGGGCGAGGACGAGAAGGGCGGCGCGGACCTGCCCGACGACGTGCGCGAGAAGCTCGAGAAGCTCCGGGCGGGACTGGATGAATTCCTCGACGAGCAGCGCAAGGTCATCGAGGGGACCGAGGATCTCGCCAAGCGCCCGGTCGACGACCTGACCGACGAGGAGAAGGCGAAGCTCGCCGCCCTCGCCGCAACCGAGGACAAATGGGAGAAGTTCCTCAAGGGCGCGCTGAGCGACCTCTCGAAGCTCCCGAAGCAGGACTTCACCGACGCCCAGCTCTTGAAGGAGCTCGTCGAGACGGTCGCGCAGGTCGAGCTCGCCGAGGACGCGCTCGTCAAGAAGGCGGCCGAGATCGCCGTGCCCATCGAGCAGGCCGGGCTCGAGCTCGCCGAGACCATGACCACGCACATCGAAAAGTGGCTCGCGGACAAGCCCGACCGCGACGCCTGGAGCATGGAGGAGCCCATCGGCGAGATCGACGCGCCGCTCGCGGAGCTGCCGAGCGAGCTTGAGGACCTCATCGGCGATCTGATCGAGGAGGAGGAGGACATCTTCGAGGAAATGGAGGATGCCTCGAGCGCCTGGGCCGATTCGCTCGACAAGGGCGCCGGCTGGGAGACCGCCGACGGGCCCATCAGCAACATGAGCGCGCAGGGCGTGACCGGGAACGTGCTGCCCAACCAGAGCGAGATCGGCGGCCGCTCGGGCGAGGGGCGCACCGGCAAGGCCTCGGGCGAGATGGTCTCGGAGACGGCCGTGGGCAAGGGCGGCCGGCGGACGCCCTCGCGCCTGACCCCCGACAGCTACGTGGGCGGCGAGATCAAGGATACATCCGGCGACCTGGCCGGGGGCGCGACCGGCGGCGGCAAGGTCGGCGGTGCGGGCGGCGAGGGGCTCGAGGGTCCGGCGCCGCCGGACGGCGACCGCAACGCGAGCGCGCTCGCCGGGCGCCAGGCCCAGCTTCGCAACAAGGCCGAGCGCATCCAGATGCAGCTCAAGCTCATGAACGCGCCGAGCGCGGACCTCGACCGGGTCATCGCGAAGATGCGCGAGCTCGAGGGGACGATGAAGGACGGCCGATACGCGAATATCGCGCGCGAAAAGAAGATGCTCCTCAAGGGGCTCGGCAACGCGCGTGAGTTCGCGCGCGCGGTCGCGCACGTGCGCCACGAGGCCGGCTTCAGGCTCCCCAAGGGGCTCGAGGAGGAGATTCTCGACACGCGCGGCGGCCGCACGCCGCCCGAGGGCTACGAGGACATCGTCGAGCAGTACTATCGCGCGATTGCCAGGGAGTAGCCTTTTCGCTATACTGACGCCCGAGCGCTTCCGCGCAAGAATGCGTGAAAGAAAGGGGAGTCCATGAACATCATCCTCATCGTCTCGGATACCTTCCGCTATGACAACCTCTTCGACCGGGCGGCGATGCCGGTCCGCACGCCCGAGCTCGACCGCTTCAGCGGGCGCGCCGTGAGCATGGAGAACTGCTGGGTCGCGAGCTATCCCACTATCCCGCACCGGACGGACCTTACGACCGGGCGCGTGGGCTGGCCCTGGCACCGCTGGCAGTCGCGGCACGCGAGCAGCCGGAACCACGCGCCGGAGGTCCTCCGCAAGGCCGGCTACGTCTCGCAGCTCCTTTGCGACTGCCCGCACCTTTTCAAGGCCGACTTCGACCAGGGCTTCGACGGTGCGCAGGTCGTGCGCGGACAGGAGGGCGACACCTACTTCGTGCGGATGAACTACCCGATCAAGGAGATCGTTCCACTCGAGAAGACCCGCCCCACCGGCCGGATGAACGCGCGGGGCCTGCCGAACCTTTCCAGCTGGATCAACCGCAACTGGCGCGCCGGGGTCGAGGAGGACCGCTTCGCCCCGCGCACCGCGCGCCTAGCGGTCGAGTGGCTCGAGGAGAACTACCAGCACGAGGACTTGTTTCTTTGGGTCGACTTCTTCGACCCGCACGAGCCGTGGGACCCACCCGAGTACAGAGTGAAGCGTTACGATCCGGACTACGCGGGCACGCCCATGACCCACCCGAACTACGGCCGCGCCTCGGACTACACGCCCGCGGAGCTGAAGAACCTGCGTGCGCACTACTGCGCCGAGGCCGAGATGGTTGACCGCTCCGTCGGGCGCATCCTTCAAAAGATCGACGACCTCAGTCTATGGAAGGACTCGATCGTCGTCTTCACGACCGATCACGGCATGTTCCTCGGCGAGCACGGGTGCACGGGCAAGAGCAACATCAACCCCGGCGACGACCGCTGGTGGCCGCTCTACCCCGAGATCGCGCACATCCCACTCATGATCGCCGCGCCGGGGCTCGAAGGCGGGCGTGCGATGGACGCCTTCGTCCAGCCGCCGGACATCCTGCCGACGCTGCTCGATCTGGCCGGTGTCGAGGCCGCGCCGCCCGAGCCGTTTCATGGAAAGTCCTTCGCGCCGATGCTGCGGGGAGAGGCGCAGCCCTCCCTGCACGAGTTCGTCGTCTCGGCGAGCTATCTCCGCGCGAAGGACGGCGCGATTCCACCGAAGGTGGTCACGCCCGCGGTCTACACGCGCGAGTGGGCCTACGTGCCCATCGGGCAGGAGGGGAAGCGGGAGCTTTATGATCTAAAGGGCGACCCCGGCGCCGAGCGGGACCTCTCGGCCAAGCATCCCGAGGTCGTGAAGGAGATGCACGCGAAGCTCCTGGCTTACCTGAAGGAGCTGGGCGCGCCCAACGAGGCTGTCGAGGTCTTCCGCTGAGAGGGCACCCGAGGCATCAGTCGTTCGCAATGCGACGGCGGCACTCGGGGCACCTGCGGGAGAGCTCCCGCAGGTTGGCCTTTGCGTCCACACGTCCGACGCGGTGCGTGCGCGCGGGCGGAAGAGGCGAGGCGTGCCACATCCCGCGGCGGCGCATCTCGCGCGCGAGCTCGCCGTGGCGCCTGCGCAGCCGGCCCGTCTCGACGAGCCCCTTGGCAACGTAGCCTCCCAGCGAAATGCCCTTCCGGATCGATCCGGCGAACATATGCATCTCGACGTGCTCGCCCAACAGGTGCCGGTTGCAGAGAAAGCGCGGCGGGACCTTCCACATCCGCATGATGGCTTGTCCTTCCAGAAGACACGAAGCGGAGAAGGGGCGGAAATATTCCGGATCAGTCCGGGGGCGGTAGCACCTGCCGGTAGTCCCACGCGAGGCCGGCGGCTTCGCTGAGCGCGGCGATGCGCCCGCGGAACTCCTCGTAGAGCGCGGCGCGCGCGACCGCTTCCTCGTTCGGGGCGTCGCATCGGTACGTGCGGCACCCGAGCGTGCGGCGGGCGTAGCGTGAGCACCGGCCGGTCTCGTCAAGAAACGGACAGGCGTCCGAGTCGAGAGGCTCACTCTCGGGAAAACCGAGATGCGCGCGCTCGAGGCGCGAGGCGAAGAGCCGATGCTCGTGCATCGAGAAGTCGCAGCATCGGCCGCAGGCGCGGCAGCGCGCGTCATAGGTCTTTTGCATCGCAGCGATGCGCCGGTCGAGTTCGGCGTAGAGTTCCTCAAGCCGACGGCAGACCTCTGTGCGGATCATTTCCGGATGAGTTCGACGCGCTGCGCCTCGGCCGCGTCGACCGCGCGACAGAATTCGAGGAAGGCGGGGTAGTCCTCGGGTGCGACGCGCTGCGGCGGAATTTCGCGCGTGCGTCGGACCGTGAAGCCATCGCGCGTCTTCTCGAATGTGAGGCGGTAGGTCCCGAAAGGCGTGGTCCGAGTACAGTTTTCGGGCAGGTGTTTCACGGCGAGGCCCCTCGACAACTTGAAGCGGACCTCCTCGGTGCCCACGAGCCGCGCGAGGAAAAGGCGCGGACGCGCGAGCACCAACGGGTGCTTTCGCGCGCTGCGCCGGCCGAAGTTCGCGCCGAGTTTCATGGGCTCGAGTCCCAGCGGGCATTCGAGCGCGGCCGCACTCTCGACGAGCGCGTTCTTCACCGTGAGCTTGCAGGCGAGCCGCGCGCCCCCGGGCGCGGGCCGGCCGGCCCCCGGATAGGCGAAGCTCTCGACCTTGCACCCGGGCCAGATGTTCGCGAACCGGCCTTCAAGATACCGCCGCTGGCTGTCGGTATCGCGGCCGAGGGCGCTCGAACGCCGCGTGGCGGCAAGCGAGTTCTGGACCGCGTCCTCGCCTTCGATCTTGGCCGCGCCCTCCCGCGAGAGGGCGATCCGGACCGAGGCGCTTAGTCCCAGCTCGGCCAGCTTTTGGGCGGGAAGCGGCTCGAAGACCGGCTCGCCGGGTCGCACGAGGAGCGCGCGTCCGCCCTGGACCTCGAGCGGGATCTCGCCGAAGGCGAGATGACGCACGCTCGCGTCGAGCCAGATCGTCCGGGCGCCATCGCGCACCGCAAGGAGCGGTTGGATGAGCTGGCGCGCGTCCGCGAGCTTCCAGTCCACGGGCGGCCGTCCCGCCTCGACGATGCGGCCGGTCGCGTTCCGCCGTGCGCCGTGGACGAAGCGCTCGCTCCGCGCGGCGCGCGCGTAATCGCATGGAATCTTCGCGGCCCGGAAGAGCGCCCACAGGAGAAGCGTCCGGTCGCCCGTGCCCGAGAGGAGTGTGGCGTGGGCACTGGTCCCCGGCTGCGTTCGGGAGACGTGTTTCTGTGCGAACCAATATAGCGCACGCGCCTTTTCCTCGATCGTGTCCCTCCCATGCGTGAGTTCCTCGGCCCTGGCGCGGAGCGCGCGCGTGAGGAGCACGCGGCCGGCAAGCGCGTCGCGGAGATCGTCCAGCGCGTCCTTCCACGTGCGCGGGCTCGTCACCTCGACGTACGGAAGGTACTCGTGGATGTGCGGCATGAAGCGCTCGTCCTCGACGCGCGGCATGTCACGCGCGGTCCAGCGGTAGACGACGAGGCCGTTCTCGGTCTCGTTCTTCGACTCCTTGACGCCCTCGAGGTTGCGGCGCAGTACCTCGTGCGCCATTCCCTTCGGAAGGATCACGACATAGTCGGAAACCTGGTGTGGCTCGTCGAGACCGGGACTCCGGAAGAACCAGGGGGACAGGTGAAAGCGCCGGCCCCCTCGCGGCGACTGGTCGAAACGGTAGCGGTATTCGGCGATCGCGCCGGTCGAGAGGCGCGGCATGGTGAGCGACCGGCGGCCGGGCAGGAGCACGGGTTCGAGAAATCCGCCGCCGGGCAGGTGCGTGCGTGCCTCGAGGAGTTCGCCGCGGAAGGAGACGGTCCGCAGCCGATCCACGCCGCGCGGGGAGAGGATCTTGCGGACGTCGGCGATAACCCAAGTGGCCCCGCCGTCGGGCCAGACGCGGGTAACGGTCTGGTCGAGGACCCGCAGGTTCGCGGCCCAGGGGTAGTCGCGTGCCGTGCCCGCCCGCGCGATCTCGCGTTCGGCCGGGAGAAGATAGGGGCGGCTGAAGTCCTCCTCCTCGCCGCGCAGATGGGCGACGAGGCGGCGCAGCGGCCCGTTCGAGGGTGCGAGGTCCAGCGCGCGCGCGTAGGCCGCGAGCGCCGCCTCACGCTTTCCGGCGAGGCGCAGCGCGTCGCCGTACTCGCGGATGAGCTTCGCGTCCTCGGGGACCAGCGCGAGTACGCGCGGCCACGTGGCGAGCGCCGTTTCCGCTCTGCCCGCGGCGGTCTGCGCGCGCGCGAGTTCGGCCAGAAGATCGGGCCGTCCGGGGGCGAGCTCGGCGAGTTCGGCATATTCGCGCAATGCCGCCTTGTCCTCGCCCGTGGCGAGCATGAGACCGGCGGAGCGCGCGCGCGTCGCCAGGTTTCCCGCGTCCGCTCGCGCGGCGCGGCGGTACGCCTCGAGCGCGCGCGCCGCCGCGCCCCGGCTCTCCCAGAACGCGCCGCGCAGGCGCAGCGCCGAGGGGCAGTCCGGGTGTGCCTTCTCGAAAGCGGCGAGCGCCGCGCGGACCTCGATGGTCCAGCCGAGCGCCATCGCGAGTTCGGCCTCCAGGAGACGCGCCTCCGACGCCTCGGGCGCGATCTCGCTCGCGCGCGCGAGGCGGCGCATGGCTTCCTTGAGGCGGCCGTCGCGCCGGAGGAGCCGCGCCTCGGCCAGGATGGCCGGGACGAACGCGGGATCGAGCGCGAGGGCCTTGTCGTAGGCGGCGCGCGCGCGGCTGTAGCGCACGGCCGCGGGCAGGTAGCCGGCGCGCTCGAGCGTGCGCCCGATGTGATACTGCGCGTGGGGGTTCTTGGGGAGCGCCTCCGCGCCCTGGAGGTAGTGCAGCGCCTCGTCGTCGAGCCCCTGGTCGGCAAGGAGCCACGCGAGGACGAGCGCAGATCGTCCGAGCGTCGCGGCATCCATGTCCTTCACGGCCAGTGTGCGTTCGATCTCGGCGATGGTCGAGGGCGACGTGAGCTTTCCCTTCGGCTTGAGCGGCTTCGCCGCCTCGTGGAGTTGCCGATTGCGCTCGAAGCTGAGGCCCTTGAGCGGCTCGCCTTTCGCGTCGAGGACGCGTACCCATACGGTCTCCTCGCCCGGCGCGCGCGGCACGGCCAGCTTGAGGAGAAGCCGGTTCCACCCAACCGCGAGGCGGACGGGGAGATGCACCTCGCGCGCGCTCGATTCCCAACCCGGGTCAAAGCTGCGCAGGAGCGCACCGTTGAGCCAGATCTTGTGCGCGCCCGGAATCGAGAGGTGCAGGAAGGCGTCCGCCGCCTCTCGCCGCTGCATCTGAGCGAGGAAGTACGCGACGCCCTCACGCGGCCGGAGAAGATCGAAGGGACGCAGGCCCCCAGCGAGGACCGGCTCGGGGAGCGTGCGCCAGCGGACGGGCCGCGTACCGCCGGGCATCTCGGCGGCGAGGTCGATCTTCTTCTCTGACGCGAACACCGTCTCGAAACTCGAAATGCCCCCTTGGCCGAGGGGGCCGGCCGCGAGCCAATGCCTCACGTAGCCGAGAGACTCCTCGCGCTCGCGCGCGCGGTCCCACGCGCCGGCGCGCCGGTCGAGGCGCGCAAGGAGGAGCGAGGCGAGCCACCGGACCTCGCCGCTCGGCCCCTCGCCGAGCGAGAGTCGCTTGGAGCCCTCGCGAAGGTCCTCCGGCCGGGTGAGATCGTCGAAGCGGCGGATGAGACGCCGAAGCGCGAGCGCCGCGGCCGGTTCCTGCGGCCGTGCGAGGGCTGCGGCGAGCCACTCGGCGGCTGCGCCGTCGAGGTCGCCGCGTGCCTCCTTCGGGCTTGTGAGCGCCTCGCAGCCGGGGAGGGCCACAGCCGGCCGGGTCGGGATCTCCGCCGGTGCATCGGCGGCTGTGCAGAGGATCGGCGCGAGGCCGATCGCGAGGAGGAGGCCACCGGGCCGGAGGTGCGCAAGGCGCATGGCCTATTCCCCTCCCCCCGCCGGCTTGGCCGGGCGGAGAATCAGGATGCGACTGCGCAGGCGGTCGGCCCCCGCGCAAAACGCGCTGAACGCCGGGTAGTCGTTTGCCTTCACGCGCACAACCGTCAGGCGCAAGTCCTGATCGAGCGTGAGAACGTTGTCCTTGAGCTCGTACGTCAAGCTCACCCGGCCATAGGGACCCTCAAGCGCGGCGTTCTCCGGCCGGAGGAAGACGTACCCCTCCGGCGCGTGGAAGGTCACGCGTGCGGTGTATCGCCAGGGATACGGAACGACCAGGTCCAGCGCACGCCGCGACGTCTCGGCGTACTGGGTGAGCCGGCCGGTTCCGGGTTGCCCGATGGGGCTCACCGGCGGCAGGAAGACGAGTCCGCCGCGCTCGGCCCGTGCGAACCCCGGCACGTCGATCGAGGCCAGGATCGTGGGTGGCCGCCGCGGGTCCGAGATCGGGTCGACCCGGACCTTCCGGACCTTCGCGCCGGGATAGGCCGCGCCGTAGACGCGCTCGAGCTGGAGGGCTTGGCGCGACGCTTCGCGCAGGTGGAGTCGCACCATCGCAGCGCGCGTGCCCCGGACCGTGAGACGCGTATTCAGCCGCGCGTGTCCCTTCGCGTCGAGGAAGATCTCGGCGATCTCGTCGCTGCGATTCTCCTTGGCGGTGCCATGGGGGATGGTCGTGAGGCGCGCGCCATCGGGACGGATCACGGCGACCGATGCGCCCCGATCGCTGTAGGGGATCTCCGAGAGACCCGAGAAGCTCGCCGTGCCGTCGAGCCAGAGCTCGCCGTGGCCCTCGCCCGGGGGAACGTAGCTGATGCAGTGGTTGAAGTGGCCGATGAGAGGCAGCGTCAGGTCCTCGGCCCCGCGCGGGATCTCGGAGCGGATGAGGACCGGCCACGCTTCGATGTCCAGCACGCCGAGCATCGTGTTCATCAGCGTGGATTTGTCCTTACAGTCGCCGAATCCGTTCTGGAGGATCGTGCCAGCACGGTACGGCTTGAAGCCGTGAATCCCGAACTCCCACATGTTGTAGCGGATGCGCGAGGTGACGAAGCCGTAGACGGCCTCGATCTTCTCCATCTCGGTGCGCGCGCCGCGCGTGATCTCGGCGACCTTGGCCCGGATTTCGGGCGAGGCAGTGTGCTGATCCTTGATGAGGTTCCAGTACCAGCGGCCGAACCCGGCCCAGTCGCGGTAGGTCGAGACCTCGACCGCGGGCGAGACCTCGCGAAGCGGCGGCGCGTTCCTCTCCGCCGGGACTTTCGCCAAGTCCCGCATCTCCCAGTCGCGGAGCACGGACTTCTCGTCCTCGAGGCGCCGCGTTTGCGCCTCGGGTGCGCCGTTCTTGCGGTTGAAGTAAAGCCGACGCCCGGCGGGAGCCAGGAGCACATAGCTCGCGACCCGGGTCGGCAAGCCGCTCCGGAAGTAGAAGACGTTGCCGAAGTAGTCGCCGAAGAAGCTCTGCCGCAGATCATCGATCCGCGACTCGACCTCGATCACGTCCCCGGATTTCAGCGGAGGAAACGCCGCTCGCAGGCGGGCCCGACCCCGCCTCGAACCGGCGGTGGCGATTCTCGCCTGTTCCTCCGAGGCGTCCGGATGCACGACGCGCGCGGTCTTGAATCGGGCGCGCTGCTCGGACGCATCGTAGGAGACCGGGATCTCCTGGAAGGCCCGCGCTCCGCGTTCGTTGAGGATCTTGATGATCTCGTGGCTCGTTACGCTGCGGGTGCCGTCGGGCCGGAGGCGCACGAGCCGTCGTCGCAGGAGGTAGACCGCGGGGTCGTTCGTGTCGCTTTCCGTGCGCGCAGCCATCTTGAGGTAGGGCGCCGCTTTCGCACGGTGGACCTCGTCGTAGCTCGCTTCGCCTGCGCGAAACTCGAGGTACCCCTCGAGCGCGACATTGTTCGGTTGCACGCGTAGTGCTTCGGTCCAGGCCTCGCGCGCCTCTTTGTCTTTTCCCGACTCGTCGAGGACGCGGCCGAGCAGCGTCAGGGCCCGGCCCTCCTCCGGAGCGATGGCGAGGGCTGCGCGGCAGGCCGCGGCCGCACGCTTGAGATCGTCCTGCGCCTCGAAGAGGACCGCCCGGGCCAAGTGCGCTTCGACTGCGTAGGGATCGCGCCGCGTGCACGCCTCGTGCTGCGCGAGAGCCTTGTAGGTCTTCCCGGCGCGCGCAAGAGTTCCGGCGTATGC
>Ga0272441_10009309_pt1 | contig 15221 bp, 20 predicted proteins | sample SSMProp6N_FD_193582 | JGI IMG/M metagenome (GOLD analysis project Ga0272441, IMG submission 193582) | Marine sediment archaeal communities from Little Sippewissett salt marsh, Falmouth, MA, United States - SSM-Prop-6N | ecosystem: Environmental > Aquatic > Marine > Wetlands > Sediment ... | reverse complement strand
CGATCTTTTTCGCATTGCCTCTGTACTGTGCCTTGGTTTTTGTATCAGCAATGGTCTTCGGCTGATCTATAAAAAAATTGATTTTATTTCACACTCCATACTATATTTGAGTATGGTTGTTCTGGGATGCTCATTGATTGCTTCGAATATCTGGTTTTGGGGATTCAGAATACTATGGGGAATCATTACGGGCGGCTGGATGCAGTGGAATCAGTATTTGACACTCGCTCCCTTTGTGAAAACCCTTATCCCCGTTTTCTTTGACACGGTGCTCTTAACTTCCTGGAGCGCCCTCTATTTTACAATCAAACTCTGGCGTGCATGGAACGATCAGGTGGAACGGGCTCAATTGGCAAAAAATCAGGCGCATACGGCGCAGTTGCAGATGATCCACTATCAACTCAATCCGCACTTCCTTTTTAACGCGCTGAATGCAATCCGTGCATTAATTGGTGAAGACAAGCAGCAGGCCAAACAGATGATTACGGAACTCTCTGAATTTATGCGCTATTCACTGATCAGCAAACAGAGCTCAATCGTTCCCCTGGTTTCGGAACTGGAAGCCATTCATCAGTATATTTCTATTGAAAAACGCCGGTATGAAGAAAAACTTCAGGTTCAGTTTGTCATCGATCCGCAGTCTGAATCCTATCCTGTGATGAGCTTTATTCTTTATCCCCTGGTTGAAAATGCCATTAAGCACGGAATGAAAACCAGTTCGATACCGCTAAAAATTAAAATCTGCAGCGAAATGAACGATTCAACCCTTATTCTGAAAATATGCAACACCGGTCGGTGGATTCATCCTTCCAACGGAAAAAGCAGGGGCAATTTATTTGAGGGTCTGTCTGTGGTCAAAAAGCGGCTGAAGAATATCTATCCTGATGAGTTCGTTTTCATCACTGAGGAGGAGAAGGGTTGGGTAAATGTCATCATTGAAATTAAAAAAAGAATAAAACCCGTTCATGAAGAAACCTTACAATACACTCATCGTTGACGATGAACGGCTGGCACGTAAAGACTTAATTGCGCTTCTCGGCCAGTTTGAAAACATTCATGTGAAAGGCGAGGCTGAAAATGTCAGCAGCGCCTTATGTTTCATTCAGAAAGAGAAACCCGATATTATATTTCTTGATATTCAAATGCCCGGAGAATCGGGATTTGATTTATTAAACAAGATTGACAGTGACATCAAGGTAATTTTTGTAACCGCCTTCGATGAATTCGCGATTCGCGCCTTCGAAGTCAATGCGCTGGATTATCTGTTGAAACCCATCAATCCCGAACGTTTATGCCGCACACTGGAACGTCTGGATGATGAAAATAGCAATTCCACACCGCTGAAACGCAAACTCAGTTACAATGACCGGCTGTTTCTGACCATGGACAACCATCTGCGATTTCTGAAGATCAACACGATTCTCTGTATCAATTCCGCCGGAGATTATTCTGAGGTCCATATGATGAACGGATTGAAGGGACTGACTCAGAAATCTTTGCGTGAATGGGAAAATCGCCTGCCTGAAGGGTATTTTTGCAGAATACACCGCTCCACAATCATCAATATGGAATACATCGACCATCTGGAAGAGTGGTTTAATTACTCGTTTCGGGTTTATCTCAAGGGCATTGAGACACCGTATATCATCAGCCGCCGCTATGCCGCGCGTTTGAAACATCGCTTCGGTTAGGTTAGCTTAACTTTTTAATTCTCCCTATATAAAAAGGCTTCCCTTTCCTCATGGAATCGGGGAGCCTTTTTATTGTACCTGTTATTTTATATTACCAGCTCAGAGTCCAATCCGCCTATTTCAGCAGGACCATCTTTTTTGTTATTCGGCAGGTGCCTGCTTCCAGTCTGTAATAATACAATCCACTCTGGAGACCTGAGGCATCAAAAACAGTCTGATAGTGGCCTGCCGGTCTTACATCGCTGATCAATGCAGAAACTTTCTTCCCGAGTGCGTTGTAAACATCCAGCCTGACACGGGACTGCTCAGGAATTGAAAATTCTATACATGTGACAGGATTAAATGGATCCGGGTAATTTTCCAGAAGCCTGTACCGAATTGGATTTACATCTACCGATCTTTCAACGGAGGTATTCTCTGCGCCCATTGCCCAGATCACCGAAGCATCAAAAAGCGCCCATCCTTCCTCTGTTAACGCATCTGCGACATCATTTAATAAAAACGTCCCGACACGTCTGGCCGGTGCCGCGACCGTGGACATCATGGCCCCGGCTTCATATCCGAAGAGCACAACCTGGGTTTCATCATCAGGATTCACTGCAATTATATCAGCGTTTCCCTCTGGCATTCCATAAGTGATGGCCTTTTCAATAGTCGTCAGATCGATAATATCAGCGTTCAGACCGGCTGCAAGCGGATGAGTGTCATTAATCAGATCGATCATGGTATTATTGAACTCACCGCCGTCCGCTGCCTGAAAGCCCATATGGTCATAGAGAAACGGTTCCCAGCTAATGACCGGTATGGCCAGATCGATTAAACCCGGCATATTATCGCCGATTGTTCCGGAACTGACTGTTGCGGAAATCATGATAAGATCCATGCCTTCTGTCATATCATCACTGACAGCTTCCTGCCCCCAAACCGTGACATCAAATCCCATCTCTTCAAGCCGCCAGGTAATTTCATTTTCCGCATCGTATGGAGCCGTTTCGTCGGCAACGATGAACAAAACGAATTTATCATCAAACTGAGCGTTCATAAACGTACTGAAAATAACCAGATACAGAACTGCCATCAGACATTTCATCATCGTGCTGAATTGTAGCTTTTTCATTGCCTTTCTCCCCTTTCGTATTGTATAACAGACGACATATCAATGATGTGGAGTTTTACTCCGAATGTCATACCGGAGGAGCCCGGCCGGCAATTCTACAAAATCGTCGGACACGATTCACTCGAGAGTATCTGAAACTGACATTCAAGTCACATTGTCCTTTACATTGCGCATGTGTGACAGAGTTCTTTGAAGCCGGATGAAATCTGAAACGTGAATTTAGAAGAAATTGAAAGTATCTGTGTGCCAGAAGTATCGATGCAGAGGAATTCCCGATCTGAGGTCAGATTCCGTAAGAGCAATAGATGTCATATGAATTGATGAGATGTAAGACAATACAAATTTTTTAAACTAAAAACAACCTGAAAAACATTTTAAATCACCGAAAAAACTGCAAATCGATTTCCCGCTTTCAGAGTGTTGTATTGTTAACCGTCAGACGTTAACAATTATGCAGATCCCGGTTTCCCTGATCAGTAGGCCAGGAATATCCTCCGGTGCCCAATGTTACCGTTCGTTCAACACCGAATATTATCCACCGGACTTCCTTTTTAAAGACCGGAAGCATTATCGGTAAAGACATTATTCAGCAGCCCCGCCCGATGCGATACTTTTACTCCGCTCAATAGACTGAAGCGCTAAATAATTCTCGCCAAACTTTTTCAGATTATCCACTTCCGTATCGAACTGATCATAGTGTCGTTCTTCATCCACCACGAGGTCTTCAAACAGCTTTTTGGAAACAGAGTCTGCATGGGCGGAGCATTCATTGGCGTATTTGTTTTAGTCCAGAATGGACTGTTCTTCCAGTTCGGTTGCCTTGGCCAGCATATTTTTCACTTCATGAACCTTGACTACCTCTGCTGAAGGCACCATCTCCACTTCACACTTCAGAAACAATGTGCGTCCAGCGAGCCTCTCCGTATGCAGCATCTCTTCAATCGCAATCCGTTTAAACAGTCCGGCAAGCAAGTCATACCCCTGATCGTCACAATGAAAATGAAAATACATATACTGATGAATCGCAGACAGTTTATCGGCAATCGCCTTGTTCAGAAGCACAATACTTTTTTTGTACATTTTACCCCTCCTCATGAATTTATTTCAGCTTTTCGTCAAATCAATGTTTGTATACTTGCATTTTGTATTCAGCCGGGACAAAATGGAGCATACTAAAAGTGATAAAATATTTCAATAAAAAAAATTTAATTTTAATTTTCGGATTTTCATACCGAATGAAAAAAACCTCCGGCTCGAACAGAAAGCTCAGAGGTTTAAAAAAACAGGTTGATCAGAATATTTTGCAGAGCGAAATTATCCCCAGATATCTTTGACCACCACGGTCTGACGGCATTTGGGACAGAGTACTTTAAGTATATCCGGATGGCGGATTTCTTCACCCGGTTGTCCCGATTCAACCGGAATTAACTCGCGCTGATTGACCAGAAGCAAAGTCGGATTGCCATATGCCAGCGTACCCAGACGCCTGGCCAGCCATTTCAGATGATCGCGTGTGGTGACAATGGCCGAACAAAGTTCACAAACAACCAGATCTTTCTCAATGGATTCTACAGCCAGATTACGGTCAAAGCAGGAAAGATCGTATGTCTTTGTGAGCTGAATTCCTTTTTGCGTAATACAATGCGCTTCACAGTTACCGCAAAAATTACACATATCATAGCGTACTTCCATTTTCCGTACAGCCTTTTTGCCATTTTTGACAGGTTCTTCCGGATCTATCATCTGAATGGCATGTCCGACACATACCTGGGAACAGGCACCGCAACCCACGCAGTCATCCTCAGAAAACTCCGGTTTACCCCGAAAACCATCCACCGGTTCAACAGGAACAGCAGGAAACTTTGTTGTATACGGCCGTGAAAAAAGGGAAGTAATGGCCTCTCGCAGTTCTCTTAATTTTGGTAATGGAATATACATGAAAGACCTTTATGATTTATCCTCTTGATAATGATCCACCGTGCTTTTTTCCCAAAGCTTCACTCCGAAAAGATGCGCGCCCCGGGCCAGCGCATGCGCACCCACGGGTGATGTCAACAGTACAAAGGGGATACCCAGCAGTGCTTTAATACCCAGGCTTACCCAGCCCTGCATGATAAAGACACCAAATAAAATGCCGCATGTACCGAATGTGACACACTTTGTTCCAGCCTGTAACCGGTTATATACATCCGGGAAACGGATAAGCCCGATACAGCCAAGCAAATCGAAAGCAACGCCTATCCCGATGATGACACATCCTGCGATTTGATTCCAAGTCATTTTTATTCATCCAGTGCTTTATGAGACAAATATTTGGCAAGCGCCAGTGTACCGATAAAACTTAAGAAAATCCAGGCTAAAGCAATATCGATAAGAAAATCTCTGCCTGAGATCAACGTATACAGTGCAGTCATACCCACTGCCAGTGTTCCCATAATGTCAATGGCAACCATACGATCCGGAATGGTTTTTCCCAGCCATGCCCTGATCATACAAAGGAAGCAGCAAAGCACCAGCACTCCGAAAGAGATCCACAAAAAAGGATATAAAAAATTGGACATAGGCATTCTCAATCAAAAATTTTTAATAACAGTTTTTCGAAACGTTTGACTATTTTTTCAGTCGCTGTTTCCAGATCCGTCGCAGGTACTTTGATACAATGGATATAGAGAATATCCTTTTTGATATCGATGGTAAACGTGCCCGGTGTCAGTGTAATGGAATTTGCCAGAAATGTTCGTCCCATTTCCGATTTTAACCGGGTTTTAACACGTACAATTCCCGGATCGATCGGCATTTTCGGATGGATCACGCAATAAGCGACATCGAAATTGGCTTTTGTCATTTCCCAGACAAACAGAGGTATATAAACAAGCATATAAAACCATCGGACCGGATTGAGGATCTTCATCGGTTCGTCAACAAAATTCTTGCCAAAAAGCAATCCGATCATAACAGCCACAATCCCGCCGATGACCAGATTCTCCCAGTGGAAATTCCAGGTCAGCAGCATCCATACGATAAAGGAAAAAAGAGTAAGCATCACCTTTTTCACGTCATGGTCCTCCTAAAACCTTATCAGCATATTTCAAACCGTCCTGGATCACCTGAACGGCAGGTCCCAGCAGACTGTCTTTCACGGAAGGCAACAATAACAATCCCAGTCCTATGCTGACAATCGCCAGTATCACCATGGGAATACACATTAGTACAGGGGCCTCTTTGACTTTTTTAAAGGCCGTTGTCATTTCACCAAGGAAGACGGATTTTTGCAATTTTGCATAATACGCGAGCGTGATGATACTGGCCAGTACAGCGATTCCTCCGAGCACCGGATGTCCGCTGTCCAAAGCCGCCCAGACAATGATCAGCTTACTGAAAAATCCTCCCATCGGCGGAATCCCGCTCATCGACAGGCTCGCAATGACGGATGTTGTTCCGGTGACCGGCATCTTGTGTATCAGGCCACCCAACTTGTCCATATCACGGGATTCCGTTTCATAAACAACCGCGCCTGAATTTAAAAACAGCAACGATTTCAGGACTGAATGATTGAGTAAATGGAAAAGGCCGCCCAAAATCCCGAGAGGTGTTCCCAGACCAAAGGCAAAAACAATATAACCGACCTGACTGATAGATGAGTAGGCAAGCAACCGTTTCATGTCTTTCTGACCCAGGGCGAGGAAAGCGCCCACAACCATTGAAAGTGTGCCGAGCACCAGAAAAACGGTCTGAATGGCCGGCATGTTCTGCAGGCCAAAAACATTGAAAAAGAGCCGGACAAGAGTATAAACCCCGAGCACTTTAATCACCACCCCTGAAAGCATGGCTGAAATGGGCGCGGGTGCGGACGGGTGGGCATCCGGAAGCCAGGCATGAAACGGCATAAGAGCGGATTTCAAACTGAATCCGGTGAGGAAAAGTACGCCGACAAACACCATGCCTGTTTTATCAGAGAGGGAACTTATCACCCTCGAAGCATCGGCGAGATTCAGGGTTTTAACCTGAAGATAAAAAATAGCGATTCCCAATAAAATCAACGCGGAAGCCGTTCCTCCCAGCACCTGATACTTAAAAGAAGCTTCAAGTTCTTCCGCTTCAACACCAAAGGCCACCAAAGCGTAGGAGGCTATCGCGGTGATTTCAAGAAACACAAAAAGATTAAACAGATCACCCGAAATGACGACGCCGTTCATCCCGGCGACCATCAGCATAAAAAGCGTATAATATTTTTCCTTATCTGTGTAACGCGACATATAGTGAACCGCGAAAAGCGAAACAAGAAATCCGATGCAATTCACCACAAGAAGCATCAGGATGGTGAGTCCGTCCATCACCATCATGATACCAATCGGAATGCCGTCGATCAGTTCCCAGTCACCCACAAAATAGTGCTGCGTCTGCCCCGCGTTCTGTATGAAGTAGATCGAAAGGCCCATAAGAAACGCACAGATTAAATTTCCGGCAATGTCGGAGAAACCCTTAATCCATCGACTGAATATGGGGATAATAAAAGCCGCACCCAGAGGAACGACCACAAATAGCGGTATACCGTTCATCCTCGCAATTCCCTGATTTTTCGAACGTCAAAAGTATCATATTTCCGATAGATCCGCACTGCGAATGATACCAGCAGTGCGGTTGTCCCAAGTCCGATTACAATGGCTGTAAGAACCAGGGCCTGTGGCAGTGGATCCACAAATATCTCGGATGACATGCCTTCAGAAACGATTGGCGATGTTCCTCCCTCACGATATCCGACGAGAACAAACAGCAGGTTGATCGCGTATTCCATGATCATGAATCCAATCACGATTTTGATCAGATTCCGCTTCACCAGAACACCATACAAACCAATTAAGAAAAGACTGATGGCAAGAATATAAACAGTCATGCATGTCTCCCGACTTTGAATACGGCCAGTGCCAGAAAAATGGCAAATAATGCCGCTGTGACTTCGATACCGATGGCAATATTGCTTAGAGGAATCAGGCCGCCACTGAACAGTCTGAATCCTTCATGCGGCTGAACCTTCGAAATGGTATTATAAAAGAAAACACCCCCCCGGATCAACCCGATCAATGCGATGAATAAAAACATAAAAATGCCGATGCTTTCTGAAAGAGACGCCCGCCATTTTTTCATCTCATTGTGGACCTCATCGGATCCGTAAGCAAGAATTTGCAGAACAAAACATCCCACCAGCAAAACCCCTCCGGCAAATCCACCTCCCGGGGTAAGATGTCCATGAACAACCACGTATATTCCCAGTAAAAAAATGGATGGCACCATTAACTGGGTAATTTTTCGAACAATGACAGTCATGCCTTTCATTCTCTGTTCCTCCTTTCGAGAAACAACGCATAACCGTCAGTCGCTTTTTTTATACTGCATTCAACTCAACACAATACGAATAAGAGAATTCATTCAACGATCCTAGGACCGTTCTCTGGCAATAAGAAAAGAAGTAAAAATCGTAAGCAGCGCCGCCGAAACTCCAATTGCAATGGCAATGTCATAAAAGGGAATCATGCCTCCACTTAAAAAGTGACTGGCGGAACTCGAGGTTTCTATATTTTTAAAGAACGCACCACGCATCAATCCGGTAAATGCAAGAAACCAGAATAAAAAAAGACCGGTACTTAATGCCATTGAGGCCACAGATCGCCTGATTTCCTGTTGCATGGTTTTCAAACCAAACGCTAAAATCAAGAGCATCAGGCTTCCGGCAATTAAAATGCCTCCGGCAAAGCCGCCCCCTGGAGACACATGACCATGTAAAATGACATACATCCCCAGGAGAAAAATGGCCGGAGCCATTAACAAGGTAATTTTTTTAACAATAGGCGTCATACCTGTCATGAAGATTTCCTTCCTGATTTTCGTAGAACCGTAACCACACCAGCCACTGAAGTAAACAGAACCGTTGCTTCACCAAGGGTGTCATACCCTCTGAAATCCAGAATAACAGCTGTCACAAGATTACTGGCACCCGTAAGAGATAAACCGTCGAGATACACCTTCGCCATTCGCAATTCAGTAGAACCGAACCTGGGAAGTGTATGAAAAGCCTTTATTGCACTGACCAGAAACAGACCCATAAACAGGATCCCTGAAATCCATAAAATCACTGTTTTGCTGTTGATCTCTTCTGTAGTATCGCTTCGGGTGGTTTTCAAAACCGCCGCGATCAGTATGACCAAAGTCAATGTTTCAATTATAATCTGAACAATCGCCAGATCGGGTGCGTGCAGCACGAGAAAAATAATCGTGAGAGCAAACCCGATAATACCGAGGGAGATAATACCGGAAAGCAGATCCCGGCTTTCCAGAGCGACAACAGCACCCAGAATCATCAAAACAATCAGCGCAATGAGTATAATCATAATCATTGGCTATCTCCCTATGAACCAGAGCAACATGACCAGACCGGCCAACGCCCAGACAAGATAAAAGGTTAGAACTCCCGTATGCGCCTTTTTAAACACACCTGTAAATAGAAGTATCAATTTCGCGCCTTGTTCATATATATCAAAGTAACGGGCTTCCGCCCATGCGAATAACTTACTGAATCCGGGCAGGGACTGTACGGTTTCATAAAAAGAAGTCCCCGTCACACGGTTCTCCACAGGTATTTTTTCTCCGCCGATAAACGATTCCGCTTCCCGAATATTCTTGCCGGAACGTCCCATCATATAAATCAGCAGACCGACGACAAGGCCCAGAATCACCATCAGGGTTGCAAAACCGGGAGACCAGATACCCAGATAACTGACTTCTCCGACGGCCGGCAGAATTTGTTGTAACGGAAATACATAAGCAAATACACCAAATCCGATACACAGCACAGCTAATAAAATCATGGGGATCAACAGAACCGTTCCGACTTCCCGAATATTTCCTTCTTCAACATGCTGACTGGGACGGCCGAGGAAGATGGCGTGAGTCAGTTTCATAAAACTGGCAAGTGTCAAACCGCTTCCGAACATGGCAGCCGCCAGCCAGACCACCCATAAATGATTACCGGATCCCTGCATCTGAAAAAGCCCCTGGTAAATCATCCACTTGGAAACAAAACCATTTAATGGCGGGATACCGGAAATTGCAAATGCGGCCACAAGAAATGTCCCGAACGTCCAGGGCATGAAACGGCCGATCCCCCCCAGTCTGTCAAGATCGCTTGTACCCGTTCTGGATTCAACCGCGCCGCCGGCCAGGAAGAGGCCCGTTTTATATACTGTGTTGTTCAGCATATGAAACAGGGCACCCGCAATTCCGATTGGATTACCTGTGCCGATGCCTATGATCATATATCCCACTTGTGAAACCGCATGATAGGCCAGAAGCCGTTTCAGGTCATGCTGAACCAGTGCCCGCATAACAGCGGCGATAATCGTGAAAGAGCCGATCGCAAGCAGAATTGTATTCATCAGAGGTGTCATGACAAACAGTTGTGTTGCCATCCGAACCAGAAGATAGATACCTAAGATTTTATCCATGGACGCAGGCATGAGTGCTGTGGCCGGAACCGGCGCGGAAGTCGCCATATCCGGAATCCAGGAATGAAACGGCATGACCCCCGCTTTGGCGAAGGCGGCGATGGCAAAACAGATGAAACTGGTAATCGCCAGACCACTATTCAGGGGCATGGATATCCGATGCATCTCAAATGTGGAAGTGAGAACGTATAAGCTGAAAATACCCATCAGCAGAATACCGTCACTTCCGCCCACAATAATCAGGGCTTTCCTTGCGGAGTCTGCCGGTTTTTGCTGGCCGGACAGAACAAGCAGATAAAGTGTAACCGCCAGAATACCCCAGCAAAAGAGAAAAATCAGCAGGTGGTTGGAAAGTATCACACCGAATGTGGCGCCCAGGGTCCATAAAAAAGCACTGTAATAGGTGGATTTCACCCCGGTATCCCGCATGAAGCGTACTGAATAGAGCGCCAGTAGGAAACCAAGAACAGCCGCGGCCAGGAGCATTAACCGTCCGAGGGTGTCGAGTGAAAACAAGACAATGGTCTTGTATAAATAGGGTTCCGGATTTTGAATAAAAAACCGAACGCCCGAATACAAAAGAAAGAGACTGCCCCCCAGGGTAAGCGCTTCCCGAAGCCACGGATTTTTCCTGGGTACGATCCAGCAGATCAATCCCAGAAGCAGCGGCAGTAGAATGGATGCCAGAATTGGATTCATGATATACCCAGACTTTGTTTAATTTCATCGGTATATTGATGAGAGAGCTTGATTAGCGCATCCCCTTTAAGCTCCCGGCTGTCCCCCGTCTGCCTGTCCACAACAATGAGCCGTTCCGTACAGCAATAACAGGGATCCACGGCGGCAAGCACAAGCGCCGCATCCGCCACTTTCTGGCCGATACAGGCCACCTCATTCGACAGAATATTTGTATAACTCGGTGCCCTCACCTTGTAACGGGCCGGAAAATTGGATCCGTCACTGAGACAGTAGTGGTAGACTTCACCACGCGGGGCTTCCGCCCGGCCGATCCCCTCGCCGGCAGGCAGTTCTTTGATATGAAGATCCACGATTCCCGGTTTCATTTTATCCAGGCACTGTTCAATAATCTTTACGGATTCAAACATCTCGAGAATACGGACAGCGGCCTTGTCAAAAACATCACCGCCTGGAAGCACAATTTCATCAAACTCAACCTGATTATATAAAAAATAGGGATCATCCTTGCGCACATCAATGGCCACATCAGAGGCACGCGCTGTCGGGCCGACCACGCAGTAGGCAATGGCCTGCTCTTTCGTGAGGATACCGACACCCTTCGTACGGGCATGAATGACCGGATCATCCATAACCGCGCCCTTGAAAAGATCGAGAGCCGGTTTCAATTTCTGTATATACTTTTTTATCCAGGGGATATCTTCCTCAAGAATATCACGGCGCACACCACCCGCTTTAAACATGGCATAACTCTGCCGGTTTCCGGATATTTTCTCTAAAATATCACAGACAATTTCCCGGTATTTCCAGCTCCACATCCAGACCGTGTTATATCCGATAAAATGTCCGGCCAGACCCAGCCAGAGCAAATGTGAATGGATACGCTCGAGTTCACATATAATCATGCGAATATATTGGGCCCGTTCCGGTGCTTCAATACCGCCGAGGTCTTCCTGCGCATTAATAGAGGCAGCCGGATGACTGGTGGAACAGATCCCGCAGATACGTTCGACCAGAAAAACGACCTGATCCCAGGATTTACTCTCTGCCAGTTTTTCAATCGCCCGGTGATTGTATCCGATCTCAATGTCCAGTTTGGACACAACTTCACCGTCCACATGCAGACGGAAAAATTCCGGCTCTTCCTGAAGCGGATGGTACGGACCAATGGGGATAATTTCGCTCATTGATCCCTCCTCAGCGGATATTTACCTTCGGGCCAGTCATCTGGCAGCAGAAGATGACGCATATCCGGATGGCCCGTGAATTCAATTCCTAACAATTCGTTGATTTCCCGTTCAATCCATTTAATTCCGGTTATGATATCCGCAAGAGATTCAACTTTCAAATCGGACTTGGGAACAAACACACGCAATGAAACCACCTGCGGCATCTGATAAAAATCAAAATGATAGAGGATTTCAATCCCTCCTCTGGGGGTATCCACACCGGAAGCAATGATAAACCGGGCCTTCAGATCCGTGAATAAATACCCGGCAAACTCTTTCAACAAAGACAGCGGAATATCGATATAGATCCGTCTTTCATTGTGAGCATGCCACTTCTCGATCTGTTCTCCGTACTTGTCTTTTATTTTCTTTTCAATAACCGGCCACTGCATGCATTCGCCTTCTGTTTTTCTTGGATTTGATTTTCCTGATTCCCGCACCTATTTCCCCGCGAGTTTGTTGAGAAGTTTGACAACGCCTCCCATAATCGCTTCCGGTTTGGGGGGACATCCGGGAATGTAAATATCCACCGGCAAAACTTCATCCACCGTTTTCGGACAGGTATAACCGCCTTTAAAGATACCATGCCCGAGTGCGCATGTGCCAATGGCGATCACCACGCCCGGTTTCGGCATTTGTTCATAGACTTCAAGTGCACGGGGAATACATTTCAGCGTCATATTACCGGTAACCAGCAGTGCGTCCGCATGTCTGGGACTGCCCACCAGCTGGATGCCGAACCTCTCCAAATCGAACCGCGGTGTCAGACAATCAAGAATCTCGATATCACAATTATTGCAGCTTCCCGTGGAAAGGTGATAAACCCAGGGTGATTTGGTTAAGGCTTTCAGTTTCAGGTTCATAACTTATATCCCCAACAACGCCAGAGCAACCGCGACAATTGCGATCAGTGTCATGGGCCCCCAGAAAAGCCGGACGGCCTGGTCAATTCGCAATCGTGGATTGGTATTTCGAATTAAAGTGATCAATACAACGAAAAGCAACACCTTCAGGATGGACCATAAAATGGCCCATCCATGAAAATGCATCCCTCCCAAGAAAAGAATCACCATGAAAACCGGTAAAGTAATAAGCATCATCATTCGCGTCAGTTTATAAACCGCAAGCGGCGGACCTGAATATTCAACAAAAGGCCCGCTCATGATTTCTGTTTCCGCTTCAGGGATGTCAAAAGGCACCAGAGTCAGTTTGGCCTGTATCACCACAATGGAAACAATCATGGCCAGAATACCGGATATCTTTCCAGCCACAATTCCGTGGGATCCCTGATAGATAATAATCTCGCCAATTTGAATGGAGCCGCCGGTATGAATGATCGGTACCAGACATGCCAGGATAAACGGCAGTTCATATCCCAACATCAATTTCATTTCACGGCTCGCGCCTAACGAAGCAATCGGATTCCTGGATGCGAATCCGCCAAGAATCACGGCCAGGGACGGAACCATCAGAAAATAGAGGACAACGATTAAATCACCTGTAAATCCGGTCTGCGGATTGAGAATGCCCATCCACAGTATTGTGGATACAAGAGCGACAGCAGACAGACCCAGCAGCGGTGCCAGCAGAAAAACGGTTTTGGCACTGCCTCTGGGGACAACGGTTTCTTTCCCTAACAATTTCACAAAATCCCAGAAAGGCTGCAACAGGGGCGGCCCCACACGCCACTGAACACGGGCGGTAACCTTCCGGTCGACCCAGCTGATAAACATGCCTGCCAGGGGAGTTCCGATAAAACCGATGCCTAAAAAGGTGGCGATGTCAATCCAGTTCACTTGCATCACGAAATAAATTCTTCCTTTTTCCAGGGGACAGTATGAACAACCAGATGCTCGCCGACAAGAAAACGGTGGGCTTTTGCATCCGGTTCAAAATCTCCGTATTCAATAGCGCCTTCGGTGCATCCGCCGACACAGACAGGCAGTTCTCCATCTTTCAATCTGCCGATACAGAAATCACAACGCGAGACCGCATAGGGGATGACTTCCGGCAATATGGTGCCAAAAGGACAGGCGTATGCGCAGCTCCGGCATGCGACACAGCGCATGTTGAACCGTTTAACAACGCCGCTGTCGGTCCTTTCCAGGGCCTCGGTCGGGCAGCTGGTGATACAGGGAGCCTTTTCGCAATGTCGGCACGTAACTCCGAATTCAGCGATCTCTCTGAGAGAGCAGATCCCGTCATTAAACGGATGATAATAATAGCTGCATTTTGCTTCACAGCTCGCGCACTCTCTGCATTTGACCAGATCTATGTACAAACGTTTTGCCATATCTATTCCCAAATATCCTGTAAATTCTGGAGTTGTGCATATGAAAAAACCGGACCGTCTTTGCAGATGAAATATTCATCGATCATGCAGTGACGACACTGTCCGATGCCGCAGTACATCTTGCGCTCCATCGACAGAATAATCTGCTCCGGCCTGAATCCGACTTCCAGCAATTTTAAGGTGCCGAACTTCATCATAATCGGAGGACCAATCACGACAGCCATGCTTTTGGAGAGGTCAAATTCCATTTTATCGAGCAGTGTGGTCACCACACCCACATTTCCTTTCCAGCTGTTATCGGCCTTATCCACGGTGATATGCAGTTCAATCTGTTTTTGCAGCTCATCAATCTGATATTTATAAACAATATCTTCCGGAGAGCGTGCCCCGTAGCACATGACAATGCGGCCGAACTGTTTACGGTCGTGCAGCAAACCATAAAGAAGCGCTCTGGCCGGCGGAAATCCGACTCCGCCTATCAGCAACAGGACATCTTTTTTCTGGAATGCTTTTAAAGAGAAGCCATTTCCGTAAGGCCCCCGCACACCCACCGTATCACCTGCTTTCATCCCGTGCAGTCTGGAGGTCATATAACCCGCATTCTGTATGGTGAATTCCAGCTTTTTCGGATCATAATACGGGGATGACGGTGCAAAGGGACCTTCACCGATGCCCGGTACAAGCAGTTCGGCAAAC
>Ga0272441_10009308_pt1 | contig 15222 bp, 6 predicted proteins | sample SSMProp6N_FD_193582 | JGI IMG/M metagenome (GOLD analysis project Ga0272441, IMG submission 193582) | Marine sediment archaeal communities from Little Sippewissett salt marsh, Falmouth, MA, United States - SSM-Prop-6N | ecosystem: Environmental > Aquatic > Marine > Wetlands > Sediment ... | reverse complement strand
GAATGAGCATTACGCCGGCCTCCGGCGAACGCAGGGCGATTGCGCGGCACGGCGGCACCTGCTGGCAGGATCGCCACGAGCCGCGAAGCGGCGACAGAACGTAGCCGGCGGCGTAAGCCGCCGGGACCCGCGGCCCACCCCACGAACAGCCCCGAAGGCGGCGGAAGAGGGCAAAGGGCGGTCGCACCGGCACCGCGGAGGCCTCGCCTCTTCCCGACGCGAGATCCCGCCTTCTCTCCCATACGTCCCATCCCCCTGGGCCACCACCGCCGCCCAGGCCCTGCACCCCCTCACCCCGCACCCCGGCTACCGAACCCCGAACACCCAAGGAAGCGCGGCGCGGCCAACAGGTCGGTTCCTGATGACGCGTGACGCATGACGCGTGACGATCAAGATCGGGAAGATGATGCGTGATGCGTAATCCGTAAGAAGAGAGTTGGGCGCCGCTGCCGGCTCGGAGTTGACGACGTGCCCCTTGCGGCCTCTCTCCTCCCGGCTCGCAGCTTCTTCCTAGCTTGTGGCTTGGAGCTTGCAGCTTGCGGCTTCTTCTCTTGGCTCGCAGCTCGCAGCTCGCAGCTCGTGGCTCGAAGCTTCTTCCTGGCTTGCAGCTTGCGGCTTCTCTTCTCGTGGCTCTTGGCTCGCAGCTTCTTCTCTGCTTCTTCTTGACATCCCCCCACCCCCGGCGCACAATGGCGCTCACACCGAGGGGGATCTGTGGAATGGCACCCGCCCAGCATCCCGAGCCCGCCAGGGCCGTTCCGGCCCGTCTCCCCACCTGCCAGGCCATCACCTCCACAGCGACTTACTGCGGTACGAAGCGAACTCGCGAAACCGCTCCTCACGGCCACAGGAGAAGGCTGAGAGCCATAATAACAAACAGTAGGTGTGACCCCCATGCCACCCATGCCAGGCGGTGTGACCCCCAGGCGGGCCCCCAGGCGGGGGGGCGCTTGCGCCGGGGCATGGCAGCGGTGTGGTGATCCGGGAGGCTCGTGGTGGACCGTGGGGAAGAAGCGCCGCCGTCATTCGAGGGCTGTGGAAAGGGGATGGCGCCGGTTCCCACAGCTCCCGCCGGTTGCTCTGGACTACGGGGGATCGCCCGCTTCGCGGGCTGAAGAATCGACGAAATGGACTGCATGGACTATGTGGACACGGAATGCGAAGATATCCGTCCACAGCGTCCAATTCGTCCATTCCGTCCATGGGGGTGAAGGGTGGCAGCGGCTCGGCGCATGCGGCCCCACCCTCCCATGCCGCCATCGGCTCACCCCCGACGCGCGGCCCTTCATGAGGTGCAATCGCCCCCTGTCCCATCCGTCCCATCCGTCCGGGCCGACGCCGGCGAGCGCCGAACACCGCAGTATCCGGAACAGCGTTGACTACCGGGCGGTCATTCCCTGGTGAGGACGGGCTGGGCGGGGAGGATGCGGAGGGTGCGGGTGGCGGTGCGGCCGGAGATGAGCTCGGTGACGGCCAGACGGGCACTTCCCGCCGGAAGCTCGATGTCGGTGGGCAGGTCGCCCTTGAACTGGCCTTTGTCCGTTGCGGCGTGGCAGGTGCGCACGGCTCCGCCCGCTTCGAGACGAATCGCCAGCGGGACCACCCCCGAGAGGAGCTTGGTGCCCGTCCACACGGCGGCCTCGACGTGGAGCGGCTCGCCAGCGACGACTTGGTCGGGGGCTTCGAGCTTCACGGCGGCGATGGGCTCGGGCACCGAGGCCAGCAGACGGGTGGCGCCGCCGGCGATGGTGGTCTCGAAGCTGGTTTCGCCCTCGCCGAAGCGGGTGCGCACGGGCTCCCGCTCGAACACATCATAGAGCACCCGCTCGCCCTTGAGGGCGACGTGGACGCGGGCGGGGTGAAATGCCATGGGCATGATGGCGAAGTGGGCGAAGCCGGGCCGCAGGGCGCGCTGCTCGTCCGTGATGGGGTTGGTGGTGGTGTCGTTGATGAGGAAGAGGTAGGTTACTTCGTCGCCGTCGCGCAGGTTGTAGACGACCTCGGGCTCGGAGACGGTGAGGGGGCCGAAGTGGAGGGGGGCGAGGGGTGCCTGGAGGCGTGCGGCTTTCTCGCGGAGGGCGTCGATCCAGGCGCAGCGGATGCGGCCCTTCTGCCAGTCCGCGCGGCGGCCGAGGGGGAAGTAGGTGTTGAACAGGGTGAGGAAGTCCACGGGCAGCTTGCGCGCGCCGGGGAGCTTGAGGTGGGAGGAGGCCCCGAGGAACACGGTGCCGCCGTCGGCGATGTACTGGAGGAGCCGGTCCTTGGAGGCCTGGCGCAGGTAGTCGGCGTGGGGGATGATGACGGCGTGGTAGGGAAGCTTGCCGGCGGCGAGGCTCTCCTCGAAGAGCGGCTCGAAGGGCACGTGGGCGAACTTCAGGGAGTAGTAGGCGTCCTGGTAGGCGTGCCAGGTGCGCCAGACCCACACGTCGTGCTGGGGCAGGGTGTCGGTGGTGGTGACCTGTGCTCGGAGGTGGTCGACGCATTCCTGGGAGAGGGGGTAGAGGAGAGCGATGGGGAAGCGTGCGGGCTTGAGCTTGGAGAATGCGGGGGCGAGTTGTTGGAGGCGCGCGGCCACGCCGGCCGCGGCGTCCCAGGCTTCGGTGCCGGGCATGTGCCACCACATCCATCGGTAGGCGAACCATCCGATGTGGTCGGCGCCGTGTGCGACGGCCATCCAGGCGATGAGGCGGATGTATTCGGCGGGGGGCATCTTGGGGGCTCGGGCCACGGCGTCGAATCCCTGGAGGAGGTGGATGCAGGGGCGGTCGAGGGCTCCGAGCGCGGCGGCGGCCATCTCGGTGCGGTGGGCTGTGAGGGCGGCGCCCAGGGGCTCGGTGCCGGGGTAGGTATGTTCCCAGAAGGCGTCGAGGTGGCGCTGGTGGTCGATGACGGTCTCGCCGTGTGCGACGGTGAATCCCTGGGGCAGCGAGGTGAGCACGGGCACGGCGGGGAGGTGCTGGTGGAAGGCGTCGCGGACGGCCTTGTGGTAGCGGGCGAAGGTGGCGAGCTTGAAGTCCATGCGGTTAAACCACTTTTCGAGGAAGGCGGGGGAGAAGTCGGCCTCGGGCGTGGGCATGTCGAAGCCGTATTGCTCCTTGAACAGTCGGCGGCAGTCCTCGCAATAGCAGTCGGGGCAGGCTGCTTCGTCCTCGATGTGGATGAATCCGAGGGAGTGGAGGGAGCGGTATCGCTCGGCGAGCGATGCGGCCCAGCGGGGCAGCTCGGCGGCGAAGAGGGGGTCGTTGAAGCACAGGGTGCCGCGGCGTCGGGCCGCGGCGTCGAGCCACTGGGCGTCGGGCTTCTGGTCGGCGCCGGCGGCTTTGGAGAGGGCTCGGATGCCGCCCGTGGTCTCCATGGCCCAGATGCCGTGGCGCTGGCAGAGGTCGGCGGGCGCGGCGGCGCCGGCGCGGTGGGCCAGCAGATCCTCGACCATGCGGCGGCGCAGGGCGGAGCCGTCGGGGAAGTCGCCCTGCCCCCACCACAGCAGGTTCTGGAAGTGGGGGCTGTAGCTGGCGACGTGGAATCGTGCCACGGCGGCGGGGCGCTCGCCGGCGATCTCGAGGGTGTAGCGGCCGGGGCGGAGGGGCGCGGTGGCAATCTGAAAGGTGCTGGTGCCCTTGGGCAGAGGGAGGGAGGCGAGGAGGCGTCGGCCGGCGAGCAGGTGCAGCTCCAGCCCCTTGGCCGCCGCCTTGCCGGCGACTTCCGCCTGGCCCTTGAGCGGGGCGCCGCGGCGGATGCTCTCGGGGATGCGCAGGGTGGCATCGATGTCCGCGATGGGGGGCGGCTCGACGCGGAAGGGCGCGGATGCGGCGTAGAGCGCGCCGTCGCGGCTGGGGTCGGCGACGCGGACGAACGCGCGGTAGGGTCCTGGGGGCAGGTCGCGGAGGGGCAGGTTGCCGGTCCAGGAGGCCGAGCGGCCGCGCGCGAGGCGGAGATTCTCCCTGCTGGCCGCGGGCCAGCGGGTGCCGTCGGGGTCCTCGGCCCATGCATCGAGGACGAGGCGGCGTGCGGCCTGCCCCGTGCTCGTGAGCCTGGCGGCGAGGCGCTGGGCCGGGCCGGCGGTCTCGGTGGTGAGCTCGACCTTCACGTCGAGGACATCGAGTGCCAGGGCGGCCATTCGCTGCCAGAAGAGGGGCTCATCGGGCCAGGGGTCGGCGTTGGGACGCGTGTGTGCGGCCTCGAGCTCCGAGCCGGTGAAGGCGACGACGAAGCTGCGGCCCACGGCGTGCCAGGCCACGAGCGGCGCGTCGTCGACGGTGGCGAGGATTCGGGCGGTGGGCTTGGCGCGCACGTCGTGGTAGCCGTGCAGCGGCCAGTCGGCGGGGTCGAGGCCCGGCCCGAGCGGGAAGCGGCGGTCGAGGGTGATTCGGGGCACGCGGCTGATCGTGTAGTCGGGCGCGACGCGGACTTCGATGGGCAGGAGCGGGGCGAGTGCGGTATCCCGGTAGTCCGAGACGGCCTTGGTCATGGAGAAGCGCGGATGGGGGCTGTGGCCGCCGAAGCCCTGGAACCCGCCGACCACGATGAGCGCACCCCCGCGATCGACGAAGCGGGCGATCTGCGCCGCCACGGGAGCGGCCACGCTCGAACGCACGTCGTCCAGGATCACCAGGCCGACCCCTGCGAGCGGCAGGCGGCCCTCGTGGGCCTCGAGGTCGAGGGTCTGGACGCTCAGGCCCGGGCTGTCGGCCAGGTAGCGCTCGAAGCGGCGGGCGTGGCCGAGCAGGCCCGCGCGGAACATCGCGACGGCGGGGTGGCGTTCGCCCCAGCCGCCGAACTCGTCCTCGCGGCAGAAGGCGTACTCGGACTGCATGCCGTCGCGGAGCACGAGCACGCCGGTGCGTGCGAGCGCGCTCGCGGTGCAGAGCGCCAGCAGCACCGCCGGCAACCACAGGCCTCTGGTGCGGGTGTGCGTCATCGCCGATGCCTCCCGCTTACAAGGGTGGTCGGAATGGCACTGTCCTGGCGCGGATGATAGCCCCTCGGCACGGGGCGAGTCAAGAGCGCCGGCGAGCGGCGGGCCTCCCGCGCGGGCCGGCCGCCTTGACTGGCGGGGGGACAATCCTATAATCGTAGGGGTTGCCTGTGGGCGATTCCGCCCGCAGTGCCATTCCCCAATGGAGGCTGAGGCTATGATGCGTCGCGTCCTGTCTGCTGTGGCGCTGGCTGCGTTGATCGCCGTGGTGGCGGGCTGTCCCGAGGATAAGAAGGGAGGCCCGGCGGAGGGCGGAGCGAAGACGCTGACGTTCGCCGTGATCCCGAAGGCCGATGTCTTCACCTTCTGGCCTACGGTGCGGCGCGGCGCGCAGGCAGCGTGCACGGAGCTGGGCATCGAGATGGTGTGGCGCGGTGCGAAGGATGAAACGTCGAACACCGAGGAAATCCAGATCGTGGAGCTGATGATCGGGAAGAAGGTGGACGGGATCGTGCTCGCTCCGCAGAGCGCCACGGCGCTGGTGAACGTGGTGGAGAAAGCGGTGGCCGCCGGCATCCCCGTGGTGATCATCGACTCGGGGCTCAACTCGGACAAGCAGGTCTCGTTCGTGGCTACGGACAACTACAAGGGCGGTGTGATGGGTGCCGAGCGCCTGGCGAAGGTGATCGGCGGCAAGGGCAAGGTGGCGCTCATCAAGAACATCCCGGGCAGCGCGTCCACCGAGGACAGGGAGAAGGGCTTCAAGGACGCCATCGCGAAGCACCCCGACATCACGCTGGTGGACGAGAAGCACGCCCTGGGCGACTCGACGAAGGCAAACGAGGTGGTGACCACGATCCTGGCCAAGCACGACGACCTGGCGGGCATCTTCACGGCGAACGAGCCGGGCGCGGTGGGCGCCCTGCTGGCCGCCAAGCGCGCGGGCAAGGTGGGGAAGGTGAAAATCGTGGGATTCGATGCCTCGAAGCTGCTCATCAAGGGCATCCGCGACGGCGACCTCGACTCGACGATCGTGCAGGACCCCTTCCAGATGGGCTACCAGGGCGTCAAGGCGCTCTACGACCACATCCAGGGCAAGACCGTGCCCGAGGAAGTGCTCCCCGAGGCGAAGCTGGTGACGACGGACAACCTCGACAGCGAGGAGATCCAGGGCCACCTCGAGGCCTACGGCGCCGACGCCAAGGCGAAGTGAGGCCGGGCACACGCGCCGGAGCTTTCCATGACCGAGCCCCCCGCCACCCCGCTCCTCCAGATGCGGGCCATCGATAAGCGCTTCCCCGGCGTCCACGCCCTCGACCACGTGGACCTCGAGGTGCGGGCGGGCGAGGTCCACTGCCTCCTCGGCGAGAACGGCGCCGGCAAGTCCACCCTCATGAAAGTGCTCATGGGCGTCTACCGCGCCGATGCCGGGCAGATCCTGCTCGACGGGCAGCCCGTGCACATCGGCCACCCGCACCAGGCGCTGGCCCACGGGATCACCATGGTGTTCCAGGAGCTCAACCTCGTGCCCGTGCTCAGCGTGGCCGAGAATGTGTTCCTGGGCATCGAGCCGCTGCTCTTCGGCCCGCTGGGCGTGGTGGACTGGCGGACGCTGCGGCGGCGGACCCGCGAGACCATCGAGCGGTTCGGCTTCCCCCTCGACCCGGGCACGATTGTGGACCGCCTGAGCCGGGCGCAGCAGCAGCTCGTAGAGATCACCAAGGCGCTCGTGGTCCAGAGCCGCGTCGTGATCATGGACGAGCCGACGTCGTCGCTCTCCCTCGAGGAGACCGAGCAGCTCTTCGGGATCATCCGTCGGCTGCGCGACGCGGGGGTGGCGATCATCTACATCTCGCACCGCCTCGAGGAACTCCAGGAGATCGGCGACCGCGTGACGGTCATGCGCGACGGCAAGCGCATCTACACAGGCGAGGTGGCCACGACGGATCTGAAGACGATGATCCGCCACATGGTGGGCCGCGAGCTCACGGATATGTACCCCAAGGAGCCCGTGCCCATCGGTGCGGAGCGCCTGCGCGTGGAGGGACTGCGGGCTCGGGGCGGGCGGGTGCGCGACGTGAGCTTCTCGGTGCGTGCGGGCGAGATCGCGGGGATTGCGGGCCTGGTGGGCGCGGGCCGCACGGAGCTGGCCGAGGCGATCTTCGGCGTGACCCCGCTGGAGGCCGGGCGGATCGTGGTGGACGGCACGCCGCGGAGCTTCCGCTCGCCCCACGACGCCATCGCCGCCGGCCTCGGCCTGCTCACCGAGGATCGCAAACGCACCGGCCTGCTCCTGAACCTGCCCGTGACCCACAACACCACCGTGGCCGCGCTGGGCCGGCTCCTGCGCGGCTTCCACCTGCCGCTCGGCGAGGAGCGGCGCGTGACGATGGACTTCGTGGGCCGCCTCTCCATCCGCACCCCGTCCGTGCGGCAGCTCACGATACGCCTCAGCGGCGGGAATCAGCAGAAGGTGGTGCTGGCCAAGTGGCTCTTCGCGCAGAGCCAGATCCTGATCTTCGACGAGCCCACGCTGGGCATCGACGTGGGGGCGAAGGTGGAGGTCTACCGCCTGCTCGGCGAGCTGGCACGCCAGGGGGCGGCCATCCTCATGATTTCGTCCGACCTGCCCGAGCTCCTGGCAATGAGCGACCGGATCCTCGTGATGCGCCGCGGCGAGCTCGTGGCCGAGCTCGACGCCCGCCAGACCGACCAGGAGGAGACGCTCCGCTACATGGCCCTGGGGGCTGACCCCGACTTCGCCGCGCCGCCCGCCAGCGCCGCTGCGACGACCACGAACGGAAGTCCTGCATGAAACGCATCCTCGCCAAGTTCCTGCCCTTTGTGTTCCTCATCGCCCTGGTGGCCGTGCTGTCGGCGACGGTCGAGGACTTCGCGACGACCTACACGCTGGGGATCGTGCTGCGGTTCACCGCCGTGTTCATCATCATGGGCGTGGGGATGACGTTCGTGATCATCTCGGGCGGCATCGACCTGTCGATCGGCGCGGTGCTGGCGTTCTCGAGCATCATCGTGGCCTGGTGTGCCGCGGCGGGCTGGCCGCTGTGGGTGGCGTTTCCCGTGGGCGTGATCACGGGGACCCTGTGGGGTGCGCTCAACGGGCTGATGGTCGTGGGGCTTCGCCTCCCCCCGTTCGTGGCCACCCTCGCCTCGATGGGCATGGCGCGCGGCCTGGCCACGGTGCTGGCCAAGAAACTGTCGGCGGGCACGAGCGTGGACGTGCCGGGCAACGAGTTCCGCTGGCTGGCCGATGGCACGGTCTTCGGGCAGATCCCCCTGCCCGTGGTGGTGATGGTGGCGGTGGTGGCGCTCGGCTACTACGTGCTCAACCACACGCGCCTGGGCCGCTACACCTTTGCCGTCGGGAGCAACGTGGAGGCGGCGCGCTACTCAGGCATCCCCGTGGGCCGCTACAAGCTGATGGTCTATGCCCTCCTGGGCACCCTGGCGGGCGTGGCGGGGATGATCGAGGCGTCGATCAACAGCGGCGGCCAGGCGACCCTGGGCAAGGAGTATGAGCTGCGGGTGATCGCGGCCGTGGTCATCGGCGGCGCGAGCCTCAACGGCGGCGTCGGCACGATTCTGGGCACGGTCACCGGCGCGCTCATCATGGGTGTCATCAGCACGGCATCCATCCTCATCGGGCTCCAGTATGAGTGGGAATTGGTGGTCATCAGCGTGCTGATCGTCACGGCCGTGGCGTTCGACACGTTCCAGCGGCGCAGAGCGGGCGCGTGAGCCCGCCGAGGGAACGGCGCGTATGGTCTGGCATGGCAGACAAGGTGTTGATCTATTGAACAGCCGTGTTGACGACAGGCAACATCCGTAACTCCTTTCATAGCAGTTAGCTGCGTTGATTTGCCCTCGCCGGGCATCCCAAGATGTTGCCGATCGGCGACATTCGGCACCAGAAACGCCACCAAGCCAGAGGCCGCTAGCGCTCGCGTCTGGTCGTAAGCGGTTTGTTTGCAAGCGGTTAGGAGCTTCCTGCGATTCCTCGCGCTCGGCCAATCTCTGGCACGGCCTTTGCTACCATGCCACTTGGATTGTGTGGTGGGACCACTAGATGTAGCTCCCATCAGACAGGTCGCGGTTCGCTCCCCCGGCGACGAGCCGACCGGAATAGCTCCGCGTGGCCTCACGGGGCCGGAGCGCGGCATAGCTTTCTCTATTCAGGAGGACGTCGCATGCGACGTTGGGGATCTTCGCTCCTACTGGGGATGATTGCGGCCCTCGCGGCCACCACCGCGCCACAGGTCGCACGGGGAGGACTGGTCGGCTACTGGCCCTTCGAGGAGGGCTCGGGAACGACCACCGCCGATGCCTCCGGCAGCGGCTACACCGGGGCCATGATCGGCGACACGGCGTTCACCACCGACGCCGCCCGCGGGGCCTACGGCATGGCCTTCGGCGGCACCAGCGGCTACGTGGACATGCCCGACGGCTTCGCCGACTTCACCGGCGGCTTCACCGTCTCGGCCTGGGTGAAGACGGCCGCCTACACGAACTGGGCGCGCGTGATCGACTTCGGCAACGGCGCGGGCGTCGACAACGTGCTCCTGGCCCGCCGCGACACCAGCAACAACCTGCGCTTCGAGGTCCACGACGGGATCGCGCCAGGCGGCACGCAGTTGAACCGCGACGGCGTGTTCCAGCAGGACCAGTGGCAGCACTTCGTGGCGACCATATCCCCGTCGCGCACGGCTGCCGTCTACCTGGACGGCACGCCGATCGTCTCGGGCACCATGACCCTGCCACGGAACGTCACCCGCACGAACAACTACATCGGCGAGAGCAACTGGGGCGGCGACGCCTTCTTCCAGGGCGTGATGGACGACGTGGCGATCTGGGACCACGCCCTGCGAGCAGAGGATGTGCAGGCCCTCCAGGCAGGGACGGCTCCGACGGACATCCCCTCGCGCCAGCCGCTGCCACCGCCCTACGTGGGCGAGGACATCGGGACGACCGGCGGCACCTCCTACCTCATCGACGACCAGCTCTTCGTCGTCGGCGACGGCAACGACATCTGGAACAACGCCGACCAGTTCCACTACGTGCACGCCCCGTCGGACGTGCTCGTGCCCGACAGCAGCGGCGACTTCAATGTGATCGTGCGGCTCGTGAGCCAGGACCGGCGCGACGGCTGGAGCAAGGCGGGCATCATGGCCCGCGAGACCACCGACGCCGGCTCCGTCCAGGTGAACGTCTCGGCCACGCCCGACAACGGCATCGGCCTCCAGTGGCGCGACACCACGGACGGCGGCTCCGGCTGGGCCGGCTCGCGCATGACGGACTCGCCCAACAGCGCGGCGGCGCCCTTCTGGCTCTCGCTGAGCCGCAGGGGCGATACCTTCTCCGCCACCTGGGCACCCGACGTCGACGGCCAGCCCGGCTGGTGGAGCCAGAGCGTCCAGCAGCACACCAGCGGCAACATGCCCTCCGCCGTCGAGCTCGGCCTCCATTCCACGAGCCATAGCAGCGGCAACTACTCCGCCGCCGTCTTCGACAACACCGTCGTGGGCAACTGGGAGGCCGTTGCTGAACTACAGCGCGGCTCCGGCCAGCAGTGGGGCTCCGTGCTCGGCAGGGCCTACGCCCGCGACCGCGACACCGGGGCGATGATCGGCCCCGCACACTGGAAGCTCGAACGCCTCACCTACGACACCGTGCCGGGCATGGTCCAGAGCGAGTGGTACCTCGGCCACCAGTTCGGCAGCCAGGCGGACTTCGAGCTGCTGCCCACCCGCGGCTGGGGCCACGAGGACTACCTCCTGCCCGGCATCTCGTGGAGTAACGGCAACAACTACCCGCCCGAGACCCCCTACACGGGCGACATGAGCAACTACTGCGTGCGGATGTTCGGCGAAATCTTCGCTCCTGTGGATGGCACGAACACCTACCGCTTCCACGACCACAACGACGACTGGGCCGTGCTCATCATCGACGGCCAGACCGTCATCAGCGACGGCTCGTGGACGAACTTGGACGGCACCCAGGGCAGCGGCGGCGCCGTCGGCTCCATCGACCTCGGCCAGGGCTGGCACTCCTTCGAGTTCGGCATGTCCGAGGGCGGCGGCGGCGACAACGCCCGACTGCTCTGGGACATCGCGGACGCCGGCCTCCACCCCGACAACTTCCTCGACGTGGCATCGGAGTACTTCCGCGTCCGCACCCTCGTGGACGTGGAGCTCCTGGCCGAGAGCTACGGCAACGTGGGCAGCCCTGCCAGCCTGGGCTCGTTCGCGTGGCTCGATAAGCCAGAGCCCTACGACCTGAAGCTCACCGTGGAGTTTGGGCCTGAGACCGGCACGGCCTTCGGCGAGTTCGTCGGCGTGCCCGAGCCGGCCACCTGCCTGCTCCTCGGCGGCGGCATCGTGGCGCTCCTCCGCAGGCGCCTGCGGCGGTAGGCCCGTTCGCGCGCCATCCCGAATGACCCTCCCGGGGCGTCGCGCCGGCCACGGCGCGGCGCCCCGCTACCTGATGTCCCCTGGCTGCATTGTCGGTTTCTCACGACGCCAGTGAAGGCAGGCGCAGCCTGCCCTCCGAGCAGACAACCGCCGGCCAGCAGGCGGCTCGAACCCTAACCCACCACAAGAGCAGCCCTTACGTCCTTCCCACTGCGAACCGCCCCCTGGCTTCACAATAGGCACGGGATTTGCACCTCACGTGCGCCGTTCGCCAGCAGGGTCGGGAACCCCGCCGCACATCACGGGCCGCTCCCGTGCCTCGCCCGAGCTGAACGACACCACTGGACGCGACATCACATCGGGAGGCGGCACGCATGAGAGGAGTGGAGCACCCGTGCGCACACCAGCACTGCCGTGGACCATCGCCCTGGCCCTTCTGGCACTCACCGCCACACACCTTCAGGCCGGCATCCACGACTACAAGTGGAACCCTACCACGGGCCACGTCTACGGCCGCACGGACTACTTGACGTGGCAGAACGCTCAGAACCAGAGCGCCACCGCAGGCGGCAGCCTCGCGACGATCAACGACGCGGCCGAGAACGCCTGGGTGCTCGGCAACTTCGGTGGGGGACGCTGGATCGGCTTCAGCGACGTGGCCGTCGAGGGCACGTGGGTCTGGGCCGGCGACCCGGGCCTCGGCTCGTGGACCTGGCCCGGCGAGACCTTCACCGGCGCCATGACCTACCAGAACTTCGCCACCCCGGGGGAGCCGAACAACGCAGGCTCGGCCGGCGAGCACTACGCCGAGCTCCGCGGCGACGGACGCTGGAACGACCTGCCGCCCCACTACTCCCGCGAAGGCGTCTGCGAGTTCCAGGAAACCGTCCCCGACGTCAGCGGCATCGGCGTCGGCACCTGGCGCTACAACCCCGCCACCAACCACCTCTACGCGCAGACCAACACCGCGGCGAGCTGGACCGCCACCAAGTGGGCAGCACGCCTCAATGGCGGCGCCGAACTCGTCACCATCAACGACGCGGCCGAGAACGCCTGGGTCGCCAGCACCTTCCAGGGCTCGAGCGGCGATATCTACGACCGCTCGCTCTACAACTGGACCGGCCTGAGCGACACGGCGGCCCCTGGCACGTGGACGTGGGCGAGCGGCGACGGCGCGAGCTACCGCAACTGGGCCGGCGGCGAGCCGAGCCTCGACGGCCACGCCGTCAACATCTTCCTCAACACCAACGACCCCGCCCGCCTCGGCCAGTGGAACGACCTGGACGAGACCGAGGCCCTGCGCGGCATCGTGGAGAAGAACGCCGGCAGCGCCACCTGGCGCTTCAACCCCCACAGCGGCCAGCTCGTCGCGAAGACCGACGCGCTGCTCTGGCCCGACGCCCGCCTCCAGGCCCAGGCCTGGGGCGGCGACCTCGTGGCCATCCACAGCCAGGCCGAGAACGACTGGCTGCGCGCCACCCTCGGCGGCGGCTGGATCGGCCTCACCGACAGCGAAGCCTACGGCGGCACCGAGTTCGGCAACACCTCGGGCCATGCGTATCCCCCCGCCGGCGACCGCGGCAACGGCTGGGTGTGGGCCTCCGGCGAGGCCGTGGACTTCCAGAACTGGAACGGCGGCGAGCCCAACGACGCGGGCGGCGAGGACTACGCCGAGCTCCGCGGCGACAACGGCCGGTGGAACGACCTGCCCACCAACCGCACCCTCAGCGGCATCGCCGCGAAGGCCGGCCGCACTCCCACCTGGATCTACAACCCCGCCACCCACCACTACTACGCCCTCACCGACAGCCTCCGCGCCCTCGACGCCCAGGAGCAGGCCAAGTTCTGGGGCGGCCACCTTGCCACGGTCAACGACGCCGCCGAGAACGCCTGGCTCGCCGCCCGCTATGGCGGCAGGACCCCCTGGATCGGCTTCAGCGATGCGGCGCAGGAAGGCCTCTGGACCTGGTTCAGCGGCACCGGAGGCACCTGGGACCAGGCCGACCCCGCCGCAGCCAGCGCCTTCGTCGCATGGAACCAGCCCGCCTACGGCGGCACCGGTTCCGAGCCGAACAACGCAGGCAACGAGGACTTCGCGCTACTCCTCGCCAGCGGCCTCTGGAACGACTATCCCGAGAGCCGCTACCTCATGGGCATCGTCGAGCGCACCGACCAGCCCGAGCTCCAGATCATCGTCAACCCCGCCACGGGCAAGAAGTACGGCCTGCTCGGCATCATGGGCTGGGAGGACGCCCAGGCAACCGCACGCGCCTACGGCGGCAACCTTGTCACCGTCCAGGACCAGGCCGAAAACGAGTTCCTCCGACAAATGTTCGCCGTCCCCTACGGCGGCATGTGGCTCGGCTACAACGACCTGGGAGTCGAGGGCATGTGGGAGTGGGCCAGCGGCCAGAACCAGTTCGGCTTCGCAAACTGGAACTCCAGCGAGCCCAACAACGTGAACAACGAAGACTTCGCGATGCTCTACACCACGGGGCTCTGGAACGACACGAACGCCGCGAGCCAGTACTACGCGGTGATGGACTTCATTCCCGAGCCCGCCTCGATGGTCCTCCTGCTCGGCGGCCTGGCGGCCCTGGTGCACCGGCGCCGGCGGCCGGCCTGAGCCGCGCGTCCGACACACACCCGCGCATCGCGCCCTGCGACCACGCGAGCCCACCGCCCCCGGCACCTCCAGCAGCCGGGGGCGGCTCGGCGCCCGCATCCCGGCCCCCTGCGAGTGGGTTGCGAACGCCTCTCGCCTCCCCCACAGCCTCCGGCCTATGCCGCTCCCAACGGGCGGCTTCGGGCCGTTGCCGCGACGGCCCGAGTGCGCTACGATGCGGGCGGCAATCCCGCCAGGAAAGGAGACCTGCCGTGAGACGACGTGCGTTCCTCAAGTACGTGGGACTGGGTGCCGCGGCCGTGGCGACGGGTGCGGAGGCGCCCGGCGACACGCGCCCGAACATCCTCTTCTGCATCGCGGACGACTGGGCGTGGCCCCACGCGAGCATCGCGAAGTGCCCGGTGATCCAGACCCCGACGTTCGACCGCGTGGCCCGCGAGGGCGTGCTCTTTCGCCAGGCCTACGTCTCGGCACCCTCGTGCACACCATCGCGGGGGGCGATCGTCACGGGGCAGTGGCACTGGCGACTCGAACAGGGCGGCAACCTGTGGAGCACGCTGCCCGCGAAGTTCCAGGTGTACCCCGATCTGCTCGAGAAGGCGGGCTACCACGTGGGCTTCTGCCGCAAGGGCTGGGGGCCGGGAAGCCACGAGGTGGGCGGACGCACGCGCAATCCCGCGGGCGACCGCTTCCGCGACCTCGCGCAGTTCCTCACGCAGCGCCCCGCGGGCAAGCCCTTCTGCTTCTGGTTCGGCAGCTTCGACCCCCATCGCGGCTACAAATGGCGGTCAGGCGTCCAGAGCGGCATGAAGATCGCCGACGTGGCTGTGCCCGCCTGCCTGCCCGACAGCCCCGAGGTGCGCACCGACCTGTGCGACTACTTCTGGGAAGTGCAGCGGTTCGACCGCGAGGTGGGCGCCATGCTCAAGATGCTCGAAGATAAGAAGGAGCTCGACAACACGCTGGTGGTGATGACGGGCGACAACGGCCTGCCCTTCCCGCGCTGCAAGAGCAACCTCTACGACCTGGGCACCCACGTGCCGCTGGCCGCCCGCTGGCCGGCCCGCGTGAAGGGCGGGCGCGTGGTGGACGACTTCATCAGCCTGAGCGATCTGGCGCCGACCTTTCTCACCGCCGCGGGCCTCAAACCCACCGCCGCGATGACCGCACGAAGCTTCCTGGATGTGCTGACCTCGGGGAAGGCGGGACGCGTCGACCCGCAGCGCGACCACGTGCTCACGGGCAAGGAGCGC
>Ga0272441_10009307_pt1 | contig 15223 bp, 12 predicted proteins | sample SSMProp6N_FD_193582 | JGI IMG/M metagenome (GOLD analysis project Ga0272441, IMG submission 193582) | Marine sediment archaeal communities from Little Sippewissett salt marsh, Falmouth, MA, United States - SSM-Prop-6N | ecosystem: Environmental > Aquatic > Marine > Wetlands > Sediment ... | reverse complement strand
ATTTCGACAAGCTTTGACCTTGGCAGTAACATGATGCTTACCCCGGCCATTTATCATCAGGTAACAATGGATAAGTCGGTCAATGATGATAAGGACGAAACCTGGATCACTGCTGGCTTGAGCTACAAATTCTAATGATTCGACAATTATTATGCGGTAACTTTGGAAAGGCTGGTTTTAAAAACCAGCCTTTCTTGTTTTACAGAGTCTAAAAAATTTCGGGATAAAAAGATGCTAACTCTGGTTAATACAAACATGATGCTCCCTGCTATTGCCCCGATAGGCTTGGATTATATTGCTTTTTCGGCCCAAAAAGCGGGTTTTGAGGTAGAAATTCTTGACCTTGCCCTGGTCGAGGAGCCGGTTTGGGCCATGAAGAAATACTTTTCAAATCACCAGCCTGAACTGATTGGTGTCTCTTTTCGGAATGTGGACGATTGTTTCTGGCCGAGTGCCGACTGGTTTGTTCCTCAGCTTAAAGATACAATCAAAACCATTAAAAGCTTGACGGATGCCCCGATTGTGATTGGCGGCGTGGGATTTTCGATATTTGCAGGGTCAATTTTAAAGTACACGGATGCTGACTTTGGCATACGCGGCGATGGTGAAACGGCAATAATTGAACTTATTCGTCAATTACAGGGTAAATCGGTGTTCAGCGATGTTCCAGGTCTGCTGTGGCAGGAGAACGGCACAATATTGAGCAATAGGCCGTGCTGGCCGGAAACGATTTCTTTAGCTACAAATCGCGATTTTATTGATAATAAGAGGTATTTTAAACTTGGGGGTCAATGCGGACTGGAGACCAAGCGCGGCTGTAATCGCAGGTGTATATACTGCGCCGACCCGTTATCTAAAGGCGGTAAATTGAGGCTGCGAAATCCGGTTGAAGTTACCGATGAGGTTAAGTCCTTAATACAGCAGGGGATAGACGTATTACACTTTTGTGATTCTGAGTTCAATATACCCCGAAATCACGCTTATGCGGTGTGCGAGGAGTTGAAAAAGCGCTCCCTGGGAAGCGATTTTAGATGGTATGCGTATTTGTCGCCGGTGCGTTTTGATGCGGAATTAGCGGGAATAATGGCTGAGGCCGGGTGTGTGGGTATAGATTTTACAGGTGATTCGGCCAGTGAAACGATGCTCCAGAATTACCGGCAGGAGCATACCAGGGAAGACCTTGCAGAAGCGGTTAAAGTCTGTCGTGTCAACGACATAGCCGTTATGATAGACCTTATGCTTGGCGGGCCTGGCGAGACGGAGGAAACTGTTAAAGAGACGATTGATTTTATAAAGAAGATTAATCCGGATTGCGCAGGGGCGGCTCTGGGGATAAGGATTTATCCAGGGACGCATATGGAAAGTATAGCTGCCAGAGAGCTGGAGGCGGGGACAGAGGGTTGCATTCGTCGTAAGTATAGTGGTAACATAGACTTATTTCAGCCGACTTTCTACATATCCGAGGGGCTGGGGGAGAATCCGGCGCAGCTTGTCCGGGATTTGATCGGGGGTGACCAGAGGTTTTTCGAACCTGAACTTGAGAGTGAATTCCAAGTGACGGAGGGTATTGACAGCGGCTATAACTACAATAGAAACAAGCCTTTAGAGGAGGCGATAGAGAAAGGGGCGCGCGGGGCATACTGGGATATTCTGAGGCGATTACGAGAAGGCGAATTATAGGGATAGAAAATGTGTGCTCTTGTTTTTTGGAAGATTTTGGGCAGCCGGTAAAGGCGACAAATCAGCATTTTCAGTACCCTGTTTTTTGAGTCAAAAATAGGGGTGGGTTGAGTTCGTGAATCGTGGTTTTTGGGCTAAAAAAGGGGGTAGATTTGGGTGTGGGATTTTGGGCAGCCTTGATATTGGGCCAAAAACGGGGGTGGGGGTTTTGAAAACGACGAAAAAACGGAAAAAAAGTTACAAAATGACAAGGAAAAGGGGGAAAAAAGAAAGAAATGAGGAAAAATTGAAAAAAAAGTTACAAAATGACTCAGTTTATTGTGTGTTTTATGTAAAAATTTACCGGCCGTTACAAAACCCTTATTCGCTGTTAAAATTAGCGAAATTTTGTGGGGGAAGATTTGGCTGTAAAAATTAGGTTGAGGAAAATGTTAAAATAGGTAGTTTGGGTAGTCTGGGAAAGAAGGGGAAAAGTAAGACTAAATATAGAATCCCGCAGAGAATAAAGAGAATATAAAAGAGTAAAAATAAAAATATTTATATCCCGCGAAGGCGCCAAGACGCAGAGAAAAATATTTTTTGAAACACGAAGATCGCGAAGAGCACGAAGAAAAAGTAAAAGATAAATAGAATCACGCAGGGAAGTTAGGAGTTGGTAGTTGGTCGTTCGTAGGAGGTGAGTGGTTGGGAGTTCGTGGGTGGTGTTTGGGCGAAGGTTCCATTGGGTTAGGTATAAGTGGAGTCGGGCGGATGGTTGCTGCTGTGTTGTTGGACTTTGTCTGGAGTTGGAGAGATGGAGGAAATACCAAGGTGTTTGGATTGTGGGAATTAGTTACGGCGTGTAGTCATAGTCTTTTAAGTGGATCATCCAGCTGGTACCGATGGTCCAGTCAGGTTCGTTTTCTCTTGCCTGTGCCAAATCGTATGTTCTGGCCCACTTCAGGAGCCACAGTTCTTTGAGGCCGATTTTCCTTGCGGAGAAATCCATGAAAAGACCGTTTATTGCGCCGTAGTGTCGCGGGATGCAGAAAAAGCTCATTGAATCAAAAATACTTCCTGACCCTGGTTTCATACCCGGATATTCCGGCGGTGTCTCAGTCCACCAGGGGGCGCCTGTAGGCCAAATGCTGTCTAAAAACAGGGGTATATTATCAGCTCCGGCAATGTCGGGACGCCTCCAGTAGTCTGGTCGCCAATCTTCACCTGTACCCGGATGGTCGTTAATGAATGAGTTTGTGCCATAGCTGCCGTAATCACCTACCTTGCCGTCTATGAATGCATATGTATCAGGTCCTCCCCAGGCTTCAAATGTTGAACCGGACATGTCACTGGCGAACTCCTTTTGACATTTGACGGCCTCCGGGCAGCACTTAATATCTGTTCTCAAATCCTGCTCACTTTCCGATTCACCATAGTATGGCCTCAATATTGCCCACCAGGACTGACCGTTTCTTTCATACCAGCCATCCATAAAAAAGCCATCGTTGTCGTTGAGGAAAGCCTTAAAGATATTGCCCCATTGGTGCAGGTTTGAAAGGCAGACGGCTTCCTTGGCCCGTCTTCTTCCGCTTGTTCCGATGGCTGCGATATTAGCCAGCAAAAAGAGAACACAGGCCAAAGTAACGACAAAATCTTTTTTCGTAAAGTTCGTGTTAGTCTTCATAATCTTTTACCGGTTATTGAATTTTGTTTTAGTCGTAGTCGTAGTCTTTGAGGGGGATCATCCAGCCGGTACCGATGGTCCAGTCAGGTTCATATTTCAAATCGTATGTTCGGCACCATTTCAAGAGCCACAACTCTTTAAGGCCGATTTTCCTAACGGAGAAATCGAGGAAAAGACCGTTTATAGCGCCGTAGTGCCGCGGGATGCAAAACAGACCCATGGTTCCTTCGAACGCTCCTGAGCGCCATCTGGCGCCTGGATATAATGGAGGCGTGTTTGTCCACCACGGGTAGCCTGTAAACCACTGGGCGTCAAGAAGTAAAGGTACATTATCCGCACCGGCGACGTCCGAGCGTCTCCAATAACCTGAAGTCTGGGATGGTGAATCAGGAATGCAGGAACTTAAGCCGTAACTGCCGTAATTATTGTCGGTTGCCCATGTATTAAACGTTCCACCGCTGGGGTCGCCACCGTAGTCTGCAAGAGGCCTGGCGGCCTGTGGACAAAGAAGGAAGTCTTTGTTGTTAGAATAATACGGTCGCAGTGCGTTGTACCACCTCTCACTGGTTCCGCCGCTAAAGCCCTGCATAAAAAAGCCATCGTTGTCGTTGATGAAGGCCTGAAATATATTGCCCCAATTTTGCAGGTTTGAAAGGCAGACGGCTTCTTTTGCCCGTCTCCGGCCGCTTGTTCCTATGGCTGCGATATTTGCCAGCAAAAAGAGAACACAGGCCAAAGTAACGACAAAATCTTTTTTCGTAAAGTTCGTGTTAGTCTTCATAATCTTTTACCGGTTATTGAATTTTGTTTTAGTCGTAGTCGTAGTCTTTTAATGGGACCATCCAGCCGGTACCGATAGTCCAGTCGGGCTCGTTTGCCCTTGCCTGTGTCAAATCGTATGTTCTGGACCACTTCAATAGCCACAATTCTTTTAGGCCGATTTTCCTTGCGGAGAAATCGAGAAAGAGGCCGTTTATAGCGCCGTAGTGCCGCGGGATGCAGTAAACTCCCAAACCAGTGCCGTTTGCACCAGACCAATATTCCGCCCCTGGATATAATGGAGGCTCATTGGTCCAGTACCCATAGCCGGTGGGGAATGTTGAGTCCAGAAACATCGGTATATTATCTGCGCCGGCAACGTCGGGACGCCTCCAGAATGCTGGTTGCCAATCGTCACCTATACCCGGGTGATTATAAATATGCGTGTTTGTGCCGTAGCTTCCGTAATCATGCCTTTTGCCATCCATGAATGCCCATGAATCAGGTCCTCCCCATGCTTCGAATGTTGAACCTTCCAAGTCACTGGGCTCTTTATCCGTAGGTTTGGCGGCTTCGGGGCAGCACTTAATATCGGCCCTTATATCCTGTTCACTTTCCGATTCACCATAGTATGGCCTCAGTGCAGCATACCAAGACTGACCATTCAGTTCATACCATCCCTGCATAAAAAAGCCGTTATTGTCGTTGATGAAGGCCTGAAAGATGTTGGCCCAATTTTGGAGGTTTGAAAGGCAGACGGCTTCCTTGGCCCGCCTTCGACCGCTTGTTCCGATGGCTGCTAAATTTGCCAGCAAAAAGAGAGCACAGGCCAGAGTAACGATAAAATCTTTTTTCGTAAAATTAGGTTTAGATTTCATAATTTGCCTACTCCTGAGTCAGCCAGTTATTTGCCAGAGCTTCGAGGTCTTCGTAATCGAGATACATATTTCTGTTTATGTCGCCGGTGAGATATACTCGGCCATCGACGTAATTATAGTCCGTACAGACGGGGTAATAGGCAGGGTCAGGGTTGAGGGGGTCGCATTTTTCATCGGTACAGTTTAGCCAGTCTTCGGCCAGGAATACGAAGTCGCCGAGATTGACCGTTTGATCGGCGTTTAGGTCTTCGGGCCTGTGCAGGGCGGATTCGGTTCCCTGGCAATCATCGGCGGTAATAGCCCAAACTATATTGTTCGGAGGGTCGTTCATTGCTGTATTATCTTTGGAGTCGGTTAGTATTATGGTGTTGTCGGCAGCTATTACAGGGTAATTGAGCCAGTCGCCGTCACGCTGGAATCGCGAAAGTTCTGCGCCGGTATTATCAAGTACGCAGAGATAGCCGTCATCGCCGGCGGCATAAATCAGGCCGTCATTTCCTGTGGTTAAAGTAAGTCCGCCTTTAATTCCGAGTCTCGTCACCCAGTTGATATTGCCGTCAGGGTCAACAGCGCGCAGGTGGGCATCGTCTAAAGATACATAAATAGTGCCGTCAGGGCTTAAAACCGGCTCAGACCAGCCGTAAGCATAGGGATATTTTCCTGCGGGAGAATATCCCACAGGCGGGTCAGGCAGTTCACCAGGTCCATACCAAATGAAAGAATCATCACCTCTGCCTTCTTCCCAGACAGTACCAGCCAAATCTGTTGACTCGAGAAGGGTACCGGCAGTGGCGTCGATTGCATAGAGATTGGGGTCGTAGGCGAGAGCCTGATATATCGTGTAGTCTTCAGCGACAACCGGTGAGGCAAAGGGCCAGCCGTTAGAGTCAAATGTGCAGGCCCATTCTATGCTTCCATCGTTGGGGTCGAGTGCATAGAGATTGGGGTCATAGAGGCCGGCGACATAGACGGTGCCATCGGGGCCTAATGATGGGGAGGCGAGAATGGAGCCTGTGGAGGCTGTGAAACTATCGGTATCGAATGTCCAGAGTTCGCTACCGTCGTTGGCGAGGGCGTAAAGTGAACCATCCTGTGAACAGACATATATTTCGCCGTCATCGGAGACAGCGGGTGAAGAATAGATGAAGCCATCGGTATTGTGCGTCCATCGCAGTGTTCCGCCGATACTGACGGCGTGGAGGATGCCATCGCGACTGCCGACATATACGGAGCCGTTAGGGCCAACCGTGGGGCTGCTCATGAGTGGTGAATTTGCGTCGTAGGTCCATATAAGAGAACCGTCGGCGGAATTGAGTGTATATAATTTACCGTCTTCACAGGCGATATGCACTCGGTTATCGGCGCCGAGGGTAATGCTTCCTGTAATTCTTGCGGTTGTCTGAAACTGCCATTTCACACATCCGAGTTCGGGGCCGTAATCCTGGTAGTTTAAGCCTTTCCTGTCAAAACCGCCGCCGAGAGATTTCCATTTCGATGAGACTTGTGGATGTATAAAATCGGGCTTTATTGTGAACAGGCCGCTATTTAGACAGATGGCACAGGGGTCAGGGGTATTTGGAGCAATTGAAACAAGACACTGGTTGGAATCAACAGCGGGCGGTAGCTGCCATAAGTAACTGCCTGTATTGACGACATTATTTTCAACCGGCGTCCAATCGGCGCCGTTATTGTCACTGTAGGAAATGTCGACAGTGCCGGTTATGCCGTGACTCGTCCAGTTTATTTGGTGGTTGCTGTTTTGTATCCAGACTTCATCGCCCTTTGGTTTTGTAACAGCTATAATATGCAATTCAAATTCGTCCACGCCCATATCTATACGACCGCCAATTATTCTGGGCTGACCATCCATATCGGTGCTGTTGGAGACACCGAGGAAATTGGGAAAGCCGGTATTGATGCAGGGCGAGCTGTTCTGCAGATGGAGGTCACCGAAATCGTCATTTGCGCCCTCGTCTACGGTGGGTGTTGCGGGGTCATCTCCCCATCCGTCGCCGCCGTCATTGGGGTCACGGACGAACATGGGGTCGTCGTCAATATTGTGGAAGTTGGGGTCACCTAATGGAATGTTGTCGTCGTCGGGGTCGTCATCCTGAATACAACTGTAAATTAAATCTATTTTCGGTGACAAGGCTGAAAACCAGCAATTAAACTGAGCGGATTCGCCGGTGCCGGTGGTATCCGAGTTTGCCCAGAGGATGGAATTGGTCAACTTGGGGAAGGAGCCGACACCACCGAGGATACCACCGCCGTAGTTTCCAGCGTTGTTTTCGGTTATCGTGCAGTTGTTAATTACTGGAAAGGTATTGTAACAATACAAGCCGCCGCCGTCCTGGCCGGCAGTGTTGCCTATTATCGTGCAGTTGAATAGTGAGAGCCTGCTTTCGTTACAATAGATTCCGCCGCCATTATCAGGTACGGCTCGATTGGCGCTTATAAAGGAATTTGTAATTTTCACATCACTATTGCTACCACAGTACATTCCGGCGCCGTAGTCGTCAGCGGAGTTGTTACTGATATTGCAGTTGTTAATGAGATAGATACCATCGATGAGCGAGATTCCGCCGCCACAACCTGTGCTGCGTCCGTTTGACGCAACACTGTTGCTGATGTTGCAGTTGGCGATAGTCAAAGTGCTTATCTCTCCCAAAGCGTTAACTCCCTGACATTCAATTGCACCGCCATTCGATGTGCTGTAGCCATTGATGATTGTAAAACCTTCAATTTTAGAATTGGTGGTTGTGGTTGTCTCAAAATAAAAGGCCCGTCCGAGGCCGTTACAGTCGATGATGCAGTTTGCCGGGCCGTTTTCGCTGCTAACTGTGATACTTGTTTGGTCCAATTGAATATCGTAATTGCCCGTGCCTAAGTAGGTACCATTGGCCACTAAAACGGTGTCACCATTGTGGCAGGCCTCAATTGCGTCCTGAATGTTGTTGTAGTCTGCGGGCACGAGACGGATTTGGGCCGTTGCTGAAACCGGGTAAAGCGCGATTAAAACGAGGATAAGGGGTATTGTTTTTTTCATTTCGCCGTCGCTCCTTATTATTATGCTTTCTCAAATTTTTGAATGAATCGAGGTTTATTGTATCACAAATACTAAAAAAATCAAGTTTTTTTTTCTTTTTTTTGAGCATTAGGAGCGGTTTTAGGGCGTAAGGAGGACAAAATAGAAGGAAAATTCAAGTAAAGCCGGAGTAACAGTATTATTGCGGATATGTAATGGAGATGTGGTCGGATGGTGTTTGGGCCGGGGTTAAGGGCATAGCCACCGGCACTACGGCTGCCCTTCGGGCTGCTTCCGTTCCAACGGCATTAACAGATGGGTATGAAACGGGTTTGAAAGCCGCGGTTTTTTGGCTTGACAATTTGCAGGGGTATATGCAGACTATTTTATCGTACACCAAAATTTTGAAGGAATGATTCTATGAGCCTGATAAGAGCAAATAATTTATCCAAGGTATATTCAAAGGGGGAGTTAGAGGTTGAGGCGTTAAAGGATTTGAATTTTGAAATTGAACCGGCCTCTTTTGTATCTTTTGTCGGCCCATCCGGCAGCGGCAAGACCACTCTTTTGAACCTCATTGGCTGTCTGGACAAACCAACTTCGGGCAGTTTGATGGTAGATGAGACAGATGTGTCAGGTCTTAATACGCGGACGGCTGCGGCTTTCAGGGGCAGGAAAATCGGCTTTATCTTCCAGGATTTCAATCTTATTCCCGTGCTTACGGTTAATGAGAATGTGGGTTATCCTCTTCTTATGGTACAAAACACGGCTTCTGCTGAGAGGAAAGAGCGCATTGACGCGCTTCTTGAGGCAGTAGGAATGTCAGAGAAGAGGAACAAGTATCCCGACCAGATATCAGGGGGCCAAAAGCAGAGGGTGGCTGTTGCAAGGGCCCTGGTTACAAACCCGAAGCTTGTTTTAGCTGATGAACCGACGGCCAACCTCGACCACAAAACGGCATATATGGTTATCGACATTATGAAAAAGATGAAGAATGAGCTTGGTACAACTTTTATCTTTTCAACCCATGACCAGAAGATTGTTGGAGAGGCTGAAATTATATATTCGCTGGAAGACGGCGAACTGACTAACTGAAGGGATTAAGGGGCCATGTTAAATATATTCAAAATCGCCGTTAGAAATCTAATGAGATATAAGAGAAGAACACTGCTTACGGATTCGCTGGTTACTATAGGAGTTGTGTTTGTATTAGTGTTTATTTCGGTATCAGGGTCATTTAAGAATATGATGATTGGGCAGATAACAGACTCGTTTCTCGGGCATATCCAGATACACAAAAAGGGATATGTGGCATCAATAGACAGCCTGCCTCTTACATTGAACCTGGGGCCGAAGGCTTCTGAGAAGATGGAGGAAATGATAGGCGAGATTTCTGATATAGAGGCGTATTCTAAAAGAATTAAGTTCGGCGGTATGTTCAGTAATTTTGTTGAAACAACGAATGTAAGACTCAACGGGGTTTTTCCTGAAGATGAAGTCAAGACTGTTCCGCTGTTTCTGTCGAGGGTAAAAGAAGGTGGAAAAACCATAAAACCAGGAGAGATACTTGTTCCGGAACTGCTCGCAAAGGGGATGAAGGTCAAGGTTGGTGATACGGTTGTTATCATTGCAACCAACAGGGACGGCTCTGTTAACGGAAAACAATTCCAGGTTGGCGGTATAATTGAAAGCGCTACGGGCCCGGGCGGCAGGGATGGGTATATACACATAAATGATGCTATGGAAATCCTTAGAATGGAAAGTATGGAGATAAGTGAAATTGCGGTAAGGCTGAAAGATTTTGGCAAACTCCACGAGGTTTTCGACAGATTAAAGACGATGCTCTCGACGGAATTAAACAAGCAGGGCAAGCCTGCCTTTGAGGTGCACACGTGGGAAAAACTTTCTCCATTCTATAATATTTCGAGGATGATAGATGTAATGACTTTCTTTGTGAAGCTGATGCTTATAGCTATAGTACTTGTAAGCATAATGAATGTTATGGTTATGGCAGTGTACGAACGAATAAGAGAAATCGGCACTATTGCAGCTATAGGCACAATGCCGGGGAAAATCCTTACAATGTTTGTGATAGAGGGTTTTTCTCTGGGTCTGTTTGGTGCATTAATTGGAGATATTCTTGGGGTTGCAGTTATCTCTGCACTTAACGTTGGCAAACTTACCTTTAATTTCGGCAGACAAAAAGGACTTTTGCTTTCTCCGTGCATAAGCTTGCCGGATATTATTGTGATATCAATAATTGTAATAATAATTTCAGTACTGGCAAGTCTTCAGCCGGCCTATAAAGCATCGAGGATGAACCCGATTGATGCGCTGAGGCATGTTTAGGAGGTAGTTCAAGATGAAGAAGACACTTATCTCAATTTTTATTATTTTGTTTATGGCATCGGTTATTGCTTATGCCGCTGAGAAGGATGCGGCGAAAATTGCGGTTGCATCTAACGGCAAAGATGCCTCAGCCTCTATAAGCAAGAAGGCAGGCAAATGCCCATACTATCTTATATTCGACGGCAAAGGTGAGCTGATAGAGGTTGCCGGCAACCCGTACAAAGATTTAAAAAGCGGAGCAGGGTCACAGACGGCGGATTTTCTTGCCGGAAAAGGTGTAACAATTGTGATTGCCGGAAACTTTGGGGATAAAATGACCGGGGCAATGAAACGCAACGGTATTGAGTTTTTTCAACTCGAAGGTGTGATTAAGGATGCAGTTGAGAAGGTTTTGGAGCCCGGCAATTTGCTTCTATCGCAAATAGACAAGAATCTCAGCCCGGAGTCCTATGAGTCGTATAGAAAGCTGATAAACATCGAGCCTGACGGAAGAAAAAGGGAGTATATACTTTTTACCGTCAAGAAGGGTACCGATAAAGTTGCAGGTTTATTTCTTTCACCAGCAAGCGAAAAAGGCAGAAGCACGTTAAGGCTTGACGAAAATATGTGGCTTTACATACCTAACGTAGGCAAACCCATTCGCATAACAAGCCTTCAGTCGGTGGTTGGGGGAGTATTTAATAACTCCGACATATTGCGACTTGATTATGCAGCGGAATATTTTGTTGAGAAAATGGAAGAGCTGAACGATAAGTATGTTTTGCGTCTTAAGGCGAAAACAAAAACTGTAGCATACGACACACTGAAAATGTGGGTTGATAAAGACACAATTTTGCCTGTCAAAATTGAGTGTCTGACCGAAGCTTCAATGCTTATAAAAACCATTTATTTCAAGGAAACCAAGGACTTTGGGGACAAAATAGTGAGGCCTTCTGTTATTGAGACGGACAGCCCTTTATATAAAGGCTATAAATCTGTGATGATATTTGCAAAGATAAAGAAAAGAACATTCGAAGATGAAGTCTTTACACTCACATTTATGCCCAACCTGGAAACCCTGAGACAATGAGATTATGGGCGATACTTGCAATTTTGTTAACACTTTCTCATGGAATGGCTTTAGGGGAGGAAGAGTATTCCTTTGACCTGTCGGAAATAGAAGAAAAGCCGCTGGATATAGGTGGATATCTTGAATTGCGTCCCGTTCTTTTCAAGTCGGATGAGAATTCTTCATTATACAAGCTCAACTTCTATGACCGCAGCAAAGAAAATACTCGTGAAGAATATAATTTTACGGCGTTGTTAAATGGCAGCTATAAGAAAGGAGCTACAGAATTTTATGCAACAGTTAACACGGACTTAACAAAATCCTATCTCGGGTGGTCAGAAGAAACAACACTCTATGAAGGGTATATGTCATTAAGACCATCGTCGATGTTAAATTTTAATATAGGCAAAAAGACATTAAAATGGGGCAAAGGATACGCATGGAACCCTGTGGCATTTTTGGACAGACCAAAAGACCCGGAAGACCCTGAGCTTGCTCGCGAAGGTTTTGTAATAGTATCAGCGGATTACATCAAGAGCTTCGAAGGCCCATTGAAAACGTTTTCTTTTACGCCGGTCTTGATGCCTGTTTATGACCATATAAACGGTGATTTTGGAAAGAATAACCGATTGGATTTTGCAGGAAAAATGTATTTTCTGCTTTATGACACAGATATCGATTTTATTTTTCTAACAGGCCAAAGCAAGACACGGCGATACGGGATGGATTTTTCAGGGAATATCACTTCTAATTTTGAGATACACGGTGAGTTGGCATTCGTCGATGATTACAAAAGAAACTTTATCGACAGTGACGGAACCGTCTTTAATAAAGAATATGACGCAACAAGCTATCTGCTCGGCCTGCGATATCTGGCTAAATCAGATACAACATATATCTTCGAGTATTTTCATGATGCAACCGGGTTTGCTGAGAGCGAAATGGCAGACTACTTCTCATTCATAGACAAGGGTTACGATACTTATCTCGCCTCTGGTGATGATTCTCTTTTAAAACAAGCATCAAATGCAGCTGGAGGAACCTACAACAGGAAAAATCCCATGAGAGACTATCTCTATCTGCGCGTCAGTCAGAAAGAGCCGTTTGATATACTATATTTTACGCCCTCCCTAACAGGAATATTTAACATTAACGACAAAAGCTTTTCTATCGGCCCGGAATTGTTATACACCGGCATCAAAAATCTGGAACTTCGACTGAAAACAACTTTTCTTGTCGGGGACTCATATTCTGAGTTCGGTGAAAAACAAAATAATTCCAGAATAGAATTCCGGGTAAGATACTATTTTTGAGTCCCATTAACCGCCAGTTTACGAGAAACAAGACTTTTAAGATGGCGGGGCGGTGTTGGGGGATTTTTTGACTGATTTTATTCTCGATGGTTTTATGAGTCTCCCAGAAGATGAAGTCGAGCCTGGAGTATATCCGAATAAGGGCGGGGTAGTTGCGGCTGTTTCTTTTCGTTTTTGATATAAGCTGAAAGGCGGCGGCGGTTTAATTTGCTGAATTTTGTGAGTTCAGAATTGGGGTGAGGGCATTAACGAAGACATCTGCGAGGCGCATCATTCCCAAATCGTTGGGGTGAACCCCGTCGATTGTGCCTTCGGTGTCGGTTCCGAGCATTGATTTGTTCGGTAAAAAGTGCAGGTCGGTAATTTCCTGTTCTTTCAATTTTTCATAAATAGAGCGGACAATAATTCCCTTTGAAGTTGGAGAGTGGTTTTTGTAGCTGCTGTCTTCGGCGAGGACAATGGGCGTAGAGGGACGGAGCCGGCGGAGTTCTTTGACGAAAGGCTCGAAACGCTGGTGGACGTCTTTTTCGGTCATATTCCAGAGGCAATCGATGACATAGACGGAAGCGTCGATTTCGGCGAGGAGTCTGGCGAGGGCAAGTTCCATCCTTGCGTTTCCTGCGAAGCCGAGATTAATGACGGGGACATTCATTTTTCTTGCGACGATGGCGACGGAAGCCATTGCCGGGCGTGAGGCACAGGCTCCCTGAGTAATTGAGGTCCCGTAGAAGACAACGGGTTTTGGGGGGGGCGTTTTAGATTTATCGGGTGCAGCGAGCTTTTTGCCTTTTGGGACAGCGAGCAGGACGGATTCGACGCCGTTAAATAAGGGCAGATAAAGCATGTACTCTTCGGCCTGGTTTAGACGGAATGAGGCGGTGTTGGTCAGGGAGTCAGGCTGGGCGTTGTTGACGAATTGCCACTTTTGGTCTTTATGCCTCGAATAGAGGTCCAGTCCGCTGACGGCGTTGACGGACATATAGGGCAGGGCGAGCGTTTCGCTGTTTAGTTTCCATTTGACATCGATTGAAGAAGCGTCGGTGGTGAAGTGTATGCTTATGCCGGCGGAGTTTTTACTTAGTTTCCAGACTTCCTTGGGGACGTTTTTTTTTGCTTTTGCCGGCAGACGGTCGTAAAAAGACTCGGTGTTTTTCCAGCCTTTTCCCTGAATTTGGAGGTTTTTGCAGTCGGTCCATATTGATTTTGGGCCGAGGTAGAACTCGGTGGTTCGGAGGTTTAGAGTTTTTGTGAAAAGAAAGCAGAGCACAAAAACAACTATCACAAACAAGAGGACCAGTCTGACAATATGATTGACATATTTCATTTTCTGTGCTCGCCATTAAAGCCGGTGTGGAACATTTAGCGTTATTCCTGAATTAAAACCGCCGACGACAGAGACTGAACTTTGTTATAAATATAGCGAAAATTTTTATTAAACGCAATTATATGTTATTTCAGGATTTTTGGCGGTCAGGGTTTTTTTGGGGAAGGCGGCGGTATAATCTTTCTGTCCGGGCAGGGGTGTTTGAAGGGCATTTTGCCGCCGGTCCAGGAGCCTTTTGCAGGGTGGTCGATCTGGGCGTATTTTTTTACCAGTTCAATAACGGCATCGTCGTCTTTATCGACGTATAGTTCGAACCAGTTGCCGGGGACGCCTTTCTTTGCGATTCTGATACCGGCTCCCAATCTTCCTCGGTGGTCTCCCCCGGCGCAGTCGGCTGCAAGGAGAGCGGCGATGAGGCGGTCTGCAATGCTTCCTTCTGTTTGTTCATAGGCCCGTGCCATGGCGAAGACGACATTTTGGCCGGTAAGAGTGTTTCCCTGACAGGCATAGAATCTTCCGGAGAATGCCCCCCACCAGATTCCGGAGGGGTCGGCATTTGCGGGGTTTCTGTTTGCGGCGCGGCCGTCCATATCGATGATTGCAAGTTGACGTTTATCGCGGCGCTGGTCGTCTTTTAGCAGTTCGCTGAGTACCTCTTCGGGGAGTTTTCCCTGCTCGAGGAGGTCGAGGGCCTTCTTTGACCAGTCGGGGTTGTGCCAGTGCTGAGTGCAGAATGCTCCGACGCCGGGGCGCACGAAGGGGACAATTTTTCCGACGGCGGGATACCTGCTTGCGACGGCAGCTCCGCAGACGCCGGTATTGGGGTCAACGGCAACGATTGAAAAGGTTCCGGTGACACCGTGGTCGGGTAGTAATTTTGCGCGGTCAGTTTTGCTGGAGTCGGGACAGGAGGTACAGCCGCCGCACGAGAATATCACCAGAAAAATTAACGAGAGGTACAGACTTGTGGTTTTGAGAAAGTTGGTTTGCGTAAGATTAAGCGTAGTCATTATTTGGCCTCATATTATAATTTTGCGTGTTGGTCGATTATAACCACAGGGGTAATTGCCCGTTGCTGACAGTCAGGTTTGATGCCGGGCATATCTTTCCTTTTAGGCGTATTACCATTGACAAGCGAAGCATTGAACTTTATTGTACATAACCTTTTGTTAGTATAGCAGTGA
>Ga0272441_10009305_pt1 | contig 15225 bp, 14 predicted proteins | sample SSMProp6N_FD_193582 | JGI IMG/M metagenome (GOLD analysis project Ga0272441, IMG submission 193582) | Marine sediment archaeal communities from Little Sippewissett salt marsh, Falmouth, MA, United States - SSM-Prop-6N | ecosystem: Environmental > Aquatic > Marine > Wetlands > Sediment ... | reverse complement strand
GACCTCACTCGGCGCCTTTGTATTAACCTTTTTCTTGCTGCTTACTTTTGCCAGTATTCTTTCTTCTATTTCCTGGTCTGTTGCGTCATCGCTTGCAAATATTCCTTTGTCCACTTTAGTAATTCCCTGCGTTCTTTGAACATACAGTCTTACGCTTGCCTCTGGCGTTAACGTTTTCCATTCGCTTGTATCAAGTTCAGCCATAATTTGTTTAACGCTACATACACGTAGTTTGTTAACAACGTCCAGAACCTGCTGTTTTTGCGATACCTTTTTCGGCTTATCTTCTTTGACCGCCTTTTCCGCTTTCGGCTCAACTTCCGCTTTTTCCGGTTCGGCAATGGTTTCCGGTTCCGTCTGTTCTGCCGGTGCCTCTAATACTTCCTCATTTTTTTCTATTGGCTGTTCTATTCCGTAGTGTGTCTTTAAAATAGCCGGAATACTATTTTTATATTCGACTTCGTCAAACCGGGAAATTATCTCCTCTTTCGTCACCGGGAGCGAGGCGTGGGGGTGCTTTTTCGCCCATTTCGGCAATCCCCTTAAGTAAGAATTTAAATCACTTTTCTTGGCAGTAGTTTTTTCTGCCTGTGCAGGTTTTCCTGCTTTCTTTTTTTTAGCCATTTTACTGACCTCCTTCTTTTTTTGCCAGCCACTCTGCCGGCTCGCCATACAAGTAATGCACTCGCCGAGCCACAATGCCGAAACCCCAGAATCTTTCTCGCAAACGCCGCAAAATGAGGCGATTCTTTTTTTGGCTCGAACCTTGCAAGCGCTTTCACCACCCGCCGCCCATGTGACCTTTTCGTCACTCTTTTTCCGCCGAACCCGACCAATGCTTCACTCCTCCCAAAACCGCCCTAAATTATCAAAAAGCGCATTTGCAAATATTTTTTCTTGACTTTTTTTTTTTTTTATTATATAATGCTCGTATATGGCAAGTAAAAAGAAGATTAAACCTAAAGTTAACTCTATTACTAAAGTTATTAACAAAGACGTTAAGCACACTAATTCTAAAACCGATTTCTTATTCTCTAATCAATTTAATCAATCTTCCATTCACGATACTTATTTAGAACAAGATAACGAACAAGAACTTAATGTCTTAATTAACAACGACAAAGAAAGAATTGATGACGAATCTATTACCAACTACAACTCCGTTAACCCTGCTCTTAATCATTTTAACGCTAATTTATCTCTTAATACCAACGCTAACTATAAATATATTAATTCTTCTATTGACAATAACAGATATAAGTTAGACATTATTAACTTATGTAAGAATATTTATAATCATAATCCTGTATTTAAGTATTCTTATGCTTTTAAAAAGTATGGGTTAACTATTAAACAACATTTGTTCTCTTTATTATTTACTTCTGAATCTGAAGTATACGGTAATGGAGTTAGAAGTTTTATTATTGCTTATAATTTAGATGTTGTTAATGATAGACTTAATTATTCAAGAGCTCATAGAGGTGCTACAAGATTATTACAAGCTTCTAACATTCTTTCTTACATTGATGAGCTTATTAGTGCTATTGCTTTTAATGACCAATTTGCTGATAAACAACTCGCTTTTCTTATGTCCCAGAAGGCACATTTAGGCATAGCCTTATCTGCCGTAAAAGAATATAATAAGCTTAAACAACGCATTGTTACCAAGATTGACCAGAATAATACGTTTGACTTTGGTGACTTTGTTAAACAAGCGGAGTTAGCTGAACAACAAGGCAGTACCAAAGCAATAGACATTACAGAGCAAACAAAAATAGAAGAAGAACGACAAGCAAAGAATGCAAGAAGAGAAATGAATAATTTAGAAAGAGAATTGACGGGTGAAGAAGAGGATTAAGGGGTTACAAATAAGAAATAGTAAATACTAAAAGGAATATAATGGGAAATTTCGCCACAGGACGCCGAACGCACCTTCTCGGCGGTGTTTACTCGAAATCGAAAAGAAAATCGCTTGGTGGGGAAATTTGGCGGCTAAAAACGGATTCTGGCGCAGGGTTTGAGGCGGCTTTTCTTGGGATGGCAAGAAAAATGTCATTCGCATTATAAAACTAATATAAAAAATTATATTATGACTGTTTACGAAAATTAAAATTAAAATATAAATTTGTTTAATGAACGTTGTTTGGATTTTCAAAAGAGTTATGGACGTCCATAACTCCAGAACTTTGAATAAACGAATTGACAAATTGCTCTTTTGCACATAAATACTATCTTCTCTGACTAAGTAACGTTTATATATTAACTTAGTTTAAGAGTAGAGAAGAGTAAAGGAGAGTAAAGAAAAAGAAAAGAAAGTAGTAAAGAAAGAAAAAGAAAAAAATTATGGACGTCCATAACCGTGCGACTTTTGAAATTCAATTGTCATTTTTTCTTTTTTAATCACCTTATTACGCATTTAGGGAATTTCGCCAACGCTGAGAGGTTTTTGGACGAGTGGGGTCAACCCCCGAAACAGCAAGAATAATCGCACAGCGGCGAACGTCAGGCGAACGGCGGCGGTTTTTAAGGCAGGGTCAACCCCTCTTTTCAGGGTTCTGTCCCCGTTTGGCATTTTGCCTAATTCTATTTTGCATTATGGACGTCCATAATAGAGTTATGGACGGCTAAAACTCACAAAGTAAAGTAAAGAAGAGTAAAGTAAAGTAAAGTAAAGTAAAGAGTTATTATTATGTCTAAAACGTTTCAACTTTTTTTGCATTCTTTTAAAAACTTGTTGTGTGAACTTTTATTCGCTATTTCGGCAAACAGCACACTTGGCCTGTTTGTTGCAATTCCCCTCGTTTTCCAACTCAGACCAGCTTGTCACGTTTTTCCGGCTTTGGTCGTATTGCTTCAAAGCGCTCCATTTCCGCTTTTGCTCCGTATTGCTGACGTTTCCGCTTTTTCCAACTATCTCTCGTTTCCAAGGTCTAAACGCACCTGCACTTTTGTCGATAATGTCGCCGCTTCCGAGTATTGCCGGCTTTTCCTCTATTTCCAGAACCGCAACCCCGTTTGCACCCCGACTTTTTTTAAATATTCACTCAAAGGAGAACTCTATGCCTTCTAAACCATTATATCTTATTTCTAAGCGTAAGACAGGCGCTCACGATAACTTCGCTAATAAATATATTAATAAAATTATTAAATGGCGCAAGTCTATTCTTGCCTTCGTCCAAGATATCTGGGGTCTGCAGCCGCAACCGGCTATCCATAAATATAAATATATTATTGACGCCTGTATTAAAAATAATGAGTTTTTTAATATTTCTGCCTCTTATTTTGGTAATTTTAATGAAGATACTGGTTGTTGGTATTGGGAAGGCTACGACCCTTCGCAGTATTCTTGGGCGGGAGAATGGATTCACAAAAACAACCTAATCACCTGGCAACAATGGGGTATACTGTTATCTATCGAGTTTCTTTGCACACACGAGTCCAAGCGGCGCTTATCAATTCGCAGCGGGCACGGAATAGGGAAAAGCAGTGTATTCAGTTGGATAATCCTATGGGGGTTAGTGTGTTTCCACGAGAGCCAGATAGCGTGTAGTGCGCCAACGGGTTCACAGTTGTATGACAATTTATGGAAAGAGATAAGTGTATGGTATAATAGGATGCCTGACTATCACAAACAGAACATAGTGATAAGTAGCGACCATATACGAATGAAGAGTAATCCAAAGAGTTGGTTTGCGAGGGCGAGAACAGGAGATAAAGAGAATCCAGATGCATTAGCAGGATTGCATAGTATGAGTAAGTTATTGTTTTTAGCAGACGAGGCAAGTGGAATACCTACGGAGATATTTACGGTAAGCGAGGGAGCATTAACGACAGAAAACTATTTGTATGTAATGGCGAGCAATCCGAGAAGGCAGAGTGGATATTATTATGAGAGTTTTGGAAAGGATATAAGATGGTATAACTTGCATTTTGACAGCAGGGAGAGTCCGTTGGTTACAAAGAGATGGATAGACGACTTCCGGTTAAAATATGGAGAGGACAGCAATGAATGGAGATTTATGGTAGAGGGGAAATTTCCAAAAGAGGATACAGTAGATACGAAAGGATACTACCAGTTGGTAAGCGAGAAAATGTATGAGGATAGTTTGCTAAAGGATATAGGAGAAATAGACTGGACCGAGAATGTTAGATTGGGAATAGACCCAAGCGGAAGTGGAAAAGATGAGACGGTATGGTGTTTACGAGATGAATTCCACAGCAAAACGGTATTAAAAGAGAAGGTATCGACACCTAAGGGGATAGCGTCCAGAACGGTAGGAATAATAAAAAAATATAAGGTTAAGTCCGGAGCAACCGACACAAATGTATTTATAGACAACTTTGGAATAGGAGCAGACGTAAGGCCCGAATTAATATTGCTTGGACACCACAGCATAGGAATAAATGTAGGCGACGGTGCCGACGAGAAAGACAGGTTCTTAAATAAAAGAGCAGAGGCATATTATAGACAAATGAAGTGGTTAAAGAACGGGGGAAAAATAGCAAAGACAGAAAGCAGTGATGACATACTTGTTGTACGGTGTACAGAAGAAGGGAAAAAGTTTAGAATAATGTCAAAAAAGGATATGAGAAAGGAGGGGTATAAAAGTCCGAACGATGCAGACGCAAGAATGTTAACATTTGTAAAAAAAGAGACAAAAGCAGATGCGAAGAGGGGTATAGTGCGAAATAGAGAGGTAGCCAAACACAAAACAAAAATAAGCAAGATAAACAAAATGTTTATGACTGCAAAAATTGGAGTATAATAAATGAATATAGTAGAAATGAATAGAACGGGAAGTTTAATGGGAAGAAGTTCAAACGATATGTTATTGATGAGGGCGAGAGAAAATAATTTAGAAAACCAAGCTGTAGCAAACGGGGTTAAGAACATAAAAAAAGTGGCGGAAAAACTAAATTCTGAAGTTCTGTCAGGGAAAGCAACAGCAACAGCGGGTGCAGAAAATTACGATTTATTAAGAATAACGAATCAGCACATAAATTTAAAAATTTAAAATGAAAATAAAAAATTTATTATTAAAATTTAAAAAAGAAATAATAAGTTACCCGTATATTTTTATATATTTAATAATAATTCATATATTATTAATTATAATCTCGAAAATTGAATAAAAAAAATAAAAAATACTTGACAAACAAATAAAAGTAGTATATAATTGTGTAAATTGCAAAAGTAGGAGAGACAAAATAAAGGAAAAATAGTTGCAAACATTAAAAGAAAAATTGTTATCCGGCGAAAAAGAAACAATATTAAGTGAACTAAAAAAAATTGTAAACAAAGAAGAAAAATACTACTTTCAGGAAATAAATCCTAAATTTTGTAAATTGTTAGATGCAATTGACGGAATATTATCAGATGACTTCCCCACCAAACTAAAAATCTGTTTTCCTTTCATAAAAAGATATATAAAAACAACATTGCCAAATATGATGAAATCAATAATGTCTGAAGAACCGTATTGGGACAAAATTGAAATAGACGATAAAAATTCTTATACAAGACTCGCCAAATCTTTAAATTCATTATTAAAAAAACACGTATATACTTTTAATGATATTTTTAATATAATTGATAGTGAAAATAGAGATTTATTGACATTTGGAACAACAGTTACTAAAGACGGTTGGGAAACAGAAATAAAAACTAAAAAAATCAAAAAATTAAAAAATGTAGTAATAAATGAAGATAGCGAAGAACTTGAAGCAGAATCAGAAGAAATAGAAATTGAAGAAATTGAAGAATTAATTAAAGATAATCTTAAAATAAAAAATATAGACATAAGAAATATAAGATTTGATTCAACAGCAACTGAAATAGACGAACTTGAATATATTTATGAACATATTTACTCTAAAGTAGATTCTTTAAAAGAAATGTTTGAAAATACAGATGAAGTATTAGATAAATATATAAAATCAAAATCTGATTCTGAAAAAGAATTTAGTGTAAATAGCGCAGAAGAATCTGAAAGAGAAAAAGACAATGTTGATAATAGAGATATGCAACTCGCTACAAATTGTCACGTAATAGAATTTTATATTTATGATAGAGTTTTTTATTTATTATGTGAAGGAAATGGAGAACAAATTGATATTATAGATTTGTTAAGTCCAAAAAATAGCAACCCGGCAGACAAATACGAAAATCCATATAATCATGGAGAATTTCCATACTCTATTTATTTTTATAATAAAAATAAAGGTAGTCTTTATGGAGAAGGTCTTGCCGAAGAATTATATAAAATATGGTTAATAACTACATTTGTATTTAATTACTTTTTAGATAAGTTATTTGAAGAAACAAATGCTCCAATAGCATATAATTCTAATGGTGCTGTTGACTCGACAGAGTTATTATCTGTGCTTACTGGCGAAGGAAGATTCGTTGCTTCTGATGGCGACCCTCGTGGAATGTTTATGCCTATTAAATTACAAAGACAACTTGGTATATTATTTCAGGTGTGGCAGAATTTTGAAGGTCAAATGCAAACCCAGAGCGCAACTACAAATTTTGAACGTGGCGGTTCTCAAGTTCAGAGTTATACTGAAACTCTTGGCGGAATAAAAGAAATATTAAAAAAATCATTTGAAAGCGCAGCATATTCAATAAAAATTAATGAGGGACAACGAAAAAAACATTTATATAGATGTTTGTCAAACATATTTCAATTTCAAAAAGATAAAGTTTTTGTTAAAATAGAAGATGTTAACGGGATTGAATATGTAGAATTCAGGAGAGAATTTGACAACTCTCAAATAGAACCAAAAGATATTGTTTTGGAAATAAATGATGTAAAAAAAGCAGTTAATCTTGATTTGTCAAATGGCGTTTCTGAATTAAATGATAATTCTAAATTTTTTGTTTTAGATGAAATAATGAAGTTAAAATTAAATATTGATTTTAACTTTAACATAGGCGAAGAAGAATATAAATTTCAGCAAGCACAACTTGGATTAAACATTGGAATGTCTTTGGCTTCCGCCGGGATACCAGTAGATATTATTAAATTAGTAAAAAAATTCTTTAAACAACTTGGTTTAGATGATATAATTAAAGATGACGACAGCGAAATGGAAATTATAGAGTCTGAAAATGATAGATTTTATGACCAGTATCTTGATTATTTAACTTTGTTAAAAGAAGGCAAAATAGATGACAAAAGATTTATGTTGTTATGTGCAAATGCAATAAATCCTCCTAAACCTGATGAAAACGATATGCTGCATTTAGCAGAACATAAAAAACTACAGGAAACTAAATTAAAAAGTTATCCGGACGCTTTCTTGCCTCACATGTTAATACATCAGCAATATTATGATGCTAAAATGAAAGCAACACAAGAATTACAAAGAATGCGACAGCAACAGCAGTCCGGAGGACAAGACGGAAGGACAATAGTAGGAAAACAAAACAGAAATGGTCAAGAAGTTCAAGAAGACAGAATGCCACCAGACACAAGCGAAAATACCAATGACAATATGCAAAATGTAAATGCTGGAGGCGGTAATACAAATGTTTAATTTATTTAATAAAATAAAAACATATTTTAAAAACGATATTGAGTCTAAAACAATAAGTAAAAATAAAATTACTTTTGAAGAATTAGAAATTGAAAAAATAAAAAAAGTAACTGCGCTAAAAAATTTAATAACTAATAATAATAGTTTTAAACTAATTGAAGATGAAATAATATTAAAAAAAATATATAATATTATTAAAAAGTTAAGTAATAAAAATAAAAAAGATATTGAAGAAATTAATTTTATGTTAGGTGAATTAAATAGTGTTATTGATGTATATGAAAAAATATATATTTATGCAGGGTATAAAAAAATTGAAAATAAAATTCCTGATTTGCAGGAACTTGATAAAATTCATACGAAAGGAAGTGTTAAAAGACATAGTAAAAATTTGTTTAATGTTAAAAACCAATAAGGAGCAATTTAATTATGGAAAAAGATTTTAATTTAGAACCTTTGGAAATTGGCGAATCATTATCAAAAAATTTTCATTTACAATGGTTTGCGGAAGATGAAGAAATTGAAGATAATGACCAATTAAATTCTGAAGGCGATTCTGAAGAGGAATCTGATACTGACAACGAGGATTTTGAAGATGAACGTTCTGCTGATGAAATATTAAGTGAGTTTTTAGAGGAAAACAAAAACTTTAAAGATTTAAAAGGTATTTTAAAAACAGCAAAACATTCAAGAAGTTTAATATCTGATGTTAAAAATGAACTTAAGGAAAAAGAAGGTTTAATATCAGAATTGCAGAGCAAAATTGGAGAACATAACTCTAATAATACTAAAAAAGAAACCGATGAAATTGACTCTCAAATAAAAGAGATTCAAGACAGGTTGGGGTATGCTCTGGCTGATGATAACTTGGCAAAACAAATTGTAAGTTTGTTGCAAAAAAAATCTGATATACCAGACGAATACAAAGATATTTTGTCTGAATATAAACAGAAAAAAGACGAGCAAAAGAAAAAAGACGAATTTGTCAAATTGCAAAAAGAATATGATGACGTTTGTGTCAAAGCGTTAAATTCAATTGCAAAAAAAGATTCTACATTCAATATGGATGAAATAAAAGTTGTTTTGTCTTATCTTCAAGAACCCGAAGGTCAGGAACTATTTAATAAATTTCTCCTTTCTGATGATAAAAAGAAGCCGGCTGTTGAAAACTATGAAAAATTGATTAAAATGACACGTTATATTATACGTGGCATTGAAAGTGACAAACGTGAAAAAATTATTAAAAAAGAATTGTCACAAAAATATCAAAAAAATTTCGACAGGATGGCTAATATTTTGCTTAAGGCAAAAAAAGGAATTAATTTAAAAGGCGGAAAACCGCCAAAGCCAACTGAAAAGAAAAAAACAAGTTGGTTCGACAAAGACTAACAAGAGGTGTTAAATTATGTCATATCAAATCGACAGTAATGAAAATATTTTTACTCTTGCAGAACTTAGTGACGCAGGTGTTAAAGTAGAAGATGTATCGAAAGATATAATTGATATTATGCCAGAGGAAACAGCTTTCTTAAATCTTCTTATTTCTAAAGGTTTGAAAGAGCGTAGCGTTAATCAGGCACGTGGTTTTAAAATGTTTGGAGTTCAAGACCAAAAAAGAACTCATACTATTGGTACATTTTCAGCTGGAGATAAAGAAATTACGATTTCTGGTGGAACAGCATTTGAAAATGTTATAATTGGTGACCAAATATGTATGATAGATTCAACAACTGCCGAAAACTTAACTCCAAGAAATGTTGTTGCTGTTTCTTATGATGGAACTGATACAACCATTGAAATCAATGCTTTGTGGTCAGATGGTAATCCGTCTGCAGGAGAAACAATATACAAACTTACTCATGGTGCAGAAGAAATTAGTGAAGCAAGAAAACCTATTTCAACAATTCCTATCAATGCGACTCAGGATATGGGTTTTTTCCGTTCTACTATTGGAAAAGGTATTATTGCAGGAATGTCTGGACAGTATACAAATACATGGTCTATTCAAAAGAATTTGCTTGGTTTGAACTTCAAAAGAGATATTGAAGCAAGATTATTGTTATCTACTCTTTCGCAAACATTAACCGGTCCTAACGGTTCGCCTATTTATGACCCTTTAGGATTATTTTATGCAATGCAGAATGATTTGATTACTTCTAATATGCGTGATAGTCAGTTAGGTATTTCAGTTAATGCTCAATATCAGGCTTTCGCCGATAGTGTTACATTTGATGATTTAGAATCTTTCACAAGAAAGTTATCTATTGGAAGTAAAGAAAAATATTGGTTTGTAGATAAACTTATGTATGGTCAATTATCAAAGTTTATCTTTAATAAAGGTGTTCCGACTGAATTCGTTAAAGAAATGGAAATCAATATGGTTTCAATTCAGATTGGTAAAGTTACACTCAAAGTTGTTTGTTTAGATTTACTTGATAGACTAAACTACAAAGGTGGCTTTGTTGTTGATTTTGCTAACGTAAGACCAGTTAGATATAAAGATTGGACCAAAACTGTAGTTAAACCTGTTTTATTGGCAAACAATAAATGGTCTGAAGAAGAAGAGTTATTTACTTCTTATTCTTTGGATATGTTCAATGCTGAAACTTTCGGTTGGTATACACATACAATTGATGCATAATTAAAAGGGGAGATTTAATCTCCCCTTAATTTATATTGGAGGAAATAAATTATGACAATGAGATATTTTAAGGTTAAACAAAAGGGTGCTTCTGGTGGAACTTTAAGTGTTAATAAAGGTATTCCTATAAGAGATGAGGTTACCGGGAAATTAGAATGGCTTAATGCAAAAAAGGTTAGTCTTGACGCATTAGGAATATTAAAAACAGATGACCCAGAAGTTATTTATTATGTGTTTAATCCTAAAACAGAAAGTTTTATTGACCCTCATAGACCAGGAGTAATCAATGAATTATTTATTGGGGAATCCAAATGGGATAATATGATGGTCCAGGAACTTATGCCTTCTCAGGTTACTTATTCTGAAATGTATGGGTTTAAAACGCCAGAATCTATTAGAGAACATACTGAAAAAGTAAAAGAAGCTATAAAGAACAAAGAGTATTTTTATACTCCAAAGAAAGATTATCAGTCGTTGTTAATTTCATTACAGGCACAGGAACAGATTAACAAAGTTAAGGAAATGGAACTTAATATCAAAGAAAAAGAAATACAGATGAAAAACAAAGAATTGTATATTAAGGCTAATGAAATAATATCTGAAAACGAAGGTAAATCTTATAAAGAAGTTGTAGCTGAATTACGAAAAAATGGTATTCCACAATTTACAATAGATTTAATTAAAGAAGAAAGGTCTAAAAAATAAATTTAGATTTTTATAAAAATGAGGTGATTTTTTATTATGAAATTAATAACAGCAATTTTTACTATTGTTTTGTTTTGTTTATTTTATTCTTTTGTTTTTGCTGTTGATACTACTGCTGTTAATATGAATTTTCAGTTTCCAACTGTTACTGGAACTGTTTCGTCTGGTTATATTTCAAATACAATGACGGCTGTTAATAGAACAGAGTTATATACTACTAATTATACTGTTCCAAGCGGATATGATTTATATATAACTAACGTATTAGTACCAACAAAAACAAGCTATTATTTATCAATAACACCAGAAGATACTACTGTAGCGGTGACTATATTAACTGGTAATGTTAACAGTGCTAAATATGGTGAAAAAACTAACGTTTTAAGTTATCCACTATTTTTAGGTGATGGTGATACATTAGCAGCGTCAGATGATAAAGTTAGTATTAATGGTTTTCTGGTTGCTGAAAGCGATTATTGTACAATGGTATCACAGTCTAAACTTTATGGTAATTTAGATAATCCTACTCCAAGCCAAATAAGAAATGATACTTTTGTCAGGAATGAATATACTGTTCCTACAGGTTCTGCTTTGGCTATCGGAAATGTTTATATGCCTTCCACAGACAACTTAAAAGTAATACCAGGATATAAATATGATACTCCTGATTCGTCAACTGAAGCGGCAGATTTAACAAGTTCTTCAGGGTCAAGTATTTCTGCAGGAACTTATTATTATGTTTTTACTGCATATAGCACATTAACAGGATTAACTTCAAATTCATCATCAGCTATTACTGCATCAAACATAACAGCAGATTCAAGTATTTATATTCAAAATATTGATACTGACGTTTCAAGCGGAAATAACGCTATTAAAATTTGGAGAACTACCCATTTAGATAATTCCGTATATTATTATGTTGGAACTCTTTTAATATCTTCTGATACTCATTGTTATACTGATTCTATTTCTAATGCAAATTTAGGAGATAAACTTGATACTTCTTTAACAGAAGTTAATATTGCGGATAGATATTTTAATTATTCTGTTCAGAACAGTTCAAATAATTTAATATTGCCAATATTTGCAAATGCAGGAGATAAGATTTGGGCAACTTCAAATAAGGTTTCTTTTAATGGATACCTTTTAAAGCAGGATTAAATATGTCTTTTAAACCATCTGATTATTTTGAAAATGTTAAAAAGATTATAAAGTTTACTGGGTTGCCTTCCGAAGTTTTTTTGTTGGCTGCCCAGTATTCTTTAGATTATATAGTTAGATATAAAGGATATTGTTGGAAAAGTCTTATAATTACTGATTCTACACTCAAAACTGTTGCAGATACAAATTATATAAACGTTTCAGGACTTACATATAAAATTGAAACAATTAAAAAGTTATTTATTGATACTTTTGATAGCGAAGGAAGATGTTATCCAATGTCTGATAATTTCTTTTTTGCATTAGATGAGATTACTGAAACATCCGCTAAGAGATATTGTAAATATATAATTGATAATAAAATATACATAAATCCTACTCCTTCTGATGAGCTTACAGTATACCTCATATATAAAAAAACAGTAGAGCAAATAACTGATGTAGATGATAATGTTCCGTTAGAAGATAAGTTTGCTATTGCATTTAATATGTCTTTGATAGAATTTTGCGCTCCTTATGGTAGTGTTACAAGTAATCTTGTTTCTTATTATCAAATGAAAAAAAATGAAATATTATCAAGTATAATATTAGAAGAAAACAAAGTTTTAGACGCAAAACCGGGAGAATCTTCTAATTTAGAATCAAAATTATTAAATTCAAAATCAAATTTAACTTCTACAAAATATTTCAATAATTTAAGAAAAGTATAGTTTAAGGAGCGTGTATATAAAATGAAAAAAATAAGTATATTTTTTGTTTTGCTTTTATTATGTTTTGGTAATTATTTATTTTCAAGTGATACAATTGTGATTACTTCTCCAGCTGATTTAACTGATACATCTACGCAAACGATTACAATATCAGGAACGTTTAAAAATGCAAGTTCAGGCGATACAATTATATTAAGAACTAACGCAACTACTCAAACAACAATTAACGTAGCAGCAGATTCTGGGAATTGGAGCGGAACTGTAACGCTATCTGATACTGAAGATTCTGTGTCTGCTACAATTCAGATAGATGCATTTTATTCAGGAGATTCAATAACACTAAATTATTTTGGAACGCCTGATATATCAATTACGTCGCCTGATAATTTAACTGAAACTTCAACAAAAACAATATCAATTAGCGGAACAACAAGCAATTCTAATGTTGGAGATATAGTATATATATTTAATTATATTAGTGGTAAATATTATAAACAATCTTCATATACTTTAACAGCAGTAGAAGGCGAGTGGTCTGGCACAACAACATTAACAGGAATTTCTGATTCAATAGTAGTTAGATTATATGATTCGTTTTCAAGAAATGCTTATGACACTTCAACTTTTCATTATATAATTGGAAATAATGTTATGCCTGCAAAAAAACTTAATCAAGCCGACGCTATAAATTCAGTAATAAATGATTATTTAGAATCATCAACACAAAATATATACAAGGTTTTTTTAAATAAAATATTAGGTATAGTAGATTCAAGAACATTTGATTATCCTTCTACTCAAATTTTTACCTATAATGCTGAAGGAAATGTTGAAACAATATTTACTGATAACGATGTATTTTCTTGCACAGAAACATTTGTATATACAACTGTAGGTTCTGACTCCAAGTTACAATCAATTACTCCAGAAACAACTTGGAAATAAATTATAACAGGAGATAAAAAATGAAAAATATACTTATTATTTTATTATTATTTTTTGTATATTTAAATATATTATATGCTGGCGGATACCAAAAAAAGATTGATTATGTTGACGTCCCAAGAAACTCAACAGACTTAAATGATATGACAGATGGAGACGTAACAACCGGCAAGGATATTAGCGTTCCAAACTTAAATGCTAATGTTGTTAATTCTGTTTCTGCTTATGTTGATGGAGATGCGGTATCTGGTGGAGTTGCTGTTGTTTTAGCAGGTTCAACAACTATTGATACTATAACAATAAATGGTGATGATGGGCATTGGTCAACCGCAGGCGATTGGTATGATACATTTTTTTATATTGGTGGTGTCGGCGCCAGTCATGTTGAAAATGCATATTTTAGTATAACAATACCAGATACAATATTATCTATAGACACTATTACTTTAAATTTTTGGCATTTGGGATGGTCAATGGCGGATAATAATACAATGGAAACTCCAACATTTGTTGCTGACTTTGATAGAATTATTTTTTACGAAGCTTCTGATACTGATGGAATAATAAATGAGACAGACTTGGGAATTGCAATTTGTAACGGAATTCAAGAATATTCTGTTAATTTAGATAAAACTTATTTTACAAGAGGAAAGCATTGGATTAGATTTTTGGGTTCAAGAAGCCAACTGACTGCAATAGCATCATCACGCTCCGACACACCACCGACATTCACAATTACATATTCACAAACGACAACCTTTGCTGATAAAACATACGAAGATACAGTTGACCAGATGACCGATAATAGCGTATTGACAGGAGATAATGTTTCTGTTCCTACTATAAATGCAGAAACCGTAACAGCCAAAAACATTACAATAGATACTAATTTAATTGTTGATTCTGCACAAATAGGAGAACTTGTAGTGACAGGAACAATATCTGCAGATACTTTTTATGGCGATGGCTCGCAATTAACAGGAGTAACTGCCGACACATCAAACTTAATAACAAAAGAAGATACTGCAACAATTATAACAATGTCATTTTCTAACGACACTTACCTCACCAACTCAACATCAATTGATTCTTGTGCTTACGTAGACACTTATGTTGGAGAAGATAGTTTTTCAATTAATTCAGATAGTTATGAATTGCTTATAGATAATTATTATATTCCTGATACAGGAACATTTAACAATGTTCTTGTTAATACAGATTTATTTGGATGCGCTGTTGTTGATTTATCCGCCACAGAAGATAAATATTATGTATTTGGTGTTAGTAGAAATATAGATACTTCAACATTAAAAATAAAAGCGAGGGTTAGATAATGAACGAATTTGAACAAGATAAAGAAAGTATTAAAGAAGCAAGCAAAGAGATAGGATTAACTGATTTAATTAAAAAGATTAGTTCTGTATTTGGAAAAGATAAAAAAGACGATGTATATAAAGAAAGTAATCCTAATGCTTTTGATAATTTAAAAGCTAAAGTTGTAAAAAGTAATAATAAATT
>Ga0272441_10009304_pt1 | contig 15229 bp, 14 predicted proteins | sample SSMProp6N_FD_193582 | JGI IMG/M metagenome (GOLD analysis project Ga0272441, IMG submission 193582) | Marine sediment archaeal communities from Little Sippewissett salt marsh, Falmouth, MA, United States - SSM-Prop-6N | ecosystem: Environmental > Aquatic > Marine > Wetlands > Sediment ... | reverse complement strand
TAATAAACGACTAAACATATCATACTATCAAGAAAAAAAGAGGAATAAACATAAAAATTATTCCAACTATAGATAGTATTAATCCAAAAAAACCAAGTTTATATTGTTTTGGAAGCACTGTTTGACTAAGATAAACCACACCTATCCCATAGATTATAACACCAATAACTCCTATAAAAAGCAAAGTTAAGCTAAGTAAAAAAAGAACAGAAAAACCGGGATCAATATATGTTTTAATAGCAATCGGAATAGAAGTTATAAGGATGTAAATTAACACATAAATCATAAATTTCTTATATTTTAAATTACCAATTTTTTTTATCAAAGTGTTGCTTGTCTCGTAAAGCATTCTAGAAGCAGCTTCAAAACCAGCATATACAGTACCAAACAAAGCAAAAAATACACTTATCTGGAATAATGGTCTAAGCCAATTAGCCAGATATTCAAATATTATTACTTGTTCCTGAACTAGTTTTGCATCTGTGGGGAGCACTTGTTTCCCTCCAAGTAAAACGGCCCCTGCTATCATATAAGCTGCTGATACAATAGATACAATAATAAAAGCAAGAGCTAGATCTATAATCAATGGTTTCAGCAATATTCGCGATTTTTCGATTTCTTTTTTCTCATTTGGAAGATAGCTTATTTTTCCTTGTTTCCGGAATTTTTCAAAACAATCTTGAGAAAAAACATTCGGATCTTTTTTATCCTTAAAAATACCCCATTTTTTTATTTTTATCCAACCAAGATATCCTATCGTTGTTATTATTGTAATAGTCAGAGTTCCTAGATATGCAAGCATATATAGTGGAATTGATGTTTTTGTCACAGAAGAATAGTCAGGATTTGATGTAACCCACTCTGGAAAATTATTTGGTACATTTTGACCAATAGTTAAAAAATTTGGAAGTATTTCAAAGATATCCTGGTTATTAGCATTAAGTATAGATATTACAGAGAGTACAGCCCCTACAGCAAGAATTAATATAAAAATAGAATGGGTTATTTCAAAAAGTTTAAAACGACCAATTATGACTATAATGCCTGCTAGTAAACAAAAACAAATACCCCATATTAGATAATTGCCAAATCCAAAAAGCCATTCAAGAGTTTGACCAAGAGAGGTCATAATTGTAGCTGTGAAAATTGGTATAAAAATAAGCATTATTATTATAAACAACCAGTTTAGCCATCCTTTTTTTGTTTTCAGAGCAAAAAGATCCATGATTCCTATTCCTGAAATCATCGTAAATCTACAGCTTACAAAGGCGATGATATACGAACCTATATTTATTGTAATCAACCATAATAATGCAAAACCGGCCCATGCACCGATTTGTGGTCCAAGAATAAGTTGACCTTGTCCTATAGTTAATGATGCAACAATTGCACCTGGTCCAAAAAACAATAGATATTTTAAATATTTTTTAACTGAAGGTTTTTCAGTTAGTACTTTATCTGGCGTTGGAAAAGATATTGTATCTTGCATTTTTAATCCTCAAAAACAATTTTTTCATGTTTTTTTATCTCCATCTCGGGTTTTTTAGGACCTTTTTGAGCTCTAGCTTGTTTGTCATATGCTTGTATTCCTCCAGCTTCTTTGATAATTTTTCGACCTTTTTGAATTTGTTTTAAAATACTGATATTAACTCTCTCCATAGATGCTGGTGCTATTTTTTTAAGTAATCTGGTTGAACCTGAGAAACCATATGGTATAGATTCCATATACATTATTGTACCAGGTATTGCAAAAAACCATTTTCCAATACTATCTTCACCAAACTTTGTGATAGGTATTCCAGCTGCTGCTTGACGTTCTGCTTTAGGACCAACATGGGCAACTACCCATCTACCATCAATAAATGCTTCTCCTTCCCCTTCAAGCATAAAATAACCCATGGAGTCATACCATTTTTTAACAAGAGGATCTGCTTCAACAATAGAATTATACCATGCTTTAATCATATTCATGGCAAAAACCTTATACCTTGCTTTTATACCAGCAGCACGACAAAGTGCAATAAATGCAGATATTAGATGAAAGCATGTACCTGTTCCACGCTTCAAAGTTTTACTAACACTGTCAAATGGTAGAATTTCAAGTGTCATATGTTCTTTTACAAGATTAAACGCTGCCTCAGCATATTCACGGTCATTTTTTTTAAAAGCACCGAGACTATGGGCTAATGCCACAACCTCTGGTTCACGATGATCGCAGTAAAGAGTAGGGCGTAAATATTTTTCATTTGTATCAACTATCTTCATATTTGATTTAAATTCAGGGATTTCATATTCTCTTTTTGGCCTTGTATATCTTTGTGAACCAACTCCCATATTTCTAAGTTTTTTTAAATCAGCCATGTTTAACAAAAGTGTTTTACTAAGTGAAAAAGCACCTGCTAAAAACATTTTACCATACATTTTCTGCGGGATGTAACCTTTTTGTTTCATTTCATGTAGGCTAGTCATTTTTTTAGTCACCACTTGCATCTGCTGATATCATTCTACGTAGTTCTTCTGCACATCCGCGCATTTCTTTACCAGAAACACGAGTTATTTCTGGTTCAAGAACAGGACCGGGACGATCACATACAGGGCAATGCTCAAGCATCCTAACTCGATCCCCAGATATAATAAAACCAGGATAGCTAAAAGCACCACCGTCAAGAAACGCAAATTGGCCGTATTCGCCATATCCAACTGGTTTAAACTCATCATCAAGAACAATTGGGTGAAAATAACTATTAGGGATATGGAAATAATGCCCTTCAGGACAATGTATCATCCAACCGTTGCCTTCAACCATCCCATATCCATCTAGACAATATTCAGGTTCTATACCTAAGAATTCTTGCATCTGTTTTCTAAAATCTTCAACGGGCATACGTTTATCTTCATGTACCTTCCATCCTCCACCTGTAAGTATACATATTCTATCAGAAAAATCAAAGGTTTTACCCTGTTCTTTTAATTTGTTTGTAACGGCATATAAAAAAAATGGTGCGCCTGCAAAAACAATCCTGTTTTTTTCTTTATGATTTTTTTCAAGCCATTTAATTATACTATTGGTAATTTTTTTTGTCATCCTTGCAAAAGCTTTCTTTATAATTTTAGCTTTAAAACCTGAACCACCCGTCATACTGAGTTTAATTAGATCTGTGTTTATTTCTCTATCAATTGCTGCTTTAACATTCTTTATAACATCATAATAAATTGTACATACCTTACCTGCATAAACATTGGTTTTGAAAGGATTTGGCATTAAAAGATAGCCATTACTATTGTAATACCAACCAGGATAGGTCATAGTAATTGCCAGCTTTGCAATAGAGTATTCAGATACATTAAATGTTTTTCTATCACGTGGTATAAATGTATGTCTCCCACTTGTACCACTGCTATATGATACAACTAATCCAGTTTTGTTAAAAGCATTTATAACATCATCATAATGTGGGTTTTTACCTGGTATTTTTATCTCGGGTATTTTACCTGTATATATATTAGCCAGCCAATGTGCGAAATCACGGCCAATTGGATAATCTTTATAAAATTCACCAGGTATCAAAGGTATCTTTTCAAGATCATCATAACTTTTGATTTTATCCGGTGTAACTTTTTTTTCTACACAAAAATCATGATACGTCTTATTATTTTCAAAATGATTTTTCAGTTGATATTTTATTGCTTTAAACTGTAGTTCTTTTGCCTTTTTTAATGGTATTCTAAATAGGTCTTTTGGACCATATATTGCATTATCTGGTGGTGTCCAGTTATTTTTTGATGGAATATATTTCCCAGCAAGAGTATTAAACTTTTTAATATATTCATCAAAACTTATTGTCAACTTATCGAACACCCATCCATTACTTTAACAAATTAACTATTATCTATAATATTATTTTCCTGAATTATTAAATAAGTTATTAAGTTTAATAATTTTCTAATAAAACTTCAACCTGTTAATTTCACTATTGCTTCAGCGATATCGCCTTTTGTTTGTTCAAGAGCCTTTTTTGCCTCTTCCTTTGTTTTACCAGTTTGTTCCATTACAAGTTTTATGTCTTCTTCAGGTGTTTTTTCTTTAATGTCTACAACGCGAGGATTTCCTGATATCTGATATGTTTTTGATCCTTGTGCATCCATAATTGTTACTTCGGCCTTATCAAAAATATACTCTTTTTTATCTGTCCTAATAATAATTTTTTCTACATTTTCGATTTCTGTAACGTTTATACCAAGCCGCTTCATCATTTGTTTCATTTGACGCGGGTTCATTCTACCTGGCATCATGATACATACCTTCCATTATTCCTAATAAACATAGCTTATTTTAATATTTTGAAAGAAAGTTGTATACAAATAGATAATATAAAAAATTTTTTTAAAAAAATAATTAGAATAAGGTAAATTATAGAAGTTAACTAAGCTTTAATTATTTTAATCTATTTTTTTCCTTTTCCTATAATCAAATATCAAAATCATTATATCATAAATGATCAAACAAAAAATTAATAAAAATAAAATTGCGTCTCTATTTTTTAATAAAAAAACCTCTAATGGAGGCCTTCCTTGATAGTAGCTCCAGCTTTCTGGAGGTATGTTGTCAGGTTCTTGAGGTAATGGATTATTGAGCGCAGCAATACCAATAACGCTACATATCATAAGTGAAATTATTAAAGATAAAACAGTTTTTATTCTTTTTTCCATCCCATCACATCACAATATATCAGTTATTGTGATATAATATTTTCTCGAAAACCTAAATTATTTAGAATACTTACTGTTTAACTACTTTTTATGATAGACTCCAAAGAAATAAAAGTTTTAGATATAAATTCAGAATATTATGGCGTACCATCTTATCAATTAATGGAAAATGCAGGTAAAAATGTAGCAGATTTTACAATTAAAAATCTTAAACCAAGAAATATATTAGTTCTATGCGGATTAGGAAACAACGGCGGAGACGGATTCGTAGCAGCTAGATATCTTTCAAAAAAATACAATGTCACTGTTTTTGTTGTAGGAACTCCCGCCGATATTAAAACAAATATTGCAAAAAATAATTTTAAAAAATTAAAGCAAATTAAAATTTACGATAATTCATCTTTAAATTTATTAAGTAAGCTTTTGGCAGAAAACGATTTGATAATAGATTCAATGCTCGGAATCGGTATATTTGGTAAACTACGAGAACCATATCTTGGGATACTAAAAAAAATTAACAATTTAAAAGATAAAACAATTGTCTCAGTTGATGTCCCTACTGGTTTTGGTACAAATAATTTGCTAAAACCTGGTTATACAATTACTTTTCATGATGCTAAAAAAGGTATGACTAAAAAGAATTGTGGTAAAATAATTACCGCTGATATTGGAATTCCTGAAAAGGCTATAGAATATATTGGCCCTGGAGAATTAGTAACATATTATCCCATTCCTAAAAAAGAATCACACAAAGGCGATAATGGAAGACTCTTAGTTGTAGGTGGCGGACCTTACTATGGTGCACCAGCGTTATCTAGTTTTGCAGCACAACGTACAGGAACTGATCTAATTTATATTGTCACGCCTAAAAAAGTTGCTAGAGCCATAACTTCTTATTCACCTCTTTTAATAAAACCAACACCTCTTGCAAAAAAAGTTGCCAAACATTCTCCTACTTTGATTGTTAAAGAATTAAAAAATGAAGAGAAACTTGTCTCTATAGACATTGAAATAGTTAGTAGTTTGATTAAAAAAGTTGATGCTTTACTAATTGGACCGGGCTTGGGAAATGATAATGAAACTAAAAAAGCAGTTAAAAAAATCCTTCAACTATTTGTAAAAAATCAAAAACCGATAACCATTGATGCAGATGCAATTCAAGTTGTTGGAAAAAATCTAGATATTGTTAGAAATAATCAAACTGTTATTACACCCCATTCTGGAGAATTCCGAGAATTAACTGGCATAAAACTAACAGATAAATTAAATGAAAGAAAAAAACATGTGCAGAAATGGGCTAAAAAAATAGGTTGCGTTATTGTATTAAAAGGCCCTGTTGATATTATAAGCAATGGTTATCAAACCAAATTCAATGATATACATAATCAGTCTATGACTGTTGGAGGCACAGGTGACGTATTAGCAGGTATTATCGGAGCTTTATTATCTAAAGGTGTAAAGCCATTTAATGCTGCTAGAATCGGTGTTTTTATTAATGGAGCTGCAGGGAATCTAGCTTTTAAGAAAAAATCATATGGTCTCATAGCTACTGATATAATTGAAGAAATTCCAAATATTTTAAAGAAATATCTTTAACTTGGTAATAACTATGAAAATATCTGATATCCAACCAATTGCAAAAGAACCAGTTCTTTATATCAAAAAGATAAAAACTCTTGTGATAGCGGATTTACATATAGGTATTGAGAGTGAACTCAGACAACAGGGTTTAAATGTGCCTAGTCAGACACAAACAATGCTTAAAAAAATTATTTTCCTATGCGAAAAATACAAGCCAAAAAACATTATAATTTTAGGTGATATAAAACATAATATTCCAAGTTCAACAATTCAAGAAAGAAAAGATGTCAAAAGATTTTTAGAAGAAATAAAAAAATATTCTACTATTGATATTGTTCCTGGTAACCACGATGGAAATATTCATAAACTAACATCAGAAGATATAATACTTCATTCCTCTAAAGGATATATCATTGAAAATATTGGTTTTATACATGGTCATAGGTGGCCTTCCCCAGAAATAATGAAATCTAAACAAATAATTATGGCACACATACATCCTACAATAATGATAACTGATAGACTTAATCATAGATCCTTCGAACCGTGCTGGGTTAGAACCAGATTTGATAAAATAAAAGTTAAGGAGAGATATCCAAATTCAAAAAATCCTGAAATTTTTATTATACCCGCGTTCAATCGATTTTGTGGAGGTGCACCAATAAATAAAGATGGCATACTGGGGCCTTTAGGAAAAATAATAGATATAAGTAAATCAAAAATTTTTCTATTGGATGGCACCCTAATAGGTGAAATTAATAATTTATAATAATCTATATTTCTGTAAATAAGAAATAAACTTAAATAACTCATTTTTGATAACGTGGGATATATTATTATTTACAAAATGTGATGAAAAATGGATTTAAACCTATCTGAAAAACTAGGAAGAATAATATCAGCAATACTACTAATTATACTTCCCCTAATCATACTGTTAGTTGGATTAATTATAAACATTCTGAATGTATGGTTTTACTTAGCTGTATTTACCTGGTTTGGTATGGGTTTTATAATATATTTGGCCATTCACTGATTTTTTTTTTATTCAATGAAAAATTCTAAATATTACTTGATATTGCATTGAAAGAAAATGCAAACCGTTTTTTCTTTACTACATCCAAAAATTCAAGAAATACTTCTAAAGAGAGACATTGATAAACCAACCGAGCCTCAAATAAAAGCGATACCACACATTTTGGAAAATAAAAATGTTCTGCTTATTGCACCAACTGGTCTGGGAAAAACAGAAGCAGCATTATTACCTATTTTTCATAATTTTTTAAAATATAAAAAAAGTAACGAATCTGGGAAAATAGTTGAAGGTATATCGATTTTATATGTTACACCTTTGAGAGCTCTTAATAGAGATATGCTTAGAAGAACAATTGAAATGGGTAAAGAGTTGGGTATTAAAATTGCAGTTCGGCATGGGGATACTTCTCAAAGTGAAAGAGTAAGACAATCGAAAAACCCTCCAGATATGCTTATAACTACTCCTGAGACTTTTCAAATACTGTTTATTGGAAAAAGATTAAGAAAGCATCTTCAAAGTGTTAGATGGGTTGTTGTTGATGAGATACATGAGTTAGCAGGTGACGAAAGAGGAAGTCAACTTGCTGTTGCTCTCGAGCGATTATACGAGTTAAAAAAATATGATGACTTTCAAAGAATAGGTTTATCTGCAACTATAGGTGCTCCTGATGAAGTAGCAAACTATCTTGGTGGTTTAGATAAAAGCAAACCTCGTCCTATAACAATTTTAAAAGTTGATGTTACAAAATTGATTGATATAAAAGTTGAGCTTCCAACCATTAGAAAGGAAGATTATAAAATTGCAAACAAACTTCATATAGAGCCGTTTTCTTTTGCTACTTTGAGAAGAAGTAAAGAGTTGATAGATACTCATTTTTCTACACTTGTTTTTATAAATACACGTGATGGAGCTGAAATATTAGCGTCTAGATTTCATCAATGGGATAAACAATTACTAGTTGATGTTCATCATGGCTCTTTATCTAAAATTGCTAGAGTCGAGGCAGAGGATAATTTTAAAAACGGAACATTAAAATCTTTGATTTGCACATCTTCCCTGGAATTAGGAATTGATGTCGGTAATACAGATTTTGTAATACAATATAGCTCTCCAAGAGAAGTAAAAAGAATATTGCAGAGAATAGGCCGGTCAGGGCATAGCGTAGGTAGAACATCTGAGGGACTAATTATTGCAACAACACCAGAAGATTTAGCAGAAAGCTTAGTTATTGCTAAAAAAGCATTAATTGGAGAAATAGAGGATATAAAAATACGTCAGAATCCTTTGGGTGTTTTGGCAAATCAAATTATCTCAATAGCCTTAGAATATGGACAAATTGAGCCGGATAAATTGCTTAACATTATAAAAAGATCTTATAATTTTAAAAATCTTAAAAAAAGCAAATTTCAAAAAATTATTGAGCAATTAAGAATTAATCGTAGTATATGGGTAGATGAAAACGGTTTAATAACAAAAAGGCGAAATTCTCGTCGATATTTTTTAGATAATATCTCTATGATACCTGATGAAAAAACATATTTTGTTGTAGATATCAGTACAAGGAAAAAAATTGGGAAATTAGATGAAAGCTTTGTGTTAAACTATGTCATAGAAGGAGCTAAATTCATTTTAAAAGGAAGACCGTGGACTATAGTAAAAAGAGAAGATGAAGAAATTCTTGTATCAGAATCAAAAGAAATTGGAAATGTACCGTCATGGTCTGGTGAAGATATACCAATTCCTTTTAGTGTTGCTAAAGAAGTTGGTAAGCTTAGAAGGTTAGCTTTAAAGAATAATTTTATAGAGGGATATCCAACAGATAAAAAAAGTCTTAAAAGTTTTTTTCAACAAATACAAAATCAACATAAACAAGGTTTTAAAATACCAGATGATAAAACAATAACAATAGATGTTGAAGATAAAACAATCGTGATAAATGCATGTTTTGGAACTAAAGTAAATGAGACACTTGGACGACTTATATCAGCAATTTTAGCGCAATCTCTTGGCGAAAGCATAGGTGTAAACAGTGATGCATATAGAATAAATTTAGAACTACCGGTTAGAATTCCTGGTAACAGAATCCAGGATATATTAACTAAAACTAAATCTGAATCTTTGTATTATTTACTTTATACAATTTCTAAAAATTCAGGATACGCAAGGTGGCAGCTTGTTCATGTAGCAAGAAAATTTGACTCAATTAGAAAAGATTATGATTTTAAAAAAATTGGTATTAAAAAACTTTTCACACTATTTGAAAACACTCTTGTTTTTGATGAAGCAGTTGATAAACTGATTTGGGAGAAGATGGATATAGAAAAAACAAAACAAGTTTTAGATGAAATCCAGGAAAACAAAATTAAAATTGAAATTCAAAGACTTTCACCGATATCCCTTGCAGGACTTGAAACGATAAAGGGTTTTATGGTTCCTCAAAGAGCTGATAGAACAATATTAATGGCTTTAAAGAAAAGATTAGAAGATACAGAAGTTACACTTGTTTGTACTAATTGTAACAACAAATGGGACAGCATTATTAGGAGAATAAGAGATAAACCTAACTGTCCAAAATGTGGGGCAATAAAAATTGCTATGCTTAGGAGATACAATAAAGACTTAATAAAAATTTTAACAAAAAAAGATAGAACTAAAGAAGAAAACAAAGAAGTAAAAAGAATTCATAAAAACGCGAGTCTCGTTCTTAGTTATGGCAGGATTGGTTTAATGACTTTAGCTGGAAGAGGCATAGGGCCTGATACAGCAGCTCGTATTCTTAGAAAATATGATGTTTCTGATTTAGAAAAATCAGAGGAAAATCAAATTAAATTTTTAAAAGATATTCTAAAAGCAGAATTAACCTATGCTAGAACACGTGGTTTCTGGGATGATAATTAATCTATACTGGTGTTTTTAATTGTTTTAAAAAAGGAAGATTTAAAACTTAATGTTTATATAACTTTATACTATTAGTTGGTGCAAGGATGCCTCAAATTCAGTTGACTAATAAAAACATACTAGGTTGTCTGATTAGATCAGTAATTGGTGTAATTAGCAGAAGAACTTCCGATTCATACGCAAAAGTACTCATACATGGGGTAGTAAACGATCTTTCTAATGTTTATGATTTTTTTAAATACGTAGAAATTTTAGATGAAAAATATTCTGAAGTTTTTGATGTTGTTAAAATTGATGATGAGATAAATAAAATAAATTTAAATTATCTCGGAGAAGGTTCTGCTAATTTTATGAAAACGATAACTAAAAAGATGGGTAAAAACGCAGGTTATTATTTTATAAAAGAAATTAAAGAAGATATCCCTACAGATTATGAAAAAACAATTAAAGAAATTGGTATCGATTTAGATTATCTTCAAACTAAATTTATAACAGAAATGAAAGATTCTTTTTTATACTCTATGAAAAACTCTGATGTTTTAAAATATACTATAACTGTTTTTTTTGAAACTTTAGATAAAGCTTTTGGCCGCAATGAAGCTTATAAAATCTTGAATGATTTTGTTATTCGACTTTCCACTAGTCAGAAAATATTAAAACATGTTAAAATTAATGACGTTAGGTCTATTCAAGGCTTAGATATTGTATCAATTGAAAAAGATGTAGATTTTGCAGATCCTAAAGAAGTTGGGTCAGCTATTCAAAAGATTATCCAGGAAATAAATTTCTTTTACGAAGATAAAAATTTTTCTTTTATTGATAAAATAAAAGATTATCTTAACGCTGATTATATCCATAAATTAAATCAGATTGGTGTTAATATTGATATAATAAAATTAAGTCCAGCTCTTATAGTTAAACATGTTTTAGAAGCACTTGTAAATGTTTTAAGCGAACATAGTACGCAAAGTTATGCAGTTCTTATAGTAAATAATACTCTTAGAAAATATGATGAAAAATTTGAATTTATAAAACAAATTAATATCGATAGTTTAAAATTTTCTGAGGGTTTAGATAGTGTTAATCTACCTGATAGTATAAATTCAGTTAGAATTTCAGAGCTTGGTAGAGCTCTTCAAAAAACAATAGAGCAGATTTCTACTTCTTTAGGTGAGGAGGCAGGTAAACATTTTATTGAAAAATTTAAAAATTATCTTGGTAGAGCTTATGTTCTCAGAATTGAAGAAATTGGTGTAAATCTGCATATGATTGAACTGAGAAATACATTAATGTAATTTTCTATTCTATGTATAACTACATTAAATCGTTTATAAACGAATAATAAATCGACAATTTTTTATACACCATTTGAACTTACATTAGTTAAGTGAATAGATTATGGAAGATATTGGAATAATTAGTTACGGTGCACACATACCAAGATACAGAATAAAAATATCAGATATTGCAAAAGTCTGGGGAAAAGACCCAGATACAATAACAAATGGACTTGGGATAATAGAAAAGACAGTTCCATCTCCTGATCAAGATGTAGCAACAATTAGTGTAACAGCTGCAAGAGCAGCTTTGCTAAGATGTGTCATAAATCCACAAGATATTGGAGCAGTATATGTTGGAAGCGAATCGCACCCCTATGCTGTTAAACCTACTGGAACAATAGTTGGAGAAGCAATTAATGCAACCCCAATATTAAAAGTGGCAGATTATGAATTTGCATGTAAGGCAGGAACAGCTGCTATGCAAACATGTTTTTCTATGGTTAAATCAGATATGATAAAATATGGGCTTGCAATAGGAGCCGATACCTCGCAAGCAGCCCCCGGAGATGCATTAGAGTATGCAGCAAGCGCGGGAGGCGCTGCTTTTTTAATAGGAAAAGAAAAAGTTATCGCTACAATCAATGAAACCTGCTCTTTTACTACAGATACACCTGATTTCTGGAGACGAGAAGGAAGTAGATACCCTGCACATGGTGGTCGTTTTACAGGTGGGCCTGCATATTTTAGACATATCATAAGCAACGCTCAAATTTTATTGGAAAAAATGGGTACGAAACCAAGTGATTATAGCTATGCTATATTCCATCAGCCAAATGGCAAATTTCCGTTAAACGTAGCTAAGATGCTTGGTTTTACAAAAGAACAAATAAAGCAAGGACTTTTGTGTCCAGTGGTAGGTAATACTTACTCTGGAGCTACTATGATCGGACTTGCATCTGTTCTTGATGTAGCAAAGCCAAATGATCGAATATTTTTAACAAGCTATGGATCAGGTGCTGGTAGCGATGCTTTTGATTTAACTGTTACAGATCAGATAAAAAAACTAGAAAAAAATAAAGCGCCATTAATGTCAGAGATGATAAAGAACAAGGAATATATTGATTATGCAACCTATGCAAAATTTAGAAATTTATTACAATTGGAGTGATAAAAAATGAGAGATGTAGCAGTTATTGGTATTGGATTAACAAAATTTGGAGAATTATGGGATAAATCATTCCGACAGCTTATCGCAGAAGCAGGCTCAAAAGCAATACTCGACTCCGGTGTTAGTGGTGGCGATATAGATGCAATGTATGTTGGATCCATGAGTTCTGGAAGATTTGTAGGTCAAGAACATATTGGTGCTCTTGTAGCTGACGCTGCAGGATTTTCTCATCTTCACATACCTGCAACCCGTGTTGAGGGTGCATGTGCTTCTGGTAGCTTAGCTGTTAGAGAAGGATATCTGTCTATTGCAGCAGGTGTAAATGACATTGTGGTCGCAGGGGGAATAGAAAAGATGAATGATGTGAGTGGAACAGCAGCTACAGAGACATTAGCTACAGCAGCAGATCAAGAATGGGAGTCTTTTTTTGGGGTAACATTTCCTGGTTTATATGCCATGATTGCAAGGAAACATATGCATGACTATGGGACAACAAAGAGGCAACTAGCACAAGTATCTGTAAAAAATCATTTTAATGGTGCGAGAAACCCTTATGCACAATATCAAAAAGAAATAAAGATTGAAACAGTACTTAATTCTGCAATGGTTGCAGATCCTCTTGGTCTCTTTGATTGCTCACCTGTTACTGATGGTGCAGCATCTGTGATTTTATGTGAAGCAAAAAAAGCAAAAAAATATTGTAAAGAACCTATAAAAATTATTGGCTCAGGACAGGGATCAGATACTTTATCTCTTCACGGTAGAGATGATATATGTACATTAGGATCAACAGTTCATGCAGCAAAGATGGCTTACAAACAAGCAAAAATCAAGCCGAAAGATATTTCCGTAGCAGAAGTTCATGATTGTTTTACAATCGCAGAAATATTGGCAATTGAAGATCTTGGTTTTGTAAAAAAAGGAGAAGGTGGTAAAGCAGTAGAAAATAAGATTACAACATTAGATGGTGAACTCCCGGTAAATACAAGCGGTGGTCTAAAAGCAAAAGGCCATCCTGTTGGTGCAACAGGCGTTGCTCAAATTGTAGAAATAGTTAAACAACTTAGAGGAGAAGCAGATAAGAGACAAGTTAAAAATGCAAATATAGGTTTAGCACACAATGTAGGTGGATCTGGAGCAACCGCTGTAGTACATATATTGGAGGCATTGTAGATGTTAGACGGAGTTGCAAGATTTTGGAGAGAAATTCCCCAGAGGTATAACTTAATTGGTAACAGATGTGGATCATGTGAACGTACATATTTTCCACCAAGGGAAACCTGCCCATATTGTCGCAGAAAAAGCCTTGGCAAAATGAAAGAAATTAAACTTAGCGGCAAAGGAAAAATCTTAACTTATACAATAATATATGTCAGTCCAGAAGAATTTAGTAACCAAGCACCATATCCTATAGCTATAATTAAATTAGACGAAGGTCCAAAACTCACTGCACAAATTGTAGACTGTAAAATAAAAGATGTAAAGATAGGTATGCGTGTACAATCAACTTTCAGAAAAATTCAACAAGATGGTAATATAGGGGCCATATATTATGGATACAAATTTAAGCCTTGCAGGGGGAAAAAATGAATATTAGAGATGCCTTGTCAGAAAAAATAGCTGGGGAAATAACTCTCAGCCCTAAACCTGGCCAAACAATACGTAAATGGCGCGGTGTTTTTAAAATAAGTCAAACAGAATTAGCTAAATATTTAAATCTTTCACCAAGTGTAATAAGCGATTATGAATCTGGCCGAAGGAAATCACCAGGTATACAAACTGTAAAAAAATTAATAGAAGGCCTTATTGAGATTGATGATAAACGCGGTGGGAAAATATTGCATCAATATGACTCAATGGTAGACACTCAAGAAGGAATTTTAGAGATAATGGAATATCCATATACAATACCTGCTGATAAATTTGTAAAAGATATCGAGGGGATAATTCTTACCCAAAATAAGATAGGACTGAAAAAAAATGTTAAAGGATTTACACTTGTAGATAGTGTAAAAACAATAGAAACAATAAACTCAGGAGATTATAACCGATTGTATGGTTGGAGTACAGAACGTGCTATACTTTTTACAGGTATTAGGTATGGACGTAGCCCTATGATAGCCATAAGAGTGCATCCTGTAAAACCAACAGTTGTTGTTTATCACAAACCTGGTTCAGTAGATGCACTTGCTGTTAAACTTGCAGATAGAGAAAATATACCACTTGTAGTTACAAATCTTTCTCTCGACGAGTTAAAGAAAAAATTAATAAAAATGGGTGAAAAATAGAAATGGATTTATTAGGGCTTTGCAGTGTATGTGGAAAACCTGGAGCCATGCATACATGTAGTTTATGTGGCCGTATCGTTTGTAAAGATTGTTTTGATCAAGTGCATAGAGTATGCAAAGTTTGTAGAACCGGTAAAATTCAATAATTACAGATATTTGCTTAATTGTTTTTTAATTTCAATTGCCGTTTGCTTTTTTTCATTAGGGACATGCTCTGTATCAAGTGCAGATTCTATACAGTGGAGAAACATTTCTATTTCAAGCTCAG
>Ga0272441_10009303_pt1 | contig 15229 bp, 7 predicted proteins | sample SSMProp6N_FD_193582 | JGI IMG/M metagenome (GOLD analysis project Ga0272441, IMG submission 193582) | Marine sediment archaeal communities from Little Sippewissett salt marsh, Falmouth, MA, United States - SSM-Prop-6N | ecosystem: Environmental > Aquatic > Marine > Wetlands > Sediment ... | reverse complement strand
CGAACTGAATGACACCTGGCAGTTCCCCCGCCCGGCGCCCCGCTGGGCCCAGGGCGACGAAATCGCCAACCGCCCCACGATCCCGGCCTCATTGCCTCGCAAGTGGGTGGGGCTGGAATGGGACAGAGGCGGACGCAGTCGGAGCCGCTGACAGACTGCACATACATCATCACAGGAGATGCTCATGCGCCTGCTTCCATCCCTTATGGTGGTCAGCCTGCTGTACGCCGCGGGCCCGCTCGTTGCGGAGACCGTGACCGTCGGGCCCGGACAAAGCCTGCAGGAAGCGGCGGACGGGCTTCAGCCGGGGGACACGTTGCTCTTGGCCGAGGGGACCTACTACCAGCGCGTCGAACTGAAAAAGAGCGGGGAGCCAGGCAGGCCCATCACGATCAAGGCCGCCGCACCGGGCAAAGCCGTCATCACCGGAGCGATGGAAACGACTCCGCGGTTCGAGCCGGTCGAGGGCGGAATCTACAAGACCACGTGGGTCCCCGCGAGAAAGTGGAAAGGGAGCGGGACCGGCCAGTTCTGGGTGACCGCCGACGGCCGCAATCTCTACAACTACAACAGCACGCAGGAGATGGAGACCTGCCGGCACGGCAAAGGCCGGGATACGACCCCGCTGGAGGGCTTCTTCCACCAGGGCGAGGAGATGTACGTCCGTCTCCTGGGCGGCAGCGATCCGAACGAGGCGAAGGTCGCTATCAGCAGACCGGACACGACGATTCTGGTGGATATCAAGGGCCAGGAACACATCGTGCTGGAAGGGCTGCGCTTTGAACTGGCGCCTAGTGTCGCCGTCCGCGTCGGGATTCGTCTCCATCCGCACACGGTCAGCAGGCACATCGTGATTCGTGATTGCTGTTTCTTCGGCTTCCACAGGGCGATCGTGGGGCAGAACGTCCGCGTGGATCGTCCGGAGGGGGCGGTGGAGTTCGGGCCGTCTCACGTCACGGTCGAACACTGCGAGTTCAGCAACTACCCGACCTACGACTGGCTGCATTATTCAATGGTTCTGGAGCAGCCGGCCTGGCGGGCGCTGTATCACAGCACGCTTGGCGGGAACGCGATTCTGCCGGGAGGGAATGTGACCGCGTGGAAGATATGGCACTGCTATATCCACGACACGTTCGACGGGATCGGCGTCGCGAGCACGCGCGACAAGGATCCGGCTCTGGAACACGAGTATGCCTACAACCTGCTGCACCGCTGCGCGGACGACAACATCGAGTTCGACGCCATCGAGTACGCGGGCGTGCGGGCGCACCACAACGTCATCCTCGAGGGGCAATGCCTGCTGGGACTTTCACCGGTGCAGCGGGGCGGTGTGACCATCGACCACAACATCGTGTACGCCTCTCCCGAGTACGGCATCCCCTGGTCGGTGATCTTCAAGTTCAGCACGCCCTCGGCCAACGCGTTCTGGCGCGGGGGATTCAACCCCCTGAGCGGCATCACCATCCGGAACAACACGCTGGTCAACGCCAAGAGCGGCGTCTCGTGGGGCACCAGCACCCGGCACGGCAAGTACTTCAAGGACGACAACACGGTGGCAAACAACATCATCTACGCCCGCGACTGGGATTTCTGCAGCGGCCTGCCGTGGCATGAGGGGCTGACCCTCGAGAAGAACAACCTGTGCGTCGGGCCGGCAATCGAAGCCGGCAAACCCAAGCATGCGCCACCGAGCGTGCTCTGGAGCCGCAACAAAGAGCCGTTCGTGAAGCAGGACACGTACTTCTGCCACGTCCTGCCGCCGTCGCTGCCCGGCCTTGTTCCCGAGGAAGAGATCGGCCCGGAGAAGGAGATTCTCCGCGTCCGTTTCGCCGTCAGCGAGGCGTACGTGCGGGAGGCCATCAAGGCGTGCGGCCTCGACCCCGCCGAGTACAAGGACGTGTGGAAGAACCTCGGGGCGATTCCGCCTGGAACGAAATGGGAGTTTCCTCGTCCGGGCCCGCGCTGGGCCGTCGGCGAATTGGCGCTGTTCCGTCCTCCGCTTCCGCCGTCGCTGGATCCATGGTGGGTAGGGTTCGCGGATAAGCCGAGCGATGCAAAAACGGTCAGGATCCGGCCCTGGCGGGGAAAGTTCTACAAGAAGTTCCAGAACTCCGGCGACGGTTCTGATCCGAAATGAGCGGGTACGCCCGGTCCGCGAGGGCCGCACCGGCCGGCGGCACATGTGTACGTGCGGTGCGCGGTACTGCGATTTCCACGTTTCCGTGCCGGCGCGGGCGCAGAACGTCAGAGAACCCGTTGCGTGCCAGGAAGGAGCCGAACATGAGGAGAATACCAATCGCCGTCGTCCCGGCCGCCGTGTGCAGCGGCCTGATCCTCCTGACCCTCGTGGCGTCCGTCGCCCGCGCCGGGGAGCTTCAGAACCTGCTGGACAAGTCCCAGGCCTTCGCGGCGCTGCCGAGGATGAAGCATACCCCAGCGTTCCGCCTGGAGCCGTTCGAGCCCGCCCAGTACTTCCAGCAGGCCAAGGGAAAGCAGTGGTGGTACCTCTGCGACGGGGACGAACGGATCGGACTTGTCACGACCTGGCTGAATCACGTCGAGTTGTTCCGGTTCTCCCCCGAGGTTGCCAAGGGGGCGACGTACGAGATCCCCGAGGTCTACCACTGGGCGAACCTGATCGGAGCGAGACTGCCCCTCCAGATGTGCAGCTACCACTCCCCGGTGCCGCCCTCGACGTCGTTCAAACTCGCCTTCACCAAGGACCAGGGCGAAGCGCTTGAGTTCAAGACTGAACAACGCCACAAGGACGGCTACAGCGGGAGCACCGAATTCCGCCTAGCGTGGGACGAGCGCCTGGGCTATGTGTTGAACTGCAGCAGCCACTTTGCCATGCCCCAGCCCAGGCAGATCGAGTTCAACAACCTGCTGGCCGGAAGGGTCTGCGAATCGCGCGACGACCGCAAGCGATGGCAAAAGACGATGCGGGGGCGGCTTCCGGACGGCCGCATCACCTTCGTTCATCACAACCCGGTCAATATCCCCGTCGACGACGTTGAAGCGGGCGGCTTCGTCGGCTTCGTGACGGAAGAGGACATGAACCCGTTCGTGGAGATGATTGAGACCAGCGGTCCCGTCTTCTTCGCCACGTGCAGCCAATGGTACGACCAGCACATCGTCATGAAAGCGCCCAAGGCCAGGGAATCCGACGGACTGTACCACCTGCGGGCGACGTACCGGCTTCTGTCTCTGCCCGCCCCCGTCGCGCGGGAACTGGAGGCGTTGGCCGTCGACCGTGATGGCGCCACGGGCGAGTCGAAGTTCGCCGGATTTCTCCAGAACAAGGTGAACGACTTCGAGGCCTTTGTGCCCTACGGCAAGGTATACAACGGCCCTATCTGGCAGCACATCAACGCCACGGAAGGCCCCGCGCATTCGGGGACGAGGTCGATCGCCGTGCGCGGCGCGGGGCCCGGCCGGGTGAAGGCCGCCTCACCCATCGGCGGCGGCCCGCCCATCTACGGCGAATCGGGCAAACGCTACCGGCTGGCGGCGTGGGTGAAGACGCAGGGCCTGGAGGACGGCGGCGCCTGGCTGCAGGTGGATGACGTCTTCTTCAACTGGGAGGACGTCAAGGCGACGCGTCACAGTGCGAAACTCGCCGGTGACCGCGACTGGACCCGGCTGGAAGTCGACTTCACCCCGTCGCCGAACGACCCGTTCCTGCTGATCAAACTGTGCGTCGAGGGCACGGGCACCGCCTGGTTCGACGACCTGGAACTTGTGGAAGTGGCGCGTTAGGCCGCACCGCCGCGCCAACAAGTGAGAGCCGCATCATATCCAAGGAGCGAGAAGATGAATTCCACCCGGACGGCGGTGCTGCTTGCCTGTCTGTGCCTGGCGCTGCCTGCGTGGGCGCAATCCCCCGATCTTGCCGACGGCAAGGCCCGGCAGTTCTCGCGGCCCATCCGCCTGACGGACGTGCTCGATCACCGATGGGTCGATGAACTGGTCACGTATCCCCTGGAGTTCCCGGCGAAGCAGGCCACGCCCAATTCCATCCGGCTGTACGACGAAGACCGGCAGAAAGAGGTGCCTTCCCAACTCTCGGAGTCTGTCTTCCACGACGCCGAGCCGCAATCCGTCAAGTCGGCGACCATCGCCTTCTTCGTCGACGAACTGCCCGCCATGGGGACGCGCCGCTTCACCGTGCTCTGGGATCCCGGCACCTTCCCCCGTGCCACCCAGCCTGCCGCCGCGCTCAAGGAAACCGACCTGGAGGCCAAGACGTTCGAGGTGACCAACGGCCTCTTCAGCGTGCGCCTGGCCGGCAGAAAACGCTTCGATCCGCCCGTGGAGGCGGCCACCGTGCCCGGCCCGCTGCGCGGCTTCAAGGGACCGGACGGCGTGTGGCGCGGCACCAGCCGCTTCGTCACGGACGCGAAAGTACTCGGATGGACGAGCGAACTCGCCGAGCAGGGACCGCTGTGGAAACGCTATCGCGTGCGCTTCGAGTTCGATGGCGACCGCTTCTACGAACTCGATCTGAAGATGGTCGTGGACCACCCCTACGCCTACGTCACGGAGCGCAACAACTTCCGCCTGCGCCTGGCCGAACTGCCCCACCCGTTGTGCGGCGAAAGCGGGCATATGGCCCACGGCCAATGTTACACGCGCTGGGGCGTGGCCGATCAACTCCGCATCCTGATGAAGGAGAACTTCGACCCGGACGTCTGCTACACCCCCGAGACGTTCTGCTACGGCTTCGCCCAGGACCCGCTGAAGCACGATGAGGTAAAGGTGTGGACGGCGATCCGCCCAGTCTTCCCCTCGGTCGATGGCCCGTGGCTTGGCACGTTCTCGAGTGACGAAAAGAAGAACGACCTGGTCGCCATCGTAGGCCGCGACGCCGCCGGCTGGGAATATCCCGACTCTTCCATCAACCCGCATCACCTTACGCCAGGCGTCAACGCCGAGATCCACTTCGTGGACGAGCCGGGCGAGCACGCTTACTACCGCATCCCCGTGGCGCGCGCCGTGCGGCACTGGCTGCTGGCCGTCGGCGACAAGCGGGAATGGACTCAGTTGCGGTATCCCGGTTCCCGCCAGACGGCCTATCCGTACCTGGCGCATCTCCGCACCAAGGTCTGCGACCTGCCGCTCGATAAGGTCAAGGGCTGGCACCTGGACTGGGAGCAGCGTCTCCCCCGAGAGCCGCGCCTTTTCTTCTCGCCCGATCAGGCGGAGGCGTTGCTCAAACGCATCGAGACGCACGAGCCGTTCAAACCCCATCTGGAGCGGGTGAAGGAGATACTGACCGGCGAGGGCGGAGCGCAGACGGTCGGGGGCGTCGGCGCTCACACCGGCGGCAACATGGTGGACCTGCTGCTGCGCGTCGGATACAGCGGCTTCGTCCAGAGCATCTCCATCGTGCGGCCCATGCGCGGCGTCGCCGAGGCGCTCGATTACAATGCGGCCACGCTGGACCCGGCCGAGGTCGCCAGGACGCGCCGGGAGATGGCCTTCCTCACGTCTGTGGTTACCGACGGCGACTACTGGCAGTATGCCTGGAACCAGGAACGCACCTCCTACCTGCCGAACTTCGGCAGCGACCTGTATCTCGCGGTGGGCCTGATGGCACTGGTGCTCCCCGACCATCCCAACTCCAAGCAGTGGCTCCAGTACATGCGGGGCGAACTGGACAAGGAATTCACCTATTACATCAGCCCGGACGGGGTGGGCGAGGAGAACATCGCCAACTACTACCTGTGGACGTGGAGGCAGTTGACCGTGCTCCTCGGGGCGCTGAAGCACAACGGCATCTTCGACGCCGCCACGCACCCGCGTTACCAGGCGGCCTGCCGGTTCTGGATCGAGATCCTCACCCCGCCCCAGCCGAGACTGGCAGCCTATACCGCACCGGAGCCGATCAGGCCGGAAGAGCGGCGGCGCCGCATCCCGCCCTTCGGCGACCACGGCTTCAGCAACAACGTGTGCCTGGAACACGGCGGCCAGACCGGGATCCTGAAGGACGCCAGCCCGCAACTCGCCGGCGAGTCCGCCTGGGCGTGGCGACAAGCCTGCGGCGCGAGGCCGGCCACCCACATGGGCGCGATACCCCACGTGCTGATCGCCGATCCCACGGTCGCCCCGCGCGTGCCCGTGCTCCAGAGCCGGCGACTGCAGGGGTTCGGCGCCGTCCTGCGCAACCACTTCCCGTCCGACAAGGAGACGTTCCTGGCCATCAAGGCCAGCCGCATCTACTCCCACCATCATCCCGACGAAGGCGGCGTCCACCTGTTCGGGCGCGGGGTGCCCGTCATCCTCGACGCGCTGCACGGCAGAGACTATTACCGGGAGGAATACCATCCGATCATCACGTTCGCTGACGGCAAGACGCACCGCCGCGGCGATATCGTCGAGTTCCGGACAAGCCCGCTGGCCGACTTCGTGGCAGCCGAAATCCCCGTGGGGCCGTTCCTGCCCGGACCGCCCGAGCCGGGGATGACACAGGGCGGCAGCCGGCGGCAGGTGCTGCTCGTGAAGTCGCCGACGCTCGACGTGCCCGACTACTTCGTCCTTCAGGACATCGTCTACGGTCCGGCGGCCAGCCAGATCAACCTGCCCGTCTTCTGCGGCAAGCCGCAGGTGGGCGCGGGCGGAGAGGCGAACCGGGTGCTGCTGCCGCCCATCGATTCGCCCAATTACGCGGTGGCCACCGACCTGATCTTCCTGTCCCCGAAGAAGCCGGACGTTTCGGTTGCGCCCATTCCGAAGGGCGAGGGGGGCGAGTACGCCTGGGCCGTCTCCGCCCGCCAGCCGCCCGGCCGGGACTGGACCGTGGTGATCTATCCCCGAGACAAGGCGATGGCGCCGCCGACCGTCGAACTGCTCGGTCCGCCCGGCGCGTTCCGGCTCACCTCGCCGGGCAGGCGGGCGGTTGATTACGTGGTCACCGCCGTCGGCCCGACGTCGGTGCAGGTGGATGATTTCCGCTTCACCGGGCAGTGCGGGGTCGCCCGACGGCGAGACGGACGCGTGAGCGTGTCCCTGGTCGACGGGACGGAGATCCGCTGCCGCCAGATCGGCGTGTTCGGCAAAGGCCCCGTGTCGCTCACGCAGACGGCCACGGGTTTCGCCGGCACCGCGAACGGTCCTCAGCGTGACGTCTACCTGCTCCTTGGGCGTGAGTGGACCAGCGACCTTGTCCTCGCCCTGAACGGCAAACGCGAAAAACGCAACTCGCCCAACGGCATCCTCGCCGTCAGACTTCCGGAAGGTCGCAGCACGTTCACCATTGAAAAGCGGTGACAGGCTGCGGCAATCCGACGACAACCAGGATACAACCGGCTTCGAAGAGTGAGCAGTAGAAAGGAAAGCCAGAGGTGAAACGAGAACCGCTGGAGATCGTACGAGTGGGATGCGCCGTCTTCATTGGCCTTGGCTTGGCATTGGGGGCTGGGCGAGACGACGACCCGAATAGAGCGATGGGGCCAGCGCTGGCCCCGAAGCCCTATCAGATCGGCATCGCGCCCTCACATGTCACCACAACCACGGCGCCCCTGTTCGCCGAGCGCGCCGATGACTGGGACGAGGTTCGCAGGAACATCGATTTCTACAAGGTCTACTCGCTGCAGGCGGCGCCTCCTGACTGGGCCAGCCCTCTGCCAGTCGATTCGTTCGCAGCCTTCATGAAGAAGCACAGAATCGCGGTTGACGCCGAGTTCGGGGCTTTCCGGGCTGACGGAGGGGTAGGAGAAGGCCAGACAGCGGCGAAGCGCGCCAAGGCGATGCACGCCTGGCTGGGACACCGCGGGCTGAAACTCCGCGCCCTGCACCTGGACGGCCCCATCCGCCGACTGATGGGCTGTGACCGCGGAGACAACGGCAGTCTGTCCTTGGAACAGGCCGCCGAGGCCATCGCCGTTTTCCTCTGCGAATGCCGGAAGGCCTTTCCTGGCACACGCATCGGGTTGATCACCAATCTCCCCAACTGGCACTACAGTCCGGAGCACCCGGGAATGCTGGGGACCTGGACGCACCGGAGCGGCGTGCACTACCGCGACGCTTTGGAGGCCGTCCACCAGGCCGCCCGCACGAAGGGAACCCGTTTTGACTTCGTCGAAGTAGACTGTCCAATGAACTACTACCGCGCCACGAGAAACCGTGCCAACCCGTCGCGGCGAGTGAACAACGTGGCCAAGTTCAAAGCCCTCCAGCGATGGTGCGAAGAACGGAGCATCGAGTTCTGGCTGGTCGTCAACTACGACACGAATCCGCAACGCGTGGCAGGGGAAGCTGCGCTGGGGAGCCGCCTCTTCCACGACGAGACTCTCGCCTACATTCGGCGTCTGCGAAGGGACGGTGTATTCCCTGACTGCTTCACAATTCAATCGTGGTACAAACTGCCCGCAGAGCATCTTCCGGAAGAGGGAGGGCATTCGTTCATGCACACCGCTCGCGATTCCATCAGGCTGATCCGAGAGCTGTTTCCTCAACCTGACTCCGTCAAGGGGGAGGTGATGGCTGCCCGACCGGTCAAGGTGATTCTCGATACCGATATGTCAGGCGATTGCGACGACGCGGGCGCGCTTGGGTTGTTGCACGCGTTGGCCGATCTCGGCGAGTGCGAACTGCTTGCCGTGGTGACCAACCGCAAAGACCTCGCAAACGCGTCGGCTGCCGCCGTGGACGCCATCAACACCTATTACGGGCGGCCGGGTATCCCGGTCGGTACCTGCAAGAAGAAGCCCACCGCGCTGCAACGGACCAGCCCGTACACGGCCGCATTGCGCGACGAGTTCCCGAGCAACACCGGGCCCGACGACCGCGCGCCGGACGCCCTGGACATCTACCGGCGCGTGCTCAAGGCGCAACCTGACGACAGCGTGACCATTTGCAGCGTGGGTGCGTTCTCGAACCTGGCCACACTGTGGCGGCACGAGCCGCAACTAGTGCGCGCCAAGGTCCGCCGCTTGGTCGCGATGGGAGGCGAGTTCCCTGTATCGAAGAGGGCGCGGACCAACATCGCCACCCATCCCGACGCGGCGCGGGTTGTCGCGGCGGAGTGGCCGGGCGAAATCGTCTGGCATGGCTTCGAGGTGGGGCAGGTCCTGATCACCGGGGAGAAACTCAAGCACACTCCGGGCAGCAATCCAGTCCGGCGTGCCTACGAGCTTCGGCGGCATCGCGGCCGTCCGTCCATCCAGGGCGGCCAGCCGAGCTATGACCAGGCGGCAGCGTTGTTCGCTGTCCGCGGCGCCTCGCCAGACTCCTGGGAGATGATTTCCGGGGGCCGCGTGTCCGTCGATGCCGAAGGATTGACCACATGGCAGGCGGACCCGTCCGGGAAACATGCCTATGTGAGAATCGCCGGAGATCCGAAGCGGCTGGCCGCGGAGATCGAGGCGCTGATGATTGCCCCGCCGAAGACCCAAACAACCGGAAGGGCTCAATAGCGAGATGAAGCGGGCTCCAACATTCTTCGCGAAACTGCTTCTCACCATCGAGAAGCCATGACGGCCGGCGGCAGACCAACGGTCAATAAGGAAACGATCCATGAAGCGATCTGTGATACGACTCCTTGCCTTCTCGGCCTTGGCGACGGCGACAGCGCTCCCGGCGCTAGCCGCAGAGGAACTCAAACCGCGCGACCTGACGCCCGTGACCTGGATGGAGGCACCGGCCCATCCGCCCGTCGAACTGGTGCGCAACGGACAGGCGCGAGCCGTGGTCTACGTCGCCGACCCCGACCCGAGCGCAACGCTCAAACGGCTCCTGGAGGAACTGGTCGAGGTGGTCCGCCTCAGCACCGGTGCCACGCTCGAACGGGTCGCCGACCCTCCATCCGCCGACACGCCGGCCATTGTCATCGGCGACTGTGCCGAATCACGCCGGGCTGGCGTCGATGCGACGAAGGTCCCCATCGAGGGATTCGTTGTGAAAACTGCCCTGGGCCGCGTTTACCTGGTCGGCAGCACGCAGGCGCTGCCACCGGGCAGCGACCGCTGGGCCCGGTGGAGCAACGAGGGCACCGCCTGGGCCGTGGCGGATTTCCTCGAGCGGTTCGTCGGCGTCCGCTGGTACTGGCCGACCGAACTCGGCGGGCGGTGCGTCCCGCGGAGCGAATCGCTCGTCATCCCCCCGGTGCACTGCCGCGACCGGCCCGTCTTCCGTCTGCGGGAGTATCACCCGCCACAAGGCTGGAAACTACCGACGAAGGCGTGCTCGTCCGATAAGGAGCCGCTCCCCTTTCCGCCCGGCGCCATCCCCGAGGGGGTCGAGACGGTGAACATGGCGACGTATCTCCCCCTGGTGCGCGGCGGGTGCAGTTGGCCCTACAAGATCAAGGTCCACCAGCCCCAGAACCTCGGAAGCCTCCCTCCGGAATTTCACGAGAAGCACAAGGAGATGTTCGCGCTCAAGAAGGACGGTACCCGCAACATCCATATGTTCTGTTACAGTTCACCGGAGGCGCTGGCGTATCTGCTGGAGGGCTGCGCACACGTCTGGAGCAAGGGCGGCGGGGGCCGTCCCTGGGTCACGTCCACCTGCGTGACCGTCTCGCCGGGGGATTCGGCCGTGGAGTGTCACTGTCCGGCTTGCCGGGAAACGGTCGCCAGGGCTGGTGGGGATCGGATAGACGGGGCCTCGTTGATCATGGCGCTGTTCGTCAAGCGGATGTGCGAGGCCGTCAAGCAGCGCTGGCCCGATAAGAAGGTGATCTACCTGCCGTACTGGAACTACCAGGAATGTCCCGCGGAGGTGGACTACCCCGACAACCTCGTCATCATGGCCGCCATGACCACCTACCCGATGGCCCTGAACGCGCAGGCCGCGAATTTCGAGGAGGCCGTCGACCGCCTGCGCGCCTGGCGGGCCAAGGCCTGCGCCCCTGTCACCATCTGGGACTACTGCGTCGGGTGGACCTACGGCCCGCACCAGTACCCGCACGTGGCGCGAGACTTCCACAAAGCCGTCAGGGGCATCTCCGCCGGCACGTTCATCAACGGCGAGAACCTCGGCGAGTGGACCACCACCGCCCCAACACTTTACGTCTGGATGAAGGTCCTTTGGAACCCCGACCTGGATGTCGACGCTGTCCTCGACGAGATGTGCCGGCGACTGTACGGCAAGGCCGGCGGCACGGTGCGGGAACTCCTCCGGCTGGAGTGCGACCTGTGGGAAACGGGAGAGTGGAAGCGCCGCCGCGTCAAGATACGCGGCGGATGGTACGTACCCCGGTCGCTCTTCCCGAGGGTCTGGACGCCGGATATCGTGCAGCGGCTGAAGGCGCTGCGCAAGAAAGCGCTGGCCGAGATGGCCGACGACCCCACGCCCCGCCAGCGTTTCCTCTACCACACCTGGACGTGGGAAGCGTTCCTCAAAAAGGCCGAGGGTGCGAGGGACTGACCCGTCGTGCACCCCCGCCCCTGAAACAGCCACTCGCGATGAAGGCGGCGATCGCGCGTGCGGCGCAAACGCCGCAGCCGGGGTCTTCGTATCGCGCAGAAGGAGAAACGGAAGATGCTGAGCAACACCTCGGCTCGCATGGTGGTCGCCCTTTCGGTCCTGGCACTGCCCTGTGCGGCCGCCGTGGCGGCAAAGCCGGACGATGCCCCCGCGCACGGGCGCCCCTTCTTCATGCCGGACACGGAGCGGGCGCATATCCGGCAGTTCATCGCCACCCAGGAGTGGGCGCAGGCGGACTACGCCCGTATCCAGAAGGCCGCCGGCAAAGGCAATGGGTTCCTGGCTGCGTTCCTGTACGCCCTGGACGGCGACCCGAAGTATGTGCCAATCGCGCAGAAATGGCTGCTGGAGAAGTTCGGCGCCGACTCCGGAACGACCCGGCGTGCCCGGGGTGCCCTCAATAGTCCGAACTTCTTCAAGGGCGGCGTGCCGCACCTGAGCGACGTCTTCTATGATACGGACTTCACCCCGTATATCGCGTTCGACTGGGTGCACGACGGGCTGGAGCCGGCGGCCCGGCGGGAGATCCGAGAGGGCATCTCCGCGTTCATGCGCTTTAAGATGAGGTGCATGGACCGCTGGACGCAGACGCCCAACCTGGTGTTCAAACCCACCTCTATCGTCGCATTGGCCGGGCTGGCCCTCCAGGAGCGGGAACTGATCGATTGGGGCTTCTATCGCAAGCCAGAATCCTCGATCGGCGGGTACTTCCCGGTGCTCAACCGGATGCTCAAGGACGCAGGGCCCTGGCACGAAGCCCCTACCTACCCGTTCGCGCATACGGACATCTTCTGTATGGCCATGGTCTCCCGGTATCGGGCGCTGTACGACGGCAAGGACTGGTGGACCGCCAAGGCCCCGAACGGCGGCAGCCCGAAGGGATTGATGGACTACTACATCGACACCGCCTACCCCATCGAACGCACCGGCCACGGCCCCGGCCAGGTCCGGCTCGCCACCTACGGCGACGGCGCCACCAATGCGAAACACGACCTGTTCCTGGTCAACCCGGCTGCGGCGGCGATTGATGGGACCAACGCCCTCGTCGCGGCGTACAACGCATCCGGCGACCCACGCCTGGCGCCGTTCGTCGCGATGGTCCCGGACTACAAGCCCACGCTCATCGACCGGCGCCCCCTGCCGGAGAAGGTCGAGTTCCCCGCCGCCCCTTCGAAGGTCTGGCCCGACTTCGGGCTGGCGGTCCTGCACGCGGAAGAGTCACCGGCCTACTGGACCGGCGACGCGCCGGTGGTGGTTGCGCTCATGACCAAGGGCTACGGCCACGACCATGCCGACAAGTTCAGCATCATCTTTCACGGGGCAGGCCGCCTGCTCTATCCCGACTACAACGCGATCCAGTACGAGAACGCCGACATCGGCTGGACGCGCAACACCATCGCCCACAACACGCTCATGGTCGATGAAGGAGACACGCGGGCGCGGCCCTGCGACGTCCGGCACGCCTTCAGCCCGGAGGTCAAGTACCTGGCCGTCTCGGCCTCCGGCGTCTTCGAAAAGGTCGACCAGACACGAACCCTCCTGCTGACCCGCGAATACCTGCTGGACGTCTTTCACGCGGCCAGCCCGACGCCCCGGATCTACGATTATCTGCTGCACAGTTTCGGCATGCCGCGGCCCGCGCACGCTGACCGGTTCGAACAGTCCAGCGCGCTGGACAAACGCTTCTGGCTGGTCAGCGACCGGCGCGCGATGACCACCGATGGGCCCTGGTCGCTGGACTTCGTCATCCGGGAGGAGCCCGGCAGCCGGAAGGGGAACTTCGGTCCCGAGTGGTACAATCACACTGCCGCCGTCTGCGTGACCATGGCCGGCGAAACGAAGACGCTGGTCACACACGGCATTTCCGGCACCGAACTGGGGAAGGCGGTGAACCGCACCTTCGATCCGCTGGGCATGCTGATCGCGCGGCGGGCGGCCGTTCGAGAGACGGTCTTCGCCGCGGCCCACGAACCCTATGCCAACGCGGCCAAGCCGCAGGTCACCGCGGTCACGACGTTGGCTCAATCCAATCATGCCGTACTGGTTCGCGTCGACGCCGCCGACTTCACCGACTACGCCGCCGTCTCTTTTGGGCCGCAGCCGGGCACGCCCGAGCACGTGCTCGCAGCGGCAAACGACCCGAGGACGCGCGTCGCCTTCAGGGACTACGGCTACCTGCGCGTGCGCAAAGACCGCACGGTGGTTGCGCGCGGCGGGTGGACGGCTTTGAGTCTTCCGGCCGCCAAGGCGGCGCTTACCTTGAACGGCCGGCCGGGCCGCGCGACGGTGGAAGGCGGCTATCTGGTCTTCGGGACCCTGCCCGATGCGCAGACTGCCCAAGTGGAACTGGAGTGCCCTTTCCCCGTAGCCCCGGATGCCGCCGTTGCGCGCCTGGCGTGAGGCGCACGTCGGGCAATGACCTTCACCGTGAAGAACATGCTTCAGCAGAGCATTTCCGGCGCCCTGGCCTTCGAGCTACCGGCGGGAGTGACGGTCGAGCCCGCGGCACCGCCATTCGGGCCGCTCGCGCCGGGCGCGACGGCGCAAGTGCAAATCACATTCGTCGCCAGCAAAGACGCGGCCCAGGGCAAACGGCTCGTCCCATACTGCGCCCTCTATCGGACTGGGGAAGCCGCGCAGGAAATCCGCACCGCGGCCCTGCCCTTCCACCTCGTCGTCAATCCCGCCCTGGAGTTTGTCTACCGGCACCCCGAACGCAACGTCTTCCGGGTGAGCGCGCCGCGATACATCGCCGACATGGACATGGATAGCGGATTGACCCGCTACCTGGCCGATGACGACGGCGCCGTACGTCTTGACGGCACCCCACTGTTCACCTTCTCTGATGGGAAGAAGCCCTGGCTGTTCGACGGCTGTACGAACAACTCCACTTGGCCGTCATCCGTCCCTGCGGCCCTGACGGGAGCGCCCAGTGCCTACGGAGACTGCCGATACCGGATGAACTTCAAGTCCGACCGCATCACCATCCGCATGGATGCCGGGTGGACCCGGTTCGACCCCACGCACTTCACCGTGCCGGGCCGATGGCTCTCCCCGCACGGAGCACCCACCTTGGCGCGCATCGTCGCGGTGGATGCCGGCGGCAAGGAGGTGGAGGCGAAACCCGGCACGGACCTCAAGGTCGCCGCCGCCGAACTGGCCTTCCCCGGCGCCAACTGGCACCTGGCGTTTGCCTTCACGCCGCCGCAGCCGGTGACTCTCAACGCCACCGGGATGCAGTTCCCCATCGGTTCCGTGAACGGCGACGCCTGGTCAGTGGGCTTCTGTAAACCGGGCGAACTGGACGCTTGGCGTAAGGGGCGATGATCGACCGGCCATGAACCGGGCGGGCTGCCTCCTCCGTGTGCTACGGGCGTTCCTCACGCGCAGCCGCGAAGATACGGCGCGCTGCGCCCGTCAGACTGCCTTGGCGGCCGACCGGGCGTATTCCCTCCATTTTGCCCGGGCCTCATGACCCCCGCTGGACTTCTGCTCGCGGCCTCAACGGTGTCTTTCGCGAAGCGGCCTCGTGCAAAAGCAAACCACCTGGAATCTCGGCCCGCGACAGGTCGTGAGCAAACGGCTTCCCCGCCATCCTGACGCCGGCCACCGTTCCACGCCTTCCGACTGTAGCCGTCAGCGGTACCACGGCATCCCGGCGGTTCTCCCATCCACGATAGGGACGGCTGTCGGGTTCGGGGCCCGACGGTCAGTGCGGGGGCAGTCAAGAGCCCAAGGGTGCGGGGGAGCGCGTCGGGCTCATCGATGGAAGAGGTGGAGAGATGTGGCGTGATAAGAA
>Ga0272441_10009302_pt1 | contig 15231 bp, 13 predicted proteins | sample SSMProp6N_FD_193582 | JGI IMG/M metagenome (GOLD analysis project Ga0272441, IMG submission 193582) | Marine sediment archaeal communities from Little Sippewissett salt marsh, Falmouth, MA, United States - SSM-Prop-6N | ecosystem: Environmental > Aquatic > Marine > Wetlands > Sediment ... | reverse complement strand
CGGCGGCTGCGTCAAGGCGCTCAACGTGGACACGCTGCGCGACATCCGCGTGCTCGACGAGAACCTGAACGAGGACATCACCAAGGCGCTCGCCGTGCTCGCGCGCAGCCGCGACCGGCGCAAGCGCGCCCTCTCGATCGCGTTCAGCGGCAAGGGCGAGCGCCGCGTGCGCGTGGCGTACATCCTTGAGGCGCCCGTCTGGAAGACGAGCTACCGCCTGCTCCTCGGCGAGGAGAAGCCGCTCCTCCAGGGCTGGGCCATCGTCGAGAACACGACCGACAACGACTGGCGGAACGTCAACCTCTCGCTCGTCTCGGGCCGGCCGATCTCGTTCGTCCAGGACCTCTACACGCCGCTCTACCTGCAGCGGCCCGTGGTCCGGCCGCAGCTCTTCGCGGGCCTGCGCCCGCAGCGGTACGAGGAGGGCATGGAGGGCGAGAAGAAAAAGGTTCTGGCCGACCGGGACGCCCTGCGCCGCGGCCGCTACGCAGCCAAGGCGGCGCGGTCCATGGCGCCGGGCACGCCCAGGCCGGCTATGGAGGCCGCGGCGCTCGGGGGCAGCGGCTTCGCGGACATGCCCGACGGCGCGATGGCGAACCTCGCGCGGAGCTCGCTGGCCGCGGGCGCGGCGGGCGGCGAGGCAGGCGAGCTATTTCGCTATGCGATGACCGCGCCGGTCTCGATCGCGCGGCAGAGCTCGGCCATGCTGCCCATCGTGGCCGAGGAGGTCGCGGGCGAGAAGGTGTCCATTTACAACGCCGCCACGCACGCGAAGCACCCGTATAACGGATTCAAGCTGAAGAACACGACGAAGCTCGCGCTGCTCGCCGGGCCGGTCACGGTCTTCGACGAGAGCGTCTACGCGGGCGACGCGCAGCTGGCGAACCTCCAGCCGGGCGAGGACCGGCTCCTCAGCTACGGGCTCGACCTTGCCTGCGCGGTCGAGCGCAAGGCCGAGGCCGGCCCGCAGTCGCTCGTGTCCGTGAGAATCGTCCACGGCACGCTCCACTCGAAGCGCAAGTACTCGCAGAAGACGGTCTACACGCTCAAGAACAAGAAGGAGGCGAAGAAGGCCGTGCTCGTCGAGCACCCCTACCGGCACGGGTGGACGCTCGTCACGCCCCGGAAATTCGAAGAGCGGACGCCCGCGCTCTACCGCTTCCGCGTGGCGCTCGGCGCGAACGACACCGAGAAACTCGAGGTCCGCACCGAGCGTGTTCGGAGCGAGGCGGTCGCGCTCACGAACGCCGACTCGGACTTCGTCGGCGTTTACCTGCGGAGCCGCGTCGTCTCGAAGGAGGTCAAGGCCGCGCTCGAGCGGCTCGTCGAGATGAAGAAGTCGCTCAACGAGCTCACGCGCTCGAAGCGCAAGATCGAGGGCGACAAGAACCGGCTTTACAAGGAGCAGAGCCGCATCCGCTCGAACCTCCACAGCGTGCCGAAGAACTCGGCCATCTACACGCGCTACCTCAAGAAGATGGGCGCGCAGGAGGACGCGATCGAGAAGCTCATGAACGAGCTCGAGGACGTGATCGAGGCGGTCGAGGCCAAGCAGAAGGAGGTCAACGACTTCCTGACGAGGTTGAGCGTCGAGTAGCGCACGCTCCGCATCGATAGCAGAAAAGCGCAGGGGGCGCCTCGAGGGCGCCCCCTGTCCTTGAATGATCTGTCGCGCGGTGATATCATAACCCTTAGGTTGATTAGAGAGGTCCCACGGTGGCAAGACACCACTCAAGAGACTGGGCACCGTTTCCTCGCTGGTTTTGGTTAATCTTGTTTCCGGGTATGATCTTACCGCTCTCTTTCTCAGTAGGTGTCTGGTGCAGATCCGGAAACCCAACCATTATGTTGCATGGATTCGCTACTTCGGCCGTGGTTGCTGCGTCGGTCCTCGCGTACGCCACCCTACACGCACAAAGTAAGAGAACCTTACTTTCTAACACGTTCGCCTTAATCGACCGATTCAATCGGGGCGAACTGGTGAATACCGTACGTTGGGTTGATGCAGACCTACCCGATATATGCGAAGAAAAGAAGCTGTCGGTAGTTGAAGTTGTAGAGGAAGCGAAGCAAAACCGAGAGATTACTCAGTTGCTGAATCAGATTGAGGATGTCCTCCTAGCCATCCAAACTGGATATGCGGACGGAGATATCCTTTACCATTCTCTCAGATATGTTGTTACGACAACCCACAGAAACCTTCAGCCCTGGATCGAGCGTGAGAGAGAAGAAGATGCTACCGTATTTGCAGATGCCACTGAATTGGCCGGACTTTGGGAAGAAAGGGACAAAGCTACACCAGTGAAGAGGATCTAGAACCACCAAAGGGAAACCGACCTTCTGAAAGCGAAAACTCGCAGGTGGTCTTTCTCTCCCCCCTACTCCACCGGCGGAATCGGCTCCTCGCGCCCGCCGGCGAAGACCGAGACGACGATCGAGAGCGAGCCGGCGGCGAGGAAGACGGCCGCGGGCGCGTCGTGCTCGCCCGCCGAGAGGACGAGGCCGACCGCGCAGCTCAACATGCCGAGCCCGATCCCGAGGCCGCGCCACATAAGTTTTCTCACCCCTCCATCCCGCGCCGGAGCCGCCCGCGGCCCCAGGAGTGCGGGACCGATTCTACCGGACGCGCACGCCCCGCGCAATGCGTCCGACATCTTTTTGATTTTTGCACGTCTTGTGGGCGTGCCGGCAACGTAATATAGATGGGGATAGGGGGCCGCCCGAGCCTGCGGGGTCCGCCGGGGCCTGCGGGGACCGGCGGAATCTTGAAACGGAGAGAAGGGGATGGACGATATCCTGAAGTGCCCCGTCTGCGGGGAGTCCGTGATCGGGGGCGTGCGCGGGTGCGCGGCCATCGTCGGAGCCGAGTACTGGGTCCGCACCGCCGGCGCGGAGCCCGTCCGGCGCGTGCCCCGGCTCTGGTTCTGCAGTCACGAGTGCAAGGAGCGGTACCTGCGCTCCTCGGCCGGCGAGGAGCCGGAGCCCTACCCGGGCGACCTTCTCGAGACGGGATTCGCCATGGTGCATGCGGCCGAGGAGACGGGCGAGCGCGCGCCGGTCGAGTAGCCGCGCGCCGCCTAGTCGAGGCCGATCATCCGCGCGAACTTCTGCCAGTAAGTCCGGTCCGCGTGGCCGAGGATCTCCTCGACCCGTGCCTGGAGCGCCTTGTACGGGACCGGCTTCTCGTAACAGATGGCCTGGACGCGCTGGCCGAGGGTTTCGCGGGCGACCGGGCTCGTGAGCTTCGCGCTCAGGAAGATGATCGGGGTCTCGCGGTACGCATCCAGCTTGCGGAGCAGGTGCCCGAGCTGCACGCCGTGCCCGATCAGCTGCGTGTGATGGACCCACTTCCTGCGGTCCTCGCGCGAGGCCGCCTTCTTCAGCATGATGTCGAGAATGAAAAGATCGACCGGGTTCTTCGCGGCCCCACCGGCCGCGAACTCGTAGGCGTCATCGGCGTTGTCGAAGGCGCTGACCTCGTACCCGCGGAGCCACTTGATCATGATCCGCTGGAGGTTCGGGTCGTCCTCCACGAAGAGGATCCGCTTGCGGCCGCTCATGGCTCTCTTGTCGTCCTCCCCATGATAGAAGACCGAGGCCGGATATTCTAACGCCGCAAGCGGCGGCGTCAAGGGAGAGAGGGGCGGTCGCAGCGGGGTCGGTCGACAGGGGCACGCCGGGACGACAGGCTGTGCGCGCGCGTCCGGGTCCGCAGCGCAGCGGTTAGAGCAACCTTGCGTGGCGTTTGGGCCTCCGTTTCGATAGGGCCTATCCCTCACCGTGGCAGCGGGAGGGCGTTTCACGGAGTAGGCAAACAATCAGCGGGCGGATGCGCTCGCCGCGTGGAACGCCTCGTTCGTTCGAATGCATCCGGTCGTGCCATCCTCCGCGCTTCGTTGAAACGGCAATAGGGCATTAGATACTCCAACTGCCCAGAATCAGTAGAGTTGGGCGCAACTGCTGGGCTGTAAAACCGCCCCTGGATGCCCCCAGGCTGGGTCCGCGATGCGGGAAAGGAGATCGAAAATGGCACGAGCGATTTCAAACGTCCGGATTTCCGGCTCTCCGCCACAGCCCCTCGAATCGGCCTCAGCGGGACCGTGAGACGGCAGACAGATATTTGTGATTTTTCTCCGGCGGGCGCGATTGCCCAAGCAAGGAAGAAGATGTAGGATGGAGGCGGGACGTGGAGACTGCCGCGTTGAACCCGGGCCTTGATCGAAAAGAAGGCGCTTCCGGCTTGCCAGCGCGAGGTCTTCTCGGGCTGAGCGGCGCGGCGTACCGGCTGGCCATGCGCATCCTCGGCTCGCCCGAAGACGCGGAGGACGTCGTACAGCAGGCCTACGTCGCCGCCCTGGAGCGGTTGCGCTCTGGGTCGCCCCCCCTGGAGGAACGGGCTTGGTTCCTCGGAGCGGTGGCGAATCTCGCCCGGCTGCATCGGCGGAGGCAGTCGAAGCGCCGGGAAAAGGAGGCGGCCATGCGGCAGGATCGTGCGGGCGCACCCGCGCAGGGCACCGATTTCGGGACTACGCTCGGGGGCGCGATGGCGATGTTGGACGAGAAGTACCGCCTCCCCGTGTCCTTGTACTATGAAGAGGGGCTTACACAGCGCGAGACGGCTGCCATTCTCAAGCTGCCCGAGAGCACGATTTCTGACCATGTCAACACCGGCCTCGTCAAGCTCCGCAAGGCGCTGGAGCGCGCGGGGTATCCGGCCGCGGTCGCGGCAGTGCTGGGCGGGCTGAAGAGTACCGCACCCGACGTGCCCGCGTCGCTCGCCGGGCGGGTCGAGGCGCTGGTGGCAAACGGCGCAGTCGGACAGGTGGCAATGAGCGGCAGCGCGGTATCAGCAGCTGCAGCAAAGGGAGGAATTGCCATGAAGCTTATCGCAGGACTCGTCCTCGCCGGTGCGGTCGCGGCGGGCGTGGCGACGCTCTCAGGCGGAGGGGGTGGCACGCCTCTCCCCGCCGGAGCGACGCCTGTAAAGGGCCCGCTCAAGCGGGAGCATTTTGCGTTCATCAACCAGTACGGGCATCTCGACGGCCCGCGGCGCGAGGCCATCGCGGGCCGCGGCCCCCGCATTGCCCTCGACGCGAAGGGCAACGCCTACTTCTTCGCCGCGCATTACTATGGCGCGCTGCGCTGTGTCCGGACAGGCGGCCAGGTAGTGAGCCTCTCAGGCAACGACTACTGGAACTCGGACATGCCGCTTACCGAGGGACCGGCGAGCTGCCTCGGCAATCCCTACGGCGTTCGCGGCATGTCCTTCGGTCTCCCGACCGGCACGCTGGTGGTCAAGGGTGTGCCGGATGAGGGCGCGGACAAGGGCTGCATCTACACGACCGATCCCTACAAGAACGTGGTCCGCGTCTTTCGGAACAAGGAAAAGAATAATCGCTGGTGGTTCGAGCGCATCGCCGGCGGCGGCAAGACCCCGGCGCCGCAGAAACGCGGGCAGTCCGCTGTCGCGAAGGAGGTCGCCTTCCGATACATGCCGCGCCTCCAGCACGACAGAAACGGCAAGCTCGTCATCTTCGTTGACGGCGCTTTCTACCACTGCGAGGCCGGGAAACTCGTCTGCCTCTTGGGACCGGCGGACTACAAGGACAAGGGGATCAAGCTCAAGAAGGGACCCCCGACACCTGCGGAGGGATTCCTCGCCGGGGACGGGTCATTCTACCTCGGATACTACTACAGTGGCGCTGGTGAAGCCAGCGAGCGCGCGGCCATCTGGCGCGTCTCGCCGGACGGGGCCAGGGTTGAACCGTACGTCCGGGACGTCAAGCACGGCTTGAACATGAAGGACGGTCCGGCCCTGAAGGCCGAGTTCGCCTGCGGGCCGCACCTGCGGCCGATGATCAACAGCCCGCTCATGCATCCGCCGGACATCCTCATCGTGAGCGCCCACGACGAGTACGCCCTCCGTCGGGTGAAGGACGGCCGGGTCGCGACGCTCTGCAAGGACGGCGAGTGGCGGGAGTTCTCGAAGAAGCCAGTCCTGTTGAAACAAAGTGCGCCCTGGTTCCGCAATTGGACCCCGGGCCCAAACGGCACTGCATATCTAGTCTACAGCGGCCACAAAGATGTCCGCACCTGGCTCATCTCCGGCATCGACTGGGGCAAGCCGACGGTGGGCCCGAAAGCCGGGGGAGGTGAGTAATGCGAGCACTCGCGTGGATGATTGTGCTCTACACTGGCGCTCTGGCGGCCAGCGCTGCAGCGGGTGTGGTTGGTCCGGCTGTCGAGGTTGCCTCCAAGGTGAAAGGGACGCGTCGACAGATGTGGCCGCGCGCGGCATGGTGCGAGGGCTCGAAGACGTGGCTCGTGGCCTGGAGGGAGGGCCTCACAAACGAAGGCGAGGCAGACATCTGGTGCGGCCGCGTCTCGGCGGACGGCAAGGCGGTCGATCCCGCCGGCATTCGCGTCACGAGCGCGAAGCACCGACAGGAGCGGCCCAGCGTGGTCTCCGACGGGAAGGGTTTCCTCGTCGTGTGGGAGGACTTCCGGAACGGCAAGGATTGGGACGTCTATGCAGCGCGCGTCTCGTCGGACGGCAAGGTGCTCGATCCCGAGGGCGTCCTGGTCGCCGGCGGCAAGCACAATCAGTGCCGGCCGGTTGTGGCGTTCGCCGGGGGGAACTACCTCGTCGCCTGGCAGGCATTTCGCGGAGACGGCGTTCCCGGCGACCCGGGCACGGGATACATCCTCTTCGGCGCGCGCGTCTCGCCCGAGGGCAAGGTTCTGGATGCCGGAGGCGTCCTCCTGGCCGACGCGGGCGGCAAGGCCCACGCTGACAACGCGGTGGCCGCGGCCGCGGGCAACCGCGTGCTCGTCGGGCATCTCATGGTCTCCTACGGGGGCAATCAAGGCCACAACTATGCGGGCCTCGCCGCCGTGGACGCCGCCACCTGCAAACCGGATGGCCCTGTTCTAGTCTTCGGGCCTTCCATACATGCCATGTACCCCGGACTCTTCGTGAATCATCATCGGTTGCCTGCACTTGCCTGGGGCCGGGCGGGCGGACTCTTTGCGGCCCCCAGCAAAGGGCTCGGTTTGCATCTCTGGAGACTGGATGCGAACGGCAAGGAGGCGGGGCCGCCGCAGGAGATCGGCGGGAACAAGATGCTGGGGCTGGTGCCTCTCTTCTCACTGGCCTTCGACGGAGAGCAGTACCTTCTGACCATGGACCGCCCCATTCGGCGTGGGCGAGACGGGGCCCAGATCAAGGTCTATGGGCTCTACCTGGACGCCGACGGCAAGCTGCCCAAGACCAAGATTTCAGAAAAGGACTTCCTCCAGACTGCTTTCGTGATCGCGGGCGAGGGGGACAAGGACCAGATGCAGGGTTTCGCCTGCGCCGGGCCGAAGAGCGTCTGCCTCGTCGCCTACGTCGAGAATCGCGGCGCCGACGACCTCAAGGTCATGGCGCGCCTCGTGAGGGCGAAGTAGGGGCTATCCTTCCGCCGCGGCGTCGTCGTCGCGCGGCAGGAGGAGCGCGAGCGCGCCGCTGAGCGCGGTCGCCGCGACCAGCACCGCGACCGCATGCGCGGTGTTGCCCATCGCCCCGCCGAGAAGCGAGCCGAGCGGCACGAGCACGCCGCCCACGCTCCAGCCGAGGCCCATCATCACGCCCGAGGCGAGCGCGGCGCTCCGCGGCAGGAGGCGCTGGGCGAGCGCGATATTGACCGGCACGGTCGAGCCCATGACCGCGCCGCCGACGAAGGTCAGGCCGTAGCTCGCGAGATCCCACGCGCCGAGCGCGCCGCCGCCGAGGCTCACCGCCCACGCGCCGACCGCGAGGAGCGGCATCCCGAGCGCGAAGCTCAGCAAAATCGAAAAGCGCGCGCCGAGCCGCCGCATCAGCCAGGCGGCGAAGAGCCCGCCGATCGCGCACGCGAGAATCAGGATCGTCCCCGGGATGCTCCGCGGCAGCGGTGCGAGGCCGCGCCTCTCGTCGAGGAAGAACGGCAGGAGGCGCACGAAGGCCATGATCGCGAAGGCGCGCAGCGCCACGATCGCCCACAGGACTGCGACCGGCCGCCACCGCGCGCACAGGTCGCCCCAGAGGAGCTGGAGCGAGGGCGGCGGCGGGCGCGCGCCCGGCCGCTCGGTTCCCTGGATCCAGAGAGCGGCCGCGAGGCCGGGAATCGCGAGCAGGATGAGCCACTCCGCGCCGAACGCCTGCACGACCGCTGGCCCGGCGAGCTGGCCGGTCACGTAGCCGGCCGTGCCCAGTCCCACAAAGAGCGAGAGCGCGGCCGCGCCCCCGCGCTTGGCCGCGCCCGCGGCCACCGGGTGGAAGGTCGCGATGCCCAGCGCCGCGGGCACGAGGCACGCGACCGTGAGCGCGTAGCTCGGCATGAGGAGCAGCAGCGGGTAGAGACACGCGGCCACCACGAGGCCGGTCACGATGAAGCGCCGCCGCGCGCCGAGCCGGTCGGCCCAGAGTCCGATGAAGGGCTGGAGCACCATCAGGGCGCTGCCGATCGCCGGCAGGGTCGTGGCCGCGGCCTCGGAGAGCGCGAGGTTCTTCCCGACCTCGGGCCACAGGCCCGGCATGAGGCCGGGGTAGAAGTCGGTCATGAAGTGGCCGGCCGTGAGCGGCCCCGTGCTCGCGCGCTCGGCCCCCGCCGGCGCCTCCGGAGCGCCGGACGCGAGCGCGGCCGCGAGGTGCGGCTCGGCGAGGCGCAGGCGCGCGCGCCCGGAGTCGTTTTTCTTCGGCTCGTTCGGCTCGCTCATGGGGTTCCCCAAAAAAACAAGCGCGGCCGCCCCTCCGGCAGCCGCAAGCGTCGTGTGCAGCGGTCGACGACCCCTGCGGCGATCCTATCCGATCCGCCCCCCGAGTCAAGGACCGCTCCGCGTGTTTCCCAATTGCGCGGGCGCAAATTGCGTGGTAGATTGCAGCAGTGGGGGCGCGCATGCACCAGGGAGATTCCACCGGGGAGGGCGGGGGCCCGGCCCGCTTTGGCGCCATGCGCGCGCTTTTTCTGATCGCGGCGGCGGCGGTGCTCGCGCTGGGCGCGATTCACCTGTGGCCAGCGCGACGTGCGGATCCGGTGGTGCGCCGGACCGAGCGCCCCCGGCCGCGTGTGGACCTGAACGCGGCCGCCGCGTGGGAGCTGGAGATGCTCCCCGGGATCGGGCCGGCGCGCGCGGCGCGGATCGTGCGGCACCGGTCCGAGCACGGTCCGTTCCGTCGCATCGAGGACCTGCGCGACGTGCCCGGCATCGGGGACCGCACGATCGAGGCGCTGCGGTCCCACGTGACGGTCTCCGGCCGGGAGGAGGGCGGCTATCCGCAGGAGTAGACGCACCACACGCGAGCATCGGTCGGGGCGCTGGCTCCCCGCGACGCTGGCAACGCTGGCGCCGCTTGCGGCCGCGGCCGCGATCGCGGCGCTCCGGCCCGACGACGCGCGGCTGCCGCTCGCGCTTCTCGGCCTCTTGCTGCTGGCCACGGGCGCGGGGCTCGTCTGGGAGGTCCTCGCGCGGCGCGCGCTCCTCGGCGCGCGCGTGGCGGCGGCCGAGGTCGAGGACCTCGTGCGCCGGCGCGAGGCGCAGGCCGAGCACGTCCGGTCGCTCGAGTCGCGCGTCGAGCGCCTCGCGGTCATCCGCGAGATCCACCGCTCGACGAGCCTGCGCAGCCGCGGCGAGCGCCTGCGCCACATCCTCTCGGTCATCGGCGACATGTCCTCGGCGGCCGAGGTCGTGCTCTTCGTTCTCTCGCGCGAGACGGAGGAGCCGGTCCCGGCCGCGTACCGCCGCCGCCTGCCCGGGGGCGAGATCGTCGTGTACCTCGACCGGCCGGACGTGGCCGCGGGCGCGACGCTCGAGGGCGGCGTCCAGCGCCTGACCTGCCGGCACGCGACCGAGGAGCGCCGCGGCGGCGCGTTCGGTGCGCGTGCGGACCTGATGCTCGGCTCGCTGCCCGTGGGCGAGGCGCGCCTGATTGCGCCCAGGGACGAGCGCACCGCCGCCGCGACCGTGCGCGCGCGGCTCGAGGACGAGGTGGCCGCCTCGGCCGTGAACCTCGCCGGCGTCGCCGTCGCGCTCGAGGAGCGGCGCCTCTTTCGCGTGCAGGACGCGGCCGGCGCCGTGGCCCTCGCCTACCCGCTCATGGCCGAGGGCGCGGTCGTGGGCGTGCTGCGGGCGCGCCTCCCGGCCAAGCCCCTCACCGACGAGGCGGACTCGGTCAGGCGGTTCACGGGCGAGGCGGTCGCGGCCGTGGAGGAGGTCCTCCTCGAGTCGGCCGGGCACATCGGCCTCGCGGTCAAGCGCGACGAGGACACCGAGCGCGCCGCGCGCGACGCGCTCACCGGGCTCCTCGCCAAGGGAGAGTTCCACCACCACCTGCGCGAGACGCTCGGGGCCGCGCGCTCGGGCGCGAAGGCGCTCTCGCTCGTCATGATCGACATCGACCACTTCAAGTCGGTGAACGACACCTACGGACATCCGGCCGGCGACGCGATCCTGCGCGGCGTGGCCGGCTCGCTCCAGGGCACGATCCGCGCGCGGGACCTCGCCTATCGCTACGGCGGCGAGGAGCTGGCGGTGCTCCTGGTGGGCGCGCCCCTGGCGGCGGGTGCGCGCATGGCCGAGCGCATCCGGCGCGCGGTCAAGCGCGCGACCTACGAGGTCGAGGAGGGGCGCACGCTGCGCGTGACGGTCAGCCTCGGCGTGGCCTCGGCCGAGGCGGGAGAGGGCCTCGAGCCGGAGGACCTCCTCTCCCGTGCGGACGAGGCCCTCTACGCGTCCAAGCGCGACGGCCGTGACCGCACGACGCTCTACCGCGAGGGTCGCACCGTCCCGGTGCCGCGCGAGAGCGGGCGGCAGGCCGCGAGCGCCCCGGGGCGCTCCTCGCGCCGGGCGGGGTCGTCCGGATAGGCGCGCGAAAGAATCGACACGGCCGCCGTCGGGCGAGCGCACTCGAGGAGAGAGGCCGACCGTTATGAGACCGTACGCCGTCGCGCTTGCGCTCCTCGCCCTCGCGCTCGCCGGGGGAGCGAGTTCGCCCGCGGCCGCGGGCGAGCCGCCCGAGGTCAAGACCAAGTACGCCCAGTATGTCGAGCTCCCCGACGAAAAGAAGAATCTCATGGTCCGCCAGTACGTCCGGGAGGAAAAGGACGGCACGCGGGTCGTCTCGCAGAGCATGTACCGCATGGTCTCGGAGCTCCCGCCCGATCGCACCCTGGAGCTCGCCATCCGCATGGACGACTTCTACCGCTGCGTCTCGCAGGTCCTGCGCGGGCGCTTCCGCTGGAAGGGGCAGCCCGAGGCGCGGGTGTTCAAGTCGCGCGAGGTGTACCTGGGCCACCTGGTCGAGGAACTCAAGGTCACGACCGCGGGGGGCTCGGCAGCCCTCTTCTACGTGCGCGGGTCGAAGCGGCTGCTCCTGGCCTACGAGTGCCCCTCGCTCGTGACGCACCTGCAGCACGAGGGCGCGCACCAGTTCCTGTACTACTACCTCGGCGGCGCCGGGTTCGACACGCCCAAGTGGCTGCACGAGGGCTTCGCCACCAACCTCGAGACCTGGGACATGACGCTCGGCCCCCGCGCGAATATCGAAGGCTCGACGGCCAAGTCCCGCTGGAAGCGGCGCGTCTGGCGCCTCTACAAGGCGGACGAACTCCCGAAGCTCATGGAGTTCCTGAACGAGGAGGAATGGGGCGGCTCGCACGACGAGTACGCCCTCGCCTGGAGCGTCGTCAACTCGCTCCTCACCGACGAGAAGGAGGGGCTGGGGGTCTTCAATCGATGGCTCGCCAACCTGCTCGCGGGCCGGCGGCCCCTGCACGGCTACCGGGCCGAGCACTACGAGGCGCTCGAGGAGCACTGGAGGACGCACATCGAGGAGAGGGTCGGCCCCGCATGCAAGACGGCCGGCGGCGAGGGCGAGGAGGCGATGCGCAAGAGGCTCCTCGCGGGCCTGGAGGACGAGAAGTGGGAGGTCCGCGCCCGGTCCGCGATCCTGTTCTACATGCTCACCGCCGAGACCGGGCCCGTGCTCCCGGTCCTGACCGCCGCTCTCGCCGACGAGGACGCGGAGGCCCGAAAGAGCGCGGCCGAGATCCTCGGCAAGCTCGGCCCGGCCGCCGCGAGCGCGATCCCCGCGCTCGAGAAGGCGGCGAAGGACGAGAACGCGGAGGTCAAAAAGGCCGCGGCCGCGGCGCTCGAAAAGGTCCGCGTCAAGAAGGACGCCAAGAAGGACGTAAAGAAGAAGAAGCCCGAGCACACGCGCCGCTGAGCGGGGGCGCGATCGTATCTCTATAAGCCCTACTCGTCCTGCGGCTTGCGAGGCATGACCGCGGGCAGCTCCGCGGCGCCGGGCGCGGGCTCGATCGCCTCGAGGATGTTCCTCGCCCGCCAGGCGCGCTCGGCGTCCGGGTCGGCGGCGGCCTTCTCGATGTGGGGCCGGATCCACGCGCCGAGGCGGCGCAGCGCCTCGTCGGCCGCCTCGCGCTCGCGGTAGTCGTCGCTGCTGAGCTGTTTGATGAGCCGGCGGACGAGCGCCTCCTTCTCGGGCGAGGGCGCGGGCGGGTCGGCCCAGTCGGCGAGGACGCCGCAAAAGGCGCGGACCGAATTCACGATCTGATCATCCCCGACCTCGGCCGGCGCGGCCGAGTCGAGGTGCTGAAGGATGGGAGTGGCGGGCGCGGGCTCCGCTTCTGTCGCTGCTTCCTCCTCGCCTTCTTTCTTCTCGCCCTTTCTCTCGTTCTTCTTCCCCTCGTCTTGGGGTCCGGTCAGGAAGAAGATGTACCGCCGGCCCTTCTCGAGCGCGAGTTCCTTGGCCGGGATCGAGGCCCGCTGTCGCTTTCGGATGTCCTTCGCCTGCGGGTTCCACGCACGCTTCTGGATGACGGCGTAGTCACAAGCGAGTTTCCCGATCCGGACACGGAGCGCGCCGGGCGCGACCTGGCCGCGCAGGACCTCCGCGATCTCGACGGCGAGGTCCTGCCCGATGTCGAGCGTGTTATCCGTCCTGCCGGCGATGCCGGGCCGGATTCCCCGCGTGTTACGCGACCATCCCTTGCCCGAGGGCTTGCCTGCCTCGGTCACCGTGGCGACGAGCACGGCCTCGGCCTTCGCCGCGTAGGCCTGCGCCTGTCGCCAGGAGACCTCGGTGTAGATGCTGGGCGGCTTCTCTTGCTCTGTTTTTCCGGCCTCGCCCGCGCGGGACGCGCCGCACATAATCGTAAAGATCGCGACTAGAAAGGCGGAAGTGGTCCGGGGCATGGCGGTCACCTCGCGGGAAGAATCCTCTACAGACAATTATGCCGCCGGGCGCGCGCGGCGCAAGCCGCAATCCCCGCCCCGGAGAGGATTCGTGTCTTTCTCCTTCCCCAGCACCGGGATTGGCGGTGTAATCTATAGAGGGCAACGCATGAACGCGACCGAACCCAAGCATCTCCACTCTGGCCTTTCAACCCGCGGGGTTGTACTCGTCGCTTTCGGGGTTGTGGGGATTTCGGGGACCGCTCTTTTCGCCGGGCTATGGGCCGTCCCCCTTTGGCAGACACACCAAATCTTGCGCGATCTCAAGATGAGAATGCCCACCCAAGAATATGACTACAAGGGGCTCTACGATATGACGTTGAGACGCCTCGGTGGGCCGGAGCGTGCCTGCGGACGGCTCGTGTTCTACTTGCGTCAATCTTCCCGGTTCGCCCCCGAGAAGGAAGCCGCCCTTGCCATGCTGGCTCTCTGCGCACGGGAGATGACTCGGCACGAGACTCCCGGAGAAGTACGGCTTCCGGCCGGGAAAATCATTCCCGAGATCGAAGGAACTTTGGGGAGCAAAGACGCGGGCGTCCGCGAAATGTCGGCCAAGGCGCTCGGTTGGATCGGTCCAGAGGCAAGGGATGCTGTGCCCGCACTCGAAAAGCTGCTGAAGGATTCGGACGAGGACGTCCGCCAAGCCGCCGCCGAAGCCCTGAAGAAGATTCACGGGGAGGAGGAATGAGGAGGGAGATGGTTTCCTGAGTTCCCGGATAGCTGTTATGATAATGTAGGGCCAGAAAGGAGCTAGCACTGTGAGTGTGGAAAGGAGGCCTAGGAACATGGGAGAGTGGCCACTGGCCGCGATCGTCATGACCTTCTCTGTCGCTCTTAGCTACGCTCACGAGCCGGATGAGCCTCCGCCGGCCCCTGCCACTACGAACGAGTCATCATGGAGAGTTCTTAGCGCAATGTGGAAGGCAATCCGAGCAGATGATAAGAGGATAAGCGCACTGCGTGCCGGTCAATATTACGTTGAGAGTTTTGCCTCTGGCGCTCCTCCTTTGCCTTATCGCGCCTATCATCGGGTTAAGGTCACTCTTCGAGGGGCGCCGGACGAACAATTGATAGTAGTCAACCGGCAGGGATTCCGACCATTCCAGGATACCTACGTTCCTGATTACCATGGCGCAGAGTTTTACGAGGAAGAACTCATATTTGATGCGACCTGGCGTTTCAAGAGCAAGCGAAGATGGGTATGGGGTACGCCGAGTGAACCGAGCGTCCCAACGCCCGCCAAGCTGGTCTATGGTATCCATCCGGGGCAAGCGGGCGAACTCTTCACACGGATGGAAAAGGATCAACTGGCTGTACAGTACCAAGACGGAAAGAGAAAAGCTTCGGTTGCCTATACACAGGCATATCCATCATGTGAGGTCTTTCAAGTACTCCTGCCGGTGGGTGCAGATTTGATATCTGGAGACACGATCCGTTGGGGCTACCTGTCGGGCGGTGTGGACGACGCTTACCGCGTCACAAGGGGCTCCATGGACGGTCCAGGTGGTACGCCGAAACGCATTTTTCGGTTGGTGGGTCCAGAAGGTCTGAGTTTTCGGTACTACTCTCCTTTGACTGGTGAGTATGGATCAAGTCATAACCAGTGCTCGATTGACTACAAGGCCTCAACGGAGGCGACCTACCAACGCGCCTTGCGCAAGTTCCTGGAGGATTTCAAGGTCGATGAGCTGACCGACAAGCAGGGGAAAGCTGTTGATCTGCCTCTCGGCTTGGAAAAGCCTGAGGTGGGGGTGAAGGGTCCGCTGCCGAGGCCCTGAAGAACATCCGCGGCGAGAAAGGGAAAGAGTGAACGCGACCGAGACCGGGAAGCCTGAGAAGGGGCGGCCTGTCTGGGCCGCGGCGTTCCTGCTGTCTCCTTCGGTCTTCTTCGTTGGGCTCTTCCTTCATCGCTGTCTCTTCTACCGGCGGGGCCCGTCCGGCGGATCGGGTACGCCGGTT
>Ga0272441_10009301_pt1 | contig 15233 bp, 12 predicted proteins | sample SSMProp6N_FD_193582 | JGI IMG/M metagenome (GOLD analysis project Ga0272441, IMG submission 193582) | Marine sediment archaeal communities from Little Sippewissett salt marsh, Falmouth, MA, United States - SSM-Prop-6N | ecosystem: Environmental > Aquatic > Marine > Wetlands > Sediment ... | reverse complement strand
GCGATCGTGCATCTAAGCCTGGATTACTACATCGCAAGACATGTTTCCTGCCAGATAAAAATGAACTATCGCTGGATGCCCTCTTTCTACATCCTTCGGCAGCACTACACGCCAAATGACGAACCTGGCTATGAAACCATTTCTCTAAAGGGTCACGACGTACATATGTCCGGCATGAATGTCGGTCTCGGACTGAGATTTCATATGTAAAAGGCGGTGATTAAAATGAAACAAAATATTTTAAACATCATCCCCATACGCACAATCAGTGTAATAATCTGTTTTTTGATACTATGCTCAGCCACGCCTCTGTCAGCGAGTATTCAAAAAGCCCACGTTGCAGAAATAGTCTCAACAGAGATGTATACAGTCAGAGGCCGGATTTTATATGCGGGAGAATCGACACTGGTTCTTTTTCTGGGTGATAGTATTGCCGCGTCCGATTTATCAGACACGGAATTATTGATCCTGCATTGCTCTGAGATTGAATCCATTAAAATAATAAAAAACAACCGGTCTTTAAGCGGATTGGGCTGGGGGATCTTGATCGGCGGAACGATTGGGATAGTTGCCGGTTTAAATGCGGATGATTCTATGATAGATGGATGGATGTCCAGAAGAGATATAGTCTTTACCGGCGGTTATCTTCTTGGCACAACCGGCGCCATTATGGGCGCTGCCATTGGCGGTATGCAGGGGAAAGACTATAAAATCAACATCAGGGGAGATAGCAATCGATATCGGAGATCCCTTCCAAAACTGAAAAAATATTCAATCCCCTCATCATGTTTTTCGGATAAACAAAAAAAAGGCCTGCCTGAAAATATTCGGATCGAATATGCAGAAAACTTGGAGGAGGATACCGTTGGTGTCCGGCCTCCCAATTTTCCTTCAAATGATGACTCTTTGATAACAGAAATAGGACAAAAAGCCAAAATCGCTCTAAATCACAAAGTCCATATATCTTTTACCGGCTCTTTTGTTATATCGAACGCGGATAATCATATGATGTCTGCATATAGGAACTCTGATCTTATGGCCATATCTAAAGGATTTTTTGGAACAATATCTTATCCAGAGAATGAAACCATTCCATTCAGTATTTATTACGAATTACTCTATAATGTACATCCTAAAATCCGTGCTGGAATTGCTTATTTTCAACTGATCCGGCCCAAAGTTGAGGGCCCGGACTCTGAATACGAAGAGATGCGGGGAACCAATTATTCACTGATTATCGACTGTATTCCCAAACCGGTTTTAAATCTGTCAAAGTCCAAAAAGGAATTTTCCATTGGAGCCGGTATCAGCTATAATATACTGCATGTAAAAGGATCGATTATGAAAGATGATTATAGTTCGAATTATGGGGATCTGCTTCATGAGAATATTGATAGAAATCAGGTGTATTATTCTTTTAATAAAAAAGTATTTGGAGCATTTTTACGCTGCGGTACGGAAGGTTATCTCAGCAGGGATATGTCACTTATTTTCCAGATCAGCGTACAATGGTTTCCTGCAATTAATATACCTCAACAAAGCTACACATTTTATTATGAAGATTATTTTTCCGGGCAAATTCAACCAGTCACCACAACACTTAAAGCTCATCAAGTGAATATGTCCAGTATTAATATCGGTATTGGATTAAGACTGCACATGTTTTAAATCATTATATCATGTTATAATCGGGTCTTTAACAAAAATCAGAAAGGGAGGAAAAAGATGAAAACCTCTAACACCATTCTCGCTATTTTATTGATCAGCTTAATAACCTCATTTCAGGCCGGAGCGCAGACAGTCGATACACGAGCCGGGCTTGGAATCAGTCTCGGCAAGGAAATTCTGATCAGTGATTATCTGTCCATTACCATGCTGGACAATCCGAGTTTTTATGTTCCCATTATTGTCGGCGGTAAATTCAGAATTGAACCGGAATTCAGCTTTATGTCCTATTCCGGATCCAATGAGGAATATGAAATTGAAAGCAAATACAAAACACTGATTTTAGGACTTGGTTTGTTTCCGCAGACCCGTGTCGGCAACGTGGATATCTATTACGGTATCCGGTTGGGTATCATGAATATCGATTATCACTCAAAATATCAGGACTGGGACTATGTCTGGGATCCTGTTTACCAGGACTACAGGGAAGTTTATTATACAGAAACGGAAGATGAATCCAAAATGGATTTCTTTATCGGTCCGGCAGTCGGCGGTGAATACTTCTTCTCGGAACATTTCAGCCTTGGCGGTGAAATACAGGGCAATTTTGTGTTTCTGGGACAGTATGATGATGACAGCGAAACAAAGGAATCCATGTTTAAAATGAAACCGCTCGTCTTCGTCCGGTGGTACTTTTAAAAGGATTCCATCCGGAGGAGGCTGTTCTTTTCAGTTGTGACCCGATTGCACATGTAACATCTGATTTAAAAATATTAAAACCATCTCCGTTTTTTAAGCAACAACCAGAACACCCTTTTCTCGCAACTCGGCAATCTGGTTCCCCGGAACCGGATTGCCGATGACATTGACATACTCCAGTTTTTCCAGATCAAGCAGAGACCGGATATCCTCAATGTCATTAAAGGACAGATCCAGTATCTGTAAATACGTCAATTCTGATAAAACAGCAATATGCCCGATCCGGTTGAATGAAAGGTCCAGCTCCTCCAGCAGCTCCAGATATCCGACAGCCGAAATATCATAGATGGCGTTGTCCGACAGATTAAGAGCCGTGATGTGAATACAGAGTTCCAGCCCGGATAAATCCCTGATATCGTACCCTGCAAGCTCGATCTCCCCTTCCGTATTGACCAGATCACGCTCTCTATAGACCACATCCAGGTTGCCGTATTCTTTTTGCTTTAACGCTGACATAAAATCACCCGCTTCCCCCCTCAGGATATCGTCATCTTCTAAAGAAGCTTCCTTTCGGCGCCGTGCCTGCTGCTGAGGAGCACCTGAATTCTTTATGATCCTGCGTCTGTGGTCCGCCTGATCTATCGCTTCCAGCATGACAAACACATGTGCATAACGGTTCATGGCTTCCGCATCGCGTTGATTGAAAAATTGTGTTATGGCCTTTCTATTGATCTCCAGCCTGTCAGGATGATACAGCATCATCAGACGTGAAAATAGTTTTCCGATTTGATCCTCGCGAATGGACACATAATCGCGTATGCTGAAAGCCAGTCGTTCAAGAAAGTGAAAATCTTTGCTTCGATAGGCATCAATAACAACAGAGCTGATACGGGTCAGACTCTCCTGTGAATAGGCTTCCATCAATTTCCGGAACCTCATTTCCAATGACATTTCATGATTCATTCTTATTGCCTGCGCTCAATTTTAGTGATAACCGGATTCTTCAGTTCAGATGCCCTGTACTCCTCACAATATCGACAGCCCATTAAAAACCCTGTTCGAAAACAAAGCCGCTCCATAGCAGAGCGGCCTTAGTTGGATTATACAATAAAAATTGATTGATTAATTCACAGATCAGCTTCAGGCTTCAAGCATCATTTTTATCTGACTGAATATATTTGATCAAAAAAAGTATCGTGAAAATAAAAAGTGTTTCTGAACTCAGCAGGAAATTTTTTAAACGCTTCTCTTTTACTGCTGAAAGAGTTGTATGTCTGAACAAATTTCATGAATCGGTTATAGGTGGTCTTCTCGACTCTCAGTTTTGTTTTACTTAAATATTGTTTCAGATTCTGATCCATACCAATTAAAACCACGGCTTCCTGGAAGAATACGGGTAACTTTGTATAGTGTAAATCCTGAAAACGGTACATGTTTTTTGCAAAATTTTCCAAATCACCGACTATTAAATAACAGGTCATTAGATATTCAAAAGCCATTCTATTATTGGGATTCTTCTTTAGCAATTCCATTAAAAAACCATCAACCGACGAATAATCAATATAATGTTCTTTGTCCAGCATGGATTTCCGAAAATGTTGAATTTGCCTGTTGGTTTTCAGCGAAGGATCTTTTTCAATTTCCCCAAGTATCCTTGCCGCCCAACGAGAATAAAACAATGTCTTTTTGAGTGTTCCAAGATAAATCCTTGCCGTGCCTGTATTCCCTTTTATTAAATTAATGATTACGAGGCGCTGCAGGAGCTGCGGCTGATTGCCATACAGGGCGAGACTTTCCACCAGATTATGTTCCGCTTTATTATAATAACCCAGGTCCATATATAAATCAAATTGATACCAGTGATAAATTTCCTGGCTGCTCTTTCCGACCATAATCAGTGAGCCCGGACTTTGATGCAATATGAGCGGACTGCTTCCCAGTCGATTTAGATGATACAGTGCCCGGTCCGCAGCGGCAATAACCGTTGGACGATTCAGATTTGTTTTTGCGGCATCCAGTACTTCGGGCCATTTACGATAATATCCATAATAATCAACTTCAAATAAGTCTTTTCGCTTGCTGTCAAATGTAATAAGCAGGACCGCGCCCGCAACCAGAAGCAGAATGAAGGTGGACACAATCCATCTGAGTAAGGCATTATGAAGAATCAATTTCCCTGTAACTGTTTTAACCGATTCCCGGGAGATAAATTTGGACATGAGTAACCGATTGGCAATTAAGAGCAGAGAAACGCCAAAAAGGTACAGGTACAGAATATAAACAATATTCACACCAATTATTTTTGAAAGCTGAAACTTCCAGAATAAGGGGGTCAAACGAAAAAACGCATCTGCGAGACCATGGTGATAAAGGCAAACGCCTTCCACATAAGGAATGAAAACAATGGATAATACAGCGGACAAAATAATTTGCCACCGCCGTTGATCAAGACATTCAAAAAAGATACAGAGCAACGCAAATAGTATAAATGACGAACCTGCCAGGGCATACAAAATTACAGACAATGTGATATAAACCGGCAAATAGTGAACAATTTTAGGCATATTGAGTTTGATAATGATACAAACAAATCCCAATGCTGTAATCAGGGTCATTATCGTTGTAAAATAAAATGTATATTGAGAATATAATGCCAGTAACAACACAGGCGGTACATAGCTTAGCCATTTCCCCGGCTTCGAAACAATTTGGTTCAGATAACAGTCTGTAAAACGATAGAGCAGCCAGGCCTGGATTGTGATGACCAGAGCCCCGGACCAGGAATAGAATAACAGCTGCGCCAAAAAAGCAGAACAATATTCAATCAATCCGCCCGCATAAATCAGACTCTCCCTGAAAAAATCCCATCCTTTGTAAAAAATGGGGAAATAACGGATCTCGCCGCCGCCATGGAGAATCAGACGCGGCTCTATAAAGAGCCACAGGAATAAATAGGCGCCGATAAAGAAAAGGAAATTTCGACCGGTTTTCCCCGGATCTTTCAGAATCTTCGATCTTAATTTTATGGCAAATTGAATTGTTTTATCTTTCATGGGATTTTCCATCCAGTTCATTTAATCTGTGGCTTCGATTAGCATTATTAAATCATTGAATCGTAATCGCAAGGCATGTATTATAAAAATAAGTGTAACGATTGAAGAAATCAAGAAAAATTCGAAAACATTTTTATAAACGATTGAACCGGTAAAACCTGTTTCCCGGACCATCCCGATTCCATAATTATATATGATTGAACCGGAATAATTTTATATATAAGGAAAAAATCCTTGCATTATTCAACTCAACTCAGTATAATAGGAGTGACTGGGGTGGTTACTAATTAACAGGAAACTGAATGAGTCTTGAAGACACATACGACGCAATGAAATCCATTGGTTTCGGAGAATATGAGGCCCGTGTGTATTGCGCTTTACTGGCCCAATCTCCGGCCAACGGATACCAGGTTGCCTCCCGAAGCGGTGTTCCCCGTGCAAAAGTATATGAAACCTTGAACCGGCTCGTATTCCGGGGCGCGGCAGTCCGTGTGGAAACCGCCAGAAAGGACGCCAGGGTTTACATGGCCGTTGAACCCAAAACCCTCATTCAGAACCTTCAGAATCATATGAATGTGGCCTTTCACAGGGCGCAGGGTGAATTGGATCGTCTTCAGCATGAACCGGATGTGGTCGAAATATTCTGGCGGGTCACCTCTCGAGAGGATCTGGTTAACCGGGCGCAAAATCTGGTGGACAGCGCTGAAAAAACCCTGCATGTCGCTCTATGGTCGGAGGAATTCGATGCGGTCTTTGAAAATTTATTATCAGCCGCAAAACGTAAAGTCCGGATGGCAGTAATGCTTTACAGCGAACATGAAGGCCTGGAAAAACTGCAGAAACTGGACGCCGGTGCCATTCTTCACAGTAAAAACAAGCAGCAGGTGGTTCCTGAACTGGGGCGTCAATTCATGCTGGCTTCCGACCGCAGCAAATGTATTACAGGCTCTGTATTTGAAGACGGCACCATGGACGGCGTTTTCTCAATGAACCGCGGATTGGTCTCCAATACCATTGACCTGGTGAATCATGAAATCTATGTGGAACGGATGATGAACGAGGTCGGCAGACCGGTCTTTGATCTTTATGGAGAGGACATGAAAGGTCTGAATTCTTTTGACCGGCCTGACCATCCGTAAACAAGGAGAAAAACAGTGTCACAAAAAATTGAATTTAAGACGGTTTTAAAGACTTTAAATCTGTCCGGACAAAACAGCGGTGTATCGGAAGGTGATCACTGGTTTGGAAACGGCAGGGAAACCGATGTCATCAGTCCGATAAACGGCCAGATGATTGCCACAGTCAAACAGGGCAATGCAGAAGACTATGAAAAGGTCGTGAAGGCTGCGATGAACGGATTTGATGAATGGCGAAGGGTACCGGCTCCGAAGCGGGGTGAAGTGGTTCGTCAATTTGGTGTTGAACTGCGCAAGTACAAAGACGCGCTTGGCAGACTGGTCACCATTGAAATGGGAAAGTCCATCCAGGAGGGATGGGGAGAAGTTCAGGAAATGATTGATATCTGTGATATGGCTGTAGGTCAGTCTCGCATGCTGTACGGCGTTCAGACGCACAGTGAACGGCCTTCCCACCGCATGTATGAACAGTGGCACCCGCTGGGTGTCATTGCAGTCATTTCCGCTTTTAATTTTCCCGTGGCTGTCTGGGCCTGGAACGTATCCCTTGCTCTGATATGCGGAGACGCGGTTTTGTGGAAACCGGCGAGTCCTGTTCCGCTTACAGCCATTGCATGCGTTAAAATACTTCAAAGCATACTGAAAAGAAATGGCTACCCTCCGTCAATCGCCACACTGATGACCGGACGCGGTTCTGAAATAGGACATCTGATTACAGAGGACAAACGTATTCCTCTTGTCAGCTACACCGGATCCACAAAAATCGGGCGTCAGATAGGTAAAACCGTAGGAGAACGACTCGGCAAAACCATTCTTGAACTGGGCGGTAACAATGCGGTTGTTGTAACAAAACACGCGGATATTGACCTGGCCCTCAAAAATGTTCTTTTCGGGGCCATTGGAACCTGCGGACAGCGTTGTACCTCAACACGCCGCGTCATTGTTGAAGATGTTGTATACGATGATTTCAAAAATAAACTGATTCGTTTTTATCAAAAGGTCACAATCGGCTCTCCCCTGGATGAGAAAAATCTGATGGGTCCCATGGTGAACCGGACGGCTGTTGACAACATGATCAGGGCCATGGAGGTCATCCGTAAAAGCGGTGGTCAATTTATCGTGGAGGGCGGACCTGTCAATGACAGGAACCTGCAAGGCGGTTGTTATGTTAAACCCGCTGTCGCGGAAGTCTCCCCTGATCTGCCCATTGTTCAGGAAGAAACATTTGCTCCCATTCTGTACCTGATTAAATACAGCGGGCCGATTGACGAAGCCGTCCGCATTCACAATCAGGTACCGCAGGGTCTGAGCTCCGCCATTTTTACAAACAATCTGGAAGAATCAGAGTACTTTCTCAGTACAACAGGCAGCGACTGCGGCATAGCCAACGTTAATCTGGGTACCAGCGGAGCTGAAATCGGCCTGGCATTCGGTGGAGAAAAGGACACCGGCGGCGGCCGCGAAAGCGGCTCGGATGCCTGGAAAAGCTACATGCGCCGTCAGACCAATACAATCAACTGGAGCGGAACCACGGTGCTGGCCCAGGGAATTCAATTCGACTGATAACAATGAAACAGGATGGTGATATTTATGCAAAAATTGAATGGTTTTCCCATTATCCCCGCACAGCCCGATGCGCCGCATTTAATAACCCCGCTTCCCGGCCCCCGTTCCAGTGCATTAACGAAGCGGGATCGTCGTGTCACCAGTCCCTCCTATACACGTGATTATCCGCTTGTCGTAGAAAGTGCCATTGGTTCGGTCATCACGGATCCGGACGGAAACCGCTTTCTTGATATGACCGCAGGCATCGCTGTGACCGCGACGGGACATTGTCATCCTTACGTTGTTGATGCGATAAAGCGTCAGTCTGAAAAATGTCTGCATATGTCCGGAACCGATTTTTACTATGAATCACAGATTCAGCTTGCTGAACGTTTGTCTGTCCTTGCGCCCATGAAATGCAAAAACCGTATATTTTTTACCAATTCCGGTGCAGAATCCGTCGAAGCGGCTTTGAAGCTCGCCCGCTATCATACCGGCCGTCAGCATGTGATTGCCTTTATCGGTGCATTTCATGGACGAACTTACGGGGCCATGTCACTGGGTGCAAGCAAAATGATTCAGAGTATGGGATTCAAACCGCTCGTTCCCCAGATTTCCCATGTCGATTATCCGGATCCCTATCGCCCGCTCGGCGCGGAAAGAAATGTTACGGATCACACAATAAATGAAATCAATCTGGTGTTCAAACACAAAGTGGGGCCGAATGAGGTTGCCGCTATTTTTGTGGAAGCCATCCAGGGAGAGGGCGGTTATATCGTACCGCCTGATGATTTTCTGCCGCGACTCAGGGAACTCTGTTCAAAGCACGGCATCATGATGGTCTGTGACGAGGTGCAGTCCGGTATGGGCCGTACCGGCAGACTGTGGTGCGTCGAACATTCAAATGTTGAGCCGGACATGGTGACCAGTGCCAAGGGAATTGCGAGCGGTCTTCCGCTGGGTGCATTGATAGCGCCTGAATCCATCATGGACTGGAAATACGGTTCACATGCCTCCACTTTTGGCGGAAATCCTGTGAGCTGTGCGGCCTCAAGTGCCACACTGGACCTGCTGGAAGCTGGATTGCTTGAAAATGCCACCTCGTCCGGTGAGGTTCTTCTGGCTGGATTAAATCAAATAAAATCCGAGCATGTATGCGTCGGCGATGCGCGCGGCCGGGGGCTGATGACAGCCATTGATTTTGTAAAAAGCAGGAAAAGCCGTGATCCGGATCCCGATACAAGAAACCGGGTGGTTCTGGCCTGTTTTCAGAGGGGGCTCCTTTTGCTGGGATGCGGTGAGAGTGCCATCCGTTTTTGTCCGGCACTGACCATAACTGAGAAGCAGATAAAAACGGCCCTCTTGATTCTACACGACGCGATCCGGGAGGTTGTTTCAGATACCAATCAGGAGATTCTGCATGAGCCGTCAAACGATTCAAAAACTCTGGCCTGAGCTTGACTGGATTCAGGACCCGGATATTCGCAACCGGACTGCAGGGGTCTGGGAGGACGCGCTGAGACGCAGCACCCTGACTCCGGATGACCTGGACCGGATTCCTTTCACGCTGCTGATCCCTGATATCCGGACCTCCTTTATGTCACATAAACGGGCCGTTGTTCATCTGGCAAAAGCATGCGGTGAGAAAATTGAAGAATTCCTGGGCAGGGATTTGCCTGTCAACATGGATGTGCTGCTATCAGGAGCCATTCTCTGTGATGTGGGAAAACTTCTGGAATACGAAATGAAAAATGGCAATGTGGTTCGGAGCCGGTACGGATCACTGGTGGGCCATGTGTTTATTGGTGTCTCCCTAGCCGAAGCCCGTGGTCTGCCGCCGGAAGTCTGTCATATTATTGCAACCCATTCCCGGGAAGGAGACCTGGTAAAACGAACCACCGAAGCCTACATCGTCCACCATGCGGATTTTATGACCTATCTGCCCTTTAAAGAAAGATTGACAGTATAGGGTTGTATTAACAATATATCCCGTCATTCATAATGCGGAGCAAAACCTGATTCAACTGGATCTCCAATGCCCACACTCATCGAAAAAATCATCAGTCGTCACGCAGGCAAGCCTGTCCGGCCCGGTGACGTTGTGGACATCAGCATCGACGTCAGGGCCGCACGGGATTTCGGCGGTGCGAACGTGGTCAGAAATCTGATGACTCGTCATCTGTCCATCGAAGACGTGTCCAAAACCTGTTTCACATTTGACTGTAATCCGACGGGCTCGGATCAGACATATGCAGCCAATCAGCAGATCTGCAGGCAATTTGCCAGACAACATCATATGAATATTTATGACATCGATCAGGGTATCGGAACCCATCTGGTTATTGATAAGGGATTGATCGGTCCCGGAGGAACATTTGTATCCACCGATTCACATGCCAACATCCTGGGCGCAATCGGTGCGCTGGGTCTGGGTATGGGGGATATCGACATTGCTTATGCGTTTTCAAAGGGCAAAATCTGGTATCAGGTCCCGCCTTCCATAAAAATTAAAATAACCGGCACACTCCCTTCCCGCTGCTCGGCAAAGGATCTGGCGCTTGCCCTTTTAAAAAAATACAGTGCAGACGGATTAATGGGCCTCGCAGTGGAGCTCGAGGGTGAAGCCATTGACAATATGAGCCTGTCGGAAAGAATGACCCTGGCCTCCATGGCTACAGAAATGGCAGGCATAACACTTTTGATCCCTCCCTCAGAAACCATCATCGCCTACTGCCGGCAGGCAGGGGCAGAATTTGATCCCCTGTTCGCGGACAGGGAAGCGGATTATCAAAGGACCGGGGAAATAAACATTTCGAATCTTGAACCGTTGCTTTCAAAACCGGGACGTCCGGACGATGTGGTCCCCGTCCGAAACCTTGAGGGATCTTCCGTGGATTCCGTGTTCATCGGCTCGTGCACAAATGGCCGTTATGAGGATATGCAGACAGCGGCAAAAATTTTAAAGGGACACCGTATCGCGGAGCATGTGGTGCTAAAAATCGTACCTGCTACCGATATGGTCTGGCAGCAATGCATGCGCGACGGCATTTTTGAACTATTTAAAGAAGCCGGCGCGCTGATCGGCAACGCTGGATGCGCCGGGTGCGCAGCCGGACAGGTGGGGCAAAACGGTCCCGGAGAAGTAACCGTAAGTACCGGAAACCGAAATTATACAGGCAAACAGGGGAAAGGCAGCGTGTATCTGGCCAGTCCGGCCACAGCCGCGGCCTCAGCCGTAGCCGGAAAAATCGTTTCCGCGGACCGTTTGTCAGCGATCCTTCAATCCTCTGACCGGCCGATAAAAATCAAGCTGTCGGACAGAAAATCAATTACAATCAAAACAGCCGGATCCGTCCGGAAAAAAACAGCTCAGTCCATTTTTAAGGGCCGGGTTTGGGTTATTCGTCAGGATCACATTGATACGGACATGATTTATCATAATAAATATTTATCCATCACTGATGTTAATGAAATGGGTCAATACACCTTCAGCAATCTTGAAGGCTGGCAGGATTTCCCGAAAAAAGCGAGGGCCGGCGATATGATTGTAACCGGACAAAATTTCGGCTGCGGCAGTTCTCGTCAGCAGGCCGTGGACTGTTTTAAAAACCTTGGCGTACAGCTTGTGATTGCCCGCTCATTCGGCGCAATATTTGAAAGAAATGCGATAAACAGCGCACTTCCCGTTTTAAAAGCCGATCTGCTCGATAAATCCGTGAATGATGGTGACTGTCTGGAGGTCAGTCCGGCCACAGGTTTGATTCGTCTGTCTGACGGGCAAACGGTCCAGGGAAATCCATTTTCAAAGATTCAGATGCGTATTTATCAAAATGGAGGACTTCTCTAGCATTATGCATTCTTTGACCGCAATAAAGCTGAAAATCTGTAAAACAATGTTATCGCAGATGTGCATCGGACAAAAAATTCATTTTCTCGAAGAAGGAACCATTTATGGCTGAAGCCGGACATAGAGGCAGCGGGATTCGATCAGATTGCTGGATCCGTTTCACGCCCGCTGACAGGGGGATCAAACTCAAACTGACCAGCAAAGTAGCGGCATTGTATGGAAAAAAAATCGAAAAACAGGTGCATGCAAATTTAACAAAAATGGCTGTATCCGGTGGACGGGTGGAAATTGAGGATCAGGGCGCCCTGCCCTATGTAATATCCGCCAGACTCGAAACGGCTGTACGAAGATCCGGTGTTCCTGTATCGGTTTCGGTTCTGCCGGAAACCATTTCTGAATCCCGTGCCGGCAAAAAGGACCGGATGCGCCGTTCTCGTCTGTATATACCCGGAAATCAGCCGTATCTTTTTATCAATGCGGGTTTGTACCATCCGGACGGTATTATTCTGGACCTGGAAGACAGTGTCCCGCCTTCTGAAAAAGATGCCGCCCGTGTTCTGGTTCGAAATGCGCTGGGTGCAATGGATTTCATGGGCGCTGAACGCATGGTGCGTATTAATCAGCTTCCAATGGGTCTCGAAGATCTGGCAGAGATCGTGCCTGCCGGTGTACAGATGATACTGATTCCCAAATGCGAGCATAAGGATCAGATTCTGGAAATTGAAAGCAGGATCAAGGGCCTTGATCCTCCCCATACGATCTGGCTTATGCCGATTATTGAGAGCGCGCTTGGATGTTTCAACGCGCTTGAAATTGCCACAGCTTCAAATCAGGTGGCTGCAATTTCTATCGGTCTGGAAGATTACACCGCGGATCTGGGCGTGGCGCGCACGCGTAATGGCACAGAAAGTCTCTGGGCCCGCCAGGTGGTTGTCAACGCGGCCACCGCTGCGGGCATACAGGCCATAGATTCCGTATTTTCCGATTTGTCAGATATGATAGGTCTGAAGGAAAGCAGTCTGGAGGCAAAATCGCTGGGATTTGAAGGAAAAGCATGCATTCACCCCAATCAGATTAAAGTGATTCATGAAGCTTTCAGACCAACGAATAATGAGATACAGAAAGCATGCGCTATTGTTTCAGCCTATGAGAAGGCCAAATCCGAAGGGCTGGGTGTGGTGGCACTTGGAAGTAAAATGATTGATGCACCGGTAGTCAAACGGGCCCAATTAACCATAAAGCGCGCGATAGAAACAGGCGACTTAAAGAAAGATTGGCAAACCAATAATACCCCATCAAAATAATTTGTCTTGTTTTCGGTCATTCAACTTGGAACACAATGATGAAACTCGTTAAAAATAAAGCCGGAAGATGGGTTCCGGAAAAAATAAACGGTAAACCGGGAATCCCCTTTCAGGGTATCGGTGTTCACAAACCAGACGGCCTAACCGCAGGCAGACCTGTCCGATCCTGTGCGGATTATCCGGCGGACGGGAACAAGATTGTGCCCGATTTAGCAGCCGCACTGGAAAAATGCGGATTGAAAGACGGTATGACCATATCGACCCATCATCACTTCCGCGACGGCGATTTGATCGCGAACCAGCTCTTTCAGCATGCAGCTGACGCGGGCGTGAAGGATCTCATATGGTTTCCAAGCGCCTCATTCCCCTGTCACGAACCTCTTATTGAACATTTAAAAAGCGGCGTCATCCATCATATCGAAGGTTCCATGAACGGACCGCTGGGAGATTACTGTACGTCAGGGAAAATGCGGGGACTGGGTGTGCTCCGTTCGCACGGCGGCCGGTATCAGGCGATCCAGGATGGAGAGGTATCCATTAACATCGCAGTCATTGCAGCGCCCTCAGCTGACCCATTTGGCAATGCCAACGGGCTGAATGGCCCTTCCGCATGCGGTCTGCTCGGATTCGCGCTTGCCGATTCTCAATATGCGGATAAAGTTATTCTTGTTACAGATCATCTGGTAGACTTTCCATGCATCCCCTGGCAGATACAGGGGAATCTGGTGGACGTGGTGGTGGTACAAAATAAAATCGGGGAGCCGGAAAAAATCGTATCCGGAACCACTCAGATGACACGAAGTCCCGCGCGTCAGTATATTGCTGAAATGACCGCACGATTTGTCCGTGATGCCGGCATTATGAAAGATGGTTTTTCCTTCCAGGCCGGAGCCGGCGGCACGGCCCTGGCCTTCGCGATTCATTTAAAGAAAATGATGCGGGAGGCCGGCACCCGGGCCCGCTTTGTTCGAGGGGGAAGCACACAATATCTGGTTGAAATGCTCGAACAGGGTCTGACTGATTATATACTGGATGGACAAACCTTTGATCTTGAAGGCGTGCGTTCAATGAGAGAAAATCCGTCCCATGTCGATACAAGCCCCTTCACCAGCTATAATTATCATGGCAAGGGGAATTTTGCTTCAATGTTGGATACTGTTGTACTGGGCGCGACTGAAGTGGATGTTAATTTCAATGCCAATGTCGTAACCCACTCGGATGGAAGATTACTGCATGGTATCGGGGGATGGCAAAACTGCCTTTTTTCAAAATGCACCATTCTGGCGGTCCCATCCTTTCGTGGACGGATACCCGTCATTGTCGACAAAGTGACCACATTAACCGGACCGGGAGAACTGATTGACGTCATTGTTACGGAAAGGGGAATCTGTATCAATCCGCGCCGCAAAGATTTGATAAAAGCGGTACGCAGAACCAATTTGCCTGTTGTTGACATCCATCAGCTTCATGATGAGATCACAGCCATATGCGGAGGACCGCCCGACCCGCCGTCCTTAGCAGACCGGGTTGTGGCTGTGGTTAAATGGGTGGATGGAACTGTGCTGGACAGTATCTATCAAATTGAAAATCCCAAATTACAACATCCAAATTCAAATAAAATGCAAATATAAAAATCCAAACATGTGTTTGTGATTTGGTAATTGGAATTTATTTGTTATTAGGGATTTGGTGCTTGTAATTTACATTGAAATTCAATTTCCAGTTCTATTTCAAAACCATCAGTTTCTGCGTTCTCGTAACATCCGTTGCTTTTAAAACGCAAACGTAAAGACCGCTGGAAACAGTAAGTCCGTTTTCATCATCAACGTTCCACTGGACAGTGTATTCACCCGGAAATTGATCCTGATTAACCAGTACCCGGACCAGCCGGCCCGTCATGGTATAGATTGAAATCTGAATATGATCAGGTTCTGAAATGGTATAAGAAATCGTTGTGCCGGGATTAAATGGATTGGGGAAAGCA
>Ga0272441_10009300_pt1 | contig 15233 bp, 16 predicted proteins | sample SSMProp6N_FD_193582 | JGI IMG/M metagenome (GOLD analysis project Ga0272441, IMG submission 193582) | Marine sediment archaeal communities from Little Sippewissett salt marsh, Falmouth, MA, United States - SSM-Prop-6N | ecosystem: Environmental > Aquatic > Marine > Wetlands > Sediment ... | reverse complement strand
TGCGGCCACTTCATCCACCTTGAGCGTCCGGAACTCGTCATCAGCGAGGTGAACGAGATGATTGAGGGTATCCAAACTGCCTCTAGTTCGTAGAGCCGCCAGCTACGGCGAGAAACGCCCTTGACCAGACCGACCCGTTTCACGCGAATCGTGGAGAACGATGGCGTTTCGATGGTCCTCTTACTAAATAGTGAAACCGTGAGGTCTGGCATGGTTCAGGGACCGCACAAAAGCTACACAGGACCACGACAGCAACGGGCTACCTTGCCTCTCCAGCAAACTTCGCAGGCGATCGTGCACAAGAGTCTCAGGACGTTTGGGTGATTTACAGCGCGCATCTGGCTTACTACATTTCTACGTACCGGCTCATGGTCAGACGCACCCGTATGCTCACAACTACCGAGGCCGCGCGCTACCTGGGCGTGCACCCGAACACAGTCCGTCGATGGGAGACACAGGGACTCCTGCCGGCCTACCGCCTGGGCAAACGGGGAGACCGCCGCTTCTCACGGGACGAGATTGACCAGTTCCTTGCGCAGTCGGCCAGCGGCAACAGCCACTGACACAGCTCTTGCGCGAAGACTCCGCATAAGACTCCACCCCCGTGAAGTACGTCCCGCCACGACGCTATCCGCCGTCCGGCAGTTGCGAACGCCCTCTCCCGATGCTATCGTGCCGCTATGCGCGCGCCCTGGGATATCCTGGAGCCGGCAGCGCGGGGCGACGTCGAGCGTGAAGAACGCGCTGTTGGACGCGTCGAGCGCATAACCGGCGCCGCCTTCGCCCTCGCCATGGCACTTCTCGTGTTGCAGCTGGTTGTGCCTCAACTCGAGGGGGAACCGACCGATGCGGCACTACTCGCCTCGCTACTACAGATGTTACCCGCCTTCCTCGCCTACGCCCTCAGTTTCGCCCTGTTGGCTACGGCCTGGATACTTCACCACTTCCAGTTTCACTACTTCGTCCGTACCGGCAGCAACATCCTCTGGATCAACGCGGCGCTGGTGATGTTCGCGGTCCTTGTGCCATTCTCCACGGGTCTCGTGAGCGCGTATACGATGACCAGAACCGCGACCATTCTCTACGAAGCCAACATTCTGGCAATTCAGGTGTTGCTGCTACTGAACTGGCGCCGGGCAATCAAGACCGGAATGCTCTTTGGAGGCAAGGTATCGTTCGCGGTGGTGCGCAGAATGAGACTGGTACTGACCGCAGGAGCCGCATACGTCCTCGCAACACTGGTCGTCGCCTGCGTGAGCACCTACCTCAGCCTGGGGCTGCTCGCCGGCCTTGCGGCCTTCTACATCTTTCTGACTGCACGCGGCGGCTACACGCTGGATGCTTTCAAGGGCAAGTCGGCACCTCCACCGGACATCCCCTGGCCACTCTAGCTACTCACACGGTCCACGGCGACCCGTAGCTCGCGCGTGAAGGCCGCTACGCGCGTGAGCGTTCGGTCTTGCTCGGCCAGTTGCAGAATCCTGCTACCCACAATGACGCCGTCAGCAATGCGCGCAACACGTTCAGCCTGCTCCGGCGCAGAGATTCCGAACCCGACACACAGGGGCTGCTTCGAAACAGCGCGCACGCGGTCCACGAAAACCTCCAGTCCGTCGGGCAACTCGGAACGTGCTCCGGTCACACCCGCAAGAGACACCAGGTACAGGAACCCCGTCGAGTGTTCAGCAGCCAGATGCACACGCTCATCAGTGGCCGTAGGGGCAAGCAGGTAGATGAGACCCATATCGTGACCTCGGGCGGCAGCCTCCAACTCACCCCCTTCGTCCGGCGGCAGGTCGGGAACAATCAGTCCACTAACACCAGCCTGCCTACTGGCATCGCAGAAGGCTTCCAGGCCCCGATGCAAGATAGGGTTGTAGTAGCTCATGAAGACCAGGGGAGACTCAACGGTGGTTCGGAGGCGGCTGGCCACATCAAGGCACACGTCCGGTGTGACCCCGTTCTCAAGTGCCACGTGGCTGGCTTTCTGTATCGTCGCCCCGTCTGCCAGCGGGTCAGAGAAAGGTATGCCCAGTTCCACGATGTCGCACCCATTCTCAACGAGAAGTGGAACCAGTTCAAGGGTGGCTTCAAGAGTCGGATAGCCGACAGTGACATAGGCAACGAGGGCGGTACGCCCTCCGGCATCGAATACATCCGCCAGTCGTTTCACAGTTCACCCCCGAGAGCATCGACCACGATATCCATGTCCTTGTCTCCTCTCCCGCTCACGTTGATGACGATTGTCTCGTCCGCTCTACAGGCGCGTGCAAGGACAGAGGCGTGCGCGACGGCGTGGGACGACTCGAGCGCAGGAGTGATTCCTTCAGTTCGGCACAACAGCTTGAACCCCTCCAGTGCCTCGCGGTCGTCAACAGAAACATACTGCGCTCGGCCCGTGTCGTTCAGATAGCAGTGCTCCGGCCCCACACCGGGGTAGTCGAGTCCTGCGGAAACGCTGTGCGTGCCGAGTACCTGCCCGTGTTCATCCTGCATCAGGTACATGCGTGCGCCGTGAAGAACTCCGGGGCTTCCCGTGGCAATCGAAGCGGCGTGTTCCCCACTGCTGAGTCCCCTGCCCCCTGCTTCAACGCCGATCAGCTTGACGCCTTCGTCGTTCATGAAGGGATAGAACATGCCAATGGCATTGCTGCCGCCGCCAACGCAGGCGACTACGTGATCAGGAAGACGGCCTTCGCGATCAAGAATCTGCTGCCGCGTCTCACGTCCAATGACGGACTGGAAATCGCGAACCATGGCGGGATATGGGGCGGGTCCCACGACCGAGCCAAGCAGGTAGTGAGTCGTCTCAACATTTGTCACCCAGTCGCGTATCGCCTCGTTAATGGCATCCTTCAGCGTTCGAGAGCCTGTTCCTACAGGCCGCACCTCAGCGCCCATCAGTTTCATTCTGAAGACGTTCAGAGCTTGCCTGCGGATATCCTCCTCACCCATGTACACGATGCATTCAAGACCGAGCTTGGCGCACACAGCCGCAGTAGCCACACCGTGCTGCCCCGCGCCAGTCTCAGCGACGATACGCCGCTTCCCCATCCTCTGGCACAGCAGACCCTGCCCTAACGCATTGTTAATCTTGTGGGCACCGGTATGCGCAAGATCCTCCCTCTTCAGGTATATCCTTGCGCCCGCGCACACTTCGGTCAGACGGTCTGCAAAAGTGAGAGGCGTTGGCCTCCCAACGTACTCTCGCAGCAGGGAATCGAACTGCCTGATGTAGTCATCGTCCTTCATGGCAACCGAGTACGCTGCTGAAAGCTCCTGCAGAGCCGGTATGAGTGTTTCCGGAACATACCGACCGCCATGAGTCCCAAAGTATCCTTTCTCGTCAGGAACCGTCACTGTCTGCATGATTGTTCTCCTGTTCCGCTCTTCGTGCCTCGCGCACGAAAGCCTGTATGAGTGAGGAGTCTTTGCGCCCATCGCGCTCAACACCCGAGGAAACGTCGACCCCGAAAGGTCGCACGTAGGACACGAGTTGCCCCACATTCCCTGGTGTAAGGCCGCCGGCTATGAGCACCTGGTGTCGTTGGGAGACCTCGCGGGCGATATCCCAGTCAAATGTCTGTCCTGTACCACCGAAGGTGTCTTTCACACCGGTATCCAGTAGCACCAACCCGCTACTGTCCCGCATATCGTTAGTCCTGCATATAGCTGCGTCTATAACATCCGCACACATGTTGGCCGCCACGTGCACCGTGCATATGACAGGCCTCTCGATAAGTCGCACTGAGGCTGAGTCTTCGTTGCCACTGAGCTGCACAGCGTCGAGTCCACAGAAGTCGGCGGCAAGGTTGACCACGCTCGTCAGCTCGTTGACGAACACGCCGACCACCTGCGGACGATGGCTGCACTGCTTCAGGACCCGTACCAGCTCCCTGGCTCGCTCCTGCGTTACCTGACGCTTGCTGGGAGCAAACACCAACCCGATGTAGTCGACCCCGGCCTCCGCTGCAGCGATGACATGCTCCTCTTCTCGAAGTCCACACACCTTCACTCTCAGACTATGCATTTCAGTTCCCTCAACTTCACACCCGCATTTGACGCCATTACCAGCGCCTCCCCGACCAGGACCGCATCGGCGCCCCTGTGCCTGACGCGTTGCACATCCTGCGCGTCATGAATGCCACTCTCTGCAACGAGCACACAGCCCCTTGGTACGAGCGGAGCAAGGCGGTCGAAGGTCGCAAGGTCGACCTCAAAAGTATGAAGATCGCGGTTGTTGATACCGATTACCCTGGAATCCGTCTTCAGCGCCCTCTCGAGTTCGGCTTCGTCGTGTACCTCGACGAGGCAATCCATGCCAAGTTCATGACTGAGGCTCAACAGGGATTCGAGGTTCCTGTCATCGAGCAGATTCACGATGAGCAGGATGCAGTCCGCCCCACATGCACGTGCCTCGAAGACCTTGTACAAATCCACGATGAAGTCCTTTCGGAGAACCGGCGGGTGGGACTCCCCAAGAGCGTGCACGATGCGGCGTAGCGTGGTCAGACTGCCCTGGAAGAAGAGTGGCTCCGTAAGCACGGAGATAGCGGCCGCGCCATAGGCAGCGTAGGTCCGAGCAAGCTCGACCGCGTCAAACCGTCTCCTGAACACTCCCTTCGATGGTGAAGCCTTCTTCACCTCGGCTATGACACTCACCTCTTCGCTCTGCAATGCCAGCGCCAGGCTCCTCGCAGGAGGAGACGCCAATGCCGCGGCCTCGACTTCCTCGACAGGGTGTTGGGCCTTGCGCTCGTCGAGAGCCGGGGCGTTCTCCGACACAATCCTTTCGAGCAACGTCATGCCGCCACTCCTTCAGTCTGCCTACAGAAATCGACCAGTCCGTTGAGCTTCGCAACTGCCCGCCCCGAATCGATGCTCGTTGTGGCCAGAGAGACTCCGTCCTCAATGGAGCCGGCGGCCCCTGCCACGTAGAGCGCGGCACCTGCGTTTAGCAGGACTACGTTGCGACGCGGCCCCATGCTACCGGTCAGCACTTCTCGCAGTATTCGGGCATTTTCCTCCACGGAGCCTCCAACAAGTTCTTCCACCGACGCGCGTGGGAGTCCATAGTCCTCGGGCGCCACTTCGTACGTCTGAAGGCGTTCGTCCCTGAGTTCACAGACAAGGCTTGCACCTGAAAGCGTCAGTTCGTCCAGACCATCCTCCCCACTGACCACCATGGCCCGGCCAAAACCGAGGCGAAAGAGAACGGTCGCCATCCTCTCTACAAGGGTCTCGTCAGCAACCCCAAGCAACTGTGCTCGCGCTCCCGCAGGATTACAGAGCGGGCCAAGGATGTTGAACATGGTGCGTACGCCAATCTCCCGTCGTGGAGCAGCGGCATACTTCATTGCAGGGTGGAACGCGGGTGCGAACATGAACCCGATACCCACCTCGCGAATACAACGCTCGATGGCGCGAGGTTCCAGGTCCAACCTGACCCCGAGTTCGCCAAGCACGTCCGCGCTACCGCACATGCTGCTCATTGCCCTGTTCCCGTGTTTGGCAACTCTCACACCCGCCCCTGCCGCAACGAACGCCACGGCTGTCGATATGTTGAAGGTGTGAGAACCATCGCCACCCGTGCCACACGTGTCCAGCTCGGCATCGGACTCGATGCGGATTGCATGCGACAACATCGCCTCCGCAAACCCGGCCAGTTCGTCGGATGTTTCGCCCTTCATCCGTAGTGCAACCAGCAAGCCAGCTATCTGAGCGGGGGTGGCTTCCCCCTCCATTACCTGTCTCATTACTGCAGTGGCCTCTACCCAGTCGAGTGAACGACCTGACACGACCTCTGCGATAGCCTCTCGTATCATCTGGCGCCTCCGGAAATGAAGTTTCGCAGCAATTGCTTGCCGTACTCGGTCATGAAGGACTCGGGATGAAACTGCACCCCCTCAACCGGGTGTTCCTTGTGTCTGAGCCCCATGATGAGTCCTTCCTGTGTCCAGGCTGTCACCTCAAAGCAGTCGGGCAATCCTTCCCGCTCAACAATCAGCGAGTGATAGCGGATTGCGGAGAAAGGTGTCGGCACTCCTGCGAACACGCCGACGCCGGCGTGATGTATGGACGAACTCTTGCCATGCATGATTTCGCCAGCCTGGTGGACCACGGCGCCGTACGTATGGCCCACGCACTGGTGACCGAGACAGACGCCAAGAAGCGGTATGCGATGTCCGAAGGCGCGCACAACGTCGTTGGAGACGCCTGCGTTCTCCGGCGTCGAGGGCCCCGGTGAGATAATGATCCGTTCCGGCGCCATCGACTCGATGTCCTCCACGTCGACCCTGTTGTTTCGAACCACAAAAACCTCTTCTCCCAGCTCGCACAGGTACTGGTAGAGGTTGTAGGTGAAGCTGTCGTAGTTATCGATGAGCAGCAGCATAACGGTCCTCCGTACGACTGCCGGGGCGCTCTGCCTGGTCTATGGACTTCATCAGGGCTCCAGCCTTGTTCATGGTCTCCTCGAACTCTTTCTCGGGAACGCTGTCGTAGACGATGCCGCAGCCTGCCTGTGCATGGGCCACTCCGTCCTTCATAACCATCGTGCGAATCGCGATGGCCATGTCCATGTTCCCCGAGAATGAGAAGTAGCCCACCGCCCCCGCATAGAGCCCCCTCTTGTCTGGCTCAAGGTCGGCGACTATCTCCATCGCCCGTATTTTGGGAGCGCCGGACACCGTCCCCGCAGGGAAACACGCCCGCAGGGCTTCGAAGGCGTTGCAGTCACTCCGCAGCTTTCCCTGGACGTTCGTCACCAAGTGCATGACATGTGAGTAGCGCTCCACGTCCATGAGCTCACTGACCTCGACCGTGCCGGGTTCCGCCACGCGGCCTACGTCATTGCGTCCCAGGTCAACCAGCATGATGTGCTCTGCGCGCTCCTTCTCATCGCTTTTCAGCTCAGCTTCGAGGCGCGCATCCTCTTCTGCATCCCGTCCCCTCTTCCTCGTACCGGCCAGGGGACGGGTCGTCACGATTCCGTCCTCCACACGCACAAGAATCTCAGGGGACGCTCCCACAACGTGGAAGCTGCTGTAGTCAAGGAAGAACATATAGGGGGACGGGTTCACGCTTCGAAGTGCGCGGTAAACCTGGAATGGCGTGGCTGAGGTCTGTCGTGAGAGTCGCTGAGATAGAACAACCTGGATAGCCTCGCCCTGGGTGATGTAGCTCTTCGCCTCTTCAACGGCGGACTCGAACTCCCGGCGCGTCATGTTGGATGTCACGCTACTCGCGGACATCGAGCTGGCAGCCTTAGCACGCTCTGCGGACAGAGGAGCGTGCAACCGGTCAATCAGTTCTTCGATCCTGTCGATTGCCCGTTCATACTCGACCTCGGGGTCGCCGTCCGGTCGAGTGTGCGTCAGTACCTTGATGCTGTGGGTAACGTGGTCGAAGATGAGCATCGTATCCACAAACATGAACAAGGACTCCGGAAGACCAAGTACATCCGTCTCAGGGGATGGCAGCGTCTCGAAATGGCCGGTGACTTCGTATCCCAGGTATCCGACGAAGCCGCCACAGAAACGGGGAAGACCCGGCAACTGTGCGACCTTGTACCGGGACATCGCCTGCTCGATGTGGTCCAGTGGGTCGCTGTCCCCCTTGCTACATGGCCGGATTGTGGGGTACGGACCTGCACCGATGAAGCTGTATCGAGCCAGTCTCTGACCGCCTTCCACGCTCTCGAGAAGAAACGACGGGCCGCCGCGATTGACCTTCAGAAAGGCAGATACGGGAGTCTCAAGGTCCGCCACAACCTCGCGCCAGACAGGCACCCAGAGTCCCTCTTCCGCGAAGCGACGGACATCTGTCAGTGTCGGCTGGTACATGTTCATTCCTCCTGTTTCGGTCTCGCGCAAAAGAAAAGCCCCTCGCCCAATAGGGGCGAGGGGCTTGTGTCCCACGCGGTGCCACCCTTGTTAGCCACGCAATAAATGCATGGCCATCTCTTGTCAGGTACTACTCCTCAACGAAGCTATACCCTGGGCTCTGGTAACGGTGCCCTCTCCGTCAGAGCCTACTCGGGAACACTCCCTTTCGGTCTGCAGCTCCGGGGTCCATTCAGTCCTTGCGCTGCCGCCGGCTCACACCTTACCCGGCTCTCTGAGACCCGCTTACGGACCTACTAGTCCCGTTCATAGCTTTTGGCTATGGGTTATGTAACGGGAGATAGTAGAGAGACGCCCCTTCTTTGTCAAATCGTTCGTGTCAGGGACCCACGGGAGAAAAGAGGCATTGACTGCACCACAGTGCAACAGACAGCGGTTTGCGTACGTGAACCAAAGGCGGGTGCCGCACCGATTCTGTGACACCAGCGCGGGAGTGCACTGAGGAGGCAACATGAAGATAGCCGCCATCAATCCGGACTCCCGCCCTGCCGGAGGTGTATCAAAGATGAAGAAGACCGGAGAACTCGCCAACACTTGCTACGTTGAGTTCACGCCTCACAGCGCCGGTGGCACGGCAACGGTAGCGGCCAATCTACACGGTCAGTTCTGCGCTCCGAACTTCACCATATATGAGTGCCTCGCGCTCGCCCGCATTCTACGAGCAGATACTGAAAGAACCGTTCCGTGCCATGGTGGATGAGTGTATCCACCAGCTTGAGAGGCAGGGAATCGGAATCGACGTGAACGAAGATGCCCTGGCTGCGCAACCCGACAACTACTACGTCCTCAGCAACCTCCGGGACGTGACACAAATCCAGGCCGGGGGCAGGCTGTGAGGCTCGCTCGTGAACATTCAGCGCGTACTCTGAGCGCCATCATGCGAAACAGGAGGCAACCGTTTCCAGACAGGGCGCTTCCAGGAGAAGGGGTGATTAAGCGGGCAGGAGTGGGCCTCAGCGCAGCGACCGCAAATCTCTATGCGTCCGATGGCCATGGCGGCAGAGAAAAGCAGGGCGACCGTTGCGGCCATCCGCCACGGATAGTCAGCTGAGACAGGGACCTGCGAGTGCGCATGCCGCACCACTTCCGGCGGAAAGAGGTCGCTCATAGGCTCTACCACCTCCCCACGGGCGAGCACTTCTGACACACCAATCACGACAACGTGGTCGTACTGCCGCATGTAGTAGATATGTATCTGCCTATTGAGAGTATCGTAGACGCTCGAGTAGAGCGTGTACGCCTCCGGGTCGGTCTGGCCTACGTGCTCTAGTATCGAACCGCACAGTTCAGACTCCAGGACACCATTCGCCTGCACGGCATCGAGCATCAACGTCGCCGTATCGAACCTGTCGCACGGGTAATCGCCGTGTTTCGTATCCGCGCAATTGAAGTTGGTGGCGACCACATACGCATCGCCCTCTGCCTTCCTCGTATAGGCGAGCTCTCCATCTGCTCCGGGACTTATTACGACAGCGTCGCCACTCGCATCAGCAAACATCACCTGGTAGTGCATATGCCGACCCCAGTCGTACTGCCCGGAAAGGGCGATGACCTCATCCACGGTGCTGCATTCCCGGAGGGCGAGGACCGGGAAGTGAACACTAAGTCGAGGCCTGTCGAAGTGGCGATTGAGGACCGCCTCAGGAAGTCCCGTGGCGTCGTAACACAGGCCCGTCTCGTTCATTCCGCCGCGAGGTCTCAGGTCATCAAGACCCAGATAGACAACTCCATAGCGGCCTTCTTCAGGCGGTGCGGCCCACCAGTAGGAGTCGCGTACGGGATAGTCCTCGTTGCTGGCAAGAAACGCTGCGTCGTCCTTGGACACGGCGAACACGGTGCAGGAATCTGCGGCAACCTGCTCCGAGGGAGAGGTTCCAAAGAGGGACAGGAGAACGGCACACAAAACTGAAATGGCCGCCACAGGTATGGCAACCTTCAAGCCGCACCGAGCCCGTACGACCAAGCCGCACATGTGCCCTCCAGCACTTTGAGGATGACACAAATCTCTGGTTTTGTCGCATCAGCTTTGCCAGACGTCCCTCATTGAACATTGGCACTGACCTGCTCTATCATGGTCCAAGCTCCCTGCCAGGTGGGCACGCGTCATCCATGGAGGTGGAAGTGTCTGCGCCGAAGAGTCCAAGAAATACCCTCGTCCCTCGCTACGATTGCCGTAGCGGTGCCTCCCTTCGTGTCCATGGCCACGGGCCCTGCGTCAGGCCATCGTCTCAACCCCTTCACTGTCAGCGTGGTTTCACGCTGATCGAAATCCTGGTTGTCGTAGCCATCCTCGGCGTGATGATAGCCATCGTTCTCTTGAACCTCACAGGAGTGCTCGGAAGCGGCAAGACAGAGGCGGCCAACGTGGAGGCGCACCAGGTGCAGCAAGCGGTGATCGCTTACATGCAGGAGAACCAACTTTCGACATGGGACGGGGTGGTAGATAAGACAGGAACTGCCGACGTGTGTGCTTGTCTACTCAATCCGGGACGGCTCCAGGCCATCTACACTATCAGCAACGGTAGAATCTCAGAGGCGTACGCCTATCCGGATGGCAAGTGGGCGGACTGCACGTGGGACGAAGACGCGGGCGAGTGGCGTGTCGTGGAGTAGTCCGTCAGCCCCTATGCTATCCCGTGTGAATTCTCCAGCATCTTCTCGATGCGCTCCGCATCCCCATGAGACAGGTAGCGATAGCCACCCTGACCCCACGAAGCACCAACAAGCTGCTCGGCAGTCAGGCCGCGGGGTCGGTTCTCGATAAGGATGGGATCGAAGTCATCAAACCTCAGGAAAGCATAGCCTTCTTGGGCCTCATGGCCGTTCGTCCGCAGATGATGCTCTACGGTGAAGACATGGCTGTAGCCCCAGATGGTGTAGCCACCGGCCGGTTCACGATACACGAAGAAGACCTGGTCACCCGGCTGCACCCTGTCGCCCCACGTATGCCCTTTGGGTGTGCACGGCCATTCATGCCGAGAACAGATATCCCGCTCCCAGCAGAGACCGCTGCATATCTCATCATCGGGCTGCGGAGGACGAATCACCCGGCCGTCCTCGAAACACTGTGCACATCGTGCGTCCTTGCCAGGCAACCTGCAGGGGCCACACCACCGCTGGTTGTTGAAGTGAGTCCGTATGACTACAGCCATCCGGTTCCTCCTTCCCGTGTCGGTCATATACGGCGTTGCGACGCCACTTGACTACCAGTGACCACCGCTAGCCCGACGCACGGGAATCCACCACTTCCCCTCAAGAGATGCAGGGAGCAGGGAAGTCGAAGACGAATTGTACGGAAGCTCGAACTTCCATTCAACCCTCAGGCTTCCGATAGGGGCTTGGGAGACCTGTGTCTTACGTGTGAAATGGCTCACATACGACCATCATGTAGGACGAATACCTACAACGGGTGGCGCCGGGCGACCATAGCAGCGCGTACACCGGACAATAGCAATCTCCAGGCAAAGGGGTTGTGGCCAGAGGCACCGCGGCGTAGCATTCCGCTTCAAGGCAGTCCCCCGGCCTCCCACACACTGGCCGAAACCAGCATGCAGCCTCTCCGGGTGGTGGGACACTCCTGCAGGAAGGATAGAGGACAGACATATGGAGGGAACAGCTCGACGAATCCCCCTGCTATCAAAGTCCCGCTTCATGTCCGGCCTCCAGTGTCATAAGCGTCTCTATCTTGAATGTTTCAACCGCGAGCTGGCAGACCCTGTCACCGAACAGCAGCAACAGATATTCGACTCCGGAACCCGGGTAGGCGAGCTTGCACGCGACCTTTTCCCCGGTGGTGTCCTTATCAGTGAGGACCATATGGACCACGCGGGAGCCATCGATTCCACGCAGCGGGAGCTCACTGGAGCACCTGTACCTCCGCTCTATGAGGCTGCCTTCCTGCACGATAGCGTACGTATACGAGCGGATGTACTCGTACCGCACACTGATGGCAGCTTCGATCTTGTAGAAGTGAAATCCACTACGCGGTTGAAAGAGGAGCACATATCCGACGTAGGCATACAGTTGTACGTGCTACTTGGTCACGACTTGCCCGTAGGCCGCGCGTGCCTGTGTCATCTCAACAGGGAGTACGTATACCAGGGGGGAGACTACGACCTGCGCCAGCTCTTCACGCTGGAAGACATCACGTACGAGTGCTCGGTGGTACAACGCGAGTTTCCCGCATTGCTGCAGGACATGAGACGCTCGCTGGCAGAGCGCGAGGCACCCGCAATCGAGGTGGGCAGACAGTGTACGAACCCACACACCTGTCCGTTCCTCGGTCACTGTCACGCTAACGTTAGCGAGTTCCCGGTTGGTCAACTACCACGGGCAAGCGGAAAACTGCTGGACGCACTCAAGGGCGCAGGCATTCGCGATATCAGAGACATTCCCGCAGGTTTCTCCGGGCTCAATCCTCTACAACGTAGAGTGCGCGACTGTGTAGTGATGGGTCAGCCATACCTGAATCCCGAGTTGCCCCGCCAACTCCGCACTTTGCGCAGGCCTCTTCATTTTCTGGACTTCGAGACGTTCAATCCTCCAGTGCCACTCTACGTGGGAACACGACCGTACCAGCAGGTCCCTTTTCAATGGTCATTGCATACTCTCACAGAGGATGGCTCCCTGCGGCATGCCGAATTCCTGCACGACGGGGATGGAGACCCGAGAACAGCATTCGTGGACAGCCTGCTGGCAAACCTGGGAGTCAGGGGCCCTGTGCTCGTCTATTCGGGCTTCGAGGCTGCGAGGCTGCGCGAGCTGGCCGCGGCCATACCCGCGAGGGCAGAAGAACTGCGGGCAATTGCCGAAGAAAGGCTGGTCGACCTGCTACAGCTTGTCAGAAGCCACTACTACCATCCCGCTTTTCACGGGTCGTTCTCAATCAAGGCGGTTCTGCCTGCAATCGCGCCGGAAATGAGCTACGGGGACCTCGCCATCAGCGACGGCACGCTTGCCTCAATGGCGTACGCGGAGATGATTGGAGTCGGCACGACACCGCAGCGGAAAAGCGAGATAAGAGCCAACCTGCTGGCCTACTGCGAGCGCGATACTCTTGCGGAGGTGGCTATCTACAGGCACTTCGTCGGAGCCCGCACTGCCTCATAGGTGGAGTCCTCTTCTTCGCTGCATGAGGTTTGTTTCCCAACGAGTCTGTGCTCGCTAGACACTCCCGTCAAACAAGTTGACCTGTTTACATACGCAATCGTCACAGATACCATCAGCAGCCGCAGCCGGGAGACCTAACCACAGCGACGGTGCTCTAAGGAGGGACCATGCGGCACACCCGCACTCGCGTGCTTGTCTTCATGTGCATAGCGATGCTGCTGGGCTACATGCCCTGGTACAGCTTCTCGGCAGTTTCCAAGTACCTAATCCAGGAGTTCAACCTGGGCGCCAGCCAGATGGGAGCAATCCTGTCTGCATTCCAGGTCGGCTACGTCATAATCGTCGTCTTCACTGGCTGGCTTGCCGATCGAGTCGGGCCACGTAGAGTGGTAGCCTGGGCGACGCTGTTCGCGGCACTATCTTCGACCGCGTTCATCTTTCTGGCGCGGGACTTCACCACCATTCTCATTCTGCGACTCCTCACCGGATTGTCTTGCGGGGCCATCTACGCGCCGGGCATGTCGTTCCTATCCTCCTGGTTTCCTCCAAAGCAACGAGGCCGAGCGCTGGGTGCATACACGGCCGCACTCACCGGAGCCTACGCCGGCGGATATCTCGTGGCAGCACCTTTGGCCGCCACATATGGTTGGAGAACAGGGATTGCCGGTATTTCTATACCTGTGTTCATCGCCGCCTTGATCATGTTCTTCATCGTCAAGGACCGGCCAGCCGATGCGACAGCTTCGGATAGTTCCTCAGCCACAAGCACAACCCCTCAGGTGCAGCAGACCAGGCGACTTATGCTTGCGCAGTTACTCATAACCCTTGCCTACATGGGGCACATGTGGGAGCTCTATGCGTTCTGGGGCTGGATAGGCCCCTACCTCGTCGCCAACGTGTTCCATGCAGGCTTCGCGGAAACACAGGCAGTATCGATTGGGGGCATGCTTTCCGCCCTGGTCATATTCGCGGGCGTACCTGCCGTATGGGCAATAGGTTCTCTCTCAGACAGAATCGGTCGCTTGAAGGCGATTATCATTGCTTCCCTATGCAGCCTCACCGTGCAATGCACATTCGGGTTCCTGTTCGGCAGGCCGCTGGAACTGGTGGTCCTTGTCGGTCTCTGGCTAGGATTCTGGGTAATCGCGGACTCCGGCATCTACAAGGCCGGACTGACAGAGCTTGTGACCGCAGACCGTCGTTCGCTGGCACTGGGAGTACAATCGGCGGCAGGTTTCTCCCTCACCATCGTCTCACCCATGGTCTTCGGGAATCTGCTTGAGGCGGTGAATGGCGTCGGAGTCGACCCCAACTCCGCGACAAGCTGGGGCTTGCCTTTCCTGGTGCTGGGACTGGGGGCAATTCTCGCGCCTCTCGCCGCACTCGCCTTGCGCAAACTCCCTGAGGCAAAGCTGCTGGCGAGAAGCGACAGCTAACGCTCATGAACTGAAACCGTGGACCATCAAAGCAAAACCAACGACAACGGCAGCGACCATCAAGACCAACTGCAGCTTGCCGCCCGGACCATCGAATCCGCAACAGCATCCAGTCGAGCATGCGGGACACTGCTCCTCCTGTTCCTGAGCGGTTGAATCGCTGTGGTCGTAGTCCGTCATTGGTGCCTCTCCAGACGTATTGTTGTGCCTTGATGAATAGTAAGCGCGAATAGGGTGGCAGTCAAAACCGTACGACGCCCCACGTGAGCGCGCTTGACTATTGTCAATGCCACCCTTGCCAGCAAGACTCAGCGAGATTACTGGTCGGAGCGCCATGAGGGTGGCCTCTTATCGAGGAACGCCGCGTTGCCTTCAATCGACTCGCCGGCCGCGTAGAGCCCTTCAATAAGCTCTGGCTCTGTTGCAGAGATATCCCCGTACCACGCGGCCGACGAAGCGTTGACCAGCTTCTTCGCCATGCGCAGCGCCATTGGGCCTCCGGCACGCATGGTTTCTATAAGGCAAGACGACTGTGGCAGTAACTCTCCCGCCGAGACGCAATACTCCGCGAGGCCGGACTCTTTCGCTTCGACGCCGTTCAACTGACGTCTGGCAAGTATCAGGTCCTTGGCACGACCGGCACCGACGAGTCCAACGAGCAGTGGGGTGCAGGCCCACGAGAAGAAGTACCCGAGGCTCGTGTTCGGCAGTGACCATGCCGAGTTATCTGCTGCCACTCGAAGGTCACAGGCGATGGCAACAGCCATGCCTGCGCCGATGCACG
>Ga0272441_10009299_pt1 | contig 15234 bp, 13 predicted proteins | sample SSMProp6N_FD_193582 | JGI IMG/M metagenome (GOLD analysis project Ga0272441, IMG submission 193582) | Marine sediment archaeal communities from Little Sippewissett salt marsh, Falmouth, MA, United States - SSM-Prop-6N | ecosystem: Environmental > Aquatic > Marine > Wetlands > Sediment ... | reverse complement strand
ATTGTTGAAAAGGATCCTCTCGAGAAAGGGGAGAGAGCGAGCCTTAATCTGGGTCACACACTTGGACATGCTGTTGAATCAGCCTCGGATTTTACACTCCGCCATGGCGAAGCTGTAGCAGTAGGCCTGCTGCTGGAAAGCCGTATCGCTGAACGCCTGGGGCTTGCCGGTCAAGGACTTTCAAAAAAAATTGAAAAAATTCTTCTGAGATGGAACCTTCCGGTTGCGTTTGAAAACGCTTCTCCTGAAAAAATTGTGGAAAATATGAAAGCTGACAAGAAAAATGTTAACAAGCAGCCGGCATTCGCTCTTCCAATCAGGCCGGGCAAGGTTAAAATAGGCATACAGGTTCCACAACAGCTTGTGCTGGATACACTAGCCGAAATGCAGGAGATTGTATGAAAAGAATTCTTGTGCTTCATGGTCCAAATCTGAATCTTCTTGGAGAAAGAGAACCGGATATCTATGGTTCCCTTTCTCTGGAGGAAATCAATGTAAAGATCGAGGAAGAAGCCGGAAAGCTGGATATCACACTGACTTTCCAGCAATCCAACAGCGAAGGAACCTTGATCAACGCACTCCATGAAGCCCGGTCTAATCAAGACGGCGTAGTATTCAATCCAGCTGGATATACACACACCTCTGTAGCTCTGCGCGATGCGATTTCCTCGATTGCCATACCGGTCATTGAAGTTCATCTAAGCAATATCCATGCCCGTGAAGCCTTCCGCCATACTTCACTCACCAGTGGAGCCTGTACCGGTATCTTGTGCGGGTTTGGCTGGAGGAGTTACCTGTACGGATTGCGCGCCCTGGCTGAACTGCTTGAGGACAGCTGCGAATGAACACGCGTTCGCAGCGGCTGCTCAACCTCACCGAAAGCTTCTACCTGGGCCAGGGTGAAAGGGTTGCTAAACGTAAAGAGCTGGGGTTGGACATTTTTCGTCTCGATATCGGTTCGCCCGATCTTCCGCCGCCGCCTGAAGTGGTCCAACAGTTAACAGAATTTGCAGCCCTGCCCGACTCTCATGGGTACCAGGCACATATCGGCCCACTCGAGCTGCGCCTTGCATGGTCGGAAGCATACGACCAATGGTTCGATGTCCAGCTTTCACCAGCAAACCATATTCAGCCTCTGATCGGTTCCAAAGAAGGGATATTCAACCTCACCCAGGCCCTTGTCGATCCCGGACAGGTGGTTCTTGTGCCCGACCCTGCGTACCCCACTTACCTGGAAAGCGCCCGGTTTGCCCAGGCTGAAGTTGTAACAATGCCGCTGCAGGAAGAAAACAGCTTCCTGCCGGATTTCTCCCGGATTCCTGAAAGCGTTCTCGAACGGACCCGCCTTATGTGGCTGAACTATCCGAACAATCCTACCGGCGCAATTTCACCCCATAGTGTCCTCGAGGAAGCGGTCTCTCTGGCACAGCGATATAACTTCCTTGTTTGTCACGACGCAGCATACTGCAAGGTCACTTTCGACGGATACCGGGCAGGCAGCATACTGCAAATTCCGGGAGCGCTGGATGTGGCTGTGGAATTCAATTCGCTCTCCAAATCGTTCAACATGGCTGGCTGGCGGATGGGTGTACTGGCCGGTCAGGCTGAAGCGGTTGCCGCCCTGCGTCTTCTGAAGGCGCAGTCCGAAAGCGGCCAGTTCCTCCCGGCGATCCATGCAGGGATTGCTGCGCTGAAAACAACGGAAGAATGGATAATCCAGCGAAATCTGAAGTACCAGCAGCGGCGAGACCTGATGGCAGAGGCTCTCAGTTCGATCCCCTCCCTCCAGGTGCAGTCGCCGAAAGCCGGATTGTATCTGTGGATAAAGCATCACTCTGATATGGACTCGTTGTCTTACTGCCTGGACCTGATGGAAAAATCCGGTATCTGTATTGCCCCCGGATCGATATATGGCAAACACGGTGAAGGATATGTACGTGCCTCACTGGTCACCCCTGCTGCTGTGCTGGAGAAAGTAGTTAACCGCTGGAAGCAGTGGGAAGCAAACATTTCAGTTTGAAATCACCCGGCCGAACAAATCAGGTAGATACCGGAAATACCCGGAAACAGTTTTCTTTTGTTGTAACAGAGCCTTGTGCCCTGTACTGCATCGTATAAATACTATTCCAGAACAGGTGCCTTCTGCTATTATAAATATAGACCTCAAGGCACATTCCTCTATTCCATTGCTCCACACATCATCGTTGATATACATCAGAGAGAACAAAATCTGGATACCACAGGATGATAAACGTATGATTGAGGAGAAGAGACAAAGTTCCACCCCCGTAATTATTCGGACCTTGCTGCTCGTTCTCGGCCTGGGCATTTTCATCTACACTCCACTTGTAAGCTTTCTGCTGTTTCACAGCCTGGCCGAATTATTCTCGATCATTATCGCCGCTGCAACTTTCCTGATCGTATGGAATACTCGCGACCAGATCGAGAACTCCTATCTTTTATTCCTCGGAATAGCCCTGCTTCCGATTGCCGGTCTCGATCTTTTTCACACCCTTTCATATAAAGGCATGAACATTTTCCCTGACAAGGACGCCAACCTTCCTACACAATTATGGATCGCTGCCCGGTCTTTCCAGGCAGTTGTTATGGTAACAGCACCTTTTCTGATAAAGCGTAGACTTCACAGCCGCACGTTATTATTTGCCTTTTTGACTATTCTGCTTGTTTTGCTCGGTCTTACATTTTCAGGATTATTCCCGGATTGCTATATAGAAGGGCAGGGATTGACCGGGTTCAAAGTATTAACTGAGTACGCGATTTCTGCAGTACTGATGCTTTCCCTCTATTTCCTGTACCGGCGTAAAGATTCTTTTGAACCACAGGTTCTGCAAAACCTGACCTACGCGACAATTACAGCAATCGTTGCAGAGCTTGCCTTCACCTTTTATATCGGTGTGTATGATCTGTCAAATATCATCGGACATTTATTTAAAGTCATATCATTCTGGTTCCTTTATAAAGCCCTTGTTGAAACCAGCCTGAGAAAACCAATTCAAATACTCCTGCAAAACCAATTACGGAGTGAAGCAGCGCTTCGCAAGGAACGTGATTTCAGTACGGCTGTTTTTAATTCGGTCGGAGCTCTTATCGTCGTTCTGAATGAAAATGGAAAAATCGTTCGGGCCAACAAGATGTTCGAGCATTCATCACAACTTTCCCCGGACCAGTTCCTCAATAAAACTCTATGGGAACTCCCTGTCCTGGCGAGAGATGCCAACACTATCCATACAAACTTTGAGAGGGCCTTTTCTATCGATAATCCGGTCAGTTATCAAGCACATCTTCAAACAGAAGAAGGGTATCTATATGCCCACCGTTGGACGAATACTGTAATCAGGAAACTGGATGGGTCCATCGAACATGTGATCGCAGCCGGCATAGATATCACTGAGCAGAAAGCTGCGGAAGAACGGCTTCGCTATATCAGCACCCACGACACCCTGACCGGCCTCTACAATAGAACTTTTTTTGAAGCCGAAATAGGCCGGCTTCAAAACAGCAGACTGTTCCCGATCAGTATCATCATGGCCGATTTGGATAACCTGAAGGGTTTGAATGATTCCCAGGGCCACGCCGCCGGTGATGCTGCACTCAAAGAACTTGCCCGTATCTTTACTACTACTTTCCGAAGTGAAGACATCATTGCCCGGATTGGCGGAGATGAGTTTGTGGTTCTACTTCCTGAAACTGATGTCAGTACAACACATGAAATGATTTCCAGAATTTATAGTGCACATGAGGTTTACATTAAACAGAACCCTGGAATAACGTTCGGTTTTTCCCTTGGTAGTGCCACAGCTGAAGCCGGCACCCCTCTTGTGAAGACACTGGAAACGGCAGACAAGGCAATGTACACAACCAAGAAAAATGGCCAATAGTACATTTCACCTGCCGCCGAAACCGAACATTTTGTAAAAAGTACACCCGAGCGGCCTAACCGGTGCGCTATGACCACTTCAGGCGCCTCAGTTCACATGTGCAGTATTTTCGATCTGCACTCAATATCAAAATCCCAATTTCGGTCGATATACTTTCTGAGGGATAAGGCGATTAACGAATATCTTTGTAAGACTGGTGCCAGCCCTCTTCAGCCCGGGTGGATGGTACCAGATCTGTCCACGGCTTTCCAAGCGCATCACACAATGCGGTGATTCGCCGCATGCGGTCTGCGGCTGTGGAAGCCAGAAAGTTTAGCCGCTCCTGCCCCTCAAATTCGACTGCCTCTTTCCAGATCGCACGCCCGGCCAGGACGCCGGATGCTCCAGCCTGGCAAGCGATCGCTACCTGACGCAGGTATGTGTCGAAGTCCACCCCGGCCGAAAGCAGGATCCAGGGAACCTCTGATGCCGCATCCAGCTCGGCGCAGGCTTCCCTCCACAATGCTTCGTCAGTATCAGTGTGTACGTCAAGAGGAAATTCCGCCTTCAAAACGTCGATCCCCAACGATGTCAGATTCTTCGCGGTCTGGATTACAACCTTTCGTTTTTCATCCGTCGGCAGTCTTGGCACCGATGAATCTATGGAAAAGGAAAGGGGTTCAAGGAAAAGCGGCAGGTCATAGAAACGGCATGCCTCTGCTACCTCACGAACCAGCGCCTCCTGTGATTCGGCTTCGGCCGCATCCGGGTGGTAATAAAGCAGCAGCTTGACACCACTCGCTCCCATGCGCCGTATCTTGCCTGCGCTCCATCCCGGCAGCACCCGGCTCCGGCGTTCTGTGGTTTCGCCGGCATATCCTGTTGCTTCTACGGCCATAAGCAGGCCGACATGGCCCGGCAGCGCACCTGAAGCAACCGCTGCAGCACCACCAATTTCAGGATCCAGCAGCACACCGCTGGCATACGGCACCAGGGTTCTTGTTACTTCATTCTTGAATGCTGCCATTTCACTCCAGCGCACACTTTCGGGATCGTTTGGATTTAGTGCCCGCCGCAGATTGCCGCGATGGTCCAGAGCCAGCATCGCAAAGGTTCCTCTCGGAGTAGCACACTGTGCCAGGCCGCGCAGTTTTCCAATTGTTAGAGTCATTCGTTTTCCTCCAGCCAGTCGAGAGAGCAAGCCAGGTTGAATGCTTCCAGATACCTCTGGATCGATCGGGCAATTCGATCAACAACAAACGCGTGTGGATCTGCCACACTGCCAGACACATTGTGATACAACTTCTCCCTCGCCGCAAGCACTGCCGCAGCTGTCCAGATATAGCGTGCTCCGGTCTGAACCAGCCAGGACCGCCTTTCCAGGCTGAGGCCTGTGAAATCCAGGCCGCGCTCCTCCGGCTGCAGCCATTTCTGCCACCTCCCCGATTCCACGACGGCAGACTCCAGTACAGCCATAAAGCCCGACTGCTCCTCTTGCCCTTCGACGCTTTTCCTTTCCATTTCCTCGAGTTCTTCCAGGGCCAGCACCTCTTCACTGGTAAACTCCGGACCCACATTCGCTCCGCCCATCCCCGTTGCCGGGTAATCAGCTGGATTCTCGACCCAGTCTGTGTAGTGCCCCTTGATCAACGACCCCAACGGCCGTACAAGGTTGTACAAACTTCGAGCTGCCTCAGGATCGAAAGTCGTTGTGTGCAGATCAGTCCCAACCTGGGCAACAATAAACACCGGCCAGGCTTCCCCCAGCCCTCCAGCAGCAAGCCTCTCCTTCAACAGGGACAGGAATTCGCTGAAACGATCCAGCTCTACCAGGCCGCCGTGCACCTCTTCCGTACCGACCTCATAATCCACCGCAGGTAACCCCAACTGCAGGCGAACGCTCTCAGCATGGCCGATAAGCTCTACTGTCCGATCCACTACAAGCTCCACAGGAAGCGGCCTGTCAGCCGGCAGTGTTCGATCCACTGTCGGGTCGATATGAAGCAAACTGTAGCCGGCTTTGAGGCTGGCAGTGAGGCTTGATTTCACAGCATTCATGGTTTGTTCAAGAGTCAGCTTTTCGAGTGTATGCCGGTCCTTCAACCACGGCCCCCCGTGGTCCAGGCACGGATACAGTGGGCCGTCCCAGCCAATATCCCGGGCGTGGCCCTCCATCTTTCGGACAAAAGCTTCCTGCGTCCAGCCTGTATAACCGCTGTCTTCATCCACCTGATTCAAGGTAGCGGCAAATAACATGGGCGCGTTTGCAGATGCCGCCGCCTGCACTGCCGCCTGCAGCACTGCTTCCGAATTCGGGCAAACTGCGAGAAGCGTAACCTTGCGCTTCCCCGATTCACGCCACTCGCTTATCCGGTCTATCCATTCCCGCAAGGAAAGCATGTTTTACCTCCTCTATTCCACCTCTCTGTCCCGGCATGTGGGAATACTGCACCCGGGAAAATTCCATCGAATTTTTTCTGCCAGAAAATACTATTCCCTAATTTCTCACATCCATTTTACAGCAATTCAAGCATTTTCGTGCACTTTCTGGAATTCAATACTTGACTTTTATGCTTGTTTTTGCTAGATTATAGACAAATACTTCAAATTATGCAAAGTTTCAGTCAATGTCAAACAATAACGATAGTTTATTACGATATGAAAGACACATCCGCATCCGGTCTGTTGTGGACGAGCAGGGGCAGGTGACCGTCGGGACTCTCAGTGAGATGTTCGATGTCAGTGAAGCGACAATCCGCAGAGACCTCGAAGAACTTGACGGGCTGGGGTGGATTCGCCGCACACACGGCGGTGCTGTCCGCCTGGAACGTGCAACCCGCGAGCTTCCCATGATACAGCGTGTGCCCGAGCAGCAGGAGGCGAAAAAGCGTATCGGCTCTGCTGCCGCCAGTCTGATCAAGGATGGACAAACGCTGTTCCTCGGATCCGGCTCCACCGTCCTCGAAATCGCACGTGCGCTTCCTGATGGAATTCGTCTGACCGTCATCACGAACTCTCTTCCCATCATCAACGAACTCGCCCAGCGCGAGCAGATTGAAATGATTGTAATCGGTGGCCAGTTCCGCCAGAGTGAACTCTCGATGGTCGGGCATGTCGCCGAGCAGGCAATTCGCGAGTTCCGTGCCGACTTCGTTTTTATTGGCATGCACGCCATTGACACATTCCACGGATTTACCAATGACTTCCTGCCGGAGACCATGACCGATCGGGCGATCATCCAGATTGCTCACCAGGTTGTTGTTGTCGCCGATCACACCAAGTTCGGCCGTGTCAGTTCTGTTCTTGTTGCCCCCTTAACCTCTGCAAAAACCATAATCACCGACCGCGGCCTTCCTGATGATACAGCCCAGGAGCTGCAGGATGTCGGCCTGGATCTGATCCTTGTTTGATCAGCAATCTGCTGACTCAGGAGAAAAGATGCTTTCATTCCGGGAAAGCGAAACAAGCCCCCAGCTTGTTTCCCCACATACAGAGGTGCGCAAGCCTCTTGTTCCGGTGGTCGATGCACACAACCACCTTGGTCGTACCTTTGGCGGAGGCTGGATCGACCGGCCTCTTGCAGAACTGCTCGATCAGATGGACCAGGCTTCTGTGGAAACCCTGGTTGACCTCGATGGCGGCTGGGGAGAATCCATCCTCCAGCAGCATATGGAGAAATTCAAAAACCGGGCTCCGGAACGTTTTATCCATTTCGGAGGAATTGAATGGGATCGATGGCCGGAGATGGGAAACCGCTTCCCTGAGTGGGCGGCCGACCGAATCCGCAGACAGGCTGCCTGGGGCGCACAGGGTTTGAAAATATGGAAAAACCTCGGCCTCCACGTGCGAGATGAACGTGACAACCTGGTCCCAATCGATGACACGCGGCTGGATCCGATCTGGTGGCATGCCGCTGAACTTGATCTCCCGGTGGTCATACACAGCGCTGACCCAACTGCATTCTTCCAACCGATGGATCAGAGGAATGAGCGGCTTGAAGAGTTGACCCGGCATCCAGACTGGCATTTTCCCCACCCTCCTTTTCCCACTTTTAATACCCTCATCAACCAGTTCGAACGCCTGGTGCTGCGCCACCCGAACACCACGTTCATTGGTGCGCATGCTGCCGGATATGCAGAAAATCTCGGCTGGGTTGCAGCTCTGCTCGACAAAGCACCCAACCTTTATATCGATATCAGCGCAAGGACTGCTGAACTCGGACGCCAACCCTACACAGCCCGTAAATTTTTCATCGACTACGCAGACAGAATACTATTCGGCCTCGATAGTCCGGTTAACCCGGACGAATACGCAATTGCCTACCGCTTCCTCGAAAGTGCTGACGAGTATTTCCCCTATTCACTCGAGCCGATCCCGCCGCAGGGACGATGGTTCATATACGGTTTGTATCTTCCAGAATCCGTACTGGAGAAAGTGTACCGCTCCAACGCACTTTCCCTGTACCCAGCAGATAAGGACAAATAATGGTATCCAAACATAACACGTACAACGAGATTAAAAGTTCACCTGTCGTCTGGGAAAAAACACTCAATACTTTCCTGGAGGGAAAACCGGCGTTGGCAGCATTTCTGGAGAATGCTGCCTACGACCAGGTGCTGTTTACCGGATGCGGTTCTACACACTACCTGTCGAAAACAGCAGCATTTCTCTTCCAAACCACAACTCAGCACATATCACTTGCGCTTCCTTCCTCTGAAATCTGGGTGTACCCCGAGCATGTCCTGAAATCAGGCGGGAAAAAACTGCTTGTCGCCATTTCGCGCTCTGCGGAAACAACCGAAACCATCGAAGCTGTCCGGACCTTTCGCAAACACTGCCAGGGCAAGGTATTGGTAATCACAAATTACCCGGAACGCGCGCTCGCTCAGCTTGCAGATTTTCTGCTGGCCGCACCTGAAGGCCATGAGCAGAGTGTCGCCCAGACACGCTCGTTCAGCAGCATGCTTCTGCTTGCACAGCTTCTTGCAGCCGCAGCAGCCGGGTTCGACATCCCGGAGTCTGCCCGGAAACTTCCGGAGTACTGCCAGGCTGTTTTCGAGAAGCAGGAAACCGGTATGCGCTCACTTGGTGAGGACTCCTCCCTGGAAAACTTCTATTTTCTGGGAGGAGGCCCGCTCTACGGTATTGCATCTGAAGCAATGCTCAAAATGAAAGAAATGTCGTTGTCCAACAGTGAGGCTTTCCACCCGCTTGAATTCCGCCACGGCCCTATGTCCATGGTTGATCAGCGTGCACTGGTTATCAGCCTTCTGTCGAAAAAAGGGTTCAGTCAGGAGCAGGCTGTATCCTCCGAAATGGCCAGCCTTAATGGCAAGGTCCTTGCCATTGGCACAAGGGCTCTTCCCGCTGAACATCCCGCTGCAGAAAACCAGATACTGCTGCCAGGAGATCTGCCCGACTGGCTGGTCCCCCTTCTGTATCTTCCCCCGCTGCAGCTGCTTGCGTATTACCGTGCGGTCTATCGCGGCCAGAATCCAGACCGGCCGTCAAATCTGGAAGCTGTTGTCAGGCTGGACTGAACACATCACTGTTTACTCACGGATTATCGTGCAGGAAAGGAGGCAGACAGCAACAAACGACAGGAAAAGATCGATCCGAATTAATTTTGCCACAGCAATTTCAGACAGAAAATAAAAAATTGGAGATTCCCATGCAAAAAAAATCCTTCCTATTACTATCCGGTTTGCTGGTGCTCAGCCTGGTACTGTCCGCGTGCGGCGGGACAGATGCGCCTGCTGAAGCAGAGGGTGTCACACTGCGTGTCTGGACACACCAGAACGATGCATTCAACAGCGGCCTCGAAGCGCTGGCTGATGCCTACATGGCAGACAATCCTGATGTCAGCATATCTTTTGAGACCTTTGACTACGACACCTACATTCAGACGCTGCAGACTGCTCTGCCTGCCGGTACCGAAGCCGATATCCTGCAGATGTTCGGCTCCTGGGTTTGCAGCTACGCCGAAGGCGGCAATCTGGCTGCAGTTCCTGATTCAGTCTTGTCGCTTGCCGATGCCAGGGAACAGGTTTTCGAAGCCCAGATCGCCGGCTATATCTGCGATGAAACACTCTACGGCGTCCCCCAGGAATTCAACATCGAATACGGCGCGACCCTTGTAAACACCGCCATTGCGGAAGAGGTTGGTATTTCAGATATTACAGCGGGTTGGGAGATCTGGGATGACTTCACTGCCGATGCAGTCCAGATGGCAGTCGTCCAGGACGATGTAATGACCCGGGCTGGTTATAACTTCACCGCCAGCGATGCAATTCCCGCCACATTCTACTCATTGATCCTTCAGTTCGGCGGCCAGTATCTCACCGACAGCGGCTTCCAGGTAAACACACCCGAAGGCAAGCAGGCTCTGGAAATGATGGTCGGGTTGGTAGAGGCAGGTGTGGTTGACCCCGTCCTTTATAACGATGAAGAAAACTGGGTTGGCGATTCCTACTTTGAAGAAACCAGCGCCATGGGCCTTGTAGGCCCCTGGGTTGTACCTGAATACGCCGGTGATTTCCCGGATGTGGCAGACGTAACAGAGTATGTGCAGCTGCCGTGGGCAGGAAGCACTCAGGCATTTGTTGCCTCCTCCGGCTGGGGCCTGGCTGTTTCAACCAACAGCGCTGTCCAGGAAGCAGCCTGGGACTTTGTAAAGTATGTCACACTCAATGCTGACAATGCTGCCCAGTGGAACCTTGCATCTGGCACACTTCCGGCTCTGAAATTTAACGCAGCCGGCGCAAACGCAGAATCACTTGTATCCGAATTCCCACACTTTGGACCGTTCCTTGAGATCCTGGAATATGCCCAGTACGAAGGCCATTTCCCGGACAGGGACCTTGTATGGTACGACATCACTTACCCGCGCATCATAAACTGCCTGCAAGGGAATGCGACTGTCGATGAAACGCTTGAAACACTCGAGCGTGAGGTAAACGAATCCTATTGATCTTTGGAATAGAGAGAGCCGGGGGAGGGACAATCGTCCCTCTCCCGGCCCAACCACAGGTATTCTAAAGCATAGATAGGGAAAGGAAAATGGTATGACTGCGGCTTCCAAAGCACCCCCCACCTCATTTTTTGGCAAACTGATTACTCTACGCCCAAGCCGGGATGGTGCAAAAAAGCGCTTCATCGGGACGACTGTTTCCCCGCTTGTTCTCTATATGGCGTTTTTCACACTCTTCCCTCTGGTGTGGGGTTTTTCACTTGCGTTTTTTGAGTACAGCGCCCGTCGGGCAGGCGGCCCTGTTCTCGGCCTGGGCGGAGATAACCCGTTTGTTGGCCTGGCTCATTTCAGAAGCATGCTCAACTTTTCACCGGAAGCCCCGCTCGAAATCCGCCAGTTCCATCTGAGCATCAAAACCACACTTTTGTTTTCCTTCCTGGTCCTTCCGCTTAACCTTCTTCTTACCCTGCCGCTTGCTGTACTGATCGAATCCGTGCACCAGAAAGCCAAAGGCCTCTTCCGAACCATTTTCTTTTTACCTGTGCTGGCGCCATCCGTTGGTGTAGGTATCATGTGGGACTATATCTATCATCCCCAGCGCGGCTTGTTGAATGGTATCCTGTCCCTGTTTAAAGGAAAACTTGTAGGCACGAATTACACCGGCGACCCGACACTGTTCGTGCTGGGTATTCCGGTGCCGCTGCTCGCCATCATCATCGCATATGTCTGGCAGGACCTTGGATACAATCTTGTGATTTTTATCGCTGCCCTGCAGGGCATCCCGGAAAGCATCCGCGATGCCGCCCGTATCGACGGTGTAAATGGATGGCAAATGTTTCGATTTATCACGGTTCCCCTCCTAAAACCCACGGTTTTGCTGGCCGCAGTTCTTACCATGATTTCTTCTTTCACTGTATTCGATATTATCCAGGTCATGAATAACGATGGGGGGCCCCAGGACCTTACCCGCGTGATGGTGCTCGATATCTATTTCAACGCTTTCCGTTACCAGCGTATGGGATGGTCCGCTGCTGTTTCTATTGTCCTCTTCCTGATTATTTTCAGTATCTCGCTTGTACAAACCCGCCTCCTGCGAACGGAATGGGAGTATTGACCATGACAGAAACCGTACTGCCCCAAACAAACGATCCGGCTCTTCCCTACATAAAACCTTCCAGGCCTGCAGGTACCGGAAAAGGTCTGCTGCACAATCTTCGCCCTGCGTACCTAATCCTCGTTCCCGCCTGCGTGGTCACGCTCCTTCCCTTTATCTGGATGATCCTGGGTTCCTTCAAGACAGGGCGTGAAATCCGTCAGGTGCCGCCCACATTTTTTCCTGAAACCTTTACTTTTGAAAACTACAAAACGATAATGACAGACGAAGACCTGCCGCTGGCCACTTTTTACCGCAACTCGACGATTATCGCTCTGATCAACGTCGTTCAGGTCCTGTTCACAAGCTCGTTGTTCGGCTACATCTTTGCAAAATTTAAATTTAAGGGGAAAAACATTTTATTCTGGTTCATTATGGGCACAATGATGATTCCCTTTCAGGTCACCATGATTCCAGGCTATCTGATTCTCACCAAACTGAAACTGATCAACCGTCTTGGCGGTTTGATCATCCCTGCCGCCATTGACGCGTTCGGCATCTTCCTCTTCCGCCAGTTTTCGCTCTCCATCCCGAATGAACTGCTTGATGCAGCACGCGTGGACGGCGCCTCAGAGTTCCGAATCTACCGGTCGATCGTCCTGTACCAGCTGCGCCCAGCACTGGCTACCTTCGGGATGCTGACTTTCATGTTCAACTGGAACGCCTATCTCTGGCCGTTGATTGTACTTACTGAAGAAAAGGTTCGTACACTGCCCATCATCCTCAACTGGTACGCAAACCAGCATACACAGCAGCTCCACCTGACCATGGCCGCATCCGTTCTTGTAATCCTCCCGGTCTTTATTGTCTTTCTGTTCTCGCAGAAGTGGATCGTGGAAGGTATAACTCTCACAGGGATGAAATGAGCGCATCCATGAAACCCCATTTCCTGCTTCTTCTCTCCTTCGCTCTTATATTTCTTCCAGGATGCAGCGAACCATCTCATGAAGCAGCACATACCAATCCTTCTCTGGTTTCCAAGGAAGAGACGGGAGAATCCATAATGGCACCTGCTTCACCGCCCGACTGGACGGCTGTCAACGATTTTCTTTACCAGCTGCAGAGCGAACGCCCTGATCGAATCGGTGAAACAGCCTTCGACCTTCTTGTCCTCAGCATCGCTTCAGCCGGGAATTCCACCGAACGTATTGCAGCCCTCAGGAACAGCCCCGGGGGTGAAAAGATCGTTCTGTGCTATTTGAGCATCGGCCAGGCAGAAGACTACCGCTTCTACTGGCAGCCGGAATGGGACGACAACCCGCCTTCCTGGCTCGATGAATCAGACCCCGACTGGCACGGCGATTACTGGGTCCGCTACTGGGATCCCGGCTGGCAGGAAATACTATTCGGCACTCCGGAAAGCTACCTCGACCGGATTATTGAGTTCGGCTTCGACGGCGTGTATCTGGACCGCGTCGACGCATACTGGTACTACGAGGAACAGGGGCGGGAAACGGCAGCCCGCGAAATGGCCGATTTTGTCCTGGCGCTAACAGAGTACGCACGCAGCAAAAAACCCGGTTTCGGCGTATTCCCACAAAATGCCGAGGAGCTGGGCATACAGTTCCCGGAGTACCTTGAAGAAATGACCGGGATCGGTGTCGAAGACCTGTATTACGGCTACCCGCGCGACCATCAAGCCAGCCCGCCGGAATGGACTGCTGAACGGGAAGCCATACTGGACACCTGGGTTGAAGCAGGAAAACTCGTTCTCACCGTTGATTACACCTCCGTTCCAGAACAAATAGCAGATGCCTATGAGCGCTCCCGGGCACGAGGGTTTGTTCCTTATGCTGCCGATCGGGGTCTCGGACGTCTGCGTATTAATCCGGATTTTGAACCTGACTAAAGGAGTCTTTCCATGACAAAAATTGCAATAATTGGGGCCGGCAGTACTGTCTTCACCACTGAACTGGTGACAGATATTCTGCTAACCCCCGGCTTCGAAAAGGGCACATTTGCCCTTGTAGATATAAACAGCAAGCGGCTCGACCTGGCACACCGGATAACCGAATGGTTAATCGAGCGCGCCGGGTCAGGCTGGACCGTGGAAGCCTCCACCGACCGTACAGAAGTCCTTGCTGACTGCGATTATGTGATCAACACGATCGAGGTAGCAGGGCTGGCCAATGTTCGCCACGATTTCGACATTCCCTTGAAATATGGCGTTGACCAGTGCATCGGGGACACAATCGGCCCGGGCGGAATCTTCAAAGCCCTCCGCACCATCCCGGACTGGCTCGACATTCTTCGGGATGTAGAGCAGCTTGCGCCGTGCTCCATGGTGATGAATTACACGAACCCGATGTCGATCGTCACACTGACCGGACTGATTGCCTCTGATCTGCCTGTCGTTGGTCTGTGCCACTCCGTCCAGCATACAGCCCAGCAGCTCTCAGAATACCTCGAAGTACCCTTTGAGGAACTTGATTTCGCCGCTGCCGGTGTAAATCACTTGGCCTGGCTTACAGAATTGACTCGCAAGGGAGAAGATCTGTATCCTGCTTTGTTCGAACGTGCCGGAGCAAAAGAGGTTTATGAGAAAGACCCTGTTCGGTTTGAAATGATGTTCCATCTCGGGTACTTTGTAACCGAATCAAGCGGCCACAGTTCTGAATACGTCCCATACTTCCGCAAACGTCCGGAACTGGTGGATAAATTCTGCCGCAGCGGTTATCTTGGCGAAACCGGTTTTTATGCGAACAACTGGCCGGATTGGCGCCGCGAGGGTGATGAGATGCTGGAGCGTATCCTTGCTGGCGAAGAAAAATTCGAGCTGGAACGCGGCCCGGAATTCGCCTCCTACATCATGGAAGCGATCGCCCACAACAAGCCCTGGAAAATCTACGGCAATGTACTCAACACGGGACTGATTGACAACCTGCCGCAGAACGGTGTTGTCGAAGTTGCCTGTATGGTCGACCGCAGCGGCATCCAGCCCACCCATTTCGGGTATCTTCCAACCCAGGTCGCAGCACTATGCCAGCAGCATATGGCCGTGCATGAACTGATGGCAATCGCCCTTCTCGAGGAAAATCGCGAGGCCGCCTTCCATGCGCTTGCACTCGATCCGCTCACTGCAGCAGTATGCTCGCTCGAAGAAATCCGTCAGATGTTCGATGAGATGGTCGAGGCAGAGAAAGAGGACCTTCCCGAGTTCCTTTATGTCTGAAAACAGGATGGCCCCGGTAAAACGGTGGCTGCTTCCCGGGGCCCTTTTCCTCCTGGGAACA
>Ga0272441_10009298_pt1 | contig 15235 bp, 17 predicted proteins | sample SSMProp6N_FD_193582 | JGI IMG/M metagenome (GOLD analysis project Ga0272441, IMG submission 193582) | Marine sediment archaeal communities from Little Sippewissett salt marsh, Falmouth, MA, United States - SSM-Prop-6N | ecosystem: Environmental > Aquatic > Marine > Wetlands > Sediment ... | reverse complement strand
AGCTACAAGCTACAAGCTATGAGAGATGATCGCGCCTTCGGAAGCCCGGTCGCAAGCCGAAGAAGCAAGAAGACCGTGACTCCGTGCATTGAGGTATGTGCCCCTCGATTTGCTCCGATTCCGATGACGTACGTGACTCTGCCGCTGATGCCCACAGCAGGCAAAGCGGTGTCAGGGCAGTTCCACGATCTCGAGGTAGTCGAGGCGATTGACAAACCAGTGCTGCTTCGCCAATGCATCGATGTCAGGGACCGCCGCGCAGGGAACGAACCTCAGCACGTAGTCCTCGGGATCCGGCCTTCCGAGAGCGTCCCACGCTTCGGCTAAGTAGACAAGTCGGTCATGGAGGTTGTTCATACTGCGAACGTGTCCATCGAGGGAGTAGGCATGGATTGCGTCATCAGACACCAATACCACAGTCTTCAATGCCGATTCGGCAATCCCGAACCCCATTCCTTGTCGATGAAGCAGTTGCGCGGTCAGCGAGAGGAAGAACTGAAACGGACGCCAGCGTTGCATCCTTGCCGAATTCATTCCGCTGTCTTGAGCCAACACGAGGCTCTCCGGCAGGGGATAGGTCCGTGACGGCGACTTCAGAAGCCCACGCTCTGTAGAGACCGATGCTCCCCATGGGTTTCGCCAGCGCAACTCGCCCTCGATCGGCATGAAGTTGGCATACCCGACGATTCGTCCAATTCCGCACTTCGAGTCCTTGGGATCGCGTTCGATCCGGATCAGGGGATCTCCAAAGCCGTGTTGTAGTGGAACCAGCATGACCCCATCGTCCTTCAGTTGACTCAGCCAGTACGGTGAAACATCTGAGCACCCAACCGTCGCGACGATCCGGTCGAAAGGGGCCTCCTCGGAGGCCCCAGTGTAGGCGTCACAGGCAAGCACAATGACGTCGTGATACCCTTCGTCGTCTAGGTGCCGACGCGCCATGGCGGCCACGTCTTCCTGAAGCTCCATCGAGCAGACCTTCCCGGATGGACCGACCATTTCGCGAACCAGCGCGGCGTTGTAGCCGGTCCCTGTACCAATCTCCAGCACCGAGCACCCTGGTCTGAGGGCAAGAAGGGAGAGCATTTCAGCAATCAGATCCGGCTGTGACGTTGAACTTGTCGCCAGCCAGCCATCTACTGCCGTCACCAACGCGCGGTTTGAATAGATCTCCTCGAGATCCTCACGCGTCGGGCGGTTCCGGTCATATTCATGTCTCGTGTACGACAGAGAGGCCTTCTCCTTGTCGATCTCCATGCGGTACCAGGCTTCAAGAAACCGGTGCCGCCTCACCGTAGCGAACGCTTGTCGAGCGGCATCCGAGCTGAGCACGCCCAGGCTCTCGAGACGCTTCACATAGTCAGTTCGTTCCTTGTCCCCTGAGCGTTTGCTCAACGTATCCCCCTGCTACTTCTGGTTTGTGCAGGCTTCCGCACACCATTCCATGTGGACGTAGATGTTGCCCCTGAACGTTAGCTCTTCGCCCTTGATCGGATCCCCACGGTGCTCCCATGCGAACTGCGTCGATGAGCGGATGAAGCTTCCCTCGATATCGACAAGCTCCGCCTGCACATCGTAGCCGCGAATCCGATAGAGGTAGGGCACGCCGTTTTCGATCGTGTGGAAGCAGGTACACGGATCAAGCGCAAGGAAGCCGCACATCGGAAGTGGCGCAATCTCCTCAAGTGGTGCTTCCTCTTCGGACATGAACGCCAACTTGGTCGACGGAGAGTCTATTGTGAGGGGGATGATAACAACCGTCTCGTCCTCTCCATTCAGATCCTTGCCGCTGAAGAATCGAAACCGTTCGAAGTCCAGCGTATCTCCAGTTTGCTCAAGAAGCGGCAGCATCGGCTCAAAGACGTCTTCAAGGTACCCGACGGATGCAGCATGATCCCAACCAAGGGCTGAATGCGATTCAGGCGTCAGGAGCGTTTCTGCCAGGCAGCCTGCTAGCACTCCTATAGCCGTCACCCCTAGAACACACATTGCGAGTTGCCTTTTCATGTCGTGCCTCCTCTGATGTTCGTATCTTTCGTTCACTCTTCGCCTTCTTCCTCTACTATACACTACAGCTCCGGAAGAGCAAGGCTCGGGATAGAGGGGCGGATGGGGCCCAAAGGTCTATGCTCGGTGCAGTCATCGTCTGGGTCAGACCGGAGAAGGCAGCTGCGGCAAACGTGAACGCTCCGCGTTCGTTCGGGTTCCTTGTTGAGCATGCCAGCGCGTGCCTGAATCCTGATCCAGCGACGCACCGCTTCACGGCTTCTTGACATCCGTGGAGTATGGTGATTCATCTATCATATTGTGGTGAATCGCTGCCTGCTCTCTGTGGTCATCGATTCACCGAAAGGTTTGTCATGATCCATTTTAGAATCATCCGTCCACTGGTCGTCTTAGGTCTCATCGTGGGTCTTGCCGGAAGCGCTCTCGCGCTCGATCTGTCGCACGCGACGTACTTCGGCGGGACCCGCGGGGATGGAGGCTATACCTTCCCCATCGTGGTTGCGCCTGACGGCGATGTGTACATCGCCTTCCGCACAGATTCTTCGGATATCCCGCTTGCCGGGGTTCCAGCTCAGGAGGCATACGCAGGCCGAGGGGATCTCGTGATCGCACGCTTCAATGCCGATCTCTCCGAGCTAAAAGCCAGTACCTATCTGGGCGGAACCAGTGAAGAAGGCTCGTGGTCGTCCATCGACATGGCTTTGAACGGAGACGCGCTCGTGGTGGCGTTCCCGTCGAGCTCGACGAACCTTCCCGTAACCGACGGCGCCTTCCAGTCGAGCCGAAAGGGAGGCTTCGACCTCGGCGTGGCCCGTCTTTCCCTCGATCTCTCCACCATTCAGGCATGCACCTGCTTGGGCGGAAGTGAGGATGAAGCTTTCGTTTCCGTCGCCATTGCTCCGACCGGCGATGTCGTTGTTGCCGGTTCGACCCTCTCAAGGAACTTCCCGCGCACCGATGCGTATCCGGCGGGGCTGTCCGGCGGCCGGACCCACGGAGACCTCTTCGTCTCCGTGCTTGATGCCGGCCTGACGACGCTCAAAGCGTCCCGACTTCTCTCGGGCAGCGGCGATGACATTGCCGAGGCGTTGTGCATTCGCGCTGACGGTGAAATCGTACTGGCAGGATGGACGCGGTCCACCGATCTCGCCGCTTACGACGGTTCTCCCGACTACCGGGGCGGCCCTTACGACGGGTTCGTCATCTGCCTGGACCCTGACCTGGCGATCTCGCAAATGGCCTACGTCGGAGGATCCGATTGGGACTTCGTCTACTCCATGGCTGTCACACCCACGCAGATCGCCATCGCCGGGCACACCGCTTCATTGGATCTCCCCACGTCTGCGGGTGCGCTGTCGGGAAGCTATGCCGGAACCAGCGGCGCCAATGAGGGAGATGACGTCTTCGTCGCCGTCCTCGATGATTCGCTGAACGTTGTGTCGTCGACCTACCTGGGCGGAGAGGGCTGGGAGAACGCCACCGCGCTGGCATCTGTTCCCTCAGGATGGGCCGTCGCCGGTCAAACGAATTCGAGCGACTTCCTCGGAACGGCATTCACTCCCGAGGGCGACAATCAGTATGCGACCGAAGGATTCCTCGCGCTGCTCGACGCGCAGCTGACCGATGCGTCCGTGCAGCAGGTAGGAGGGGACGGCATCGACTGTCCTGCTTCGCTTGCTCTCGGCACTGGCGGCGATCTCTTTCTGTTGATGGGAACGACATCGACCGATCTTTCCGTCACGGACGGCGCGTGGCAGGCGGCCAATGCGGGAGGGACACTCCGCATGGAGGCGATGGTGTGGAGCGGCGACGTGTGGATCGGGAGATTCGAGCCGTAGCGGCCGGATCCAATCCGCTCACCTGGTCATCTCAAGCGCGCCCCGGAACAGCAGCCACGCGGTTTCGGAATCAGTTCCAGGGTGCTCGCCGGTACCGGATCAGTCATGGGCGGTTCACCGCCTCAAGCTGTGAGCCACACGCACGCACGTCGCCGATGGTCCCATTCCGCCCTTCTCATCCATCCGTCGTGATTGCCACCCAGCAGAACGCTTGAGGGTCCCTCGCGTCCTCTCTACCGCTCGAGTTCGGGGGAGATTCCTGCTTCATCCTCAACACGCCTCAGCGCTGGGAAGACCAATCCGGCCGAGCCGGCCAGGACCAAGGTGATCCCGGCCAAGGCATACCAGAACCGCATGCCGAATCGATCTGCAACGGCACCGGCAACCATCAATCCGATCGGGACGCTTGCCGTCATCAAGCTGGTGAACAACGAGTAGAAGCGTCCTTGCTTTGCAGGATCGACGATCCCACGTAGGGCGGCAGATATGCTGCCTTGCGTGATCGCGAACAGTCCGCCGAGAAGCCCGAAGCTGGCAGCAGCGACGAACCAGATCGATGACGGCGTCCACGTGGGAATCAACAGCATTCCCCCCAGGCCCGCGATGCCGCCGAATACCACGGGCATTCGCTTCCGCCCTCCTCCCCAGATGCTGAGCAGGACACCACCCGTGATCAGCCCCGCTCCGAAGAGCGACTCAAACCAAGCAAGCATGCCGGCATCCCCGCCGAAGCTCTTGTACACAAGCATCGGTACGAGGCCGCTCGCCGACGCAAGCATGAAGTTCACCACAGCAGCCACCCCAACGAAGATCAGCAGCCCACGCCAGCCGAGGATGTATCTCAGCCCGTCCATGAAGTCGCTCCAGAAAGAGCTGCGTTTGCCCTCGGACGTTGAACGGGCAGATGGCTGCGGGATCGCGAAGACAAGAAGAGGCGCAATGGCAAGCGCAGCCGTCGCCACATCGAGAAGCATGACGCTGTGCAGGGGGAACCAGGCGATCGCCAAGGCACCGAGCGCCGGCCCGACGACCTCAAGGATTCCTGAGCGGGTGAGATTCAGTCCCTCCAGCCGACCGTACTGCTTCTTGGGGATGAGCAACGTGAACGACGCCCTGGAGGCGGGCCGGTAGAAGGCGCTTCCGACTGCCCGTGCAAGCATGACGACGTACACGTGCCACAATTCCATCGTGTCCGTCCAGAAGAGATACGCGAGCCACAGGGAGGCGACTGCGATGAACGCGTCCGAGATGATCATGATCAACCGGCGGCTATGCCGATCCGCGAGCACACCAGCCAGCGGCGACAACAAGATCCTCGGCAGATACGTCAGACCCGTGGCGGATGCAAGAACTGTCGCAGACCCGGTGATTTGCGTAACCCACCAGATGAGCGCGAATCGCGCGACCGCACTCCCAAGGGACGACAGCATCTGCCCCGTCCAGATCGAGCAGAACCGCACCTTCCAATTGTCCACACTGCCTCCGGTACCTAGAAGAAGTGGTGCCGATAGTGGATGTGCATCGTCTCAGTATCGTCTCCTCGCTCGTCATCTGCGCTGAGTTAACAGGATGTGGGTGTCTTGTCGACATCGTCCATCTCCATTTGCCGGGCTGGGGAGCGCATCGGCGGGGGGACACGAGACTTCATCGGCTGACTTGGCTCGTATCGTCACTCGGACTCAGTAAGCCTCACCGCACCGTTCGATGAGCTCCTAGCCGAGATCTCTCGCGATCTCCTTCTGCACGATGTATTGCTGTTCCGCCACCCGAAAGCCCACACGTTCGTACACGCGGGTGGCCCCGGTGAGGCTGTCCGAATCCACGTGCAGCTCGGCAGACTTGTACCCGCGCTGATACAGGTCGGTCACGGCATGGGAGAGGATGGCCGTCCCCAGCCCGCGTCCTCGCCACGGTTTCCGCACGAAAAAGTTGTAGAGATAGGCTTGCGTGAAGTCATGGTCGATGGCCGCCCACCACCTTGTGAATCCGGCGATCTCATCGCCATCCATCGCCGGATACCACAGGGTCGGGTCGTACTCGTCCGCTTCCCACGCGTGTTCTTCCCGCCACTTCGCAACTTCGTCGGCATGAGGCAGCTCGACGATGCCCCAGTGGTCGCGGAACGCTTCCTGATAGGCGGCGACCACTGCCCCAAGGTCGCGATCGAAGTCGAATGCTGCAACTCGGATGCCCTCCGGCCATTGGGGCTGCGGCGGGGGCTCGGACAGGTCAATGCGCATCTTGTTCTGCACGCGCGCCAGGTCGAAGCCGTTTCGCACAAGCGCTGTCTTCAAGGGCTCGTCTTCAAGCAGGCAGAAGGTTCTCAGAATGCTGGTCTCCTCAGCCGGTGCGTCCCGTGCAATCGCGCGAGCGCACGCGTCCAGCTGCCGCAGCAGGACATCCCACAGTTCGTTGCATGACGTCAAAGTCTGTGTTGGCGCCACGCTGAACAGCAGCTTCAGATAAGGCGGCGGTGCCTCGGTGATGCCTGCCCAGCCAAGCAGCGTTCCCTCCGAGTCATGGACCACGAAGTCGGTCTTCAGCGTGGGATGCGTCGGCTGGTCAAACCACTGCTGAAGGCTCTCCTCGGAGTGACGCGGGTTCCGGCCGCGGGCCTCCAATCGCTCGTTGAACAGCGCGGCCATGGCCGCTGCATCAGATCTTTCGGCGGGTCGAACAATCCAGTCCGTACTCGAGTGCGTCAAGATTCATCGTCTCCTCGTATCGAGAGAGAAGGTCCGATGAAGGATAAGATCTGCGCGAGACGACGGCTCGTTGCTGTGTGACGTGCGGACGAGGTCAGACAGACAGAAGGAGGGCGTCTGGATTCGCTTGATCATGCTTCATCAGGACCCACCTCCTCGCCGATCATCGCATGAGAGTTGTAGGCTGCGGATGGCAGCCCACGCGCGATGAGGCAGAGATAGGCAATCGACTCGAGAATCGCAAACAGCGCGCTACAGACTACGAGCGAGAAGTGAGGGGTAAGGGGCAGGGGGTAGAGAACCTCGAACTTCGAACAGCCTGCTACGGGCGACGAGCAACGGGCTACAAGCTACAGGCCACAAGCCACGAGCTACGGGCTACGGACAACCAGCAACGGGCTACAGGCTACAAGCCACGAGCTACGGGCTACGAGCACCGCCTTTGACCAAACTCCAGTGAGCCAGGTCAGAGGAGGTGCCTCTGATTCGAGACGTTCGTGAGGATGGAAAGCGGTAGGATAGGATCAGAGTGCAAGGGGCGTCTCAGGAAGTCGGCCCATCGTGCCCGATCGACAAGCTCAGCATAGGAGCGTGAACGATGACGAACGAGCAACTCGCGTGGCCGCGCGAACGCATTGACCTCGATGCCGCGACACAGTGGGTGGCTTCCGCCTGCGGGTGCAAGGTCGATGCCGCGGAGATCCTTCAGGTCAAACGATGGGGCGTCACGGCACGCTTTGGCAGTGTCGTGCTCAAGGCAAGCTTCACTCCAATGTTCCCCCAGGTCACGCAGATCCATGCCCTTCTCGAGCAGCTCGAGCCGCGCGGCGGCCCGCAACTTCTGTACAGCGAGATGGTCGATGGGCAACTCTGGACGCTGTTTGAGAACCTTCAGGGTTCCACTGCCGAAAAGGTAGGAACGGTTGAGGCGCTTGGTGCCACGGCACGTGAGTTGGCACGCGTTCAAGCAGCTGTCACGAAGCTCGACCTCGTCGGGCTGCCAGCCTTGGATGTCCGCCGTGTGCCGGGCATCTTGCTCGAAGACGACCTGTCCGACGTGCCCACGGAATCGGTTCGGTGGTTGAACGATGCGCAGCCGCGGCTTCAAGACGATGCCGACGCGCTCGCGGACGTTCCCGCGTCACTCGATCACCCGGACATGAATGGCAGCAACGCGATCCTGCTTGACGATGGGCGCGTCGTTCTCATCGATTGGGAGGAAGCGACCGTCGGCTGCCCGCTGTTCAGCGTCGACCGACTGCTCAGCGACGCGCGCGAACTGGATGCAGTGAAAGCCGTCTTGAGCGCGTATCTCGAGACCTTCGGCATGATCGACTCAGAACAGATGAATCGTGCCATGCGTCTCGTTCCCTTGAAGCTCGCCGTCGAGTTTCGCGCCTACGCTCGCGCGCTTGGCTTGCCGAATCCCCACACACGGTTGACCACGCTGCTGCTGGAGCTGGCCAAGAAGCGACTCGCGGGCGACCCGTTCAGGGCGTGGCTGTCCGATCTGTTCTGAGTCAGGAAGGTGAATTCTGGCAGCAAGCGGACATCTTGAACCTGCGGTGTAAGTATCACGAGGAACGCATCCGTTTCGTTCCCACTCCCTCAACCAGCGGATGGCTTTGCGTCCGACAAGGATGCTGAGAAAGGTCAATGCTCCCAGAAGAACAGTGTTCAGCAGCAGATGCGCAAACGCCCGTGCGCTCGGCGTCGTCTCTACCGGCATAGGGACGATCACCTCGCTTTCGAGTACATCGGACGGGCAAGCCTAGAAAACCTCTCGCCACAGGAAAAGGCCTAGAATGACAAGAAGCACTGTTCCCAATGCAACGAGCTGGGCGAGGCCGAAGAGCCTCCAACCGGAGAGCCCGGAACTGTCTGCGGGATCATCATCCGGGTAGGCAGGAAGCTCGAAGATGCGCGAGATGTGACACGTCGCTTCCAATGCAGCGTCCTCATCCAAACGCCCAACGAAGACTGTGTAGCAGGTGCGGGGGACTCGCTACCCGAGCTTCTCCGTCTTGATCCTGAAGGGAATCCCTCTGGTCTCTAGCGCTTGAGCAGCGTTTGCCAGATCCTCCGAATCGTCCGTTCTGAGGATGCTCACGCGACCATCTTCCATACGTCACCTCATCTTGCAGTATACTCATTCACCTGTTCTCAGTCTCCTATCAGAGACAGACCTGAACAGTCCAGTGGGGCTGTCGCAGGACGCCGTGATACGGGAGGGAGAGATGACAGGTCCTTTTCGCAAGTACCGGACCGCGCTGCAAAGACCGCAGTTCCTCCAGCTTTGGCTGTCATGGGGACTGTCGCGACTGGGGGATGGGGTTCACGAGATTGCTCTCGTCCTCCTCGTATGGCAACTCACAGGATCCGCAACGCTGATGGCCGCGGTCGCAATTTGCAGCATGATTCCCAACATCGTATTCGCATTCGTAGGTGGAGCAGTTGCCGATCGTTTTGACCGGAAACGAATTATGGTTCTCTGCGAGGCGGGACGTTCAGTCCTGGTGTTCACGTTGGTTCCGTTGTACCTCGTGGGTTGGATCAACTCGTTCTGGATTTGCGCCTTTGCAATTCTGTCCAGCATTCTGGAGACATTCTTCGCTCCTGCCCAGTTTGCGATGATTCCGGCAGCTGTGGGAAGTGAGAACGTACAGGCAGCTCAAGGATTGATGCAAGCAACGAGTCGAATGGCAATGATTGCTGGGCCGGCCATCGGCGCTACGATCTTCGGTCTCATCGGCCCGTCTATGCCGTTTCTTCTGAATGCCGCTAGTTTTTGCCGTTTCGGCGCTCGTATTGTCAAGGATTTCTATCTCTGACACTTCAGCGACGCGAACGTCTCAGAATCTCGCGCTGGACATCCGCGATGGGCTCACCTACATCCTGAAGCATCGCGTGATTCTCGTTCTCCTTGCCATGGCGCTGTTGATGAATCTGGGCGGCGCACCGCTTGGGATCATCCTTCCCGTGTTCAGCGAGTGGCTGGGTTCCAGCGCCCATGCGTATGGCTACATGATGGCTGCATTGTCCGCTGGCATGGTGCTGGGTTTCTGGCAAGCCGGCGCAGCCTCAGCAAGAGGATCCGTGGCCATTGTCCTCTCCGCGTCTGTGGGTACCTTGTTCGTCGTTCTGGCATCCGTGTTATGGCTCCCTCCAACGATTGGCTTGATCGTGGCATTCGCCATTCTCGTATTAGCGGGTTTCCTGATGGGAACGGCAAACGTTCGGATCGCGACGATCATGCAGTTGGCTACAGACGCTGACTACCTAGGCAGGGTCGGCAGTGTAGGGCGGATGATTTCTCTGGTCGCGTCACCTCTGTCTCTCGCGGCATTCGGACCCCTGGTTGATGGGAAAGGTCCAGGCTTCGCGCTGCTCGTGAGCGGACTAGTTATCCTGCTGGCCGGTCTTCCCTTTGTTGGCAGTTCCGTGTGGCAGTATCGATCGAGTACAGAAGCAAGCCCCGAGGGTCGATAGCGAGAGGGCCGACATTCCATCGTCTGATCATCTGGTGTTCCGGACCAACGCACGTCACCCGCGCATTCGCTGAAACGGGCAGCCGACGGGAGACTAGCGGCGTCACTTGGGCAGATCAGAACTGGTTGATGTCGTGAGAAGAACCAGCATCGGTGCAAACGTGACACCATCTGTGCATACATCGATCAGGAGACGCCCGTGCAACGAGGTCGGTTCACAGTAGGGAGAGGATGCGGCAGGATTGTCGCCAGGAGGAAGATCATGATGGACCAACAGCCCGACTTCGAACGCATGCGGCAGGAGATCCTCGCCTATCACACCGCCTTCATCGACGCGCACGTCCACAACAGACCGGAGTTTCTCATTCAGGATCTGGATGAGCACTACGTGAACGTGTCGCGAGGCGAGTTGGTTCGCGCGACAAGAGATGAGATCCTCGAGACGTTCACCCACTATCTTGGGAACACCGAGTTCTCCGAGTACTCCATGCCCGAAGAACCCCAGATCGGGTTCTCCGACGATGGTTCTGTCGCCTGGTCCATCTTCCGACTGCATGTCAAGGCGACCTGGAAGCCCCAGGACGCCGAGTACGTCAGCTACGAGGATACGTGGGCCTGTCTGGTGCTGTTCCGCAGGGTCGGAGAGCGATGGATCCGCATCGCCGAGGCGTCCAATCGCATTCCGCGCTAGTCGTCCTCTCGATCTACCCGATGCCGCTCGAGTGCATCCAGGAATCGCTCGCGCTCTTCTTTGGGGGCTTCCCGCTTTGGGGGATGGATCGTCAACGCATCTGCAACAGCGAAGACGATGCCGCCGAAGCCTCCGTAGAGTCCTGCGATGAAGAGCAGATCAAGCCGGTGATGGAACACGCTGAGCATGATGGCGTACACGATCAGTGCGGCTCCTGCGCCGACGACTGCAGCCACCACGAACACTGTCCGCAACCTTTTGAGAGCGTCGAATCGAGGCGCCAGTCGCGTCAGGACCAGCGATGCGAGCATGCCGACCACGTAGTACCCGCCGATCTCAAGAAGCACCGTCCCGTTCGGCGCGATCAGCAGCCCCAGAATGAGGCCAAAGACGAGTGCCATGATGATGGCGAGAACCATCGACGCCTCCTTCTACCCGGAACAGATGATACGATATGAAATGTAGGTCTCGAAAGCGAGTGCCGACACAATTCAACCACGACGGACGCAGGGGCCAACACGCATACAGACGGTTGCCATCCGCTGCCGGTGGCTGTTCGTCCGCGTCCTTCTCATAGCAAGCCGCCGTCGTTTCGCTCTGCCAATGGTCACCTGTCTGAATGCATGCAAGGCGGCGTTGCTCTTCGGCTTCCAGTGTGTACGATGACGCCATCACGGCCATCTGCCGTGTTCGCTCCCTTCCGGGAGGGGATCCAAATCTTCAGACGGACGCTGGTTGCAGCGTGTGGGAGGCGCATGTCGTGTCTTCTGTGTGGCACTTGTTGTGATCCGATCATGCTTCGCTCGACGAAGCGAGCCATCCTCCGCGGACCGTCCCTCGAGGGCGACGAGTTCATCCTGAAGCACTGGCACCGCATCTCGAAGCAAGAGGCGTTTCGCCGGAGGCCCATCCTGTGTGGTTTTCACTACCCCGGCCGATGCTACTACCTGTGCGATCAGTTTGATCCCGCATCACGTCGTTGTCTGGCCCACGACATGCGCCCACCGATCTGCCGTGCGTTTCCAAACAATCTCCGGGTCGAGGGACGGCCTCTCCGTCTTCGTGCATTTCCGGACTGCGGCTACAACGGGACGATGCGCTAGCGATCTCGGTCATCTTCAGCTCCCGGCTCACATGGTGTAGGGATCGGCGTCGCGCCCTTTGCCCTGAGATGGCTTTGCTCTGAGTCTCGGGTGTAGTATGCCGAGGCATTGCGGTCATCGCAGAATGGGAGGTGTACGATGCGAAACGGGACAACAAGGATAGCTCTGATCGGGCTCGTCGTCATCGGCTTGACCACGGGGATCACCGCATTTGGATACGGAATCGGCGAACTCAGCCACACGGAGACGTTCCAGGCGCTCGGTCCGGCGCCGGCGTATCAGATGTACCTCGGCCCACCCAGAACCGCAATCTTCACCAACGTGACGGGAGAGGACGTCGTGGGGCTACGGTTGACCTTCTCATCGCCCGTGCCATCCCTCAGCGGATACGGCGTCGCGGCGGAGGCCGCACTCACCTCGAATGAGGGAATGACAGCGATCTTTGAAGGAGAGATCTCGAGCTACGGAGGCGTGTCCGCCGAGTGGGACGAGACGGATGCGAAGGTTCTCGTCGCTCGGTGGCTCAAGGCGGACGGCAGCACCCTCCCGGTCGATCTCCATCAGCCCTTCGCCCGTATGAAGGGAACCGCGTCCTATGCTGTCGGCCTATCCATGGTCTCCATCCCAGTCAATGGCGTTCCGCTCGCCCCAATGAACGGCTCGCTCATTGCCCCGCAGTTCGAGGCCACGTTCGCGCTGGACGGCCGTCTGTCAACCACGTTCGACGGCACAGAGATCGCGCGCTACCAATGGGAATGGGATGATGGCTTCATCCAGGAGGGGCCGACGGCGAAGCGGACGATTTCGATGCGGCTCAAGATCGAGAATCTCACCGGCCGAACGACCTACGACGTGGCATCCGTGACCCTTACCGTGTGGGGCGTCAACGGGTCGACTTCGTCGGTGACCAAGACGTTCACGCTTCGCGTCGTCATGCGTCTGGACTAGCAAATCGGGGGGCGCAGGATCTCTTCCGTCTGCACAGAGGATGGAAGCAGTTCGCGGGACACCGGAGACACAATCGAGAGCCGCCTTCCGACAGCCGACGGAACGGATTCCCATGCTCCCTTGGATGAGTGGGACGAATCAGCTATCGTCCGACATGGCTCTGGGCAGGAAGACTCGGACGATCAAGGTCTATTGCGCGGCATGCAACGCGCTGCTCTACAAGTACAGCAAAGGCGGACCAGGTCGACTCGTCAAGTGCTTCAGGAATCAGATCGTCCAGGACCGCACGCGGGGTGACCTACGCTGCCCAAATTGCGGACAGGAATTCGCTCGTGAGACGATGGCCTACGGACGCCCGGCAAACAAGATCATTCACGGCAAGGTGACCGTTCGGCGGTAAGCCCGGGGGGATTCGGGATTCCGATCCCGTCCTCCGGATTGCGTGGTTGGGGTGTGGCCTGGTTTGCGATCCGCCGACTCTACGCAACATAACCATTCATCTCTCTTTGACCGGACAAAACATGTCCCATAGGATGTCTCCGCCCGCGCGCCGGGTGGCGCGCGGAAGAGGAGGACGCCGTCGTGAGTGAAAGTCAAACGATCCTGAACGAGAATCGCAAGAAGCAGCTTGGACTTCTTGGCGATGCCATGAGCGCAGAGATGCCCGAGCTGTCCGCAGCCATGGGCCAGACATGGCGCGCTGCCTATGCCGAGGGCACGCTGAGCACGAAGGTCAAGCGATTGATGGCGCTGGGGATTGCGTTGGGGTCCGGGTGCCGCAACTGTGTACTTGCGCAGACCGAGCTCGCCTTGGACGAGGGTGCCACGAAGCGCGAGATTCTCGAGACCATCGCGGTCGTCGTCTCCATGCGCGGAACGACCGGGATTGCCGAGTCCCTCCGTGTCGTTCAGCTCTTGGACGAGAAGGGCGTGTGGTAGCGCCGGCATCGGCTCGGTCAAGCGCCGGTCGACGCAGCATCCATACGCTCGACGCTGCGTCCGAAGCGAAGGGCGGCCACGTCCGTTTCCGCAAGCTGCATGAGGCGCGCTGCAAAACCGGCTGTCTCGGTGATGATCTCCCGGCAGAAGAGTGCGTGTTCTTTGCACAGCCAGTCGCTCTGCCAACGATCCGTCAGCTCTCGACACAGCGTGCTGCCGTATCGTTCTTTGAACCAGTTGGGAAGCTGATTGAAGATCCGGTAGAGGCCGGGATCCGTGTAGAGCTGCCGGCGCGACGCACGCAGCGCGTCCTGCCTTGTCTCCGCCGAAGGAAGATGGTCCCGACCGTGAACCGCGCTGACTGCCAGTACCCCCCCGATCAAGGCGCCGCACGTGTCCCCATACAATCCGATTCCCCCACCGAAGCCGGTGGAGAGTCTCCACGTGTCTGCAGGAAGGCCGGGAACGAGTTCTCCCAACAGTGCTTCGGCAACACACTCTCCGCAGTTGAATCCCAGCGAGAAGTTGCGCCGAGCCCGCTGCATCGCGCTCTCGAGCCTCTGCTGCACGTGATGATCCATCTCGTCTCCGATTGCGTTCACAGCCCTATCTTACCAAGATGCGAAGAAGTGGCGAGTGCAGCGTGTCGAAGACGGCGGTATGCCTAGGGCACGTCGGCAAGCCACCGGTTGACAAACACATTGAGCAGCGGAACGAACTCGGCCGTCGCCTTCTGATTGCCGGCGGGTGTGGGATGGCTGTCTCCATCGGGATAGGCAGCAAGGTCGTTGTCGAGCGCTTGCACGTGCTGCACGCGGCCGTCCCACCATCGGTGGTGATTGCCCGCCGCCTGTTCCGCATCGTTGGTGTGAGGATCCCCGCCGTTTGACGTCAGCACGTTGTAGAAGTCGAAGACGGCCACGTTGGCGTGGGGGTAGTCGGCCAGCCAGTCGCAGACGAGCCAGTCGTTGAAGGCGCGGGCGTTGGCGGGATCCTCCCAGCTGGCGTCGCGCGTGACCGGCGGTGCGGTGATGGCGACAAACAGCGTGTCGGTATGCCGTGCGAAGGCGTCAAGCAGACTCAGGTAGACGAACTTGGCGTTCCCGACAGTCAACCCATCGCCGATTGCCGGAGGATCGTCCGCTCCGCCCGCAAGATTCGAGTTCGGGAAGCAGGATTTGAACAGCACAACGTCGTTTGCGCGATCGGGATCCGGATCGCTTGTGCGGGAATAGGCGAAGGACTGGCCGAATTCCGTCCTCAGTGCATTCCAAACCGCGGGGCTCCCCGCATCGTCGAACCAGTTGTCCCAATGGAGGATGTCGGTGCAATCCCCGATCGCGCCCCAGCAGTCTTCGCAGTTCTCGCAGACCGGGCCCCACCCGTAGTTGGTGTCACTGACGAAGTAGCCGTTGTCGCGAAGCGCAAGTCCGAGCCCTCCGTTGTCTTCCGCGAGCCAATTCTCGCCGCACGAGTGGTGAATGAAGACCACCTTCAGCGGCTCGCCGGGCGGCGA
>Ga0272441_10009297_pt1 | contig 15236 bp, 7 predicted proteins | sample SSMProp6N_FD_193582 | JGI IMG/M metagenome (GOLD analysis project Ga0272441, IMG submission 193582) | Marine sediment archaeal communities from Little Sippewissett salt marsh, Falmouth, MA, United States - SSM-Prop-6N | ecosystem: Environmental > Aquatic > Marine > Wetlands > Sediment ... | reverse complement strand
CGGAGTTGCTGCTGGATCCATGATCGGCCGGCGTGGGTGGCGAGGAGGCGCCGGACGGTCGGAAACACGTCCGACTCGCCATCGAGCACCGCGCTGCGCGAGGCGGCGGCGAGTTCGGCCCACGCCGCATCATCGATCTCCCACGGCTCGATCACGAGGATCGTGTTCCACGAACCGGGCTCCAGGTGCGCAAACGGCTCGCTCACCCGCCCCGACACGCGGCCTTGCTGCCTCGCCTCCGCCTCATCGCGCGCGGCGAACCGAACCCTCGTAATCGCCTTCCCCTCGCTGTAGAACTTATACCGATCGTCGATTGTGTTGTGATGATACGGCCAGGCGTAGGCGTACTCGATCTTCTCCATCTCGATCGGCATGTCATAGAGCCGAACGAGGCCGCGATCGGCCGGCTTCTGGATCAACGGCAGCTTTCCGACTCCGCAGGTCGCATCCATCCGGCACCAGCCGTAGCCGTTGAGATAGAAGCGGACGATGCCATGGACGTATCCGGCCGGGCAGTAGGTGATCCGGGCGGGGATGCCGCACGCGCGGAGCAGCGCCGAAGCGCAGACGGCGCTTGCGCAGCACGAGCCGCCGTGCTTGAGCACGCGGGCCGAGGTCGGCAGGCGCGGGTCGGGCTTGCCCCGCTGCTTGTAGGTGTTTTCGCGCATCAGCGCTGCGACAAGGCCGACGATCTCCCAGGCATCATCCGTCTTCGCGCGGAACTCGCGCGCCTTGTTCTGTATGTCAGGGTGATTGACGACGATGTTCGCCGTCGATCGCAGGAATTGTCGGACCTCCTCGGGATACTCATCGGCCGCTGGAATCGGGAACTTTCCATCGGGGGCGGCCCGCTCGCGGCGGAGGACGATCGAGGTCACGGTGACGACAACGCCCGTCTCGGCCGGGAAACGGCTGATCTCGCAGGTATGGATGAGATTGCCGTGCCCGTCGGGTTCGACCTTCTCGATCGAGATCGCCACGCGTTTTCCTTCATCCGTCTGCGCGCCGACCCACCGGCCGAGGACGAACTGCTCATCGTCGATGATCGGGAAATAGCGCGGGAACTGAAGTGATTCGATCGCATCGCCGGAATTCTCCAGCCGCATGAAATCCTTGACCGCGACGACCGCAACGCCCTCGATCAACCGACTGGCGCTGACCGCAGGCGCACCGGCCGCGCCGAGCACGGTGAGGGAGGCATCATCGAGCCAGACCTGGCCCGGCCCGTTCACGATCACGCCGATGAGAATCTTCTCAGCATCATCGGGAACGTCGGCGATGATCTCGTAGGCTCGCCACTTCGTGGATCGGATCGGCCGATCGGCCATGTTGTCGAAGAAGGCGCACCGGCCCTCGGGGCAGTCGATGCGCATCCAGAGTTGCGCGCAGCTCTCGGGCGCGGCGGGCTGAGTCCGGACCGACGCGCGGAAGCGGATGCGCTGGTTCAGATAGGGCCGGGCCTCGACCGATTGCACGAGGTTGCCGAAGTCTTCGGTCCCGCGCTTGACGAGACGCACGCACTGGCGGCCGGAGGCGCGCTGGGAGCGCGTCACCTCGGCCGTCGTGCGGCTCGCGGCGGTGCAGCCGAGATTCCAGTGCGCCGGCGGCTTGCCCGACTGATCCGTCTCGAAACCGTCAAAACGATTGGCCGCGTGCTGCGCCATGACCGGCACGGCGGCGGACAGCAGCAGCACCAGCCCCGCCATCGGCGCTATCAGGTCAAGATGCGGCAGGCGCATGACGATCTCCCTTCTGAGGCCGCTGGCGCGCCATCCATGATACTGACGGCCGGTGCGGCCGGGTTGGCCACGCTGCGGCGATCGACTTATCCTTCCGCCATGACGAATCTGAAGCAGGTTCCCGATGTGCTGGGGCGATTCGGCCCGTTCGGAGGGCGGTACGTGCCGGAGACGCTGATCGCCGCCCTCGATCAGCTTGCCGAGGAATATGACAAGGCCAGGCGGGACGAGCGGTTCCGCGCCGAGTTGGAATCGATGCTGGCGCGGTATGCCGGCCGACCCACGCCGCTCACCTACGCCGGCCGTCTCACCGAGCACGTCCGCGCCTCGGCCGCCGACGGCCGCGGGGCGAAGATCTATCTCAAGCGCGAGGATCTGGCCCACACCGGCGCCCACAAGATCAACAACACGATCGGCCAGGCCCTGCTCACCGTCCGCATGGGCAAGAAGCGGGTCATCGCCGAGACCGGGGCGGGCCAGCACGGCGTGGCGACGGCGACCGCCTGCGCGCATTTCGGCCTCACCTGCGAGGTCTACATGGGCGCTGAGGACGTTCGCCGCCAGAGCCTCAACGTCTTTCGCATGAAGCTGATGGGAGCGAAGGTCAACGTCGTCGAGACCGGCTCGCGCACGCTCAAGGATGCCACCAACGAAGCCATGCGCGACTGGATGGGATCGGTCGAGCACACGCACTACATCCTCGGCTCCGTCGTCGGCCCGCACCCGTTCCCGATGATCGTGCGCGACTTCCAGGCTGTGATCGGCGCTGAATGCCTCGAACAGTGCCGCGATGCGTTTGATGGCGTGCCGGACTGCATCGTGGCCTGCGTGGGCGGCGGATCGAACGCCGCGGGCATCTTCCACCCGTTCATCGGCGATGAGGATGTGCGGCTGGTGGGCGTCGAGGCGGGCGGATTCTCGACGACACTCGGCGAGCACGCCGCCCCGCTCTGCCTCGGCTCGCCCGGCGTGCTGCACGGCTCGCTCAGCTACGTGCTTCAGGACGAGTACGGCCAGACGGCGCCGGTGCATTCCTGCTCGGCCGGCCTGGACTATCCCGGCGTCGGGCCGGAGCACTCGTTCTGGAAGGATGCCGGGCGCGTCGAGTACACCAGCGTCACGGACGATCAGGCGCTCGATGCCTTCTGCCTGCTGGCGGAGCTGGAGGGGATCATCCCCGCCCTGGAGACGGCCCACGCCATCGCCGATGCGATCCGGATTGCCAAGGAGATGGAGGCCGAGCAAGTGCTCGTCATCAATCTCTCCGGCCGGGGCGACAAGGATGTCCAAGAGGCCGCGCGGCTGCTGGAAGCGCGGTCCTGAGTTGAGCAAGTTCTTCGATCACGCGGATCGCACAGGCCGACGACGACGATCCTCGCAGATGCCCGACGTTTCGTCGCCGGCGTGCGTGGCAGCGTCTGTCACCCGCGCCCGTCAGGAGTCGTCCGGTCCGATGCGGCCGATGACCGGATCCTCAGGATCAGCCGCATCATCCGCTTCAACCAGATCACCCTCCTCTTCAACCTCGTTGAAGAACGCGGCGAACGCCTCGGGGGGGAAGCCGAGGTCCATCGACTCGTCGGCATCATCGGGGATGTAGGGGATGATCCCCGCCTCGTAGGCCTTGACCTGCCGCTCGCGGGGCAGCGTGCGGATGTCCACGACCAGCCCGTTCTCATCCTCGACCATCCAGACGAGGGGATTCTCGCGCATCCGGCTGGGGAGGGTCCAGTTCGGATCCGAGGGGATGATCTCCAGGCCGTCGCGGATCTCGACCGAGCGCCGCTGCATGGTGCCCACCGACAGGCCGAAGGCCTCGGCCATCTCCTCGCTGGACATGGTCGGCTCGAAGGTGGGATCGGAGAGGAAGTTGACCCATCCGATGGTGTAGACAATCGCCGCCGCCCAGGTCTTCGCCTTCGTCCGGCCCTCCACGATCGGCGTGCCTTCCTGGCAGCAGGCGCCCGCCAGCAGGCGGCAACAGAGCACGAACTCCACCTCAAAGGGCTTGAGGTGCTCGCGGCAGAAGGCGTCGGTCAGCTCGATGATCTCGCGGAACCGGTCCCGATAGGGCGGATCGATCGCCTCAAGGAGATCGCCCCTCAGCTCTTCCAGACCCGCTTCGATCTCCTCCGGCGATTCCAGATACCGGCTCGACGTGTCGCTCATGGCTCACTCCCCAAACGATGGATCGGTGCTCTGGCGCCGAGGCGCGGGATGCGGGTTCGCAGGACAACGCCGACGACAGGCGGCCGGCGGCCCGTCGCGCCGCGGCCCGAACGGCGGTCCGCGGACGGATGATAGCGTTGACCGGCCAACATTCCGACCCCCGGGGAGCAGCGAAGGACCCGGCAGGCTGCCCACGGCGATTCACGGCAAGCCCGGCCGCGCGTGCCACACGTCCAGCTCGCCCTCCAGGGCCATGCCGATATTGCACAGCGTGCCTTCATCAAAGAGGGGGCCGATCAGGGTGATGCCGTGCGGCGTGCCGTCATCCTTGAAGCCGCAGCGGATGGTCAGCGCCGGATGGCCCGTGTTGTTGGTGATGAGCAGCAATGAGCCGGCGTAGCTGGGGCTGATCATCGCATCCACCGCGGTGAATTGCCCGGCCATCATCTCCATCACCATGCGGCGGAAGCGCTGGGCCTGCACGTAGTCGATCGCCGGGGTGAAGCGCCTCTGGCGGAAGATGTTCGGCCAAGCCTGGGGCTCCTGCCAGCGCAGCTCATCATCCCGGTCCGAGAGGGTCAGCTCCTCGAAGGCCGAGGCCGCCTCCACGGTGAGAATGGTCATGAGCGTCTGATAGGGCCAGTCCGGCAGCTCGATTCGGACGAGGCGCAGGCCGGCCTGCCGCGCCGCATCCAGCGCCCGGCGATCCAGGGCGGTGGCCCCGTCCTCCTCGAACCACGCCGGGTCATAGCCGAGGCGCAAGCCGCGGACGGACCGCCGGGCGTCGAAATTCAGCGGCATGTCCAGCGAGGAGGGATCGCCGATGTCGGCTCCGTTGAGGGCCTCGAGGACGAGCATGCAGTCCTCGACGGTGCGGGCGATGGGGCCGATCTTGTCCAGCGACCAGCCGAGGGCCATCGCGCCGGTGCGGGCCACGCGGCCGAAGGTCGGGCGCAGGCCGGTGGCGCCGCAGCGCATGCAGGGCGAGACGATCGAGCCGAGCGTTTCCGTGCCGAGGCCGAAGCCGACGAGTCCGGCCGCGGTCGCCGCCGCCGGGCCGGCGCTGGAGCCGCTGGAGCCCTCCTCGGTGTTCCACGGACTGCGGGTCTTGCCGTCGAACCAGATGTCGCCATACGCCAGCGCGCCGAGCGTGAGCTTGGCCACAAGGACGGCCCCCGCTTCGTCCAGGCGACTGACGACGGCGGCGTCTGTCTCCGCCACACGATCCCGGTACGGCGCAGCGCCCCATGAGGTTCCGATGCCCGCGGTGTCGAAGAGATCCTTCGCTCCCCAGGGAATGCCGTGCAGCGGTCCGCGATACAAACCGGCGGCAAGCTCCTCGTCGGCGCGCTGGGCCTGGGCCAGCGCCAGGTCCTCCGTCAGGGTCACCACGCACTCCAGTCCGGGGCCGATGCGCCGAAGTCGATCCAGATACAGATGCATCAGGTCGATGCTGGAGAGTTCCCGCCGTTCAATCCAGCGCGAGAGCATGGTCACCGGCGCGAAGGCGATGTCCTCTTCGCGCTCCGGCAGCGCATCCGTCACATCATTGCTTTGAATGAACGGCCGCTGTTCGTCGTCATAGACGATGTCGGGCAGGCGGGGATCGAACAACGGAGCCGGCGCCAGCCCGTTGGGCAGTTCGAGGCTGCGCCGGGCGAGCAGACGCTGCACTTCCGCGGCCATGCCCTGCAGGATCAGCTTGCGCTCGTCGCGCGTGAACTTGACCCCGGCAAGTTTCTCCGCCTCGGCGATTGTCTGCAGCGTGATGTCGGAATCGATCTCGGGTTCGGCCTCCTGCACCTCGGGGTGTTCTGCTTCGGTCTGCTGCGGCGGCTGGCGGTCCGCCGCCACACCGCGCCGGGTGAGAACTGTCGTCGCCGCGATGGCGCCCGTCGAAAGCAGAAACGAGCGGCGGGTGGCATCACGATCAGTCAGTGGGGTCATAGCCGTTGTCTCTGTGAGGATTGCGCCTCGTACCCGATGACAGTCTGCGCGGCTCGATCGGCTCAACGGATGTCGCGTGGGATGAGGTCGATGATCACCGGATAATGGTCGGAAGCATAGCCGGGCGGAAACGGGTCTTCACGCCAGTCATAGTCCGGGTCATAGAGCGTGCCGAACACGTGGGCCGAACCGATCACGAACTCGCGATGGGCGGCGCTGCTGAGGAGGATGTAATCGAGCACGCGATTGGACTCGTGCGTTTTGTACAGGTTGGCCTCGGTCTGGTCGTCCTCCCTCCAGCGCGGGATGATGCGGTGGGCGAGGGTGTCGATGAAACCCGCCTGGAGGTAGAGGCGCAGGGACTTGTCCCAGGGCGCGGCGTTGAAATCGCCGAGCACGATGATGTTGCGCGACGAGTCGCGCCGCCGCACTTCATCGATCAGCTCGATGGTTTTCAGCGCCTCGGCCTCCCGCTGGAAGCGATAGTCGCCGCCCGATTTGTGGTGCACGATGAAGAGCGTCAGCTCGTAGTCATCGTTCACCTTCACGTCCACACGAAGCGGGCTGCGCTGCATCGTCAGGCCGAGCCGGTATTTGCCGGGAACCGCCGAGAAGCCGGGGCCGATGCGCTTTACATCGTCCAGCGACAGGTCGGGCCAGACCTCGGCGTGCGTGATGGGCAGGCGGCTCATCACGCTCTGCTCGATGCCCCGGTAGTAGCCCACATCAAAGGAAGCCAGATGCGCATAACGCATATCCGCCAGGTACGTGTCGCGGAACCACCTCAGGCAGGAAAGCGATTCGACCTCCTCCAACGCGACGATGTCGGCGTTCACCGCCCGGATCGCCGCGGCCAGACCCCGGCAGCGATCATCGGAGGCGGCCAGCTTCATGTCGTCCTGCTCGCCGGAGAGGGCCGGGTCATCCTCGTGGTCGAAGAGATTCAGCACGTTGTAGGCCGCGATGCGGATCGCCCCCTCCTTCCGCGGCAGTGGCCGGGGAAGGCCGAAGCGGTTCTTCTCGCCCTGTGCCTGCGCCGGCTCGGCGCCGGCAACGCCGTGCGGCGGCGCAATCGCAACCGAGACCAGCAGAAGGCCGAAGATCAGTACTATCCACCATCTCAGGCGCATCGCAGCCTCCTCTTGTTCCGATAGCCCGCGTCGGGTGCGGCGGCAGGAACGCACAAGTGTACCGCGTCCGGCGCCGCCGGCGTGAGGAGCATTCGGACCCGGGCGCGTTCCATCTGGGCGGATCAGAACAATCAGTCAGGCATGCCTCATCCCGTCCGATGACTCGCTCGGAGCGGTCGCTGGCGTCGGCGGCCTTGTATTGGACGATGTCGTGGTACGGCCAGCGAGGGACGAGGGAGGATGCGCAGCGTCCGACCAGCCACATTCCGCCTGCTTGGACTGCTCATCGTCGCGCTGTCGGCGCTTCCGCCGGGCTGCGTGACGTCCGAGAAGTCGGTGTACGTGGGGCATCTGACGGCGGTGGTAAAACGGGGGCCGGCGCACAACGAGCAGTTGGCGAGCGCCTTCGGCCTGGACGGGCCGGGCACGACCGCCCTGGCCGCGGCGGGTACGGCGGCTCCTCCCGATTAATGCTTAGCGGTCCCGGCGGCGGTCAACTGCCCTGTCGGGCCGCCTGCCGCATGGCTGTGTGAGGGTCCTCTTCCGGGGGCCGGTCAACTGCCCTGTCGGGCCGCCTGCCGCACGTCCTGATCCTTGGCCAGGGCCTGGGCCTGGAGGATGAGCAGGGCCATCTCCAGTTGCCGATCGATGCCCTTGGTGAGCAGATCGTTCACATCCGGCCGCTCGGGATCGTCAGGATTGAGCCGGCCCTCCTCGTCGAGGGGGATGATCTCGGCGGCCTGACGCAGCTCGATGGCATCGATGATCTGCTGGGCGGACATGGCGACTTCGATATCCGGGTCCACACCCCATTCGGTGGCGCCGGGGCGCTTGTGCACGAGCCGGCCCTGCGTCTGGCCCCCGTCGGGCGAGGGAAGGCGGTAGTACTGGGTGGTCAGCTTCAGCCGGCCGTCCCGCGCAATGTAGTGCACCGTCTGCACGCTCCCCTTGCCGAACGTGCGCTTGCCCACGATCACCGCCGCCCCGTGCGCCTGCAGGCAGCCGGCCACGATCTCGCTGGCGCTGGCCGAGCCCTGGTTGATGAGCACGACGGTGGGCACATCGGCAAAGGCGGCCCGATAGGCCTTCGCATCCTGCCGCCAGGCGCGGCGGCCGAACTTGTCTTCGCCCGTGACGATGTTCCCCTGCTTGACGAACAGGTTGCTGATGCGGACAGCGGAGGTGAGCAGGCCGCCGGGGTTGTGGCGCAAATCGACGACGAGGCCGTTCGGCTCGCCGTCGGCGTTGATCTCCCGCCAGGCCGAGAGCAGATCATCCCAACTGTCCTCGGTGAACTGCGTGAGGCGGATGTAGGCGATTCGACTGAAGGGATCGACATACCAGTCCCAGATCGGCTCGCCGTTCTCATCGAGGCCTTCCTTCCACCAGCCCTTGACGGAGCGGATCTTGATCACATCACGCTGAATGGGGATCTGGATGAGTTCATCGGCGCCTTCGCGCTGGAGCCCGAGGGTGACGATTTCGCCCTTGGGGCCGGTGATGCGGTCCACCGCGTCGTTGAGGCTCCAGCCCACCGTCGAGTCGCCGTTCACTTCCATGATGAGGTCGTTGGGCTTGATGCCGCCGAAGTAGGCGGGCGTCCCTTCCAGCGGGTTGACCACCATGATCTCGCGCTTGTCGTTGTGGCGGATGAGGATGCCCACCCCGATGAAATTCCCCTGGGTGGCCTGCTGGAAGCGCGGCAGCTTCTCCGGCCAGATGATCTCCGAGTACGGGTCGAGCTTGTTCATCGCACCGTCGCCAAACTCGCGGTAGACCACCTCCAGCGGCAGGTTGATCGTCTCCAGGTCCTCTTCCACAAGCCGATCGAGGACGGCGTTGAGCGTGTTGCGATTCAGCTCGTCATCCTCGGCCGCCGTCAGCGCCTCCATCTGCTCATCGATGAACCGCACCCATTGATTGACCTGGCCGGCATCGGCCAGCGACGGGAATGTCTCGGCCAGGGCGGTGGTGGTGGCGAGCAGGCGCAGCGCCTCCAGCCCGCCTTCCAGAAGCGGACGCCAGCCGGCGGTCTCGATGTGCTCGGCGGCGGCGGTGCCCAGCGCCGCCCGGAGCATGCGCTGATCGACGCCCCGGAGCCGATCGCGCCAGTCGATGGAGGTGGCGGGGTTGTACTCTCCCAGCGCCTCTTCACCGATGCGCAGGCGCCGCTCGTTGCGCATCCCGTGCAGACGCTTGGGGGCGTACTGAGCCAGCAGCGCCACCCGCCGGTTCACCGCCTCCAGTTGCCGGTCATACCGGTCGAATTCATCGCGCCGCTCCGTCTCGTCATAGAACGTGCGCAACAGGTAGAGCAGTTCCTGGGCGTCCAGCCACAGCCGCTCCTGCTCGACGGTCGGGATGCTCACCTCGGCCCAGCGGACGAGGTCCATGATCTCCGAATCGCCGAACGCCTCGTCGTAGTCTTCACTGAGCGTCTGCGCCTTGACGGCCTTGCGCAGCGCCTTGGCGAGGTTGTCCTGGGCCAGCTCATCGCGCATCTCCGTCAGCGCTTCGGCCCGCTGCTCCTGGCGCGCCTGGGCGGCCTGCTCGGAGTTGGAGCGAAGCAGGTCCAGGGACTGGCGGAATCGATCGACCGGGCCGCCGGCGGTGGTTTCGGCCGGGATCGCCTTCAGCTTGCTTTCCACCGCCCCGGGATCGCCGCGGAGGGCCGCCTGCCAGATCTCCGCGGCCCAACGCTCCATCGGCTCGTCGGCGCCGGCGGGGACGTCGGATGGTGCGGCCATGGCCGGCAGCAAAACGAGGGCGGTGATCAGGAGGGCCGTTCGGAGCCGGGTGCGCTGGATCATCTTCGTGTCATACCTGTGATGCGGGTTGTGGCAAATAGTCGGGTTATCCGATCTGTCCGGCAAGAGACGAGGCCGCCGGCACCGATGCGGGAAAGACCGCTCCCGGCCACGTTGAGCATCGGCTAACGGGACCGGTCCCTTCACAGCTTCGCCCGCCCGGCAGGCGGGACCCCGCCCCGAGCGGCATTTCCGCCCCTTTCCTTACCGCCGGCGGGCGGGGAGGTTGAGACAAGCCGCCCTCCCACACCATCTTATACGCCACCCGTCTGCCGCCGGTGCGGTCAGAGCCGTCCCCGAACGTACACCGCCCGCCACCGGATATACTTCTGAGCTGATGTCTGCCGGGCTGGTACATCTCGCGGGCCTCCTTGCGACGCCGTCCGGACCGGCCGGGGATCGAGTCCTGCTCAGCGCGTGGATCCTCTTTGGAATAATCGCGGCGTTGCTGGCTCTATTCGTCCTCATCATCGCGTTATTGGTCGTTATCCGCCGGCAGCGACGAGGAGCGCCCCGCCGCGTAAGGCCCGAGGAGCCGACCGTCGATCCCTGGGCCGAGGCCGGACAGCGCGTCCGGCCGTACCCCGACCGCGAGAAGAAAGGATGACCGGTCAGCCGGGGGCCGGCCGGTCGGCGCCGACAGGTTCAGCTTCCCTCGAGGGCCTCCTGCAGGGCCCGCACCTCCGGGGCACCGCCCCCGGCACCGCCCCCGGCACCGCCCCCGGTACTACCCCCGGCGATGAGGGCCTGTTCCAGCCACAGTTTTGCCGCCTCGCGTTGACCGGCCCGCAGATACGCCTCGCCGGCCCGCACCGCGGCCAAGTACGCCAGCCGATCCGTCGGCCGCTGCCGATAGCGATGGGCCCAGGCTTCCGCGGCCTTCTCGTGCTCGCCCAGGTCGGTGTAGGCGGCGGCGATCTCGACGGTGATGCCCCCGTCGGCCCGATCGGCGGCGGGCAGACCCGTAAGCAGCTCCAGGGCCCGCGTCGGATTGCCGGCCCGCCGGTGGATCTTCGCCTCCTGCACGCGGAACCGCAGGTCGCCGGGCACAAGCTGCCGCGCCTGGGCGATGTGCGCCAGCGCCTCCCCGAAGCGCCCCTCCTCCAGGGCGATCATGGCCAGCGACGCGTGAGCCAGTGGCTCATCCGGATCAAGGGCCAGAACGCGATCGAGCGAATCCCTCGCCTCGGCGTACCGCTTCCGCTGGATGAGGATCTGGGCCTCATAGAGCGGATGCTGGGGATTGGTCCCATCGAGATGCGCCGCTTCGGTGAAGTGGGCCAAAGCGGCATCGATCCGCCCGGCCGCCATCGCCATCACCCCGGCACTCTGCTGTAGCCCCGCCGAACCGGGCTCGATCTGACACGCCTGGCGGTAGTGCTCGTAGGCCCGGCTGCGGACGGCGGCGGACGCCTCGTGATCCCCGCTTCGCAGGGCCTGGTCCGCCTTCAGCGACAACACCTGTCCCATCAGCTCACGCGCCCTGACTTCACGTGGAGCGCGTTCGATGAGCTTCTCGAGAATGATCTCAGCCTCGGGCAGATCGAGGCCGTTGAGATACTCGTTGGCGGCGGCGAGCGCCGTCTCGATCGCCTCCCGGTCCACGGAGGGCTCGGAGCCGGATGACGCCGCGGCCGCGTCCTCCTTCGATGTAGGTGAATCCGCCTCATTCCGGCAGCCGATGAGGCCGAAACAGCCTGCAAGAGTCGCCAGGACAACGATCGGTGGCCATTGTCGCCTGCGCATCGTTCAAACCACGCCTCAGATGATGAGTATGATGACCGGATTCATGACCACGGCCCCTGCCATGACGGAACTGCCCAAATCATACGTGCCCGCCGAGCACGAGAAGCGGATCCGCGCTCTCTGGGAGGGATCGGGCGTGTTCCATGCCCTCCCCCGCGGCGAGGGCGACGATCGTCCGCCGTACTGCATCCTCATCCCCCTGCCCAACGTGACCGCGCCGCTGCACCTGGGGCACGCCCTGAACAACACCCTCCAGGACGTGCTCACCCGCTACCACCGGATGCACGGCTTCAACGCGCTCTGGATGCCCGGCACGGACCACGCCGGCATCGCCACCCAGACCGTCGTGGACAAGCGCCTCCAGGCCGCCGGCGAGCCCGCCCTCCGCGACTACAAACGCATGGAGGCCGAGGGCGAGGACGGCCGCGAGCAGTTCGTCGCCATCGTCCAGAAATGGAAGGATGAGTACGAGGCCACCATCACCGAGCAGCTCAAGGCCTTCGGCTGCTCCTGCGACTGGGATCGCCAGCGGTTCACGATGGATGAGATGTGCGCCCGGGCCGTGCGCGAGGCGTTCTTCCGCCTCTTCCAGGAGGGTCTGATCTATCGCGGCAAGCGGCTGGTGAACTGGGACCCGGTCACCCAGACCGCCCTGGCCGATGATGAGGTCGAGAACGTCGAGATCAAGGGGCACTTCTGGTACCTGAAGTACCCCATCGTTAACGAGGCCGGCAAGGACACGGGCGAGTTCGTCACCGTCGCCACCACGCGCCCGGAAACGATGCTGGGTGATACGGCGGTCGCGGTGAACCCCAACGACCCGCCGCGCGCCAGGTACATCGGGATGAAGGTGCGCCTTCCGATCGTTAATCGCATCGTGCCCATCATTGGCGATGATTACGTGGTCATTCCCGATCAGGCTTCGGACGATCCCAAGGCGCAGTACGCGACGGGCTTTTTGAAGGTCACGCCGGCGCATGATCCCAACGACTGGGAGATCGGCCTGCGGCACGATCTGGCCGTGATTAACATCCTCGCGCCGGACGCCTCGATCAGCCGCGATCACGGCTGGCCCCCGGAAGAGTTTGAATCCGGTCCGGCGAAGGAAGCCGAGCAATTCCTGGGGATGAGCCGCGAGGACGCGAGCGCGGCGGTTGCGAAGTGGTTCGAGGACCACGATCTGCTGGAGGAGGTGCGCGATTACGAGCACACCGTCGGCCACAGCTATCGCTCGCACGTGGCGATCGAGCCGTATCTGAGCGATCAGTGGTACGCGAAGGTGACCGATGACCGGCTGGTGGGCGAAGCGCAGCGGGCGCTGTGCGATGAGCAGTTCGAGGGGGTGCGGCCGGAGCGCGAAGCCGACAGACAAGGTGGCACGGGCTTTAGAGAAGGTGGCACGGGCGTCCCGCCCGTGAGACCTCCTCCAGCCCGCGTCGCGGGTGTCCAAGGTGGCACGGGCGTCCCGCCCGTGGCGTCTCCCCACAGCGTCTCCGACACCCTCCACATCCATCGACGCAACCTCCCCCACTGGCAGGTCGGCGGAAGCACCTATTTCATCACCTTCCGCCTCGCCAAGGACGAACTGACCGAAGAGGAGCGCCGCGCGGTCCTCGATGCCTGCCTCCACTGGCACGGCGAGCGAATGCACCTGCACGTCGTCAGCGTGATGCCCGATCACGTGCACATGCTCATGACGCCGCTTGAGCGGAGCCCGGGCGACTGGCATCCCCTGCCGGAGATCCTCCACAGCGTCAAGAGCTTCACCGCTCACCGCATCCAGGAACAGCGCGGTACGAGCGGCCCGCTCTGGCAGGAGGAGTACTACGACCGCATCGTGCGCGATGATGATGAGTTCTATGAGAAGTGGAACTACATCGCCGAGAATCCGGTGCGGGCGGGGTTGGTCGGCGCGGCGGAGGAGTATGCGTTCACGATCAGGCCGGGCGATGATCTGGGGCCGCACGGGCGGGACGCCCGTGCCACCAAAGAGGGGAAGGGAGACTCGCACGGCCGGGACGGCCGTGCCACCTTCGATGGTGATCTGCGGTTCTACCCGCCGCGGTACGCGAAGATGTACCAGTCCTGGCACATCAACCTGCGCGACTGGTGCATCAGCCGTCAGCTCTGGTGGGGGCATCGGATTCCGGTGTGGAGCAAGCGCGTCGAGCTAACTGAGAAGAACTGGACGACGGAGCTCCTGGATTGGGGCTGGGACAGTTACGTCGAAGGTAACTGGGAGCCGGAGGGGGTCGAAGTCCGGATCGTTCGCGTGAGTGACGGCACCACTGTGGATCCCACTGATGATCCTCTGATGCCTGTGATCCCGGAGGCCGAAGGCGAGTATGACATCTTCATCTGTCTTCGTAGCGATGGAGACTGGGCGCAGGTCTTCGAGGACTGCGGCTTTCGCCAGGATCCCGACGTGCTCGACACGTGGTTCAGCAGCGCGCTGTGGCCCATGAGCACGATGGGGTGGCCTGAACCTGCGGACTTCCCCGAGACGATCGGGCTGCTCGACACCTTCAACCCCACCTCCGTCCTCGTCACCGCGCGCGAGATCATCACCCTCTGGGTCAGCCGCATGGTGATGTTCAACCGCTTCTTCAATGATGGCAAGCTGCCGTATAACCACGTCTACATCCACCCGATGATCCAGGACGGGCACGGCCAGCGGATGAGCAAATCGCTGGGCAACGGCGTGGATCCGCGTGACATCATCCACAGCCACGGCGCAGACGCACTGCGCTTCGCCATGGTCCAGCTCGCCACCGCGACGCAGGATGTGCGGTTGCCCGTGGACACGATGTGCCCGCACTGCGAGCAGGTGTTCCACCCCAAGGAGATCACCAGCCCGGCCGGGTATCGCGTGGCCGCCCCGCGTCAGACCTGCCCCAACTGCGGCGGCAAGCTGGTGACCGCCTACGGCCGCGCGTCGGCCAGCGCCGAGCCGACCGAGGAGGAGCCGGCCGCGCTGAACACCTCCGCCAAGTTCGACCTGGGACGCAACTTCTGCAACAAGCTGTGGAATGCGAGCCGGTTTGCGTTGAGCAATCTGGGGAGGCACGAAGGCACGGAGGCACGAAGGGACGAAGCAGAGCGATCGTTGGCGGATCGGTGGATTCTGAGCCGGTTGCAGCGCACGCTGAAGGCGGTCGAGGCGGCGGTGCGCGAGTATCAGTTCAACGTCTACGCCGAGACGATGTACGACTTCATCTGGCGCGACTTCTGCGACTGGTACCTCGAGGCGATCAAGCCGACGGTGCGCGATGATCCGGCCCAGCAGCAGGTGCTGCGCACCGTGCTCAACGCCATCCTGCGCATGCTGCACCCGATCTGCCCGTTCGTGACGGAAACGCTCTGGCCGCACGTGCGTGCGGCGGGGCCGGCGTCCCTGGACGGCGTGGAATTGGACGACGGTGAACTCATCGCCGGCGCCGACTGGCCCCGGATCGATGATCGGATCGTTGATGACGAGTCCGAGGCGCTGTTCCGGCGCATGCAGGAACTGGTGCTGGCGGTGCGGACGCTGAGGGCGCAGCACAACGTCCCGCCGCGGAAGCGGATCACATTGTCGGTCACGCCGAGCGCGGCGGCGCTGATCGCCGAGGCCGGGGGCGTGGTCCAGACACTGTGCATGCTTGAGGAGATACGGCCGATCGACGGGCCGCGACCCGCAGATGCGATCCCCCTGGCCT